>ERZ1108170.670-NODE-670-length-26651-cov-4.586592_pt1 | contig 26651 bp, 24 predicted proteins | sample MGYA00403705_ERZ1108170 | MGnify/ENA primary metagenome ERZ1108170 (study PRJEB35170, sample SAMEA104062422) | human gut metagenome | biome: human gut; feature: human-associated habitat; material: faeces | place: Denmark | collected 2012-06-15 ...
TAACTGGATTATTTATAAAAATGCATAGATAAAAAAGTTAAAAGCGAAATCCCTGATTTATTAAGAAATAGCTTGCATTTTAAAGAGGAAAGTGTTACATTAATAAATGATAACACGATGACTTGATTGAGAGAGGACGAAAGCCCTCTCTCAATTCACGTTTAGGAGCCATGTATTTTAGTGACAAAAATACTGGCAGAAGGAAAACTGAATATGGAAGAAAGAAGGTGTACACATGTCAAAACGTGAAACATACGAAACGCGCACCGAAGAACTGATTACTCCGATCTTAGACCGCATGAATTTTGAACTGGTTGATGTGGAGTATGTAAAGGAAGGCGGTACCTGGTACTTAAGAGCCTATATCGACAAGGAAGGCGGCATCACTGTAAATGACTGTGAGGCAGTAGCGCGGGAGATGAACGAGATTTTAGACCGTGAAGATTTCGTGGATGATTCCTATGTTTTTGAGGTCAGTTCACCAGGACTTGGAAGACCGTTAAAAAAAGAAAAGGATTATATCCGCAGCATGGGAAAAGAAGTAGAGATACGAACCTACCGTGCAATCAACCGTGAAAAGGAATTTTATGGTATTTTGTCTGCATATGATGAAAATACCGTGACAATAAAAACAGAGGATGAGACCGAAATGACGTTTGAAAAAAGCGATATTGCATTGATTCGTCTGGCTTTTGATTTTTAAAGATTCAATAAAACTAAAGGAGGAAAATCCTCTGCTCGTCAGAGGACTCGCATTTTGCTCCGCAAAACAAAAGGAGGATTTATAAAATGAGTAATAATGAGTTGTTAGAAGCGTTAAATATACTGGAACAGGAGAAGAATATCAGTAAGGATACATTACTTGAGGCAATTGAAAATTCTCTTGTGACAGCATGCAAGAACCATTTTGGTACATCGGATAATGTAAAAGTATCGATTGATCCGGAAACCTGTGAGTTCCATGTTTTTCAGGAAAAAACAGTTGTTGAAAATGTAGAAGATCCGGTAGAACAGATCAGTCTGGTCAATGCAAAAATGATTAATTCTAAATATGAGATTGGAGATATTGTAAATATTGAGGTTCAGTCTAAGGAATTTGGACGTATCGCAACACAGAATGCAAAGAATGTGATCTTACAGAAGATTCGTGAGGAAGAACGTAAGGTTTTATATGATCAGTATTACAGCATGGAAAAAGATGTGGTAACCGGTGTGGTACAGCGATATGTCGGAAGAAATGTCAGCATTAATTTAGGAAGAGTTGATGCAATTTTAACAGAGAATGAGCAGGTAAAAGGCGAGGTATTCCAGCCGACAGAGCGTATCAAAGTGTATATTCTGGAAGTAAAGGCTACTTCAAAAGGACCAAAAGTATTAGTTTCCAGAACACATCCGGAACTTGTAAAACGTCTGTTCGAGTCTGAGGTTGCTGAGGTCCGTGAGGGTATCGTAGAGATCAAGGCAATCGCACGTGAGGCAGGAAGCAGAACAAAGATTGCGGTATGGTCAAATGACCCGGATGTCGATCCGGTTGGTGCATGTGTTGGTATGAATGGTGCCAGAGTCAATGCAATCGTTGGCGAGCTGCGCGGTGAGAAGATCGATATCATCACCTGGAATGAGAACCCGGCAATGATGATCGAAAATGCATTAAGCCCTGCGAAAGTTATCTCCGTTATCGCAGATGCAGAAGAAAAATCTGCAAAAGTGGTTGTTCCGGATTACCAGCTTTCTCTTGCAATCGGAAAAGAAGGACAGAATGCAAGACTTGCAGCCCGTCTGACAGGATTCAAGATCGACATCAAGAGCGAAACACAGGCGAGAGAGTCCGGTGACTTCTTAGATTACGAGAATGATTACGAGGAAGATGAGTATTACGATGAGGACAGCGAGTCCTATGAGGATTACGAGGACGGCAGCGCACCGGCAGAGGAAGGCTACGAGGAAGACAGCTATGAGGCTGACGGAACAGAAGAAAACAATGCCGGAGCTGACGGTGAGGACAGAGAATAAGAGGTATTAAGAAGAATGTCAAATAAAAAGATTCCGATGAGGCAGTGTGTCGGCTGTCATGAGATGAAAGCCAAAAGAGATATGATCCGTGTGATCAAAACAGCGCCGACGGAAGAAGGGGAAACGGAGATCATTTTAGATGCAACTGGAAGAAAAAACGGAAGAGGAGCCTATATCTGCCCAAACCGTGAATGTCTTGCAATGGCGATGAAAAATAAAGGGTTAGAACGATCATTTAAAATGCCGATCCCGAAAGATGTATATGAAACGCTGACAAAGGAGATGGAACAGCTTGAAACCAGATAGAGTGTTATCTATGCTAGGAATTGCCGCAAAAGCCGGCAGTGTGGCGAGCGGAGAATTTTCTACGGAAAAGGCGGTAAAAGAGGGCAGGGCATACCTTGTCATCGTTGCACAGGATGCGTCAGACAATACAAAGAAAATGTTTCGCGATATGACAGATTTTTATCAGGTGCCAATGTATGAATATTCGGATAAAGAAATGCTTGGTCATTTCATTGGAAAAGAATTTCGTGCATCACTTGCAGTCACAAACGAGGGACTGTCGCACTCGATCGAAGAGAGACTGAAACAACAATCACAACTGAATAATGGGAGGAATTAAGATAAATGGCAAAAATGAGAGTATATGACCTTGCAAAAGAATTAGGAATAGAAAGTAAACAGATTATAGAAACATTGAATACGACGGAATATGCAGTAAAAGCAGCTTCAAGCAATGTAGATGATCCTGCACAGGAAATTGTGAGAAAGAAATTCACAAAATCTGCAGCAGCGGAGAATACAGCAAAGGCACAGAGCAAAGAAAATGTGTCTGAGAGTAAACAGACAGAGAATAAAACAGCTGCACCGGAAAATAAACCGGCACAGAAGCCACAGGCAAATGAGCAGGCGAAAGCAGCAGAAAATACGGATCAGCGTCCGAAGAAAAAATCCAGTATTACAGCTGTGTTTAACGCGCAGTACAGCAAACAGGGCGGTGGCCGTGGCGGCAATAATAATAACAGACGCCCGGGAAATGGTGACAGACGTCCGGGAAATGGTGAACGCCGTCCGCAGGGACAGAATCCAAACCGCGGCAATGCGCAGGCAAGACCGGCATCCGGTTATGATGTGAGAAAAGCATTTGAGCGTGCAATCAACCCGGAGGCAGCAAAAGCAGCGGAAGAGGCAGAACGTCTTGCAGCAGCAAAGGCAGCAGAGTTGAAAGCACAGAGAGAAGCAAAACCGGTTGCAGAAGAGCCGAAGAAAACGGTTGAAAAAGTACAGGTACAGACTCCAAGAGAAAATGTATATGCGCAGAATCCGGAATACCGTCCGCAGAATAATGACCGCCGTCAGGGGAATAATAATGACAGACGTGACCGCGGTAATAATAACAATGGTCAGCGTCGTCCGCAGGGAGATGGAAGAAACCAGAGAAACAATGGTGACAGACCACAGCGCCCATATGGTGATAGAAATGGAAGAAATGACGGACAGCGCCCATACCAGAATAATGGCAGACCGGGTCAGGGCCAGGGTGACAGAAATAACAACAGAAATAATGGCTTCCGTGGTGGAAACAATGGTGGCGGCAGACTTGACCGTGAGATTGACCGCTTCAATAAAGAAGCATCCGCAGCAGCACCGGAAGAGTTAAGAGGAAAAGAATCCAGAGAACGCGATAAGGACAGAAACAAAAACGCAAGACAGCGCAATGATTATGATGCACTTGGCGGAAAGAAACAGGAGCGCTTTATCAATCTTGAGAAAAACGGTGGTAAGAAGAAACCGCAGCAGCAGCCAAAACAGCAGCCGGAAGAAGATGTGATCCGTACACTGGTTCTGCCTGAAAAACTTACGATCAGAGAGTTGGCTGACAAGATGAAAGTACAGCCGTCCGTAATCGTTAAAAAACTGTTCTTAAAAGGAACAATGGTTACCGTAAACCAGGAAGTGGATTACGAGCAGGCAGAAGAGATTGCATTAGAGTTTAACTGCATCTGTGAGCCGGAAGAAAAAGTTGATGTGATCGCCGAACTCTTAAAAGAGGAAGATGATCCGAAAGAGACATTAGTACCGCGCCCACCGGTTGTCTGTGTTATGGGTCACGTTGACCATGGTAAAACATCTTTGCTGGATGCAATCCGTTCTACCCGTGTAACAGACAGAGAGGCAGGCGGTATCACACAGCACATCGGTGCATCTGTTGTATCTATCAATGGTCAGAATATTACATTCTTAGATACGCCTGGACATGAGGCATTTACCGCAATGCGTATGCGTGGTGCAAATTCTACCGATATTGCAATCTTAGTTGTTGCAGCCGACGATGGTGTAATGCCACAGACGGTGGAGGCAATCAACCATGCGAAAGCAGCAGGTGTTGAGATCATCGTTGCGATCAACAAGATTGATAAGCCGAGTGCAAACATTGAGCGTGTAAAACAGGAGTTATCTGAGTATGAACTCATCCCGGAAGACTGGGGCGGAAGCACGATTTTCTGTCCGGTATCCGCACATACAAAAGAGGGTATCGACAACCTGCTTGAGATGATCCTTTTAACAGCAGAAGTACTTGAGTTAAAAGCAAATCCAAAACGTAATGCAAGAGGTCTTGTTATTGAGGCACAGCTTGATAAAGGACGTGGTGCTGTTGCAACTGTTTTAGTACAGAAAGGTACTTTAAAAGTTGGTCAGCCGGTAGCATGCGGAAGCTGCTACGGTAAAGTCCGTGCAATGATCGATGATCAGGGAAGACGTGTCAAAGAGGCTGGACCTTCCATGCCGGTAGAGATTTTAGGTTTATCCTCTGTTCCGGAAGCAGGAGAGACATTCGTTGCCATGGACACAGAGAAAGAGGCAAGAGCATTTGCGGAGACTTATATTTCTGAGGGCAAGAACCGTCTGATCGAAGATACCAAAGCAAAGATGTCTTTAGACGATCTGTTCTCACAGATCCAGTCCGGAAATGTCAAAGAACTCGATATTATTGTAAAAGCCGATGTACAGGGTTCTGTAGAGGCAGTAAAACAGAGTCTCGTAAAACTCTCGAACGAAGAAGTAGTCGTAAAAGTCATCCATGGTGGTGTTGGTGCGATCAACGAGTCCGATGTCAGCCTTGCATCTGCATCTAATGCAATCATCATTGGATTTAACGTCCGTCCGGATCCGACTGCAAAACTTACTGCAGATAAAGAAAATGTAGATATCCGTCTCTATAAAGTCATCTACAATGCAATCGAGGATGTAGAAGCAGCCATGAAGGGAATGTTAGACCCGGTATACGAGGAAAAAGTATTAGGCCATGCAGAGATCCGTCAGATCTTCAAGGCTTCCGGTGTCGGCAATATCGCTGGTTCTTATGTGCTTGACGGTATGTTCCAGAGAGGATGTAAAGTTCGTATCTCACGTGAGGGCGAGCAGATCTTTGAGGGTGATTTAGCTTCCTTAAAGAGATTTAAAGATGATGTCAAAGAAGTAAAAGCAGGATTTGAGTGCGGTCTCGTATTTGAAGGTTTCGGTGATTTCCAGGAATTAGATATTGTAGAAGCGTACACAATGGTTGAGGTACCGCGCTAAGAAGTTGTGTGAGGATTAATATGAGAAAAAACAGTATTAAGAATACCAGGATTAATGGAGAGGTGCAGCGCGAACTTTCCAATATCATCCGCGGGGAGATCAAAGACCCGCGGATCAATCCGCTGACAAGCGTTGTGGCAGTGGAGGTTGCGCCGGATTTAAAAACATGTAAAGCATATATTAGTGTTTTAGGGGATGAAGAATCCCAGGCAAAAACGCTCGCAGGGTTAAAGAGTGCGGAAGGCTTTATCCGCAGCAAACTTGCTAAGACCGTCAATTTGCGCAATACACCGGAGATTCGTTTTGTGTTAGATCAGTCGATCGAGTATGGTGTAAAGATGTCTAAGATGATCGACGAGGTCACAAAAGATATCAAAAGCGAAGACGATACAGAAGAATAAGACATACGGAATGCGTATATTTGGGGATGGAGGAGAACATGAAAAGTCTTGATGAACTTTTCGCAGGAGTAAAGACAGTTGCCATTGCAGGTCATATCAGACCGGATGGAGACTGTGTCGGCTCCTGCCTTGCAACCTATAACTATATTACAACATATTATCCAGACATAGATGTCAGTCTGTATCTGCAGCCGATTCCAAACATTTTCAAATTCATGAAAAATGCGGATAAGATCATAAGCGACTGCACTGCGGATAAAAGTTATGACCTGTTTATCGCACAGGACTGCGGAGATCTCGGAAGACTTGGGGATGCGGCAAAATATTTTGAGCATGCAAAGAAAACAGCATGTATTGATCATCATATCAGCAATCAGAGTTTTGCAGATGAAAATTATATTTTCCCACAGGCAAGTTCTGCATCGGAACTGGTATTTGAACTGATTCCGAGAGAACGTCTGACCAAAGAGATCGCAGAGTGTATTTATACCGGAATCATCCATGATACCGGCGTGTTCCAGTATTCCTGTACATCAGAAAAAACGATGGAAGCAGCGGGGGTTCTGATGGGAATGGGCATTGATTTCCCTAAAATTGTGGATCAGACATTTTTTACAAAGACTTATGAGCAGAACCGCATTATGGGACTTGCACTGGTAAAAAGTAAGCTGCATCTGGATGGAAAATGTATCTCAAGCATCATTACTGCAGAGGAAATGAGAGAATACAATGTTCTTCCGAAACATTTAGATGGAATCGTCAGCCAGCTCCGCGTGACAAAGGATGTGGAAGTGGCAGTCTTTTTGTATCAGACAGATGAAGAAAATTATAAAGTCAGCACCCGTTCTGCAAGTTATGTGGATGTTGCAAAGATCGCAGCAGGATATGGCGGCGGTGGACATATCCGGGCGGCCGGTTTTTCTGTGGCGGGAGATCCAAAGGAACGGCTGAATGAAATTATTGCGGATATCAGGGAACAGATCACAGATTGATTTTAAGGAAAATTTATGATTAACGGAATTATCAATGTATACAAAGAAAAAGGATATACATCCTTTGATGTGGTCGCAAAACTAAGAGGTATTTTAAAAACAAGGAAAATCGGACACACAGGGACACTCGATCCGGATGCGGAGGGAGTGCTTCCTGTGTGTCTTGGTAAAGCGACAAAAGTCTGCGACCTTTTGACGGACAAAAATAAAGAATATGTTGCGGTGATGCTGCTCGGAAAGATAACAGACACGCAGGATGTCACTGGAACTGTTTTAGAGGAACGTCCGGTAGAAGTAACGGAAGAGCAGGTAAAAGAGGAAGTTCTTTCTTTTATAGGAGACTACATGCAGGTGCCGCCAATGTACTCTGCACTAAAAGTGAATGGAAAAAAACTGTGTGATCTGGCGAGAAGCGGTGTGACGGTAGAACGACAGGCAAGACCGGTTCAGATCTATTCCATTGAGATTATTAAAATGGAACTGCCACGTGTCTGTATGCGTGTGCGCTGCTCAAAGGGAACTTATATCCGTACATTATGCCAAGATATCGGTGAGAAACTTTCCTGCGGAGCATGTATGGAAGCACTCCTTCGCACAAAAGTATCTGAGTTTTGTGTACAGGATGCACTTCGTCTTTCCGAGATCGAAGAACGTGTACAAAAAGCAGCAGGACAGATAACGCCGGAACAGTGGAATACAGAGATGTTTGATTTTATCTATGCAGTCGATTCCATATTTTTACAGTATAAAAAAGCGGTAATCTGCAGAGAATGGAACAAACTGCTATATAATGGAAACCGGATGAAAAAAGATATGTTTGTATCCTATCAGAAAGATTGGGAACAGCAGAAAATCCGTATTTATGATGAAGAAGGGCGTTTTATCGGAATATATGAATACTCTGAGACACACGGGGATTATAAACCGGTAAAATTGTTTATGGAAGCATGAAATATCTGAAAAATACAACCGAATTTTATATTGAAGAACCCACCGTACTTTCACTTGGAAAATTTGACGGGATACACAGAGGTCATGAACTTCTGATGGAACATCTGGCATCCAAAAAGGAAGATGGACTTGCTGCAGTCATATTCACGTTTAACATTCCACCACGGAAAAGCGTGGAACAGATTGAGACAAAAGTTTTGACGACCAATGAAGAAAAGATGCATATCTTTGAGCAGATCGGGATCGATTATCTGGTCGAGTGTCCATTTACAAAGGACATCATGTGCATGGAACCGGATGATTTTATTGCCAAGATCGTACACCAGCTGCATGTAAAGTGTTTTGTGGTCGGTTCCGATTTTCACTTTGGGCACAATCGCAGGGGCGACTATCATATGTTAAAAGAATTATCCGATAAGTATGATTATGAGGTGCTTGTGATCAACAAAATGCAGGAAGATAAAAGAGATATCAGCAGCACGTTTGTCAGGGAAGAAATTTCAAAGGGCAATATTGAAAAAGCGAATCATCTGCTTGGATATCACTATTTTGTGACCGGGGAAATACTTCATGGGAGACATCTGGGAAGTACCAAACTTGGAATCCCGACAATCAACCAGATTCCACCGGAAGAAAAACTGCTTCCGGAGAGCGGTGTATATGTCACGGAGGTGCGTCTTGGTGATCAGATCTACCGTGGCGTTACAAATGTTGGGGTAAAACCGACGATTGAAGGAAAAAATCCGATTGGCGTTGAAACACATCTTCTGGATTTTGCAGGGGATCTTTATGGAAAAGTAGTGACGGTGGAGTTTTTGACACGCGTACGTGAAGAACGGAAATTCCCATCCATCGAGGCTCTGAAAGAGGAAATGCAGAGTAATATTGCCTATGCAAGAGCTTGGTTTGAGAAAAATGAACACTAAATATTACAGAAATATTACATAATTATGTTGACATTGTAAAAAATGACTGCTATACTTGAGCGGTATTGAAAAACGAAGTATTTAGGATTCTTTGGAAAGGTACGGATATGAAAGCAAAATGGGTTAAGACAGCCGGACTTCTTGCGGCCGGTTCTCTTGTATTTTCAGTAGCATATATTGATGGACGGTCAGGTGTGAAGAACGAGCATACAGTAATGTCAGAGAGTACAGATTCTCAGATAAATGAAGTATCTGCGGGAGTGTCTTCCACATTGGCAGAACAGATGGAAAATTACTCAAAACATGAAGCGGATCTTGCATCTGGTGTTACGGATGCGATGTCGGGTTATCTTTCTGTTACGGCAGCGGATATGGTCAGTGTTTCCGAATCAGACCGCGATATGACGGCGTCCGGTCAGGAGGATGAAACGCAGGAAGATGATGCGGCAAAAGCACTTGCAGATGCAGCAAGTGAATTTGGCTATACGAATCTTGGAATCGCACAGGCAGATGGCAATATCAATGTCCGCGAGACACCTGGGACAGAGGCAGAGATTGTTGGAAAACTGCCAAACAATGCAGGATGTGAGATCATTGGAACAGACGGTGAATGGACACAGATTGAGTCAGGAAAAGTAAAAGGATATGTAAAATCAGAATATCTTCTGACAGGAGAGGCTGCAGTTGCGAAAGCACAGGAAGTAAAGCAGACAGTCGCAACAGTGACGACGACAACCCTCTATGTCCGTGACGAAACAAACACAGACAGCCATGTCATTACCATGATGCCGGAAGGAGAGGAACTAGAAGTCCTAGAAGTCCTTGACGGCTGGGTAAAGATCAATGTCGATAGTGATGAGGGATATGTTTCTTCTGATTATGTAAGTATTGCAACCGAACTGCCGAAGGCGCAGACCATGACGGAGGTTCGTTATGGACAGGGCGTATCGGATGTCCGCGTATCACTTGTTTCTTATGCGACGCAGTTTGTAGGCAACCCATATGTCTGGGGTGGAACTAGTCTGACAAGAGGAGCAGACTGTTCTGGATTTGTTATGAGTGTATTTGCCAATTATGGTATTTCACTTCCACATTCTTCAAGAGCACAGGCAAACTGCGGTACAAAGATTTCCGCATCAGATGCCCAGCCGGGAGATCTTTTCTTCTATGGCAATGGCAGCAGTATCAATCATGTGGCTATTTATATCGGTGGAGGCAGTGTGGTACATGCAAGTTCACCGAAGTCCGGTATCAAAATTTCCGGAGCTTATTACAGAACACCGGTTAAAGTAGTCCGTGTGATCAATAATTAAAATTAGGCATTTACAACGAAACCAACCCATGCTATAATAACGGAGTATGAGTTCAGCCCATATTCGGTAGATGGACACTCCGACCTTTTACTGAGTATCATATCCCGGCACGACCGGAGCGGGCGTTTAATAAGAAAAGGAGGATCATAACATGATCGCAAAGGAAAAGAAACAGGCAATTATCGCAGAGTATGGCAGAACACCGGGAGATACAGGTTCACCGGAAGTTCAGATCGCTATCTTAACAGCACGTATTGAGGAGTTAAATGCTCATCTTGCTGAGAACAAAAACGACTATCATTCAAGACGTGGTCTTTTAAAGATGGTTGGTCAGAGACGTGGTTTACTGGCATACTTAAAGAAAGTTGATATCGAAAGATATCGTTCCTTAATTGAACGTTTAGGTCTTAGAAAATAAGATCTTCTCCATACAAAGCCGGTTTTATATAGAAACCGGTCTGTATGGATGCCGTGTGGGACATGCTTTCATACGGTTTTATCGAGTGGAGACTTACTCCACTCGATTTTCAGTTAAAAACAGAAAGAATCCTGTGGAAACGGATTCTTTTCTAAAAAGTGAATGACAGGCAGAAGTATATTTCCGAGACCACTGAAAAATGTATGAAAAGTCGTGTGTTTTTCAGTAGTTTCGGTGCTTCTGTCTCCACAGAGAAAAGGAGAAAACGCATGTATAAAAGTTTTTCAATGGAACTTGCCGGCAGAACACTGACCGTGGATATCGGCAGAGTATGTGCCCAGGCGAATGGAGCCGCATTATTAAAATACGGTGATACAACAGTCTTATCTACCGCTACTGCATCAGACAAGCCAAGAGATGGTGTTGATTTCTTCCCACTCAGTGTTGAGTACGAAGAGAAAATGTATGCAGTCGGAAAGATTCCTGGCGGATTTAACAAGAGAGAGGGTAAGGCGTCTGAAAATGCAATCCTTACTTCCCGTGTAATCGACCGCCCGATGCGTCCATTATTCCCGAAAGATTACCGCAATGATGTGACCATCAACAACATGGTTATGTCCGTTGATACAGAGTGCCGTCCGGAAGTTGTTGCAATGATCGGTTCTGCACTTGCAGTTACTATTTCTGATATCCCATTTGCAGGTCCTTGTGCCATGACACAGATGGGTATGGTAGATGGCGAGTTTATTATCAATCCTTCCCAGAAAGTATGGGATACCGGTGATTTACAGCTTACCGTTGCATCTACCGCTGAGAAAGTTATCATGATCGAAGCAGGCGCAAACGAGATCCCGGAAGAGAAGATGATCGAGGCAATCTATAAATGTCATGATGTAAACCAGACCATCATCGCTTTTATCAACCATATCGTAGAAGAAGTTGGCAAGCCAAAACATGAGTATACAAGCTGTGCGATTCCGGAAGAGATGTTTGCTGCGATCAAAGAGATCGTAACACCGGAGCAGATGGAAGAGGCTGTATTTACCGATGAGAAACAGAAACGTGAAGAAAATATCCGTGAGATCACAGATAAACTTGCTGAGGCATTTGCAGATAACGAAGAGTGGTTGGCAGTGCTTGGTGAGGCTGTTTACCAGTATCAGAAAAAGACCGTCCGTAAGATGATCTTAAAAGATCACAAACGTCCGGATGGTCGTGCGATCAACCAGATCCGTCCACTTGCAGCAGAGGTTGACCTGATTCCTAGAGTTCATGGTTCCGCAATGTTTACCCGTGGACAGACACAGATCTGTGACGTTGTCACATTAGCTCCGCTTTCTGAAGTACAGAAGATTGACGGATTAGATGAGAACATCACAACAAAGAGATATATCCATCAGTACAACTTCCCTGCATATTCTGTAGGTGAGACGAAAGTTTCCCGTGGACCGGGACGCCGTGAGATCGGTCATGGTGCATTAGCAGAGAAGGCGCTTATGGCAGTCCTTCCTTCGGAGGAAGAGTTCCCATATGCAATCCGTGCTGTATCCGAGACATTTGAGTCAAACGGTTCTACTTCCATGGCATCTACCTGTGCATCCTGTATGTCTTTAATGGCAGCAGGTGTTCCGTTAAAAGCAATGGTTGCAGGTATTTCCTGTGGTCTTGTAACCGGAGAGACAGATGATGATTATCTTGTTCTTACCGATATCCAGGGACTTGAGGATTTCTTCGGAGATATGGACTTTAAAGTGACCGGTACACACAAAGGTATCACAGCAATCCAGATGGATATTAAGATTCATGGTCTTACAAGACCGATCGTTGAGGAAGCAATTGGACGTGCGAGAGAGGCAAGAATCTACATCATGGATGAGGTTATGTCGAAAGCGATCGAAGAGCCAAGAAAAGAAGTCAGCACCTATGCACCGAAGATTGTACAGATTCAGATCAATCCGGACAAGATCGGTGATGTAGTCGGACAGAGAGGTAAGACGATCAATGAGATCATCGACCGTACAGGCGTTAAGATCGATATTACCGATGATGGTGCGGTATCTGTATGTGGCACAGACGCTGAAATGATGAACAAAGCGATTGAAATGATCAAGATCATCACAACTGATTTTGCAGAGGGACAGATTTTTACCGGTACAGTTGTAAGCATCAAAGAGTTTGGCGCATTTGTAGAGTTTGCTCCTGGAAAAGAGGGAATGGTTCATATTTCTAAGATTTCCAAAGAACGTATCAACCGCGTGGAAGATGTTCTGACATTAGGAGATAAAGTAAAAGTTGTCTGCCTTGGAAAAGATAAGATGGGACGTATCAGCTTCTCTATGAAGGATGTTCCGGCAGAGGCATAAAAAATTTACAATTTAAAAATTGCAAATGGTCTGTAGACAAAATATATAGACAAAAAGAACTGCATGTTTCTTAGACGAACATGCAGTTCTTTTTTGTAATTCATGACAAATAGAATGTTCGCGAAGCATGCATTCTATTGTAAAGTTCAAAAAACAGCAATTTGGCAACAGATAAAGATAACGGAATAGCAATAGCACTATCGGCATTATAATCCCATAATTCCGTCCACAGGCAGGGAAAAAGCAACTCCATGTGCAGGAGAGGCGATGCCATGTGTGGAGCTGATCGCCTGCATGATCTGCGTCTTTTTATCTTTTGGAACAACGATCGCGACAATCTCCTGTTCTTCCTGAATTGTAATGCCAAAAATGACAGCTGATTTTCCGGGACTACAACGCAGACCTTTTAAAATTGTACCTCCGGTTGCACCGGCGGCGCGTGCGGTATTCATGACAGCGTCACTGTATCCCTGATTGATTGTTACAAGAATCATAGCATGTGTAATTGTGTCACTCATTTTTTTCACTTCCTTTTCGGCATCTTCTTTGTCTGATTCAGCAGTGTGTTCGTTTAAAAGTTTATAGAGGAAACCCTGCATACCGTTCATTGGAATACTGACAGCGATACCGGTTCCTTTTTTATGGAGGCTTAATGCCTGATTCATTTCAGCGAGCAGAATTTTTTTCTGCCCGTTTGGGATAAAACAGAGTGTAATACTTTTCTGGATACTTCCAAGACCACATAATTCTAACCATTCTGAACTGGCTGTGCCGATACCATGCATCTGATAATAGACTGGTATATGGGAATCTGCTAAAAATTCACATAACCGCTCTCTGATATGGGAGTCTGTTATAATTACAAGGCAGCGGTAAGCTTCTTGTTTTTTTGATTCCTGCATCGTTAAAAATCCTCCTCAAAATCCAGAATTTCATTGTCATCAATTCCAATGATTGCAGCGGCAGCGGCATTTGCTTTCTTTAATTTCATATTATAAGAAACACCCATGAGCTGAACTGCGATTAATGGTGCCATGGCAACCATAGCGACAACTCCGAAAGCATCTGTTACAACATTGCCTCCGATTGCAGTACATGCACCCATGGCAAGCGGGAGCAGGAAAGTGGAAGTCATAGGACCACTCGCAACACCGCCGGAGTCAAATGCAATACCGACAAACACTTTAGGAACAAATTTTGTCAGGATCAGTGCGATCAGGTATCCCGGTATTAAAAGCCAGTAAATATTTAAACCGGTAAGAACGCGCAGCAGGGCAAGCGCAACTGAGGCTGATACACCGATCGACAGGCTTAAATTCATCGTATCCCTGGAAATGGAACCGTTTGTGACATCCTCAACCTGACGGTTTAATACCTGAACAGCAGGCTCTGCTTTTACAATATAATAACCGATCAGGGCACCGGTTGGAATTAAAATCCATTTCCATGGCTGTCCGGCAAGACTGCTTCCTAATAGACTCCCAACTGGTGCAAATCCGACGTTTACACCGGTTAAGAAAAGAATCAGACCGATGATCGTGTAGAGAAAACCGATGATCATTTTGATCATCTGTGACTTGTGGTAACGTCTGGAAATAAGCTGAAAGATCAGAAATACGAAAACAACCGGAAGGATGGAGAGCAGTACCTCTTTGGCATAATCCGGTATCATATGTACGAATTCACGGATCACATCCTGCATTGTGATCACATCCGGAATCGTTGTTTCATTGTATGCGGCACCAGAAGGATGATAAAAGATACCAAGCAATAGAACCATTAAAACCGGACCGACACTGCAAAAGGAGATCAGACCGAAACTGTCGCTGGAACCATTTTTATCATTTCTGGTTGCAGAGAGACCAACGCCGATTGCCATGATAAAAGGAACTGTCATAGGACCGGTTGTCACACCGCCGGAGTCAAATGCGACTGCGATAAAATCAGCAGGTGCTGCAAAAGAAAGGAAAAACAGTGCGATATAAAAAATGCACAGCAGAACCGGAAGACTGATCCGGAAAAGGATACGGAGTACTGCAACTACAAGGAATACGCCGACACCAAGTGCAACGGTAAAGATCAGGGTATTATTTGGAATGGAAGGAACCTGATTTGCAAGAACCTGAAGATCAGGCTCTGCGAGAGTTATGATAACACCCATCAGAAAGCATACGCCGATCAAAACGGGAAGTTTTCTTGTTTTCATAATAGAAGAACCAACGCCTTCTCCGAGAGGTGTCATGGCGGTTTCAGCACCGAGCTGGAAAAAAGCCATACCGATGATCAGCATAAATGCACCGACTAAGAACAGGGCAATCGTTCCTGTTTCCATAGGAACAACAAAAATGGAAAGCAAAAGAACAATCACAGTGATCGGCAAAACTGCATTTACGGATTCGTCAAATTTTTCTTTGAGTTTTTTGTTCAAGATGGCATCACACTACTTTCTTTTTTGGATTTTTAAAGCGAACCAAAATAGTTCACTAATTAACTATTATTTATTGTAAGGAAAATCATGCCTGGTGTCAAACGTTCTTCTGAATATTCAGAAAAATTTAACATTTTCTTATCATTTTTAGCAGAAAATAAGTTCCTTCATATAATAATATGGAAATTCGTTGACAGAATGGGAGATGCTATGGATCGGGTTAAGAAGATCATTCACACAGAATATGCATATAGATCAGGACTTAGCGGGCAGAATGTTACTGTTGCAGTGATGGATACGGGGATTGTTGCGCATCCTGACTTTGAAGATAGAATTATATGTTTTCAGGATTTTTGTAATGGAAGAAAGGAAATGTATGATGACAATGGGCACGGCACCCATGTTTCGGGCATTATTGCAGGAAACGGAAAAATGTCAGAGCAGTATCTGAAAGGCACAGCACATAAGGTTCGGATATACAGTGGAGTTGCACCGAAATGCAGAATTATAATGTTAAAAGTTTTAGATGAAAATGGAAATGGAAACACAAGAAAAGTACTGGATGCTGTGCAGTGGGTTAAAGATAACAGGGAACGTTATCATATCAGAATATTAAATATATCCGTTGGGATGCTGCCGGGTGCAGGCGTGGAGGAACAGAGAAAACTATTACATGCAATTGATGAACTGTGGGATGCAGGAATCATGGTTGTTGCTGCAGCCGGAAATAACGGACCAAAAGAAAATACGGTGACGATTCCGGGAATTTCAAGGAAAATACTGACAGTCGGAAGCGGCGATGATGACACATATGACCGGGTGAGAAAAGCTTTAAAAACCGGATACAGTGGCAGAGGACCAACTGCATGCTGTATTGTAAAGCCGGAGATCTTTGCTCCGGGAACCGGCATTACAAGCTGCAGCAGGGATAAAACCGGATATCAGGTGAAAAGTGGGACTTCTATGGCGGCACCGGTTGTTTCAGGGGCACTTGCACTTGCATTTGAAAAATATCCATCATTTACTCCGGCAGAAATGAAGCTGCGTCTTTACGAGAGAGCTTATCCAAGAAGTTCACAGCTTGGAAAAATTGGCTGGGGGATGATTCATGTAGATCATCTCGTACGTTGACTTTTGAATGGAAAATTATTACAATAAGCACAATTGATGAAAAATCAGTATTTGATTGAGAAACAGCGCAGAAATGGAGATCTGTATGAAGAAAATATTACATCTCATATTTGGAAGATTTTTTGTAGTTGCCATGGCAATTATTTTACAGGTGTTATGGTTGTGTGTCGTATTGTGGCAGCTCAGTTACAAATCCACGTATGTCAATTTGCTTGTCCGTGTGATCGCGATCATTGTTGTACTTATAATTGTCAACAAATGGACAAATCCGGCAAATAAACTCTCGTGGACGTTTTTGATATTATTGTCGCCGATTTTTGGACTCATGGTATATTTTTTATTCGGAAGATCCGGTCTCACAAAACATACGAGAAAGAGAATGGACGTAGTCAATCAACAGGTGGAAGCTTTGTTTCAGAGGGATATTGCGGCAGAAGAAAAACTGGAAAAAGAAAGCCGGTCGGTATATCTGCAGTCATCCTATATTGATAAATGGGCGGGATTTCCATTATATCAGAACACACAGACAAAATATTATCGCTGTGGGGAAGAAATGTTCCCGGATATGTTAGATGCGCTGCGCAGTGCAAAACATTTTATTTTTCTCGAATATTTTATCATCGAGGAAGGGTATATGTTCAATACGATCCTTGATATTCTGGAAGAAAAAGCAAAGACCGGGGTAGATGTACGTTTTATTTATGATGATGTCGGCAGTATCAATTCCATTTCCTTCGGATATTATAAAAAACTGCAGGAGAGAGGCATTCCGTGTGTGACATTCAATCCGTTTAAACCCCTGATTTCTGTTGTGATGAATAATCGCGATCACCGCAAGATTTTTGTGGTGGATGGCTATATCGGATTTACAGGTGGTATTAATCTTGCGGACGAATATATCAACAAAGTAAAAAGATTTGGTTATTGGAAAGACACCGGAGTAAGGATCGAGGGTGAGGCAGTCTGGAGTCTTACGGCAATGTTTCTTGAAATGTGGAATTATATCAATCGTTCCACGGAAGATTACAGCAGATTTCTGCCGTTTGTTTATCAGGAGAAGAAATTTATTTCCGATGGATTTGTGCAGCCGTATGGTGACAGTCCGCTGGATCATGAAAATGTTGGAGAAAATATTTATTTAAATATCATAAACCGTGCAAAGAGATATGTATATATTTTTACACCATATCTGATCATTGACCATGAGATGCTGATCTGTCTTTCGAATGCGGCAAAGAGCGGGGTGGATGTAAGAATTGTAACACCCGGAGTACCGGATAAAAAGGCAGTATACCTTCTGACACAGTCTTATTACGAACCGCTTTTGAAAAATGGTGTAAGGATTTTTCAGTATACACCCGGATTCATCCATGCAAAATGCTTTGTCTGCGATGATGAGATCGCGACAGTCGGCAGTGTAAACCTTGACTACCGGAGTTTGTTTTTACATTTTGAGTGTGGTGTATTTATGTATCAGTCTAAGGCAGTCATGCAGGTAAAAGAAGACTGCCTTAAGACATTTGATGATTCAAAGGAGATGGATGTTGCATTCTGCCGGGGAAGAAAACTTCCGGTGCGTATGGTACAGAGTCTGATGCGGCTGTTTGCACCGTTGTTATAAGTCTAAAGATCAGGCTGCTTTAAAATATGCAATTAATATGATAGCCAGCCCTCTATGGAACGAAGTAGAGCAGAGCACGGCCAAAATAATCTTTATAAGTTGCAGCGTCTACGGTATCTGTATATATGATACTGACACTGCCGATGGGTGTTCCGTTTAAAGAATAAACCGCCTTTCCGGCAATGTCTCCTTTTTTTAGAGGGGCAGTGACAGCTTCCGGCAGCTCAATGTTTTTTACAATGCCGGTAAGATCACTTCCATCGGTTGTCATATACTGAAAAGGTCTCTGATAAGCTACTCCGACAGAATCCGTAATTCCTTTTTTTACGGGAAGCTCATTCAGTGTATCTTCGTGATTGTCACAGTAGATCCGGCATTTCCCAAACCCGTAATTTAACAGTGTTGTTGCATCGGCAGAACGCGATTTAATATCGGGAGCCCCCATGATGACAGCAATCAGTTCCATGTTGTCTTTTTTTGCGGTTGCGGAAATGCAGTACATGGCTGTGCTGGTAAATCCGGTTTTCAGACCGGTGGCATACTGGTAATGCCGGATCAGTTTGTTTGTGTTTGTAAGGCAAAACTCTGAGGAACCTTTTGCGGTAGTGTGAGTGATGTTTTCCATCCAGATTGTGCAGTAATCATGGATTTTTGGATATTTTGAGATCAATTCACGGGACATCAGTGCAATGTCATTTGCACTTGTCATATGTCCTTCGGCATCTAAACCACAACAGTTGACAAAGGTGGTGTCATTCATTCCAAGCCCTTTCGCACGTTCATTCATCATGCGGACAAATTCTGATTCAGAGCCTGCAACATGTTCAGCCATGGCAACACAGGCGTCGTTTGCACTGGCGACACTGATACATTTGATCATTGTATCAACGGTCTGTGTTTCGCCAGACTCTAAAAAAACCTGTGAACCTCCCATGCTGGCTGCATATTCGGAGACGGTCACAGTGTCATCTAAGGAAATTTGCCCGGAGGAAAGAGCGTCAAAAATTAAAAGCAGCGTCATAATTTTAGTGACACTCGCCGGATGCCTTACTTCGTGGGAATTTTTTTCATAGACGATGGCGCCGGTAGAGGCCTCCATTAAAATGGCACTCGGTGCGGAAATATTTAAGTCTGCGGCTGGTGCAGTATCCGTTTGGGAAATAAAAGAGAGGGAATCTGTGGCGCCTGGAATGAGACAGGAAGATACAGGAAGTATCGCACTTTGCATAAAAAGATTCAGACCAAGCAGAATGGAAAACATAAATTTCAAAAATACGCCCTCCGTAGGGTTTTGTTATAATTTATTTTAGCGGCAGGGGATGTACATTATGCATAAAAATCTTGAATTTTGCAGGAATCCACGGTAAAATCAATATTTGTGGAATGAGAGGGTATTACATAGATGGAATTAACAGTAAAACTTCAGGTGTTTGAGGGACCGTTAGATCTTCTTTTACATCTGTTAGAAAAAAATAAAGTTAATATATATGATATCCCAATTGTGGAGATTACGAATCAGTATATGGAATATATTGCCGAGATGCGCAGGCAGGACTTAAATGTTATGAGCGAGTTCCTTGTAATGGCGGCAACATTACTTGATATTAAATCGAAAATGCTGCTTCCTGCAAAAGAAAGTGAAGATGAGGAAGAGGAAGATCCCAGGGCAGAACTTGTGCAGCAGCTGTTGGAATATAAAATGTATAAATGTATGGCATATGAACTTAAGGACCGCCAGATCGATGCAGAAAAGGTGATGTTTAAAGTGCCGACAATCCCACCGGAAGTACTTGCATATGAAGAACCGGTAAATGTGAATGAACTGATGTCCGGTGTAACGCTTGCAAGACTGAATGATATTTTTCAGGCGATTATAAAGAAACAGGCAGACAAGATTGATCCGGTCCGCTCAAAGTTTGGAAAAATTGAAAAAGAGGAAGTATCCCTTTCTGATAAAATGGCATATGTGGAAGAATACAGTCTGCATCATGGACATTTTTCTTTCCGCAATCTTTTAGAAGCACAGTCCGGGAAAATGGAAGTAGTTGTGACATTCCTTGCAATATTAGAACTGATGAAGATGGGAAAAATTGTTGTGTCCCAGGAATATACGTTCGATGATATCATCATTGAGTCAAAAATTGCTGCGTAGCGTAAATGTGGGAAGAACTTTATTTTTATATATTGGAATAGAGGAGTCGTATGGAAGAAAAAAAATATGAGGCAATCGTTGAAGCAATCCTGTTTACAATGGGAGAGTCAGTGGAATTAGAGCGTATAGCAAAAACACTAGAACTTGACACAGAACAGACAAAAAAGATTATAGAACATCTGATGCAGCGTTATGAGGATGACAGTGTCGGGGTTAAGATCATGGAACTTGACGGTGCTTACCAGATGTGTACGAAAGGTGAAATGTACGAATATCTGGTACGAATCGCAAAACAGCCGAAAAAACATGTGCTTACCGATGTTTTATTGGAAACACTTTCAATCATTGCCTACAAACAGCCAATTACAAAGGCAGAGATTGAAAAAATCAGGGGTGTTTCCTGTGACCATGCGGTAAATAAACTGGTGGAGTATAATCTTGTGTGTGAACTGGGAAGGCTTGATGCGCCTGGCCGTCCATTGCTTTTTGGCACGACGGAAGAGTTCTTAAGAAGCTTTGGTGTACACTCCATTGATGAACTTCCTGTGTTGAGTCCGGTTCAGGTAGAGGAATTTAAACAGGAGGCAGAAGCAGAAATGCATATGAAACTGGATGTCTGATTCAGTTTCATATGCATTTTTTGCGTGTGACATGTATTTTTTACATGCAATGTACATAAGGATTGATGAAATGCTTTATTGGAGTTTCATATATGTGGAAAAGACTGCTGGCTTGGATTCTTGTCACGGCAATTTTATCGGGAAATAGTATGCAGAATGTGGAAGCTTACTGTGAAAGACAGAATGTTTGGATGAAAGAAGCGGAAAGTGAACCGGAACAAAATGCATTATATGCAAAATCAGCAGTGCTCATGGATGCAGATTCCGGACGGATCCTGTATGAAAAAAACGGGCATCAGGCGATGGCAAATGCAAGCACAACAAAAATACTGACCTGTATCATTGCATTGGAAAACTGTGATTTAGACAGCGAAGTTTCTGTAAGCGCACTTGCTGCGTCACAGCCGAAAGTCCATCTTGGCATGCGCGAGGGGCAGCGCTTTTATCTGAAAGATCTGTTGTATGGGCTGATGTTAGAATCTTATAATGACTGCGCTGTGGCAATCGCAGAACACATTGCAGGCACAACAGGTGATTTTGCGGAACTTATGAACGATAAGGCAAAAGAGATTGGCTGTCAGGACAGCTATTTTATCACACCAAACGGACTGGATGCCAAAAATGAAAAGGGGTTTCATCATACGACCGCGGCAGATCTTTCTTTGATTATGCGCTACTGTATCAAAACATCAGAAATGGCAGAACAGTTTCTTGCAATTACACGGGAAGGACAGCATCAGTTTTGCGATATAGATGGAAAAAACAGTTATACATGCTGTAATCATAATGCATTTTTGCAAATGATGGATGGAGCGTTATCTGGCAAGACCGGGTTTACCGGAAATGCGGGATATTGTTATGTCGGGGCACTAACGCGCGATGACAGGACTTTTATTGTTGCACTGCTTGCCTGTGGGTGGCCGAATAATAAAACATATAAGTGGACCGACACGAAGAAACTTATGCGGTATGGAATTACGCAGTTTAAAAAAATAAAACTGGATGAAATCATACTGGATGAAAAAGAAAATGCCCCGGTGCGGGTAATCGGCGGACAGAGTGGGAAAATCGGTGGAAAAATATCGACAGAGCTGGAAATTGCCCCGATAGAAGGACAGACGGAACTTCTGATCGGAAATGAGCAGGAAGTACAGGTAAAGTATGAATTGTCCGCAAAACTTTATGCGCCGGTTACAGAAGGGGATTTTGCCGGTGAGATTACGTATCTGCTGGGAGACGAGGTGCTGGCAAAACGTGTGGTAACGGTTAAGAATACGGTAAAAAAAATCGATTTCTGCTGGTGCATAAAAAAAACAGCGGAATTATTTCCACTATAAATCACTAAAACATTTTGTATGTAAAAAAAAACTGTCAAAAAATTAACAATTCTCTTGAAAATTTATCGCTGACCATCTATAATTTATCCTAGCGGAATTTGTTATATTTTTACATTATTCACTATGTACCATATCAAAAGATGTGGTAACAAACTTTATAGATGGAGGGCAAAAAGGATGAATAGTAGTAATGATAGCTTGGCAATGCAGCGTATTACCAAGTTAGTCGATGAGAACAGTTTCATGGAAATCGGTTCTCTCGTAACCGCAAGAAATACAGACTTTAATCTTGCAGACACAGATACACCGTCCGATGGTGTAATTACCGGACATGGTCTGGTAGATGGCAATCTGGTATTTGTATACAGCCAGAATGCAGCCGTATTAAACGGTACGATCGGAGAGATGCATGCAAAGAAAATTGCAGCTGTATATGATATGGCGATGAAAATGGGAGCACCGGTGATCGGTTTTATCGATTGTGCCGGAATGCGTTTACAGGAATCTGTCGATGCGTTAAACGGATTTGGTGAGATCTACGCAAAGGAGGTTGCAGCATCCGGCGTTGTTCCACAGATTTCCGCTATTTTCGGAAGCTGTGGCGGTGGACTTGCAGTAGTACCTGCGTTATCTGATTTCGCATTTATGGAGAGCAAAGGGAAAATGTTTATTAATTCCCCGAATGCGATCGAGGGTAACCGCATTGAGAAATGTGATACTTCTTCCGCAGAGTTCCAGAGCGAGAAAAACGGTTGTATCGATGCAGTTGGAACAGAGGATGAGATTATTGCAGAGATCCGTGAGCTGGTAAGCATCCTTCCTTTAAATAATGAAGGCGATGTATACACATCTGAGTGTGAGGATGATTTGAACCGTGCATGTGAGAACATGGCAGCCATGAAGGGAGATCCAAGATATTTACTCAGTGAGATCTCAGATGGACATGTTTTCGTTGAGACGAAAAAGAATTATGCAAAAGATATGGTAACCGGATTCATTCAGTTAAACGGAATGACAGTTGGTGCTGTTGCAAACTGCTCAGAAGTTTATGATGAAGAAGGTAAAAAGGCTGAGGAGTTCTCCGGAGCTTTGACAGCAAGAGGATGCAACAAGGCAGCAGAGTTTGTGAACTTCTGTGACGCATTTGAAATTCCGGTATTATCCTTAACCAATGTAAAAGGATATGCAGCTACTGTCTGTGCAGAGAAAGGACTTGCAAAAGCACTTGCACGCATGACAATGGCATTTGCTGATGCAACCTGCCCGAAAGTAAACCTGATCACTGGAAATGCGATCGGAAGCGCTTATGTGACAATGAACTCCAAAGCAATCGGAGCAGACTTTACATATGCATGGGAAGATGCAAAGATCGGTATGATGGATGGCGAACTTGCAGCTAAGATCATGTACGCAGATGCATCTGCAGATGAACTTGCAGCAAAAGCAAAAGAATATGATGCATTACAGTCTAGTGTTATGACTGCAGCAAGACGCGGTTATGTAGATCTTATTATAGATCCGGCAGACACCAGAAAATACCTTGTAGATGCATTTGAATTATTATATACAAAATGTGCAGGTGTACCGGACAAAAAACATGGAACAAAATAGAAAGGTGAAGTTATGAAGAAAAAATTATCTCTTATGCTTTGTCTTTGCTTTATGGTTCTGGCAATGACAGCATGTGGAACGGATCCTGAGAGCGTTGATTATTTTGGTATGAGTTATTCTGACATTCAGAATAATCTGGAACAGACAGTATCTGCGCTTGTTTCATTCACAGATGAAGATGTTCAGAGTGGCGCAGAATATTATGATTCACAGGGAATGGACGCATTTGCTCATTTGCTGACATCCTGGGGTGAAACGGTTTCTGATTTAGGCTCATATCAGGGACTTGGAGATCTTACTGTGACAAAAGCACAGAAAACTGTGACGGCAGATCAGGTTTTACATTTTTCAGACAGAGATGTAGTTGTTTCTTATGTATATGAATACAATTATGAGACAGAAGCACCGGAACTTACGGATGCAAGTGCTGATCTTGTATATTCACTTGGCGAAAAGATGGAAAAAGCCGGTATGAATACACTGATGGGAATGGGAACTGTATTCGTTGTCCTGATTCTGATCAGTCTGATCATCAGCTGCTTTAAAGTGATTCCGTATTTACAGAATAAAAAAGCAAATGCGAATGCAAAGAAAGATGAGGCAGATCCTGTTGTAGAGCAGATTGAGCAGCGTGAAGAAACAGCACAGCTTACTGATGATTTAGAACTGGTAGCAGTCATTTCCGCAGCAATCGCAGCAGCAGAAGGAACCTCAGCAGATGGATTTGTAGTACGCTCTATCCACAGAAGATAGACGAAGTGGGTAAATTATAATAAATAGTATATCGCAAAAAAGAAATGATCACAGGAGGATGATTCAATGAAAAGCTATACAATTACCGTAAATGGAAATGTTTATGATGTTACTGTAGAAGAAAATGGTGCAGTAAGCGCACCGGCAGCAGCACCGAGACGTGCAGCAGCTCCGGCACCGGCAGCAGCTCCGAAGGCAGCAGCTCCGGCAGGTGGTGCAGGCAATGTTAAGATTGAAGCAGGCGCAGCAGGAAAAGTATTTAAGATCGAGTCTTCTGTAGGCGCATCTGTAAAGAAAGGTGACACAATCTTAGTTCTTGAAATCATGAAAATGGAGACACCGGTTGTTGCTACCGAAGATGGTACTGTAGCAAGCATCAACGTAAGCGTTGGTGATATGGTAGAAGCAGGTGCATTACTGGCAACTTTAAACAACTAATTTTAGGAGGATAACAATGAGTTATTTTACTGAGACAATGGGCAACCTCCTTCATCAGACTGCCTTTTTCAACCTGACATGGGGAAATTTCGTAATGATCTTAGTTGCATGTATTTTCCTGTATCTGGCTATTGCAAAAGGGTTTGAACCGTTGTTACTCGTTCCGATCGCATTTGGTATGCTTCTGGTAAATATTTATCCGGATATCTTTGCAACTCCGGAACAGATGAGTAACGGTGTCGGTGGTTTATTCCATTATTTTTATACCTTAGATGAATGGTCAATCCTGCCATCCCTTATTTTCCTTGGCGTTGGTGCGATGACCGATTTTGGACCTTTGATTGCAAACCCGATCAGCTTCCTTTTAGGAGCAGCAGCACAGTTTGGTATTTTCGGCGCATATTTCCTTGCAATCCTGATGGGATTCAATGATAAAGCAGCAGCAGCCGTTTCTATCATCGGTGGTGCAGATGGTCCTACTTCCATTTTCCTTGCAGGAAAACTTGGACAGTCCGGTCTTATGGGTCCGATCGCTGTAGCAGCATACTCTTACATGGCATTGGTGCCGATCATTCAGCCACCAATCATGAAGTTATTTACAACGAAAAAGGAACGTGCCATTAAGATGCAGAATTTACGTCCGGTATCCAAACTTGAGAAAATCTTATTCCCAATCGTGGTAACCGTTGTCGTATGTCTGATCCTTCCGACCACAGCTCCACTTGTTGGTATGTTAATGCTCGGTAACCTGTTCCGTGAGTGTGGTGTAGTTCGTCAGTTATCGGAGACAGCATCTAACGCATTAATGTACATCGTTGTTATTTTACTTGGTACATCTGTTGGTGCATCAACAAGTGCTGAGGCATTCTTAAATGCAACAACCTTAAAGATCGTTGCACTTGGACTCATCGCATTTATGTTTGGTACAGCAGCCGGAGTATTGTTCGGTAAATTACTCTGCTTCATTACCAAAGGCAAGATCAATCCTCTTATCGGTTCTGCCGGTGTATCTGCAGTTCCTATGGCTGCACGTGTATCACAGAAGGTTGGTGCAGAGGAAGATCCTACGAACTTTTTACTTATGCATGCAATGGGACCAAACGTTGCCGGTGTTATCGGTACAGCAGTAGCTGCCGGTGTATTTATGGCAATCTTTGGTATATAGGAGGATAGAAATGTCAGAAGAAATGAAAAAACCTTTAAAAATTACAGAAACTGTTCTTCGTGATGCACATCAGTCTCTGATTGCAACCAGAATGACAACAGAACAGATGCTTCCAATTATCCCAAAAATGGATGAAGTTGGATATTATGCAGTAGAGTGCTGGGGTGGAGCAACATTCGATGCCTGCCTTCGTTTCTTAAAAGAAGATCCATGGGAGAGACTTCGTAAGTTGAGAGATGGATTTAAGAAAACTAAACTTCAGATGCTGTTCCGTGGACAGAATATCCTTGGATATCGTCCATACGCAGATGACGTAGTAGAATACTTCGTACAGAAATCTGCTGCTAACGGAATCGACATTATCCGTATTTTTGACTGCCTTAACGATATGCGTAACCTTCAGACAGCAGTTAAAGCTGCCAACAAAGAAAAA
>ERZ1108170.672-NODE-672-length-26599-cov-4.856276_pt1 | contig 26599 bp, 18 predicted proteins | sample MGYA00403705_ERZ1108170 | MGnify/ENA primary metagenome ERZ1108170 (study PRJEB35170, sample SAMEA104062422) | human gut metagenome | biome: human gut; feature: human-associated habitat; material: faeces | place: Denmark | collected 2012-06-15 ...
ATACAGTAAAACAGCTTGTGGACGAGCATATGCTTGACAAAGATTACTATGCAGCAGTACAGGATTATAACAATGCAATTTTAAACGGTATCGTAAAGATTGCATCCAAGATGGGTATTTCCACAATCCAGTCCTACGAGGGATCAAAAATCTTTGAGGCAATCGGTATTGATAAAAATGTCATTGATAAATATTTTACTAATACGGTCAGCCGTATTGGTGGTATCACATTAAAAGATATTGAAAATGATGTCAATGAACTTCACTCTGCAGCTTATGATCCGCTTGGCCTTGAATCAGATCTTACCTTAGAGAGCCGCGGACGCCATAAGATGAGAAGCGGAGCAGACCCGCATCTTTATAATCCGGCAACGATTCATCTGTTACAGGAGGCAACCAGACGTGGTGACTATGAACTGTTCAAACAGTACACGGATCTGGTTAATAAGGAAGAAAGAGAGATCACACTGCGTGGACTGATGGATTTCAATTATCCGAAAAAAGGTGTACCGCTTGAGGAAGTTGAGAGTGTTGATTCCATCGTACAGAGATTTAAAACAGGTGCAATGTCTTACGGTTCCATTTCACAGGAGGCGCATGAGACACTTGCGATCGCAATGAACCGTCTGCATGGTAAATCCAACTCCGGTGAAGGTGGTGAGGATGCAGAGCGTATTGCAAGTAAAAACAGCAGCGTCAACCGTTGTTCTGCAATCAAGCAGGTTGCATCCGGACGTTTTGGTGTTACCAGCCAGTATTTAGTCAGTGCACAGGAGATCCAGATCAAGATGGCACAGGGTGCAAAACCTGGTGAAGGTGGACATCTTCCGGGTAAAAAGGTTTATCCGTGGATCGCAAAAACCAGACTTTCCACCCCGGGTGTAGCTCTGATTTCTCCGCCGCCACATCACGATATTTACTCCATCGAGGATCTTGAGCAGCTGATCTTCGACTTAAAGAATTCAAACCGTGATGCAAGAATTACCGTAAAACTGGTATCTGAGGCAGGCGTTGGTACAGTTGCTGCAGGTGTTGCAAAAGCAGGCGCACAGGTCGTACTGATTTCTGGTTATGATGGTGGTACCGGTGCAGCTCCGGCAAGTTCCATCCACAATGCCGGACTTCCTTGGGAACTTGGACTTTCCGAGACACACCAGACTCTGATCATGAATGGACTTAGAAATAAAGTCCGCATTGAGACAGACGGTAAGCTGATGAGCGGACGTGACGTTGCGATCGCAGCATTGCTCGGTGCAGAGGAATATGGTTTTGCAACAGCTCCGCTTGTAACTTTAGGCTGTGTCATGATGCGTGTATGTAATTTAGATACCTGTCCGGCAGGTATTGCAACACAGAACCCGGAACTCCGTAAACGTTTTGCAGGAAAACCGGAGTATGTTGAGCACTTCATGCGTTTCATTGCAGCAGAGTTAAGGGAATACATGGCAAAACTCGGCTGTAAGACGATCGATGAGATGGTCGGCAGAAGTGATCTGTTAAAGGTTCGTGAGGACTTAAGCGGCAGAGAGAAAGAAATCGATCTTTCTAAGATCTTAAATAATCCGTTTGCAGATCAGAAGAAGAAAGTCATTTTTGATCCGAAACAGGTTTACGATTTTGAACTGGAGAAATCAAAAGATATTACGGTACTTTTGAAACAATTAGGACCGGCACTTGAAAAACAGCAGCGCAGAAGCATTGATGTGGAAGTGACAAATACCGACCGTTCCTTCGGTACGATCTTTGGTTCAGAGATCACCAAGAAATATGGTGGTGAGGGACTTCCGGAAGATACATTTATCGTAAAATGCAGCGGTGCAGGTGGACAGAGTTTTGGTGCGTTTATCCCGAAAGGACTGACCTTAGAGTTAGTCGGAGATTCCAATGATTACTTCGGAAAGGGACTTTCCGGTGGAAAATTGGTTGTCTATGCACCGGCAGGCGTGAAATACAAAAAAGATGAGAACATCATCATTGGTAACGTGGCTCTTTATGGAGCAACCAGCGGAAAAGCATTTATCAGTGGTGTCGCAGGCGAGCGTTTCTGTGTCCGTAACTCCGGTGCATCCGCAGTTGTTGAAGGAGTCGGCGATCATGGATGTGAGTATATGACCGGCGGACGTGTCGTAGTTCTTGGTAAGACTGGAAAGAACTTTGCAGCAGGTATGAGCGGCGGTATCGCATATGTGCTCGACGAGGACAATGATCTGTATACAAGAATGAACAAAGAAATGGTATTTTCCGAAGAAATATCCAATAAATATGACGTTATGGAATTAAAGGATATGATCAAAGAACATGTAGCTTTGACCAATTCCGAAAAAGGAAAAGAAATCCTTGACAATTTCAGTGAGTATCTGCCGAAATTTAAAAAGGTCATTCCATACGATTATAACCGGATGCTGATGGCAATCGTTCAGATGGAGGAGAAAGGATTATCCTCAGAGCAGGCGCAGATCGAAGCATTCTATGCAAACACAAGAGGTTAAATAAGGAAGATGTTCATGTGGCAGCATTGCCGCATGGCATCACGATGGAGGATATAAATAATGGGAAAACCAACTGGATTTATAGATTATGAGAGAGAAGACGCAAAGGCAATCGAGCCGAAAGAGCGCATCAAAAACTTTAAAGAATTTCATATACCGCTTTCCATGGAAAAACAGCAGATTCAGGGTGCAAGATGTATGAACTGCGGTGTGCCATTTTGTCAGTCCGGTATGACCATCATGGGAATGACAAGTGGATGCCCACTGCATAATCTGGTGCCGGAGTGGAATGATCTTGTCTATACCGGAAACTGGGAACAGGCATATAACCGTTTAAAGAAAACGAACAATTTCCCGGAATTTACATCACGCGTGTGCCCGGCACTCTGTGAGGCAGCATGTACCTGTGGACACTGGGAAGATCCTGTTACCTGTAAGGCAAATGAACATGGTATTATTGAAAACGCTTATGAAAAAGGATACGCAGCAGCAAATCCACCAAGAGTACGCACTGGAAAGAAAGTTGCAATCATCGGTTCCGGTCCTGCAGGACTTGCGGCAGCAGACCAGTTAAACAAGCGTGGACATCAGGTGACAGTGTTTGAGCGTGATGACCGTATTGGTGGACTTCTGATGTATGGTATTCCAAATATGAAACTTGAAAAGTGGGTGATCGACCGCAAAGTGGATATCATGAAAGAAGAGGGCGTTGAATTTGTAACCGGTGTCAATGTCGGAAAAGATGTAAAGGCAGCAAAGTTATTAAAAGATTATGACCGTGTGATCTTAGCCTGTGGCGCAAAAAATCCGCGAGATATCAAGGCGCCGGGACGTGATGCAAAGGGCATCTATTTTGCAGTGGATTTCTTAAAGGCAACCACAAAGAGCCTTTTAGATTCTGACTTAAAAGACAACAACTATATTTCTGCAAAGGGTAAAAAAGTGGTGATCATCGGTGGCGGTGATACCGGAAATGACTGTGTGGGAACATCGATCCGCCATGGTTGCGCGAGCGTGACACAGCTTGAGATGATGCCGAAAGCACCGGATACCAGAGCAGAAAACAATCCTTGGCCGGAGTGGCCGAAAGTCTGCAAGACAGACTATGGTCAGGAGGAAGCAATCGCTGTATTTGGACATGATCCACGTATTTATCAGACGACAGTCAAAGAGTTCTTAAAAGATAAAAACGGCAATTTAAATGGTATTATTACCGTGAAGTTAGAGAGTAAAAAAGATGAAAAGACCGGACGTATGATGATGACAGAGGTACCGGGGTCTGAGACTAAGCTGGATGCAGATCTGGTTCTGATCGCAGCAGGATTCCTTGGAACTGAAAAATATGTTGCGGATGCGTTTGGCGTTGAGTTGAATGCAAGAACAAATGTATCGACAGCAGAGGGTGCATATGCGACCAGTGTGAAAAATGTATTTGCAGCAGGTGATGTGCACAGAGGACAGTCTCTTGTTGTGTGGGCAATCCGTGAAGGACGTGAGGTCGCACATGCGGTGGATGAGAGCCTGATGGGATATTCTTACCTGTCGGTACAATAGGGAAAAATAAAAATTGTTGATGGAAATAATATAATAAAAGACCGGAGTGACATGATTTGGGACACTATATGAAATCATGCGGCTCCGGTCTTTTTCAAAAGTTGTTTATTGAAACATTTTATGGAATGTGCTATTTTCATCATATAGATTTTCCGGCGGATGGAGAGTCCGGGAAGAAGATATGATGGGGGAAACAGAAACGATGTTGAAAATTTTTCTGGCAGAAGATGAGATTGTAATGCGGGAGGGGATACGAAATAATATTGCGTGGCAGGAGGAAGGATTTGAATTTGTGGGAGAGGCGAGTGATGGAGAACTCGCGTATCCGATGATTCAGAAACTAAAACCGGACATCCTGATCACGGACATCAGGATGCCTTTTATGGATGGACTGGAACTTAGCCGGATCGTAAAACAGGAACTTCCGGATACGAGTATCCTGATTCTGAGCGGATATGGTGAGTTTGATTATGCAAAAGAAGCGATCTCGATCGGTGTGGAAGACTATCTGCTGAAACCGGTGACCAGTGCACAGCTTTTAGAAGCAATCAGGCGGATCGCAGAAAAAATTTACGGCAGGAGAGGCAGACAGGAAGAGACAAAAAACGAAAAAGAACAGAAAACACTTACAAAAAGAAGACTGTTCCGACATATCGTATCCGGTGAGCACTCCTTTTCGGAGGTGTTAAAAGAGGCCAGAGAACAGGAGATCGAACTGGCAGCGGAGCGCTACAATGTTCTTCTGTTACAGCTCTTTTTCGAGGATGGGACGGAGACGTTTTATGAAAAAGATGAAGCATTTGAAGAGCATATGGAACAGTTTTTTGCATACGGTTCGAGTGTGATCTGCGCAAAACTAAGCTGTGGGGAATATCATCTGGTACTGAAAGAGGAAAATGGTGTGACGCTTGAACAGCTGAAAGATGCCATTGAACAGGAACTTGAAATATATCTCTGCGGGGAAAATAAGATCGATTATGCCGCGGTATACGGGATACCGGTCACACGGTTCAGCGAGATCAAAAAATGTTACGAGGAAGCGAATCTTCTTTTTGCAAAGCGGTATTCCTTAGAGAAAAATAAGATCACGGAACAGGTAAAGAAGATAGAAAATGAGATGGAAACAAAAGAGACATTAGATCTTGGGGAACTCAATGTGTCCGGGATTGACCGCAGACAGGTGGAACAGTTTTTGTATACAGGAAGAAAAGAGGAAGTATCCGGGTTTGTGGATGATTATTTCCGGAAAATCTCAAACGGTAGCTTACAGTCGGTTCTGCTGCGGCAGTATGTGCTGATGGATCTGTACGTGAGCGCGGTCTCCGTGTTGGAAAAAAGCGGATATACCAGTGAAAATCTGTTGGAACAGTACAAAGATGCGCAGAAGATGGAAATTTTTCTTGGCACTGCAGGACAGGCGAGGGAGTACATCAAAAATCTGTTCGGGGCAGTGATCGAACTGCGGGAGCAGGGCATGGAACGCAGATATGACAATCTGATCCAGCATGCAAAAGCCTACATAGAAGATAACTATAATCATGAGGATATCTCCTTAAATATGGTCGCTTCGGAGGTAAATTTAAGTTCGAGCCATTTCAGCACTGTATTCGGACAGGAGACGGGAGTGACGTTTGTTGAGTATCTGACAAAGGTGCGCATGGATAAGGCAAAACAGTTATTGCGGACGACCGGGACTAAGACCACGGAGATTGCATTTGAAGTCGGTTTCCGGGATGCACATTATTTCAGTAACCTGTTTAAAAAGACACAGGGGTGTACGCCGCGGGAATACAGAAACAGGAGTGACAGACCAGAGCAGGAACGGGAAAAATTATGAACGTAAGAAAAAAATTTTCATTAAAAAACAGGTTGTATCTGCTGCTTCTTATCTGTGTGATCCCACTAACGGTTATGATCACATATTTGCTTTTTATGATCAACAATGTATCGTCAAAATATGACCATATTGTGGAGAAGATCACAAAGGCAAATGCATATAACATCGGATTCAAGGAAGATATCGACTATGTGATGTACATTATCGTGGTTAATTCGGAACGTGCGGAGGAGTTAGTCGATACACAAAAGCCGCAAAAGATGATCAAAGAGGCGAGAGAGGTGTTTGGGGAATTGGCAGAGGATGCCGATTCCGCATATGCGAAACAGCGTCTCTCGCGAATTTTAAAGAGTCTTGACACCCTTGAAAAAAGGGTGCAGGAGATTGAGGAAGATGCGTTAGTCAGTGGATCTTATGAGACAAATATGGAGAGTTTGGACTTAAATATCAGGGTGCTGACGGAGCTGATCCAGGAACAGATCCAGTATTATATTTATTACGAGAGCATGAACATGGAGGATCTGCGGGGTGGGATCCGTAATGATGTGGAGCAGGCGATTGCGATCACGAGCGGTATTTTACTGGTGATCTTAGTGGGTGCATTTGCAGTCAGCAGAAAAATCGTGACGGGCATCACAGAACCAATCGGGGAGCTGTGCGATGCCGCAGTGGCTGCCGGGGGTGGCGATTTCAGAATCCGGGCGGTGAAAACCGGACCGGAAGAGATTGAGGTGCTAAATAAGAGTTTTAACCAGATGGTGGAAAAAATCGGCAACCTTGTGGAAGATATCCATACGGAGGAGTTGAATTTAAGGGCAGCAGAGCTTCGGGTGCTGCAGGAGCAGATCAATCCTCATTTCTTATATAACACGCTCGATAATATCATCTGGCTTGCCGAGTCAAAAAAGACAGACGAGGTCGTAATGATGGTGTCCTCCCTGTCCACATTTTTCAGGACTTCTTTGAGTAAGGGAAGGGAGTTTGTCTCCGTGAAAGAAGAGACAGAGCATATCCGCAGCTATTTAGAGATCCAGCAGTTCCGCTACCGGGACATTTTAGATTATGAGATTGCGATCCCGGAGGAATATTACGGTTATGAGGTCATCAAACTGACACTTCAGCCGTTAGTGGAAAATGCACTTTACCATGGCATAAAAAACAAGCGTGGGAAGGGACATATCACGGTCTCAGCGGAGCGTTGTGCGGATGTCTTGATCTTTAAGGTAAAAGATAACGGGATCGGGATGGATAAACAGAGAATTGCAGAAGTATGCGCGATGTTAAAAGAGGATGGCAATACGAAAAAAGAAAATGACGGCTTTGGACTGTTTAATGTCAATCAACGCATCCAGTTGCATTATGGCACGGAATATGGACTGAAAGTGCAGAGTACCTACGGGGAAGAAACGGAAGTCTGGGTAAGAATTCCGGTAAGAACAGAAAGCAGTTCATAAAAAATACACATTTTTCCAAAAAAAATACACTTTTTTACCGAAATATATGAAAGCTGTTCACAATTTAGTAAAAAATTATACTTAATTCAAATTTAATTCGGTATTCATAAAAACCTCTCACAGTTATAATTAGACCATGGTTAGCAACGAAACCAAATCTAAGAAAACTATGGGAGGTTTTTGAAATGAAAAGAAAATTGGTGAGTATGGTAATGTGTATGGCATTAGGGGCAACAATGTTAGCAGGATGCGGAAACAGCGCAAACACGTCAACAGGTAATGCGGGTGCATCCAATGATGCCGCAGCAAAAACAGATGATGCAGCTGCTGCAGATCAGACAGATGACAGCGCAGAGGCAGCCGGAACAGAGAGCTCTGCAGCAAGCGGTGATACGGTTACAATTGGTTTTGCACAGGTTGGACACGAATCTGACTGGCGTACCGCTTCCACAGATTCCTGTTTAAGTGTTTTTTCCGCAGAGAATGGATACGATCTTCAGTTTGTAGACTGTGATAATGATTCTGCAGTACAGTTAGAGGCAGTCAGAGGATTTATCGAGCAGGATGTTGATTATATCATCATCGATCCGATCGTATCAACCGGATGGGACACTGTACTGACAGAGTGCGAGGAAGCAGGAATTCCGGTTATCGTCATTGACCGTACGATCGATGACTCAGATAAATATGTTTCATGGGTAGGTTCTAACTTCAAGACAGAAGGTCTTGCAGCAGGAGAGTGGTTAAAAGCATATACAGATGCAAAGGGCATCAGTGATGTCAATGTACTTGTGATCGAGGGATCTACCGGAGCTTCCGCAACGATCGGACGTACCGACGGATTTAAAGAGATTGCAGATGCAAATGGATGGAATATCTTAGATTCCCAGACAGGTGATTTCACACAGGCAGGCGGACAGGAAGTCATGGAGTCCTACATCAAGAGTTATGAAGGTAAATTTAATGTTGTTGTATGCCAGAACGATAACGAAGCATTCGGTGCAATGGATGCAATGAAGGCAGCTGGTATCTCCTACGGTGTAGATGGTGATGTGATCCTTGTTTCCTTTGATGCATGTACCGCAGGACTTGAGTATGTAATGTCCGGTGACATCAATGCAGACTTTGAGTGTAACCCGCTTGCAGCTCCGTTCGTAGAGGAAGTTATCAAACAGCTTCAGGCTGGTGAGACTCCGGAGAAAGAAGTATACATGACAGAACACTGGTTCGTAAATGAGGATGTCCTTTCTACGATCAATGTAAATGGAGAAGATCAGGATCTGACCGTTGTCACAAAAGAAATCGTAGATGCCCAGTACTAATCAAACCTGATGGCATAAAATGCGGGGGAGACCATCTGGTCTCTCCCATTTTAAAGAAAGGGTGAAGGAAGATGGAGAGTAATGTTGTATTGACCATGCGCGGAATAACCATGACATTTCCGGGAGTAAAAGCATTGGATCATGTGGATCTTACATTACGCAAAGGTGAGATCATGGCACTGATGGGGGAAAATGGTGCCGGAAAATCTACGCTGATCAAATGTCTGACAGGAATCAATGCATTTGAGGCAGGAGAAATACATGTGGAGGGCATCGATGGTCCGGTTGTCAATCATTCGACGCTGGATGCGCAGAAAAAAGGTATTTCCACAGTGTATCAGGAGGTAAATCTTTGCCCGAATCTTAGTGTTGCAGAGAATTTATTTATTGGAAGGGAACCGAAAACAAAACTTGGAACGATCGACTGGAAGACCATGGTCGCAAAATCGGAAAAGATCATGGACAGTCTGGATATAAAAATTGATGTAACGCAGAATCTGGAAGAATATTCACTTGCCCTGCAGCAGATGATTGCAATCGCGAGAGCGGTGGATATGGAATGTAAAGTACTTATCTTAGATGAGCCGACGTCATCGTTGGATGACCATGAAGTAGAAAAATTATTTACCCTGATGCGTCAGCTGAAAGAAAAGGGAGTTGCAATCGTGTTTGTAACCCATTTTTTAGAGCAGGTCTATGCGGTCTGTGACCGTATCACAGTACTCAGAAACGGTAAATTAGTCGGGGAATATCCAATCGAAGAACTGCCGAGGGTGCGTCTGGTTGCGGCAATGATGGGAAAAGATTTTGATGATCTTGCGGCCGTAAAAACAGAGCAGGCGAAAGACTTTTCAAAGGAACCGCTGTTTATCGATGCAAAGGGATTGAGCCATAAAGGAAAAATCAAACCGTTTGACTTACAGATCCATAAGGGAGAGGTAGTCGGATTGACCGGACTTTTAGGTTCCGGTAGAAGTGAGTTAGCACGTGTTATTTACGGCGCGGACAAAAATCAGACCGGAGAGCTGAAAGTGGCGGGAAAAGAAGTAAAGATCAATGCTCCGATCGATGCCATGAACCTTGGAATGGGACTATTGCCGGATGACAGAAAGGCAGAAGGTATCATAGGTGACCTGTCGGTAAGGGAAAATATTATTCTTGCACTGCAGGCAAAACGTGGAATATTCAAACTGCTGCCGATGAGTAAGCAGATCGAGATCGCGGACAAATACATAGAACTTCTTCAGATCAAGACCGCAAACAGGGAGACACTGATTAAACAGCTCTCCGGTGGTAACCAGCAGAAGGTGATCTTAGCACGCTGGCTTGCGACCGATCCGGAATTTTTAATTTTAGATGAACCGACGCGTGGTATTGATGTCGGAACAAAGACAGAGATCCAGAAACTTGTGATCCAGTTAGCGGAGGAGGGAAAGAGCCTGATCTTTATTTCTTCTGAGATCGAAGAGATGCTTCGAACCTGTTCGAAACTTGTCGTATTAAGAGATGGGGAAAAAGTCGGTGAGATCACGGATAATCTGACACAGGAACATGTAATGCAGGCGATCGCAGGAGGTGGCACAAATGAATAATATAAAGAAACTGATCAGCAAACCGCTGTTTCTGCCTATCTTTTGTATGTTATTGGTAATGGCGGTAAATATCATTTACGATGTTGCATCGGGAAATTTTGCATTTAATTTCTTTACGATCTCCATTCGAAACGGAGTATTGTATGGACGTATGATCGATATCTTAAACCGTGGAAGTGAGATCGCGATCCTTGCGATCGGAATGACTCTGGTTGTATCCTGTTCTGCAGGTACTGATATTTCCGTTGGTTCGGTCATGTCACTGGCAGCGTCGTTCTGCTGTATGCTGCTTGCAGGCTATGGAGTTTCCTCCACGAATGAACTGGCGAGACCGCTTATCATCGGAGTGCTTGGCGGTATCCTGATCGGATGTGTCTGCGGTGCATTTAACGGATTTTTAGTATCGTATCTGAATGTACAGCCGATGGTTGCAACGCTTATTTTATTCTCGGCAGCAAGAGCGATCGGTCTGTTATTATGTAACAATATGATTGTGTATGTAAGAGAGGATTCCTTTAAAATTTTTGGTGGATATCTTGGATTTATCCCGACACCGATTGTTGTGGCAGTCGTATGTATCATAATCACTTCCCTGATACTAAAAAAGACGGCACTTGGTTTATATGTACAGAGTGTTGGTATCAACAAAAAGGCTTCCCGTATTGCAGGTATCAAATCAGAAAGAATTATTTTCCTGTGCTACATTGTCTGTGGACTTTGCGCCGGAATTGCCGGAATTGTGGCATCTTCCCGTATCAGTTCTGCAGATTCTAACAATATCGGATTAAACTTTGAGCTGGATGCAATTCTTGCAGTTGCACTTGGCGGTAACAGTCTTGGCGGCGGAAAATTCCGTCTTACCGGTTCTATTATCGGTGCATATACGATCCAGGCGATTACAACAACACTGTATGCGCTGGGGGTTTCCACCGAACAGGCACCGGTATACAAGGCGGTCATTGTTATCATCATCGTTGCAATCCAGGCGCCTCCGTTTAAGGATTATATGAAAAAGATGTCTGCAAAAAGACAGCTGGCAAAAGGAGGTGTCGCATAATGAAGAAAAAGAAAATGAATGGAAACACGGTACTTTTGATCATCACAATCGTTTTATTCTTCGTCATGTATGCAGTCGGATGTGCGATTTATGCAAATAAGGGATTTACACACCTGCAGACATTTTTAAATGTACTGATCAATAATGCGGGACTCTTATGCATTACCTGTGGAATGACATGTGTTATGCTGACAGGTGGAATCGACATCTCGGTTGGTTCTCTTGTAGCTATGGACTGTATGTTTCTTGCGGTCGGAATGGAGAGATGGAACATGAATGCAGTGGTTCTTTGTATTCTGGTCCTTTTGATCGGCGTTGTATTTGGAATTGTACAGGGTTTCTGTGTCGGATATTTAAATATCCAGCCATTTATTGTGACGATGGCGGGAATGTTTTTCGCAAGAGGTATGACGGCTGTGATCTGTACGGATCAGGTATCGATCAGCAGCAATGAATTTTTTGTAAAACTTGCAAATGTCAAGATCAAACTTCCGTTTGGATCTTATGTCAATGGTAAAGGCGTGGTACAGGTACCGTTTATCCGTATTTCCGTGGTTGTGGCACTGGTAGTGTTAGTCGTGGTATTTCTGATGCTCCGCTACACCAAATTCGGAAGAAGTCTTTATGCAGTTGGCGGCAGTGAGCAGTCAGCGACCATGATGGGACTTGATGTGAAAAAGACAAAATTAAAAGCTTATGTGTTATCTTCTTTCCTCTGTTCGATCGGCGGTATCTGCTATTGCTTGAATACCATGTCCGGCAACGTGCAGCAGGCACTTGGATTAGAGATGGATGCCATCGCATCATCCGTTATCGGTGGAACGCTCCTGACCGGAGGAGTTGGAAATGTGATCGGTTCCTTCTTCGGTGTACTGATCAACGGTACAATCTCAACTCTGGTAAAGACCAATGGTAAGCTCTTAAGTTCCTGGTCGAGCATCGCAGTTGCAGCATTACTTTGTTTCTTTATTGTGTTACAGAGTATTTTTGCAAAGATGAAAGAGAGCAGTAAATAATAAAGTGAATAAGAAAAAGCTGTCGCACAGAGAAAATTCTCTATTTATGTGCGGCGGCTTTTTGGTATATAATGAAAAACATAGGTTATGGTTTCGGAGGAGATATGTTAAACAAAAGGTGGGTATCAGCAGGAATCTCGGTACTTGGGGCGATATTTTTGCTGGCAGGATGTGGAGAAAAAAGAGGGCAGCGCACGAATGGACTGGACACGGAGGAGATGGTAGGTCGTGATGGGTGTATTGTGGTAGGCTATGCACAGGTCGGTTCAGAGTCAGACTGGAGAACAACGAATACGCAGTCATTTAAAAATATTTTTACGGAAGAAAACGGTTATTATCTGATTTTTGAGGATGGACAGCAGAAACAGGAAAATCAGGTCAAGGCGATCCGCAACTTTATCCTACAGGATGTGGACTATATTATTTTAGATCCAGTTGTGGAAACGGGATGGGAAGCGGTGCTTGAGGAGGCAAAGGAGGCGGGAATCCCTGTCATTCTCTCTGACCGTACAGTGGAAGTCGGCGATGAAAGCCTTTACAGCTGCTGGGTAGGAAGTAATTTTTGTGAAGAGGGAATAAAAGCGGGGGAATGGCTTGAAAATTATTTAAAAGAACAGGGAAGAGAAGATGAGACGATCCATTTAGTCACACTGCAGGGGACGCCAGGTTCCTCCGCACAGATCGGGCGGTCGGACGGTTTTGAAAAAATATTAAAAAAACACTCAGGCTGGGTGATGCTTGAAAAACAGTCGGGCGATTTTACACAGGCAAAAGGTCAGGAAGTCATGGAAGATTTTTTAGAGAAGTACGATGATATCGATGTTGTGATCAGTGAAAACGACAATATGACGTTTGGCGTGATTGATGCGCTTGAGGCGGCAGGAAAGAAAATGGGAATAGATGGTGATGTGATCGTGATCTCATTTGATGCAGTAAAAGATGCGCTTACGGTGATGCAGGATGAGAAGATCATGGCTGATTTTGAGTGCAATCCGCTGACAGCCCCTTTGGTCGAACAGACGATCCGGCATATGGAAAACGGGGAAGAGGTCGATAAAGTCCAGTATGTGGAGGAAGGATATTTTGATTACACGATGGATCTGAAATCAATCCTGAAAGACAGATCCTATTAGACAATAGGGAGAGTGTGTATATTGCTTCTTTGGTTTTATTTTTGTATAATATTGAAATAAATTATACTGGGAAATCAAATAAAACAGAGGAGAAGAACAGTATGGCAGAAGAGGAATTTCAGGAACAAAGTTCCGTGAAAACTGAAACTGAAAAAGAACAGAGTGCCGTGGAAAAGGAAAAAGCAAAAGAACAGAGTGCCACAGAAAAGGAAAAGGTAAATGTAGAGAATGTTATGGAACAGGAACAGGTAGAAGATCCGGTTATCATAGAGAGCGAAGATGTGAAGATGGAAACGGAACCGGATTATACGCAGATGGAAGTCAAAAATCCACGGATCGGAAAAGTTTTAAAACTCGAAGAGGAAGCAAAGAGGCAGAATGAATTAGAGCAGCTTCGCAGTAAGCGGATTAGACAGCAGCAGGAATATATCAATCGGATGATCGACTCCGTGGAAGCAAATCTGAAAAATACAAAAGAAGAACAGAAGTTAAATGAAGAATTTGAACGCCATATCAGAACGGAAGTTTACCGGATGCATGGCATCAGTGAGGATAAACTTCAGGGAATGGAGGAACGCCGCAATGCATGGTATCAGGGAGCGGCGTTTGCACTGTTTTTTCTGTCGCTGATCTTAGTGGCAGTGTGTGGTGTTTTACATGGGTTTGGTTCGGAACTGTGTATTTTTATGGCATTTTATACGGCAATTGAGGGTACGCTTCTTTCAAATGGCAGAAAACAGGCAGCGTTTTTTGAGGTACTGATCAAGATTTTATATCTGTTACTTTACCCTGTGATGCTGACGGTGTTTGTGTGCTACGAACTGAAATTTAAGGAATATGATATGTTAGTTCCAATCTTTGTGATCGCTGGTGTGGTTGTTCTGATGCTTGGGGCCATATCTTATTTTGCTTACGATCCATACCGCGTGGATAAGCGCAACCGCAAAAAGGCAAACAGTTACATAAAAGAAATGGAGAAGGCGGCTTTAAAGGAAGTGCGTCTGAAAGAAAAAGCGCTTGAAAAACTGCAGCGGAAAAACGAGAAGAAGGCACAGAGAGAAAAAGCGCGCAAAGAAAAGGAAGAAGAAAGGCGTAAGAAACGGGAAGCACGCAAGGAAGAACGTGAAGAAAAACAGGAGAAACGGCAGAAATCAGTAGAAAAAAGCACTGCATGGTGGAAAGAAATTTTTCATAAGAATAAGGAATAAAAGTCTGTTATGGCCCAAAGACCAATAACATATAGAAAAGCAAAAAGAGAGGACAAAATAAAACATGGAAGATTTTAAATTCAGCACACTGGAATATAAAAGACCGGATTTTGAAAAAATAGGTGCGTTTGCAGAGGAGATCACGGAAAAGATCAAAAATGCAACATCCTATGAAGAATTAAAAGGATATATGGAGCGGATGGAAGAGATGTCGAAAAACTTTTCGACTGACTGTACGATTGCCTCCATCCGTCATACTTTAGACACCACGGATGAATTTTATGAAAAAGAAGATGCCTATATCAACGATATGGTGCCGACGGTTATGCCAAAGCTTTTAGCAATGAATGATGCCCTGATGGAATCAAAATTCCGCGGCGATATCGAAAAGGAATATGGAAAACAGTATTTTGCACAGATGGATCTGCAGAAAAAGACATTCTGTGAGGAAAATATCCCATTGATGCAGCAGGAATCAAGACTGTGCAAGGAATATGAAAAAATGATGGCAACCGCAGCAATCCCATTTGATGGAAAAACATTAAACTTGTATGGGGTACAGAAGTACTTTGAACATGAGGACCGTGAAGTACGAAAAGCTGCTGTGAAGGCTTACTCTGATTTTTACCATGGCAATGAAAAACGTCTGGAAGAGATCTGGGATGAACTGATCAAAATCCGTACACAGATGGGAAAGAATCTTGGCTATGAGAACTTTATCCCGGTTGGATATATGCAGCAGGGACGTACCGATTACGGCATGGAGGAAGTGGCAGCTTTCCGCGAGCAGGTGCGTACCGTGTTAGTACCTCTGTGTGAAAAATTATATGAGGCACAGAAGAAACGTTTAGGTGTGGATACATTGATGTTTTATGATGAAAAACGTGTATTCCCGGATGGCAATGCAGTTCCGGCAGGAGATGATGATTTCATGGTGGATCAGGCGAGAAAAATGTATCATGAATTAAGCCCTGAGACAGGAGAATTCATTGATTTTATGATCGATCATGAGCTGATGGACTTGAAAAATAAACCGGGCAAAGCATCCACCGGATATATGACATCACTTGACCGCTACAAGGCACCGTTTGTATTTTCCTGTTTCAATCAGACAATCTTTGATATGCAGGTATTGTCACATGAGTTAGGCCATGCATTTGCAGGATATATGGCAATGCGCAATCAGCCGATCGCAGCATATTACAGCGAATCTACAGATATCGCAGAGATCCATTCCATGGCAATGGAACAGTTTGCTTATCCATATGCAGAAAAATTCTTTGGGGAGCAGGCAGATAAATATCGTTTTGCACATTTACAGGATGCACTGACGTTCGTTCCGTTTGGTGTTGCAGTTGATGAATTTCAGCATATCTGCTACAGCAATCCGGATATGACACCGAAGGAGCGCACACTTGCATGGAAGAAATTAGAGGAGATATATATGCCTTGGAGAAAATATGAGGCGGATGATTTCTTTGATCGTGGCGGTTACTGGTATCATAAACTGCATATTTATCTCTACCCATTCTATTATATCAACTATACGTTGACTACAATGGGTGCGATGGAATTTAAGACCAAAGACAGAAAAAATCATGAGGATGCATGGAAAGATTATTTGAATCTCTGCAAGTGTGGTGGAAGTATGAGTTATTTAGAGACACTACGTTATGCACATCTGATGAATCCGTTTGAGCAGGGAACGGTGGAAAAATCCATTGAGCTTGCGAAGAATGACCTGTTAAACAGCAAATATATGTAAAAGAAAATAAGAACCAAAATATACTGTTATCGGAAACAAAAAAGCAAAGAAACGGCGGTTACTTCCGTTTCTTTGCTTTCTTCTTTTTTGTAACACTGTATCCGAAGGTGCCAAGTTTTCTGCCGAGCAGAAAATAGGCGCCGTGAGAGTAAGTGACAAGTCCTGTGTCATTGAGATGAAATGTGTTTTTTTCATCAAAAAATTTATCGTCTACCGTGACATTCACCACATCAGCAAGAAACATGGTGTGGCTGCCGAGCGGTTTGATCTCCCGTACTTTACATTCAATGTTGACCGGACTTTCTGCAATACCAGGTGCAGAAATCTCTTTTGAAGGGAGTGGTGTCAAATGCATTTCCTTGAATTTGTCAATGTCTTTTCCGGAGCGGACACCGCAGAAATCGGTCGCACGGACTAACTGCTCCGTTGTCAGATTTACAACAAATTCGCCGGAAGCTTCGATCATATGGTAGGAGTAACGCTCCGGACGTACAGAGATCGATAACATTGGTGGATTGGTACACACGGTACCTGCCCACGCTACGGTAATGATATTTGGTTTCCCTGCAAGGTCAGGATTGGTGCAGAGCGCATCTTCCTTTCCGGCAGGATACTGGCAGCTTACCATGACGGCAGGCAGAGGATAGAGCATATTGCCGGGTTTGAAATATTGTTTTGCCATAAAGCCTCCATTTATTTCAGCAAAAGATCCATGAGATATGCATAGACATCTTCATTTTGTTTTTTCCAATTATCACAGATGACCTGAGCCTGTTCCCTTGTTTTTACAGTGAGCGTCAGGTCGATCAGATTGGTGTCATGTACACGGAACTGACAGCGTGCAGCATAATCCTGATTTGGTGTTTTGTAATAATCGGCAAGTATGGAATTGACGCTGCGCAGTTCTAATTTATTTTTTTCTAAGAATGCGGTCGTGTCGTGTTCGATTGCAGGCGTGATCTTATCTTTGAAAAAACCAAGCGTCTCTTTGCCGGCAGCAGTAATCGTGTACTGTGTATTACTGTGTGTGGATTCTGCATGGATCAGGCTGGCGTCCTCAAGATCACTCAATACCTGTTGGACACGAAAATAATCCGTATAATCCTGTTCTAAAAAGAAATTAGATATCTGTGTGTTAGTCAATGGAAAATCCACTTTATCGAGCATGTTTAAAATTGTCAGTTTATAGATTGTGATTGGTTCTGCCATAATATAGATGCCCTCTTTCTTTTATAATCAGATATTCTTTCCCTGCCAGAGGTCACGCTCACGCAGGCGTTTCTGGATCGTATTTAAAACTCTCTTTTTGTCAGTGCTCCATAAAGGGGCAAGTAAAAGATTTCTTGGACCGTCTCCTGTGAGCCGGTGGATGACAATCTCCGGCGGCAGTAGTGCAATGCAGTCTGCAATCATATCACAGTATTCTTCCAGTGTAAAAAGTGGAAATGGATCTGTCATATAGGTCGTCCCAAGATCGGTTCCTTTTAATATATGAAGGAGCTGGAGTTTTATTCCGGTGATCGGAAGGCTGCCAACATAACGGACGGAAGCGAGCATATCCTCTTTAGTTTCACCCGGAAGGCCTAAGATCAGATGTGTAATGACAGGAATTTCTCTTTCATTCAGGGCATTTACTGCCTGCTCAAACTGCGAGAGGGTAAAACCGCTTCGGATTAATTGAAGTGTTTTGTCGTGGATAGTCTGAAGTCCCAACTCGATCCAGACCGGTTTCCTGCGGTTTAATTCGTCGAGGAGATCTAAGACATCCGGCGCAAGGCAGTCACAGCGGGTAGCAATGGACAATGCTGCTACATCAGGTTCCTCGATGGCTTCCGTAAAAATCCGTCTTAAATATTCTACCGGCGCATAGGTATTGGTATATGCCTGAAAATATGCAATGAACTTTTTACAGTCGGTTTTTGCCTGAATGCGTTTCTTAGCAGAAAGAATCTGTGCATGAACAGAGACGTCCGGAGCAGCGGCAAAATCCCCGGAACCACCGGCACTGCAGAAGATGCAGCCACGGTTATCCAAGGTGCCGTCACGGTTTGGACAGGTCATACCACCGTTTAAGGAAAGGCGGTAGACCTTTTCCCCGAAAGTCTGTTTTAATTCATAATCTAAAGAATGATACCGTTTATCGCCCCAGATCATCATTTGATATGGGATTTGACAGCTTCGCTTACAACTTCTGCAACACGCGGGTCAAAAGCTTCCGGCATGATAAATTCGTCACATAACTGATCTTCGGAAACAAGACCTGCGATCGCTTCTGCAGCGGCAAGTTTCATTTCTTCTGTGATCTGTGTGGCACGTCCTTCTAAGGCGCCTTTGAAGATACCAGGGAAGGCAACAACGTTGTTGACCTGATTCGGGAAGTCGCTTCTTCCGGTTCCGACCACGCGGGCACCGGCAGCTTTTGCAACATCCGGCATGATCTCCGGTACCGGATTTGCCATTGCAAACAGGATGGAGTCATGGTTCATGGAAGATACCATCTCCGGTGTTACAATGTTTGGTGCGGAAACGCCGACGAAAATATCAGCACCTTTTAATGCATCGGCAAGTGTTCCATGCTCGTTTGCAAGGTTTGTCACTTCGGTCATTTTCTGCTGCATCCAGTTTAAGTTTGGATAATCTTTTCCGATGATTCCTTCACGGTCACACATGATCACATTTTTAAAACCATATGTTAAAAGTAATTTGGTAATGGCAACACCCGCAGAACCTGCACCGTTTACGACAACACGGCAGTCCTCTTTTTTCTTGCCAGTCACTTTTAACGCATTGATGATACCTGCAAGTACCACGATGGCAGTACCGTGCTGATCATCATGGAATACCGGTATGTCGAGCATTTCTTTTAAACGTTCCTCAATCTCAAAGCAGCGCGGTGCGGAGATATCCTCTAAGTTGATACCGCCGAACGCCGGTGCAATATTTTTGACAGTTGCAATGATTTCTTCGGTATCCTGTGTGTCTAAGCAGATTGGAACGGCGTTGACATTACCGAATTCTTTAAATAATACGCATTTGCCCTCCATAACCGGCATCGCTGCGTATGCACCGATATTGCCGAGGCCTAATACAGCACTTCCATCGGAAACAACAGCAACGGTGTTGGCTTTCATGGTATATGTATAAGCTGCCTCAGGATCTTTGGCAATGACTTTACAAGGTTCTGCAACACCCGGTGTATAGGCGATCGCAAGATCTTCGCGGCTCTTTACTTTTGATTTGGCAACGGTCTCTAATTTACCGTTCCACTGTCTGTGCATCTCTAATGCTTTATTTTCCATAGTAAAATTTCTCCTATTATCCTTGTTTTCATTTATGATAACATTAACAATTTCACAAATCAAGAAAAGTTGATGGAGAATTCGGGGAATGTTTGTTGAAAACGTTTGTAATAAAGAATATACTGGATGTAGTGTATTTTGAGAATGTTTCATTGGTAAAGCTGTTGGTTTGGTAACTGGCAGTATCAGGAGAAAAAATGAGTAAAGTTGATGAGTTACGATTGGGATTTGAAACTGCATATATAAATGGTTCGGTTGCATCTAACAACCTTTATCGACCGCAGTTTGTGTCCAATAATCATAAAGAGGGAAAGAAGGTGCTTTCATCCGTTGAGGATGAGCTTTTGAAATGTGACAGGTTTCAGATTAGTGTCGCATTTATCACGATGAGTGGCATCACACCGCTTCTTCAGACACTAAAAGAATTGGAAAACAAAAATATTCCCGGGGAAATTTTAACCACAAATTATCTGAATTTCAGTGAGCCTGTGGCGTTAAAAAAGCTGAATAATTTATCGAATATTACTTTAAAAATGTACGATGTGGAAGTAGCGAACGAAGGGTTTCATACCAAGGGATATATTTTTAGAAAAGACGAAATCTATCGAATTATTATTGGCAGTTCGAATATTACAAGCGCGGCGCTTACCAGCAATCGTGAATGGAATACAAAGTTGATCTCAACCGAACAGGGGGAGATGGCAAAAGAAATCGTTGCGGAGTTTAAAGAATTGTGGAATTCACCATATGCTTTATCGTTTGATACTTTTTACGAAAATTATAAAGAACGGTACCAGATCATAAAACATCAGAGAGAAGCTGCAAAATTAGATGAGATAACGTCAATTGAAAAATATACGTTACAGCCGAACAGTATGCAGGTTGGGTTTATCACAAATCTGAAAAAAATTCTTGCCGCAGGGGAGAAACGGGCGCTTCTTATTTCTGCCACCGGAACAGGAAAAACATATGCCTCTGCATTTGCAATGCGCGAACTTGGTTTTCGGAGAGTTCTCTTTTTAGTCCACAGAGGGCAGCTTGCAAGACAGACCAGGAAATCTTATGAGAAGGTATTTGCAAACTCAGTATCTATGGGACTTGTTGGTGCCGGTTATTATGAATATGAAGCAGATTATGTGTTTGCGACAGTTCAGACATTGAATCGAGATGAGCATCTGCTTCAATATGCGAAAGATGCATTTGACTGTATTGTTTTGGATGAGGCACATCATGTTCCTGCGGATACTTACCAGAAAATCATGGGTCATTTTACACCAAAGTTATGGCTGGGAATGACCGCGACGCCGGATAAACGTGATGATAACGTGGAAGGCAGAAATGTCTATGAGATTTTTAATTACCAGATCGCATACGAGATACGACTGCAGCAGGCATTGGAGGAGAATCTTCTTTGCCCGTTCCATTATTTTGGAATTACGGATTTGTCTATGATTGGAGATGAGGAAACAGACAGAGATTTTAACATGCTTACCAGTGATGAGCGTGTGAGACATATTGTGAATCAGGCAGATTATTATGGGTATAGTGGCGATAAAGTGAAGGGACTGATTTTCTGCAGCAATATAAAGGAAACAGAGGAACTGTCCGCAAAGTTCAATCAGATCGTTAATCCGGCGACCGGGAAAAATTTCAGGACCGTTGCCTTAAATGGCAGTGCATCGGAACAGGAAAGACAGGATGCATTTGAGCGGCTGGCAATGAATGAGGATGAGAGTTCAGAAAATAGACAGCCGTTAGACTATATTTTTTCAGTTGAAATTTTAAACGAAGGTGTTGATATTGTTGAAGTAAATCAGGTGATCATGCTAAGACCGACGCAGTCACCGATCGTATTTATCCAGCAGCTAGGCCGTGGACTGAGAAAAGCCAGTGGAAAAGAGTATGTAGTTATTTTAGATTTTATTGGAAATTATAATAATAATTTTATGATTCCGATTGCGTTATCTGGAGACCGGACCTATAACAAGGATAATATCCGGAGATATGTTATGGAAGGCGGAAGGGTAATCCCTGGAGCATCCACCGTTCATTTTGATGAAATAAGCAGGAAAAGAATATTTTCATCCGTTGATAATGCAAATTTTAGTGACATTAAGCTTATTAAGGAAAATTATAACAACCTGAAAAATAAACTTGGAAGAATTCCGACACTCCGTGATTTTGATGATTATGGAGAGATGGATGTCATTCGTATTTTTGATAATAATAGTCTTGGTTCTTATTATAAATTTCTTGTGAAATATGAGAAGGAATATACCATTCGCTTATCGGAAGATGAAGAAAAGGTCATTGAGTTTGTTTCAAAGAAGTTAGCAAGTGGTAAAAGAATTCAGGAGTTACAGCTGCTAAAAAGAATGTTAGTATATACGCGGAGCATTTCAAAGATTGGTTTGTTTGCAGGATTAGAGAATGATCTGAAAGCATATGGAAAAGTGATGAGTAAAGATCAGCAGGAGAACATCATTCATGTTATGACAAATGAATTTCCAGCAGGATCGGGAAAGAAAACGTATGCGCAGTGTGTTTTTATCGAGAAAGATGATTCGGATTATAAACCAACCAAATCCTTTACCGAGATGCTTGCCAACAATGATTTTTATATTATTTTAAAAGAACTTGTGGATTTTGGAATCAGCCGTTATAAGAGAGATTACAGTAAGACTTACGAGCAGACAGATTTGGTGTTGTACCAGAAATATACATATGAGGATGTCTGCCGCCTTCTTAATTGGGAGCAAAATGAGGTGCCATTGAATATTGGTGGCTATAAGTTTGATAAAAAGACGAAGACTTTTCCGGTGTTTATCAATTACGATAAAGCGGAGAATATCAGCGATACCACAAGATACGAAGACCATTTTGTTCCGGGCTTTCGAGACCGCTTGATCGCGATTTCCAAATCGGGAAGAAGTATGCAGTCCGAAGATGTACAGAATTTTCTCAGGGCAAAAGAAAGAGGAATCCAGGTGGAATTGTTTGTCCGAAAAAATAAGGATGATAAGATTTCCAAAGAGTTTTATTATCTCGGACACATGACAGCCAGTGGAAATGCAAAAGAGTTTACGATGGCAAATACGGAGAAAACAGCTGTTGAGATAGAGTGGATCCTTGATGTACCGGTTCGGGAAGATATTTATGAATATATTGTCAATGCGTAATTTATGATATGTTTGCAGAATATACAATTTATTATTGATAAACAGGAAAATAAAGATGAACGGAGGGTGTATGAAAGTAATCAGAGTGGTTGCAGCTATTATAAAAGCAACAAATGAAAAAGGTGAGCCAATGATCTTTGCCACGCAAAGAGGCTATGGAGATCTAAAAGGCGGCTGGGAATTTCCGGGTGGCAAAATTGAAGAAGGCGAAACTCCAAAAGAAGCCTTAAAAAGAGAGATTATGGAAGAACTCGACACGGAAATTAAAGTGGAAGAACTCATAGATACGATCGAATATGATTATCCAACATTTCATCTGTCTATGGATTGTTTTTGGTGTGAGATTGTAAAAGGAGAGCTTGTACTAAAGGAACATGAGGCGGCAAGATGGCTGACGCGGGAACAATTAGGCGAGGTGGAGTGGCTGCCGGCGGATGTAACACTGATTGAGAAAGTTGGAGATGAGATGATTCAGCATCCTTAAGAGGTATGGTATTATCTAAGTCATGAGTAGAAATGGTAAAAAGGTAAGGAGACTGTCGTATGAATCTGCCATATAGTGACAATTTAAATATTGGTTATCTGAGCCGGATGTTTGATCGTAACAGAGTATCAAATTGCTATAAATACTTTTGGATGCTTGCAATTTTAAATAAGATTTCTGCGGAAAAAACATCATTTACTTATAATGAATTATTAGATGAAATGATCGTTCGCGCATGGTATATGGTAACGGAATTTAATCTCAGGCTTGGTCCCTGCAATACGACAGACAACCTGGAAGAGGTAGTAAGATATATTTCCTCAGAGTATAAGCTGGCATCTACAGTGGGAGAAGACAAGCTCTATGAATTTTTAACAACAACAGAAAATGTGAAGATAGAAAAATATAAAGAAAAACTCATCGTCAATGTTCCGTATTGCCTGCAGAGTCCATTTTATTCGGCGATGAAAGCTCCAGGCAAAAGCAAAATAGCAGAAATTAACAGGCAGAAGCATCTGCTTTATTATTTTCTGGATTTTCAAAAGCTTAATACAAGGGTGGAAGTAAACGATGAATGGGTAGAGTATCTGATTCGAAATAAAGAGATCCTAAAAGACTGGGTCAATTACAACCTGATCGAATATTTGCAGGACCGGAATCCGAGTGTACCTGGTATTGCAGATAAGTTGACAAAACCTAAAAAACGCAATTTAACGAAAGTGACAGGTTACTGGAAACTGCTCATAGAGTTGGATCCATCAATTACAGATATTTACGGAAAGATAAACATGTCAAAAGAAAAAATATCTATTGATCATTTTGTCCCATGGCAATTTGTAGCACATGATGAACTTTGGAATCTCAGTCCAACGACGAAAACGATTAACAGTAGTAAGGGGAACAAACTTCCAAGGTGGGAAGAGTATTATAAACCTTTGGCTGCGTTAGAATACAAAGCTTATCGTATCTGTGACGATCACCCGGTTGCAAAAACAAAGTTTGAGGAATGCGCAAAATATCATATCAATAATATGGATGTTCGAAATAGTCTTTATGTGGAGGGGTTAGATGATAAGCAGTTTCCAGAGAGGCTGGGTAATATATTAAAACCAGTGTATGAGTCGGCGAAGCTATGCGGATTTCAGGAGTGGTAAAGGGAAAGAAAAACAAATATCTGAGCCAATCAATAGAAATGGAGGATAACACAATGAACGAAACATTAAAAGTATTGGAAACCAGAAGAAGCTGTAGAAATTTTGACAGGGAAAGAATGGTATCAGAAGAAGATATCCAGGCTATCGTAAAGGCTGGTACCTACGCGGCGACCGGTATGGGAAGACAGAGTCCGATTATTATTGCCGTGACGAACAAAGAATTAAGAGACCGGTTATCGGCAGAAAATGCAAAGATTATGGGGACTGCGACAGATCCATTTTATGGAGCGCCGGTTATTCTGATTGTTCTTGCAGACAAAGACATACCAACCTATAAGTATGACGGATCCCTCGTTATGGGAAATCTTATGAATGCAGCGGAAAGCCTTGGTCTTGGTAGCATTTGGATCCATAGGGCAAAAGAAGAGTTCGAGTCGGACTTTGGAAAGAAGATTCTTGCAGATCTTGGCATTAAAGGCAACTATGAAGGGATTGGGCATTGTGCAATCGGATATGCAGCTGCACCTGCCAATGCAGCTGCACCAAGAAAAGAAAACTATGTTTATTATGTAAAATAGTTGCCGGTAATACCGATAGAGATGGAGAACATCATGACTTTAACCGCAGAAAACTATTACTATAACCAATTAAACAAAGAACAGAAAAAAGTCTATTACGCTATGAAGGAGGGACTTCTCAAAATGGAGGAGTCGTTTCAGGTGCTTAAACTAAGCAACCGTGAGCTGGCGGATATATATTTTATGGTTCGTATGGATTGCCCGGTAATATTTTATTCTGTCAAATTTACATACAGATATTATCCTGATTCTACAATGGTTGAACTCATACCGGAGTATCTTTTTACAAGGGATAAGATAAAAGAACATCGCCGGGCAATGAAGTCCCGCGTCAAAAAGCTTGCGCTTTTGGCTGAGAAACTGAGTGAAAAAGAGAAAGAACTTTTCATACATGATTTTATCGTCAAAAATGTGAAGTACGACAAGCTTAAAAAGGAATACTCCCACGAAATCATAGGTGCTCTTGGCAATGGCGTTGCAGTATGTGAAGGCATGGCAAAAGCTGTGAAAATACTTCGCGATGAACTTGGTATCTGGTGTATTGTTGCTCTTTCAGATGCAAACCCCGATAAGGGAATTAAATATCGTCATGCATGGAATGTGATTCGTATCGACGGAAAATATTATCATCTTGATGTGACATTTGATAACGCATTATCACGGGATGATGCTGTCCGTTATGATTATGTAAATTTGGCGGATAAACAGATTTTTAGGGACCATGAGCCGGTGATATGGAAAGTGCCGGAGTGCACAGACAGTGATCATTTTTATTATCGCGAGAAAAAATTATCGTGGACAACTGTTGATGAGGTGCGTAACCGTACAAAACAGGCCGTTAAGAAGAACCGGATTTTACTTTTCCATTGGCGTGGAGGCTATCTGACCAAAGAAGTCCTAAAAGAATTACTTGTGGTATTTGATGAGGAGGCCAGTGTAAAAGGAAAACAGGCGTATGTATCGGTCAACTGGCCACAGGCAGTGATCCGTGTGAGGTTTGAAGATGGGGCTGGTGAGGAACAGGTTGAGATGGAAGATGCGAATGACTCGTGGAGTAAATAGAATGTATATATATGCTTGTGATCCGGAACTTCAAGCGAGGCATCAAAATAAAGGAGCAATTATGAAACAGGGGACAATAGATAGAAAAGAAGAAATGCAGTATATGTGTGGAGGAATGGTGGTATTTCTTGAGGCAAATAATGACGATAAACTGTTGAAATACTATAATGATAACAGATTTTCACAGTTTGATACCAGACAAACCACTTCAAAAGATCAGGAGCCACATGAACTGGTGCAGCTACTAAGATTGCTTTAATTAAATATTTTATAATAGCGTAAGGTGCATGGAAATAAAATCCATGTGCCTTTTTTGTTTTTGGAAATACCGTCTTGCAAATACAGGGCGGCATTTTCTGCATAGCCTGCAAATAAAAAGTCAAGGCTAAATTAAAGAACATTGAAAATTTTATACA
>ERZ1108170.673-NODE-673-length-26578-cov-3.519474_pt1 | contig 26578 bp, 21 predicted proteins | sample MGYA00403705_ERZ1108170 | MGnify/ENA primary metagenome ERZ1108170 (study PRJEB35170, sample SAMEA104062422) | human gut metagenome | biome: human gut; feature: human-associated habitat; material: faeces | place: Denmark | collected 2012-06-15 ...
TGTATGTCAATGTGGGCGATTATAAAAATGTATGGGAGCAGTTAAAGGCAGAAATTCCGCAGATGAAGACACTTTCTTGTGAACATTTTAACAACTGGGAGAATACAAAAAAGTTTGCAGAGGAAGCCCTGACGGGAGAAGTCACGGGAATCCACGGATTCTGGCATGAAAATATATTTGAAGCGGTTTACTGTACCAATCTTTTGATGAGAAGCTGTGATGTGCTGGTTACGAAACCGAGCGAACTGGCATTTTATCCGGTGCCGAAGCTGTTTATCAAGCGTGTCGGTGGACATGAACAGTGGGGTGCAGTCCATTCGGCAGAAATCGGTGACGGTACGCTGGAATGTCGTGACACCGGTCATACACTGCAAATGCTGGAGTTGTTTTTAAATGAAGAAACGCTGTTATTTCAGATGTGTAACTGCATTGAAGCCAATAAAAAAGCAGGCATATATGATGGGGCATACAAGGCGGTGGAACTGGCAGCCGCAGAAAGTAGGTAAGGTATGTTAAGTAAAAGGGAAATGGCTTCTTACGGACTGGGTGCCGTGGGAAAAGACATGGTTTATATGTTTTCGGCAAGTTATGTTTTATATTATTATCAGGATATTTTAGGCGTCAGCGCGATCGCAATGGGAATCATTCTGATGGCAGCGCGTGTGTTTGATGCATTTAACGATCCGATCATGGGTGTGATCGTTGCAAAGACGCGTACGAAATGGGGTAAATTCCGCCCGTGGCTGTTTATCGGGACACTGACAAATGCAGTGATTTTGTATCTGATGTTTGCGGCACCACCAAAACTCGACGAAAACGGACTGGTGGCATATGCGGCAGTGACTTATATTCTGTGGGGCGTTACCTATACCATGATGGATATCCCGTACTGGTCAATGATCCCGGCTTTCACGGAGGGTGGAAAAGAGAGAGAAGGTCTTTCCACACTCGCACGTTCCTGCGCCGGAGTCGGTTCTGCGATCGTGACGATCATCACAATGAAATGTGTCTATGCGTTGGGACAGGGAAATGAGCGCATCGGTTTCAAATGGTTTGCGCTGGTGGTTGCAATTTTGTTTTTTGTATTTATTTTAATCACCTGCTTAAACATTAAAGAAAAATCTACCATAGATGTGGAGGCACCTTCGGTTGGACAGATGTTTCGTTCCCTGTTACAGAACGATCAGGCGATGACAGTCGTTGTGACAATCGTTTTGATCAACTGCTCGATTTACATTACATCTAATCTCGTCATTTATTTTTTCAAATATGACTTTGGCGGTGACGGCTGGTACAATGCCTACACCTTATTTAATACATTTGGCGGCGCGATGCAGATCCTTGCCATGATGCTGTTTTTCCCGATCCTGCGCAAATTTCTGGGAACGATCCAGGTGTTTTATACCAGTTTTGTGATGGCAATTTTAGGATATGCGGTTCTTCTGATCTTAATGTTTGGCAATATGTCAAACCTGTACCTGCTGTTTGTTCCGACATTTTTTATTTTTTCTGCAAATGGAATGTTATCCGTCCTCACAACGGTATTTCTTGCGAATACGGTCGATTACGGTGAGTGGAAGAATCACAGGAGGGATGAGAGCGTGATCTTTTCCATGCAGACCTTTGTTGTAAAACTTGCTTCCGGTGTAGCGGCACTTGTGGCATCGATCTGCCTGACCGTTTGCAATTTAAGTCAGAATACGGACGGAGCAGCAGTTGCGGCAGCGGGAAGTTCGGTCGCAGGACTGCGCCTGACCATGACGGTGTTCCCGATTGCAGGGCTGCTTGTTGCAGTGTTTTATTTTCGGAAAAAGTATATTTTAAGTGAGCAGAAAGTGGAAGAAATCGCAAAAGAGATTAAGGAGATGAAAAAAGCATGATTACCGTTGAAAATCAGTTGTTTTCCCTGCATACCAGACATACTTCTTATCTGTTCCGTATTATGGAAACCGGACATTTAGAGCACTTATACTATGGAAGAAAGATTCATCCATCCATAGACGGACTGATGGAACAGCATGCATTTGCGCCGGGCAATACCAATATTTATGACAGCGGACATCCGCAGTTTTCCTTAGAGGACACATGTCTTGAGATGTCCTCTTTGGGGAAAGGCGATATCAGGGAGCCTTTTGTGGAACTGACACTTTCCGATGGAAGTGAAACGTCTGATTTCCTGTTTGAAAAATTTGAAAAGGGAACCGGAAAGGAGGAATTTGAGACACTTCCGGGATCGTATGATGAGTCCGGTGAGGTGGAGCGGCTTAGTGTGACACTGCGCGATAAAAACAGTGGAGTCGTCTTAGAACTTCACTATTATGTCTATGAGGACTGTGATGTGATCACAAGGAGTGCAAAACTCATCAATGAGAGCGGGGATGCGGTAAAGTTAAACCGCCTGATGAGTTTACAGCTTGACTTAGAGCCGTCCGACTATGTGTTTACAACATTTCACGGTGCATGGGCGCGTGAGATGGGACGCACGGATGTGCGGTTGGTGCCGGGAAAATATGTAAATGCCTCTTACACGGGAACGTCGTCGAGCCGTGCCAATCCGTTTGTAATGCTCGGGAAAGAGCACACCACAGAAAATGCAGGGGAATGTTTTGGATTTAACCTGATTTACAGTGGAAACCACTACGAGGCGGCGGAGGTCGGCAGTTTTGGAAAAGTAAGGATCGTATCCGGGATCAATCCGCAGTCGTTCTGTTTTACACTGGAGGCAGGGGGGCGTTTCGAGGCACCGGAGGCGGTGATGACATATGCTTCAGACGGATATAATGCCATGAGCCAGAATATGCACCGTTTTGTGCGGGAACATATTGTGAGGGGAACCTGGAAGAAAAAGGAGCGCCCGGTACTTTTAAACAGCTGGGAGGCAGCTTATTTCGACATCAATGAAAGAAAACTGCTCTCACTTGCAAAAGCGGGAAAAGAGGCGGGAATTGAGCTTTTTGTCATGGATGATGGCTGGTTTGCAAAACGTGATAATGACACGAGATCACTGGGAGACTGGCAGCCAAATCCAAAGAAACTGCCGGGTGGTTTAAAGGGAATTGCAGATAAAATAAAAGCACTTGGCATGGATTTTGGAATCTGGGTGGAACCGGAGATGGTCAATGTGGACAGTGATCTCTACCGCAGCCATCCGGAATGGGTAATCGAGATTCCGGGAAAGACACATTCGGAGGGACGCAATCAGAGAATCCTTGATCTGACGAATAAAGAGGTACAGGACCACATCATTGAGGAGATGGGCAGAGTATTTTCCTCCGCGGACATTTCCTATGTAAAATGGGATATGAACCGTACATTTTCGGATTGTTTTTCGCAGAGCATCCGTCCTGACAGGCAGGGAGAGGTGGCACACCGATATGTGATGGGACTTTACCGTTGCCTGAAAGAACTGACGGCAAGATTCCCGGACATTTTATTTGAGGGCTGCGCCGCGGGTGGCAACCGTTTTGACCTTGGTATGCTCTGCTATTTCACTCAGATCTGGGCGAGTGATGATACGGATGCACTCTGCCGAGCCGAGATCCAGACCGGATACAGTTACGGTTATCCGCTCTCCGTGATCAGTGCACACGTATCCGGATGCCCGAACCATCAGACATTGCGAACGACACCGCTTGAAACAAGATTTGCGGTTGCAGCGTTTGGACTGCTCGGATATGAGTGCAATTTCTGCGATCTGAAAAAAGAAGAGTCAGAAGCCATCAAAGCGCAGATCACTCTTTACAAAAAATGGCGTGGTGTGCTGCAGCAGGGAACTTTTTATCGCGGCAGAAGTTTTACAGGGAACGAAAGTGGAAATACATTTGGAAAAAACAGTGTCCTCTGGAATGATGACGGCAATGTGACGGAATGGACGTGCGTCTCGCCGGATCAGTCGAAGGCGGTCGGCTTTGTCATGCAAAAGCTCGTTGTACCAAACACGCAGTTCGGGTATTATAAACCACAGGGACTCTGTGAGGAAAAGAAGTATCATTTTTATAACCGTTCTTTAAAATACAATGTCAAAGAGTTCGGGGATCTGGTCAACACCGTATCACCGGTTCATATCAGACAGGATTCGATTGCACACAATCTTGTTGCAAAATTTGTAAAAATGGACGGGGAAAAGGAGGACATCACGGCATACGGTGATACTCTAATGTATAGCGGCGTGAAGTTGAAACCGGCATTTTCCGGCAATGGATATAACGAAAATGTGAGATGCTTTCAGGATTTCGGGGCGCGGATGTATTTTATGGAAACGGATTTCGAAGAGAATCTGGAAGAGTAGCAGAGTTTTAAAAAGGAATGTGGCATTTGCGAGTGCTGCGGTTCTTTTCTATGACGATTATGGTAAAATTAAATTTATAATTGTGTAAAATGGGAAGAATGAGGTATAATAGAAAAAATCAAAATAGAAAATTAAGGAGAAAAGTATGCATATTTGGATAGGGGTAGAGAATTTTGCAAAAATTGAAAGAGCAAAAATTTGTACTAATAACTATACTGTTTTAGTCGGTCCAAATAATAGTGGAAAGACTTTTCTAATGCAGCTTGTACAAGGGATAAATAAAAAAATTTCTTATTTGTTAGATGAGACGATATTTGATTCCTTATTAGTAAGGAAAGGTGAAGCATACAAAGAATATGTTTTAAATTGTCAAAATGTGAGACAATTGGTAAGTAGCATCAATTCAAAGCTGGAGTTAGAAAAGGAACATATTGTAAAAGAAATATTTGGAAAAGAAATTCCAATAGAAAAGTTATATATTGATATTTTAATGGAGAAAGAAAGTGAGTATGATTTTGCTGTGATTGATGTTGATAAAGAAGAGTCTCCGGAACATATAGAATGGTATGCGAAACTTAGACCAACGACAGTGGATTTTATTCATAAATTAAATGCAGGAATTGTATGTATTGTAAGTAAAAAAGATGTAGATAAAAAGGAACAAAAAACAATATCAATAAGTGGTTCGTTTGTCAGAGACGAAATGAGGTTATTAAAAAATTCGCTACGTTCTATTATAGAACCTGATAGTTTGTTTTTGCCAGCATCAAGAACAGGATTATTACTTTTATACAGAGAATTTTTTGCAAACAAAACAGATAAAGAACTGTCATTTACAGTAGAAGAAAATCAGGTTGTTGAAAATCAGGAAAATTTTGCAAATCTGACGCAGCCGATATATGAGTTCTTGCGATTTTTACAGACATATACGCAACAGGATGTACAAATAAAAAGATTTAAAAAGGAATTGAATTTTTTTGAAGAACATATCATAGAAGGTCAGATAAATGTAGATAAACAGGGAATTTTTTCATATAGTTCAAAAAATAAAAATGAAAGGGTTCCAATGTATTTAGCATCATCAATGATTAATGAGGTAGCACCGCTTATTTTGGCAATTACGTCACAAAAATCATATAGCAGGTTGATTATAGATGAGGTGGAGGCAAGTTTACATCCGCAAAAACAGTTAGAATTGGTACGTTTTTTGAATCGTCTAAATAATAATGGTATGCAGCTTGTAATAAGTACACATAGCGATACATTTGTTTCGAAGTTGAATAATCTGTATGTTTTATCAGAAATTGCGAAAACAAGTGGGGAGAATATAGTACAACGTTTTGGTATGGAAAAAGAGGATCTGATTTCTCCGGAAAAACTTTTTGTATATGAATTTGTAAATCAGTCAAATGGTAAGAGTATCGTAAAAGAAATCAAACCAGATAAAAAAACAGGTTACCAGTTTGATTTGTTTACGGAATCAGCATTACATCTTTATGAAGAAGCAGTAAAATTAGGAGAGATGCAATAAATGATAAATCTTAGCTTACGTCCATATAATCCGTCAAAAGCTATTGATAAAAATAACTTATATAGAGTGAATGAGACATCAACCATAAAATTTATTGAACAACATCAAGAAACGAAAGAAATTGTCAATATGGAGATTGTTTTAAAAGAAGAGCAGTATGGGATTTATGCAAATGAATATAGACGTCCTGGAACAGAAAAAGAAGGATGTAAAACAACGGACGTTTTGGCATGCATCATTGACAAAAAAAATAAGAAAATAAAATCTATTGTTTTTGATGTGAAAAATAATATTTCTGCATTTAGTGATGATTTGCTGAAAGAAGAGGCAATGATTACAGCTATAAAAGAAGTTCATGACTTTATCGAGCAGATTCATGCAGAATTATTACATAAAGAATCGTTTTTGATATATTATAAAGATGCAGGTTATATGGAGCATGAAAATGTTGGAATTGTTACAAAAAGTTTCGAACCCGAAAAGTTTAGGGCGGTTGCACAAAAACTTGAAACATTGATGTCAGAGGAGAAAAAGGATGTTTCAGCACTGATTTCATTGAAACTAAAAAATAGCATCAGACCTTATGAACCGGAAATAGAGTCTTTGTATAATTTTGCTGATAAGAAACTTATAATTAGCAAGAGAGAATATCCACTGCGAGTATATATTTTACAAAAAGAAAATAATACAGATTATGAAATAACAATAAGATGGTGTATTTAATAGAATATTTTTAATATGAAATTATGAATGAAGCGTATTCTATTACATAAAAGGAAAGTTTGACATAAAAATGAAAACAAAGAAATCAATGGATATGACACATGGTCCATTATGGAACGAAATATTGCGGTTCGCCCTGCCGCTTGCGGCGAGCAGCATTTTACAGCAGTTGGAAGTAACAGTTCCCTAATCTCATTACTGATAAATCTGTTTATCGGAATTTCATTGGGGTCGAATGTCGTGATCGCCCATTATATTGGGCAGAGAGCAGATCAGAATGTGAGTTCTGCAATTCATACGGCGATCGTTGTAGCGGTCACGAGCGGGCTTTTTGTTATGATCTCCGGTCAGTTTATTGCAAAACCAGTGCTGCTTCTGATGGGAACGCCGGAAGATGTGATCGAGCTTGCAGTGCTTTATTTGAGAATTTATCTGCTTGGTATGCCGTTTATCATGCTCTATGATTTTGGTTCTTCGATCTTAAGGAGCATCGGGGACAGTGATCTCTAATATGGTGAGTTCCGGTATCGTGATCTTTATTTTAATGCACGAGACAGAACCAATCCGGCTTAACTTAAAAAACTTGCCGTTGATACCCATGAACTTAAGAGGATCCTTAAGATCGGGATCCCGGCAGGACTGAATTTTGAATTTTTTGCTTATTTTATGGTCAATGCGTTTGCACAGGCAACCGTTACATTCACAAGCCAGAATTATGGGGCAGGAGAGTATGAGAGTATGAAAGATGCAGAAGCCTGCAGTCATTACGGTTTTTGGTTCCTGTGTGCTGCGGCTGATCTGGATTGCCACAGCCTGTAAGAGAGTGCACGAATTCTGGGGGGTGATGATCATTTATCCGATTTCGTGGGTTGTGACAGGAATTGCGATGATGATCGCGTATACAATTTTACGCAAAAAAATTTTTGTGAAAAACAGTATAAAATAGTCTAAAAAATATAAAGGAAAAAAGATGTCTTATATCATATCCTACGTCGGAGCCGGTGGAAAGACCAGCAGTATTTATCAGGATGCCGCAGCATTTGCAGGTGAAGGGAAAAAAGTCCTGATCACAACTACAACTCACATGTATGTGCCAAAAGATCACATTTTTGTAGATGGCAGGGAGGTAAGCTGTGAGAAGCTGCAAAAGGAAGCCGCCGGGATTTTGAAAAAAAACGGAATCTGTGTGTGTGGCACGATTTTAAATGAAAATGAAAAGAAACATAAAACAACAGAGGTTTGGGCAGTTGAAAAATGCGCCATAAATGATGTTGCTGCAGGGAATCAGAACAAAGAACCGGAAAAATTTAAAACCTTAAGTGCCAAACAGCTTACAGCAGTATGCAAAGAGGCGAACGTTGTCCTGATCGAGGCGGACGGCGCTGCGCATAAGGCGGCAAAGGCACCGGAAACGTGGGAACCGGCGGTGTATGAGGAAAGTGATAAAGTTGTGATCGTCATGGGACTTCATGCCGTCGGAGCAACTGTGGATGAGGTGTGTCACAGACCAGAGCGCGTAAAGGAAGCGCTAGGCTGTGACGGAGCACATCTTTTGACGCGTACGGATTTGGATGTACTGATGGAAGTCTATGAAAAAAAGATCAGGCAGCAGTTTCCGGGAATGAAAACGGAGCGGAGATATTTTAAAAAAGTTCTTGACATTACCACTTTACCATGATAAAATCATAGCAACTTAGAAAACAAAGAGACGTTAAATCGTTGAGCAAAGAGAGTACTTCATAGGATATCTCACAGAGAGTCCGTGGCTGGTGGAAACGGACAGATGAATATGAAAGGAATGGGTTTGCGAGAGCAAAGCGAACAACGTACCGGTTGGTATGGTCAGTAGCGGATGCCGTGTCCTCACGTTACAGAGGGAAGATATCGGACAGCAGGGAAAAGCAGCTGTTCTGTGTCGGATGAGGTCAGACATGATTGGTGGCGGATATTTCCAGTTTCTGGGAATATCCGTTTTTTGATTCATAGGAAATTACGTTCTGTGAATGAAATTCTGAGTGTCTGGCGAAACAGGGTGGCACCGCGTGAAAAAGCCCCTGACTGTCTTTGTGGCGGTGCTGGCGGTGTTGGTGCTGGGCGTGGTGGAAATTTGCACCTGCGTGACTTATGTAAATATCATTGCCGGTATTTTGGCGGTTGTACTCAGCGCGGCGGTGACCTATTTTATGGTGAAGCTGATGCTGTGGATCTTGCACGGGGGCAAGCTTAAGGCGTTTGCCTATTACGATTTTGCCCTGGCCGGTGTGTGTGTCGTGGTGGGTATTTTTGAACTGATTTTACGATAATTTTAGCTTTTAAGGACAGATAAAATGGCGAATGTACAAAAGAAGAATGCCCGGGGTCATCGCCGGGAGGAAAAGAAAGCTGCGGCCCGTGGGACTGCTCCGGCGCCAAAAAAGCGCACGAAGGCAGAACAGGCTCGTTGGGAGCAAATGGAGCTGGAAGCCCAAGCGGCTGCCGCTAAGCGTCAGGAGAACATCAGCCGTATTGTCGGAGTGGTAATTTTTGCCTTGTCGGTGATCTTTTTCTTCGTTGCGGTGATCGGTGGCGACGGCGCATGGAAAGTGGTACATAATGTGTACTTAGGGCTGTTTGGCATGTTGGCGGCCGTGTTGTTTCCTATACTGGCGGTGGCGATCATTCTCCTTTATTCCTACAAGGAGAACAAGGCCAAAAAACGCGCGGCGGAAGAGGGGACAGCAGCACAAAAGTCCCCGGTGTCTCCCCGAGAGCTGATTGCCAAGGGTGTGGAGAGCGTGATTATCGTGCTGCTGATTGCAGCACTGATCCATATTATTGAGAACCCTACCGGGTTGAAATTTGCAGACAGCGTGAAGTTGGGCTACACCCAGGCGCCTTATGAATTTAACGGCGGCTTTTTCGGTGCGCTTATCGGTTGGGCACTGCTGACCTTTGGCAAGGCACCGGCCATTATCGTGGATTTGGTGCTGCTGGTGGTGGACTTTATGCTGCTGGCACGGCTGACGGTGATGCAGTTCTTAAACGGCGCGGCACAACCCGCAAAGAAAGCCTATGAAAAGGCAGGGGATGCCATTGAGGTGTACCGGGAGCGCCGCCAGGCCAATATTGATGTGCCCCTGGACGCGCACGCCCCCGGCGAACAGGAGACGGAGGAGGAGCCGCCTGCGCAAAAAGGCAAAAAGAAGAATACGGACGCTGTGGATACAGACAGTATTGTAAAAGAACTGAACCAGAAGCACAGCAAAAAAATAGCAGAGAAAAAACAGTCTGCCCCGGAAAAGGGCAAGTCCTTGGATGAGATTGTGGACAAGGCCACCGAGGAGGCCGATCCGAAGAAAACGGATCCGTCGGAAGTCTTTACGGTTACGGACGCACAGATGGAAGCGGGTGTGGCAGATTATAAGCTGCCGCCGGTATCCCTGCTGACCCCTGCCCAGCATAAGTCTGTAAAAGATGTGAGCGGGGAGCTGAAATCCAATGCGGAGCGGCTCATCGACACCCTCCATTCCTTTAATGTGGACGCCACCATTACGGACATTAGCCGCGGCCCAACCGTGACCCGGTATGAGCTGAAACCGGCTGCCGGTGTGCGTATTTCTAAAATCACCAATTTGTCCGACGATATTGCTCTGAATTTGGCGGCCACCCATGTGCGTATTGAGGCCCCCATTCCCGGCAAAGCGGCGGTGGGTATCGAGGTGCCCAATTCCGTAAAAAGCGGCGTATCTATGCGCGAGCTGATCGACACGCCGGAGTTTGGCAAGCAGCGGTCGATGCTGTCTGTGGGCCTTGGACGGGATATTTCCGGCGATGCGGTGTACTGCGATGTGGCAAAGATGCCCCATCTGCTGATCGCCGGTACCACCGGTTCCGGTAAGTCCGTGTGTATGAACAGCATTATTGTGTCTATTTTATATCGTGCCAAGCCGGATGAGGTGAAGTTGGTACTGATTGACCCTAAAAAAGTGGAGTTTAGCAAGTATTCCGGCATTCCCCATTTGTTGGTGCCGGTGGTGACCGATCCCCGCAAGGCGGCAGGTGCGCTGGGCTGGGCTGTGTCTGAGATGCTCAAGCGTTACCAGACCTTTAGTGACACCGGCGTACGGGATATTGAGGGTTATAACAAATATGTGAAGAAGCATGAGGATATGCAGCCCATGCCTAAGATCGTCATTTGCATTGATGAGTTATCCGACCTGATGATGGCGGCGCCTAAGGAGATCGAGGACTCTATCTGCCGGTTGGCACAGATGGCACGTGCAGCGGGTATGCACCTGGTGATCGCCACCCAGCGCCCCTCCGTAGATGTAATTACCGGTCTGATCAAGGCCAACATTTCGTCTCGAATTGCGCTGACCGTCAGCTCGCAGATTGACTCCCGTACCATTTTGGATGCCTCCGGCGCCGAGAAGCTGCTGGGCTACGGCGATATGCTGTATGCGCCCATCGGCTCCTCCAAGCCCATTCGTGTGCAGGGCTGCTATATCAGCGATGAAGAAGTGGAGTCCCTGTGCGATTTTGTAAAGAGCCAGGGCGAGAGCCAGTACAGCGACGAAATTCAAAAAGAGATTGAGGCCAAGGCCGTGCAGGATAAAAAAAGTCCCTTTGAGGGCGACGAGAGTTCGGAACAGCTGGATCCCCGCTTTGAGGAAGCGGTGGAGATCGTGCTGGAGACCGGTACCGCTTCCACCTCTTTTTTGCAGCGCAAGTTGTCCGTAGGGTATGCCCGCGGGGCAAAAATTATGGACCAGCTGGAAGAGAAGGGGATCATCGGTCCCCAGGACGGCGCTAAAAAGCGTGAAGTGCGGATCAACAAACAGCAGTGGCTGGAAATGCAGAACCAAGGCCCGGCGCCGAAAATGAATGCAGAGACCGCTGAGCAAATGCGCTTTGAGGAAGCGGAGTCAGACGAGGACCAAACCGATGCAGAATGATTTTTTACCCATTACTCCGGCAGAAATGCGCGAGCGAGGGTGGAAACAACCGGATTTTGTGTATGTGACGGGTGACGCCTATGTGGATCACCCGTCCTTTGGCGCTGCCATCATTACCCGCTTGCTGGAGAGCCAGGGTTTCAAGGTGGTGGTGCTTAGCCAGCCGGACTGGCACAGCGTGCGGGACTTTCAGAAATTCGGGCGGCCCAAGTATGCTTTTTTGATCACTGCCGGGAATATTGACTCTATGGTGGCGCACTATACCGCCGCTAAGAAGCTGCGCCACGACGACGCATATACTGCCGGTGGCAAGCACGGCAAGCGCCCGGATCGGGCGGTGAATGTGTACACCCGCCTGGCAAAAGAGGCCTACCCGGACTGTCCGGTGATTTTAGGCGGGCTGGAGGCGTCCCTGCGCCGCTTTGCGCATTACGATTACTGGGACGACGCCATTCGACCCTCTGCGCTGGTGGACTCCGGCGCTGATCTGCTGATCTACGGTATGGGAGAGAAGCAGATAACGGAGATTGCCCGCCGCCTGCGAGAGGGTGAGCCGGTGGGCAGTATGCACGACATTCGGGGCACCATGTATGCGGTGCCCACCAAAGACACACCCTTTGGCGGGGTGGAGTGTCCCTCTTTTGAGAATGTGTGTGCCTCTAAAAAGGAATATGCCCGCTCTTGCCGACTGGAGCAGGACGAGCAGGATCATGTGCGGGGCAAGCGGCTCAAGCAGCGCCACGGCAAGATGATGGTGGTGCAAAATCCGCCTATGGAGCCGCTGACCACCTCGGAGCTGGACCGGGTGTATAGCCTGCCTTATATGCGGGCGTACCATCCCAGTTATGAGAAGTTGGGCGGTGTGCCGGGCATAGAAGAAGTGCGCTTTTCCATTACCCACAATCGGGGATGTTTCGGCGCTTGCAATTTCTGTTCCATTGCATTCCATCAAGGACGCTATGTGACCTCTCGCAGCAAAAAAAGCCTGCTGATTGAAGCGCAAAAGATTACCCAAATGCCGGACTTCAAGGGCTATATTCATGATGTGGGCGGCCCCACCGCCAACTTCCGCCACCCGAGTTGCGCCTTGCAGGAGAAGCACGGCCTGTGCAAGGGCAAAAAATGCTTGGCGCCGAAACCATGCCCCAATTTGCAGGCGGACCACCGGGAATATTTGGATATTCTTCGGGCGCTGCGGCAGGTGGATGGAGTCAAGAAAGTGTTTATCCGCAGCGGTATTCGCTATGATTATCTGCTTTGCGACCCGGACGACAGCTTCTTCCGGGAGTTGGTGCAGCACCATGTGAGCGGCCAGCTGAAAGTGGCACCGGAGCACTGCTCCGCTGCGGTGCTGGACAAAATGGGCAAGCCCCATATTGAAGCGTATATTGAGTTTTCCCGCCGGTATTTTACTTACACCGGCCAAATCCAAAAGGAGCAGTACCTGGTGCCGTATCTGATGAGCTCGCACCCCGGCTCCCGGTTGGACGATGCCATTGAGCTGGCGTGTTTCTTAAAGAAAAATCACATTCGCCCGGAGCAGGTGCAGGACTTTTATCCCACCCCGGGCACCATCTCCACCTGTATGTTCTATACGGAGCTGGATCCGTACACCATGGAGCCGGTCTATGTGGCAAAGAACGCCCACGACAAGGCACTTCAGCGGGCACTGCTTCAGTATTATAATCCTAAGAACTACGCCCTTTGTTCTGAGGCACTGCGTCAAGCCCATCGTACAGATCTGATCGGCAATGGCCCTAAGTGTTTGATCCCGGCAACACCGCCCGGCGGACGACCGGATGACCGTTCCGGTGGTAAAGGAAAGGGGAGCGTGCGCGGCTACGGAAAGCCGGTTGGCGGAAACAATCGCTTTAACGGAAAGTCCGCCAAGCGTAAACCCTATGGCAACCGATCCGGAAAAAAGAAACAGAAATGAAAAAAGCACGACAGCTGAAACTGTCGTGCTTTTTGGTGCGGGTAACAGGGGTCGAACCTGCACGGTTGCCCACAGGAACCTAAATCCTGCGTGTCTGCCAATTCCACCATACCCGCATAACGGCTCTTATTTTAGCATTTTGTGCCAAAAAAATCAAGTATAAAAAAAGCGAAGCCGCAAAGCTCCGCTCTTTATTCCGCCCAGCCGCCGTGTGACGAGAATAACCTGCATCTCAAGCAGGTGGGTGACCGCCGTTCGGTTTTGTGCTTCCATCGTCCCCGCAGGGGAGGCCTGCATACCTGCCGACCGAGCAGGAAACCCTTGTAAAAAATTGTTCGGGTTATTAAATCACACGGTTGTCGAGAAGGGCAGAACAGATGTTCTGTTCTTTATTCTTACTGCTCCGGCTCGAAATATTCTACATCATATTTCTTTTCTACCATAGCCATCAGAATATCGGAGACCTGCTCAAATTCCATCTCGTCCTCGATCTCGGCCAGATATTCCTCGCCGTTTTCCTCCAGCACTTTCAGGATGATGACCTCGTTATCTGCCTCTACGATTTCTTCCGCCTCATCGTGGTACTCGGTGATGGCCACATACACATCGTCGTCCGTCTCGTACCGCTCCAGCAGTTCAAATACAATCTCGTTGCCGTCGTCGTCGGTCACGGAGATCAGGTCCGGTTCGTACAGTTCTTTGTTATCGCTCATAGTTCTCACGCCTTTCTTTTTGCATTATACTCTATTTGCCCATTGCCGTCAATGGCTATTTTGTGGTTGGCGGGGAACAAACCCCATATTTTGCGGAATGTGGAAAATCATTATCAGTAATGCACAAAAAAATCAAAAAAATATGCAAAAACCTATTGACAACTGCTAACTTTGGTGCTACTATGTAGATGAACACAGGAGATAAGCCTTAGGAAGTAGTTAAGGCGTGTTCAATCTAATAAGGAGGTCGGTCCAATGGAGAGTGAACCCTTTCAGCAGACCGCCTGTACCGCTCGTCAATAGAGTATAACGGATTTGTGTATGGACAGAGTGCAAATCGGAATTGCACGGCGCACACAAGCTCAAGTGAGCAAAGTAAGAGTTATCATGCAGGATTGATTGGAACGGCAGGCGCTGATTCAACTGAATAGTAAAGGTATATATCGGTCATCCACCTGCAAGTGACCTGGGAGTACCGCCAGGCGGTGCTTTCATAGATGATGTATTTTACGACCAGGTGAATTCCAATGGAGAAGTAAATTTCGTTTTTTCAACTTTAATATTTGTCAAAATCTAAAAAACGAGGTACGGTCCAATGGGCTAAACAGTGTGTACGTTATGTGCCGAAAATAAAAACTAAATAATAAGTGGACATACGCTCCGGGTGTTGCAAGGCATCCGGAGTTGTTTTTTTGTTTGCGGCTGTTGTTGTTTTATCCGTGTTATGTGATTCCTTTAACCGATTTGCATACTTTTGTGGGCGCAAAATCCCGGCTGCCGCTTGACAAGGGGCGGCGGTTTTGGTACTATAATACCGATAGAAAACGGCTTGGAACGGAAGGAGTACCCCATGACGGCGGCATAGAGAGCTTGTGGTCGGTGCAAACAGGCGCGCCCAGTGCGGGAAGGTAGTCCGGGAGCCGGTGCGGTGAAAGGCAGTAGTCGCACCCGTGTGCCGCGTTAAGGCAAGAGCGGCGCGCTTTGGCGCGCAATTTGAGTGGTACCGCGGAAGTTCAGTTCCGTCTCATTATGAGACGGGGCTTTTTTATTTTTGTAAGGAGCAAAAAAATATGGCAAAAGAGTTGGACAAACAGTACAGCCCCCAAAATGTGGAGGACCGCACCTATAAATTCTGGTGCGATCACAAGTATTTTCACGCTGAGGTGAACCCGGACAAGAAACCCTACACCATCGTGATCCCGCCGCCGAACATTACCGGCCAGCTGCACATGGGTCACGCGTTGGACGAGACTTTGCAGGATATTCTCATCCGCTGGCGCCGTATGGAGGGTTACGAGACCCTGTGGCTGCCGGGCACGGACCACGCGTCCATTGCAACGGAGGCCAAGATCGTAGAGGCCATGCGCAAAGAGGGCATCACCAAAGAGGAGATCGGCCGGGAGAAGTTCTTGGAGCGTGCCTGGGAGTGGAAAGCCCAGTACGGCGGCCGTATTGTGGAGCAGCTAAAAAAGCTTGGCTCCTCCTGCGACTGGGATCGGGAGCGTTTCACGCTGGACGAAGGATGCAGCAAGGCCGTGCGCGAGGTCTTTTGCAAGCTGTACGATAAGGGCCTGATTTACCGGGGCGAGCGCATCATTAACTGGTGCCCCCACTGCCTGACCTCGATCTCTGACGCAGAGGTGGAGTACGAGGATCAGGCCGGTCACTTCTGGCACCTGCGCTATCCCTTTAAGGACGGCAGCGGCTACCTGGAGCTGGCCACCACCCGACCGGAGACCCTGCTGGGCGATACAGCCGTGGCGGTGAACCCCAATGACGAGCGCTATAAAGATATGGTAGGCAAGACCCTGATCCTGCCCATCGTGCATAGAGAGATTCCCGTGATTGCCGATGATTATGTGGATATTGAGTTCGGTACAGGTGTTGTGAAGATCACCCCGGCCCATGACCCCAACGACTTTGAGGTGGGGCTGCGCCACAATTTAGAGGTCATCAATGTTCTGACCCCGGACGCCAAGATCGTGGATGATTATCCCAAGTACGCCGGTATGGATCGCTACGAGGCTCGTAAGGCCATTGTTGAGGACCTGCAAGCCGAGGGCGCTTTGGTGGAGATTGAGGATTACAGCCACAATGTAGGCACATGCTACCGCTGTGGCACCACCGTGGAGCCGCGGGTTAGCAAGCAGTGGTTCGTGAAGATGGAGCCGCTGGCAAAACCGGCTGTGGAGGTGGTCAGAAACGGGGAAGTGAAGTTTGTTCCCGAGCGGTTTGACAAGACCTACTTCCACTGGATGGAGAATATTAAGGACTGGTGTATCTCTCGCCAGCTGTGGTGGGGTCATCGTATTCCCGCCTATTACTGCGACGATTGCGGTGAGGTGATGGTGTCTGCCCAGGAAGTGCATACTTGCTCTAAGTGCGGTAGCAACCATGTGCACCAGGATCCGGACACCCTGGATACCTGGTTCTCCTCCGCCTTGTGGCCGTTTTCTACCCTTGGTTATCCGGACGATACCAAGGAACTGGAGTATTTCTATCCCACGGATACGCTGGTCACCGGCTACGACATTATCTTCTTCTGGGTGGCCAGAATGATCTTCTCCGGTGTGGAGCACATGGGCCAGGTGCCCTTCCACACGGTGCTGATCCACGGCCTGGTGCGTGACGCACAGGGTCGCAAGATGAGTAAGTCCCTGGGCAACGGTATTGATCCGCTGCTGGTGATCGACCAGTACGGCGCCGATGCCTTGCGCTTTACTCTGGCTACCGGCAATGCGCCGGGCAACGATATGCGCTTCTCCGACGAGAAGGTAAAGGCCTCCCGCAACTTTGCAAACAAGCTGTGGAACGCCGCCCGCTTTGTGCTGATGTATCTGGGCAATGATTACAGCTATCCGGGCCTACCGAAGGATCTGGCTATTGAGGACAAGTGGATCCTCTCCAAGGTCAATACCCTGGCTAAGGAAGTGACGGACAACCTGGAGCGGTTTGAACTGGGTATCGCTGTTGCCAAGCTGTATGATTTTATTTGGGATGTGTTCTGCGACTGGTATATTGAGATCGCCAAGATCCGTTTGCAGTCCGGCGCAGGCGCCGATACCGCCAAGGCGGTGCTGGTGTATGTGTTGACGGATATTCTGAAGCTGCTGCACCCCTTTATGCCCTTCATTACAGAAGAAATTTATCAGGCTATTCCGCACGATACGGAGTCCATTATGATCTCCAAGTGGCCGGAATATGATCCGACGCTGTCCTTTGCGGATGAGGAAGCCCAGATGGAGAAGATTATGGACGCCATTCGGGCCATCCGTAACCGCCGGGCGGAGATGAATATCCCCCCCAGCAAAAAGTCCAAGGTCTATGTGGAGACCGCCTTTGCCGATGTGTTCGCCGTAGGCAGTGAGTTTATCAAGCGGTTGGCCTATGCTTCCGATGTGGAGATCGCAGACGCCTTTGGTGACCTGGGCAACACGGTGACCATTGTTACCAACGACGCCAAGATTTATATTCCCCTGGGTGACCTGGTGGACTTTGAGGCAGAGGCCAAGCGCCTGCAAAAGGAACTGGCTGCTGCCGAGGAAAAGCTGGCCTTTATCAACAAGAAGCTGGACAACCCGGGCTTTGTGAACAAAGCACCGGAGAAAGTGGTCCAGCAGAACCGGGACGAGGCCGCCAAGTTGACGGAAAAGATCGCTAACTTGCGCTCCTCCCTGGAGAATTTGGGCAAGTAAAATGACCTACGAAGCGGCAATTCAATTGATCAAACAAAAGCAAAGCCTCGGCGTGCAGCCGGGGCTTTCCCACATGTTGGCGGCTATGGAAAAGACCGGCAGTGTGCAAAACAAATTGCAGGTGATCCATGTGGCGGGCACCAACGGCAAGGGCACCGTTTGCGCTGCCGTGGCCGATGGACTGCGCCGTGCCGGGTACCGGGTGGGCGTATTCAGCTCCCCCTGGGTCACGGACTTTCGCGAGCAGATCACCGTGGACGGCCGGATGATTTCCAAGCAGGACTTTGCGGACTGTGTAGAGGTCTTTGCGAAGGAACCGTTGACGGAATTTGAACTGATTACGGCAGTGATGTACCTGTATTTCTACCGCTGCGGGGTGGATTACGCTGTGGTAGAGTGCGGTATGGGCGGCGCCGGGGATTGCACCAATGTGCTGGCTCACCCGGCAGTGTGCGCCTTTGCCAAGGTGGCGCTGGACCATACGGCGTTTTTGGGCGACACGGTAGAGGCCATTGCCCGGGAAAAGAGCGGCATTATCAAGCCCGGTTGCCCGGTGGTGCTGTACCCCCATATTGCCGCCAAAGATGTATTTTTGGAGCAGTGTCGTGCGCTGCATTGCCCTGTGACGGAAGCTGCCGAGCAGGGTGACCCGATTGCGGATGATTTGGCGGTGGCCGGGGAAGTGCTGCGCCTGCTGGGCGTGGATACCACGCCGGGACTGCCTATGTTGCCCGCCCGGCGGGAGCACTTTGGCGAAAATTTGTTACTGGACGGGGCACACAACCCGGACGGTGCTGCGGCGCTGCTGCTCCATTTGCCAACGGATCGTCCCATTGCTGCCGTACTGGCGATGATGGAGGATAAGGACATTGACGGTTATCTCTGTCAGGTGCTGCCCCGGTGTCGTCGAGTGATTGCCACCACCGTGCCCGGTATGGGGCGTGCATTGTCTGCGGAAGATTTGGCGGCGGCGGCGCGAAAGTATTGCCCCGATGTGACCGCAGAGCCGAATCCACACCGGGCGCTGGCGGCAGCCAAGGCGGACGGCGACTTTGTTTTGGTCTGCGGTTCTTTTTATTTAGCACGGGAGATCAGAAAAGATTTGATCTAAAACACAATACGGCAAATTCTGCAAAACCGGTCTGTTACAGTGTAAACAGACCGGTATTTTTTTGGAGTGATGGTATGAATGTAACTTTAGAGAGCAGCGGCAATTTGCTCATTGCCTATCTGTTTGGCGAGATCGACCACCATACCGCCGTTGCGGTGCGCAGCCAGATCGACAGCGCCATACAGGACAAGCTGCCCGGCCACCTGATCTTGGATTTTAAGAATGTCACATTTATGGATTCCAGCGGCATTGGGCTGGTGATGGGTCGCTATCGGCTGGTGCACAGCTATCAAGGCACGGTGGAGATCAAGAATGTGACCGCCCGCACCAAAAAGATTATGGAGCTGGCGGGGCTGGGGAGCATTGCACTGATAAAGGAGAACGAAGATGAAAAAGACCAATGAATTTCGCTTGACTTTGGACGCTCGCAGCGTCAATGAGGGCTTTGCAAGAGTGGCGGTGTCTGCCTTTGCGGCACCGCTGGATCCCACCTTGGAGGAGCTGGCGGACTTGAAAACCGCCGTGTCAGAGGCGGTGACCAACTGCATTGTCCACGGCTATAAGGATTGCTGCGGCAAGATCTATATACATACGGTACTGCTGGACCCGCCGGCGGTGCGGGTAACCGTGCGGGACAAGGGCTGTGGTATCGTCGATGTGCCGCAAGCTATGACCCCCCTTTATACCACCGGGGAGGGAGAGCGCGCCGGGCTGGGCTTTACGGTGATGGAGAGCTTTTGCGACAAGCTGCGAGTCACTTCTAAGCCGGGTAGAGGCACCACTGTGGTGCTGGAAAAGCGCATTACCGGCAAGCAAAAATGGTAACTGCGGAGCGGGAGCGGCAAATCCGCGAGAACCTGGGGCTCGTGCATACCGTTGCCAACCGCTTTCGCGGGCGGGGCATTGAGTATGACGATCTGTACCAGTCCGGCTGTGTGGGGCTGATCAAGGCGGTGGATCGGTTTGACCCGACCCTGGGGTATGCGTTCTCTACCTATGCAGTGCCGGTGATCATCGGCGAGATCAAGCGCCTGTTTCGGGACGGCGGCACCGTGAAGGTCAGCCGGGTGCTTAAGGAAAAGGCGCTCCACGCCGCGCGACTGCGGGAGGACTTTCTGCGCCGGGAGGGGCGGGAGCCGACCATTGGCGAACTGGCGGAGCTGCTGTCTTGCGATCCGGCAGAGGCGGCGGAGATCGTAGGTGTTATGCAGCCTACGGTGTCCATCAACAGTGCCGGTGAGGACGGAGATACCACACTGGATATTCCGGTGGATGACAGCGAACAACTGTTTGATCGGCTGACCGTTTTGCAAGCCATGGACGGTCTGGAAAAAAGCGAGCAAATGCTGGTTGAACTGCGCTATTATAAGGGCCTGACCCAGTGCAAAACGGCGGAAATTCTGGGTCTGTCCCAAGTGCAGGTCTCCCGTAAAGAAAAAGCCGTCCTGCAAAAAATGCGCCGGGTCATGGACGGATAAAGCAAAAAGCTATAAAGAAAAAAGGCACAGCGTAATGCTGTGCCTTTTGGTGTATATCCATTAGTTTTTCAGGCTATGGAGCGGTGCGGGGATCTTGCCGCCGCGGTTGATGAACTTGGCGGGGGAGCCGGTGTTCACTTTCATGACAGGGCCGGCGCCCAGCAGGCCGCCGAACTCCAGCTCGTCGCCTACCTGCTTGCCGATGGCGGGAATCACGCGCACGGCGGTGGTCTTGCAGTTGACCATACCGATGGCGGCCTCGTCGGCGATAATGCCGCTGATCACCTCCGGTGTGGTGTCGCCGGGGATGACGATCATATCCAGACCCACGGAGCAAACAGCGGTCATGGCTTCCAGCTTCTCAATGGTCAGCGCGCCACAGTGGGCTGCGTCGATCATACCTGCGTCCTCAGATACCGGGATAAAGGCGCCGGACAGGCCGCCTACGCTGGAGGAGGCCATCACGCCGCCTTTCTTGACAGCATCGTTGAGCATAGCCAGGCAAGCTGTGGTGCCTGCGCCGCCGCACTTTTCCAGGCCAATCTCTTCCAAAATATGGGCCACGGAGTCGCCTACCGCTGGGGTGGGAGCCAGGGACAGGTCCACAATGCCAAAGGGCACGCCCAGACGCCGAGAGGCCTCTACGCCTACCAGCTGACCCATACGGGTGACTTTAAAGGCGGTCTTTTTAATCAGCTCTGCAATATCGTTAATGGAGTAGTCCGGGAACTTGGCAACAGCCGCGCGCACCACACCAGGGCCGGACACACCCACATTGATCACGCAGTCCGGCTCGGACACACCGTGAAAGGCACCGGCCATAAAGGGGTTATCCTCCGGGGCGTTGCAAAACACCACCAGCTTGCCGGCGCCGATGCAGTCGTTCTCTTTGGTCAGCTCTGCAGCTTCCTTGACTTTTTGACCCATCAGCTTTACCGCGTCCATATTGATACCGGCTTTGGTGGAACCGATGTTTACGGAGGAGCAAATGTGCTCCGTCTCTGCCAGCGCGCGGGGGATGGAGTCAATCAGCTCCCGGTCGCCGGCGGCAAATCCCTTTTGTACCAGGGCACTGTAACCGCCGATAAAGTTCACCCCGATGGTGCGGGCTGCTTTTTCCAGCGCCAGGGCGTACTTTACCGGGTCGCCGCCGCTGATGCCTGCCATAATGGCAATGGGGGTCACGCTGACTCGCTTGTTGATAATAGGAATACCGTATTCCCGCTCAATGTCCTCGCCGGTCTGGACCAGCTTCTCCGCCTTAGTGCAAATTTTGTCATACACCTTGGCGCAAGCCTTGTCAATATCCGTATCGGCACAGTCTAAAAGGGAAATGCCCATGGTGGTGGTACGAATGTCCAGGCACTCGTCCTGGATCATACGAATGGTTTCTAAAATATCGTAAGTATTGATCAATGGAGTGCCTCCTGTTAAATCTTGTGCATGGAGTTAAAGATATCCTCATGCATCACATGGATAGAAAGATTGCTTTCTTTGCCAAAGTTCTCCAATTCGCCGGATAGGGCGGAGAGGGAAGTGTTGCACCGGGTCAGGTCCGCCATCATAATCATGCAGAACATATCCTGCAAGATGGACTGGGTCACTTCTACAATATTCACCTGGTGTTCGGCACAGATGGCAGACACCTTGGCAAGAATGCCCACGGTATCTTTACCTACAACTGTGATGACTGCTCTCATTATCAAGACCTCCGTTTTGTCTTTTATTTTCTAATGATTATAACAAAGATGTAAAATTTTTTCAATAAAAGCGCAAAATATATTTTCAACTTCCGCCGATTGTGGTAAAATACTGTGCAACAAGCGGATTGGAGATGAAATTGTGCATTACGAAAATTTGGTAGACCTGCACACCCACTCAGATCATTCCTTTGACGGCAAACAGTCCTGTATGCTGCTGTGCGAGACGGCGGTGGCCAAAGGCGCGTCCTGTATTGCCATTACCGATCACTGCGAGATTGACTCAAAGACCGAGGACTTTCGCGCGCTGTGTACCAATCAGTATGTAGAGACCTTTGAGTGCAAGCGGTACTTTGAGGGTCAACTGCTGGTGCTCCAGGGGATTGAGCTGGGCCAGGCCATTTATAATATCCCGCTGGCAAATCATATTCTGGATAAGTTTAATTATGATTTTGTGCTTGGATCCATCCATAATCTGCCGGAGATGGAAGACTTCTTTTTTATGGATTATAAGGATAAAGATGTTTATGACCTGCTGAGCCGGTATTTTCAAAAGGAACTGGAGTTGGCAAAATGGGACGGCTTTGATTCTCTGGCGCACCTGACCTACCCACTGCGGTATATGGTTGGGGAGCAGAAGATCCCGGTGGATATGACCCGGTTTGACGATGTGATCGGCGAGATCTTTGAAACGCTTATTAAGAACCATAAAGCCTTAGAAATCAACACCAGCGGCATTGCCATGCCTCTGGGTGACACCCTGCCCGGGGAAGCGTACATACAGCGCTTTCACGATATGGGCGGGCAGTATATTACCGTTGGGTCGGACGCACATGTGCCGGAAAAGCTGTGCGGCAATGTGGACAAGGGTATGGCGCTGGCCAAGAAGTGTGGGTTTGACTATGTGACCATCTTCAACCGCCGGGAGCCTATGCTGGTGCCCATTGCTTAAATACAAGGAGAGAAAACGATATGATGGATGAACTGTTAAGTTTGATCAAAGAGAATCCTCGCCTGACCAATGCAGAGTTGGCGGCGGCGCTGGATCGGGACGAAGCGCAGGTGGCACAGCAGGTGCGCCAATATGAAGCGGACGGCGTGATCAAAGGCTATTGCGCCATTTTGGATAAGGAAAAAGCCGGGGACGAAACGGTGACTGCACTGATCGAAATCAAAGTGCAGCCCAAGTTCGGTCACGGCTTTGACGATATTGCCCGGCGCATTGCGGCGCTGGAAGAAGTGGAGAGCATTTTCCTGATGAGCGGTGGGTATGACCTGTGCTGCCTGGTGACGGACAAGTCCTTCCAGGAGGTGTCCATGTTCGTTGCCAGCCGCCTGTCGCCCATGGAAGATGTGGTGTCGACCGCCACCCACTTTATCCTAAAGAAGTATAAAGAGCAGGGCATGCTCTTTGCACAGAAGAATACGGACGATCGGGGGAATATTTCTCTGTGATCCAATATGAAAATGATATGAATCCCGCTCTTTGCAATGTAAAACCCAGCGGTATCCGCAAGTTCTTTTCCATTGCAGAGGAGATGGATAACGTGATTTCCCTTGGCGTGGGCGAGCCGGACTTTTTGACCCCCTGGCATATCCGCCGAGAGGGGATCGACTCCTTAGACCGGGGCGCTACCCGCTACACTGCCAACGCCGGGCTGCTGTCCCTGCGGCAGGAGATCTGTGCCTTCTATGCCCGCCGGTATCATTTGCAGTACAGGGCTGAAAATCAGGTGCTGGTGACAGTTGGTGGCTCCGAAGGCATTGATATGGCCATCCGCACACTGGTGTGCCCCGGTGATGAGGTGCTGGTGGTGGAGCCGTCCTTTGTGTGCTACAAACCGCTGGTGGAGGTTAGCGGCGGCGTGGCTGTGCCGCTGGTAACGAAGGAAGAAGACAACTTCCGTCTGACGGCTGCCGCGCTGGAAGCTGCTATTACGCCTAAGACCAAGCTGCTGGTGTTCCCATACCCCAACAATCCCACCGGTGCGGTGATGCGCCGAGAGGACTTGGAGCCCATTTGTCGAGTGCTGCAAAAGCACAAGATTTATGTGCTGTCCGATGAGATTTACAGCGAGCTGACCTACGGCGGTGTGGACCACACCTCCATTGCTGCCATGCCCGGTATGGCAGAGCGCACGGTGGTTATCAACGGCTTTTCCAAGACCTATTCCATGACCGGCTGGCGCCTGGGTTATGCACTGGGGCCTGCGCCTATTATTCAGCAGATGACCAAGCTGCACCAGTTTGCCATTATGTCCGCCCCTACCACCAGTCAAACGGCTGCCATTGAGGCGCTGCGCCATGGGGACGGGGACATTGATAAAATGCGCCGGGATTATGATATGCGCCGCCGCTTTACCGTGCACGCATTTCGTGAGATCGGGCTGCCCTGTTTTGAGCCGGAGGGAGCGTTTTATTTGTTCCCTTGCATTCAATCCACCGGCCTTAGTTCCGAGGAATTTTGCGAGCGGCTCATTTATTCCAAGCGGGTGGCTGTGGTGCCCGGCAACGCCTTTGGCGACTGCGGCGAGGGCTTTATCCGCGTGTCTTACTGCTATTCTATTGAGAACATTAAAGAGGCTGTCACCCGTATCGGTGAATTTGTGAAAGAATTAGAGGACGAGCATGACCGTTAAACGCGTAGAAGTGCTGGCGTATGCCAAGATCAACTTAATGCTGGATATTATCCGTCGCCGCACCGACGGCTACCATGATCTGTTTATGATTATGCAGAGCGTGGGCGTGGCCGATCGGGTGACCGTGGAGCGTGAGCCGGGGCGCAAGCTGCGGCTGACTGCCAGTATGGATGATATTCCCCTGGACGATAAAAATATTGCATGGAAAGCGGCCGCTTTGTTCTTTAAGACCACCGGGCTGCGCCGTCCGGGACTGCATATTCACTTGGAGAAGCACATTCCCCACGCAGCGGGTCTAGCCGGCGGCAGTGCAGACGGTGCGGCGGTGCTGGTAGCCCTGAACCGGCTGATGGGTACTGGTTTATCTACGGACCAGCTGTGCGCCATGGGCGTGCAGATCGGTGCGGATGTGCCCTTCTGCATTGTAGGCGGCACTTGCCTTGCACAGGGGATTGGCGAGGTGCTCAGTCCCTTAAAGCCTATGCCGTCTTGTCATATTGTACTGGCAAAGCCGGACTTTGGCGTGAATACCGGCAAGGCCTACGGCTTGTTTGACACCAATGGCAAGACCCATAATGCGGACCAACTGGGTATGCTCACTGCGGTGCAGAATCGGGATCTGCCTGCCATTTGCGGCAAGCTGGAAAATGTGTTTGAGCAGTTTGTGGAGGTGCCCGGCCGTATTGAGATGAAAGAAGTGCTTCGTGCAGCCGGTGCAGCAGGTGTTTGTATGAGTGGCAGCGGGCCAACCCTTTTTGGCATTTTCACTGACAAAGCACAGGCCCTGGCAGCGGCACAAGCTTTGGCACCTTTTGCCAAGGATATAGCCGTCACCAAGCCGGTGCGGCAAGGCTGCAAAATTGTAGAAGTCATATCAGACTGCGGATAAAGCGGCTAAACCGCGCTGGGAAAAATGTGTAGAAATCATTTGTAGGGCTGGGGCTTGCTCCAGCCAAAAATGCTTTTTATCTTTTGAAAATCAAAAAAGTGGCTTGAACATTGAGTTCAAGCCACTTTTGGCGCTTTTCGTCTTTTGTTCGGGGGCAGTACCGGCGTACGGCTCCCGCTCACAAAATACGAAATTCATCTCGTTTTCTCGCAGTCTGCAAGCAAGTTTGATCCGTAATTGACCTTTGCGTCGCTTTTGCAGGGCTATTTTTTTGTTGGATTTAAGTGCAGCACGATGATCTCCGGGTGGTTAAAGAGCCGCAGGGGGAACTCGGCGTTGCCGATTCCGCGGGAGACAATCAGTCGCGGCCGCTCTCCAAAGCTGCCCCGGGCGTACTGTGGGCGCAGACCCTGACCAGGGGAGAACACCGGCCCGATCCCCGGGAGGATCCATTGCCCGCCGTGGGCGTGGCCGGACAATTGCAGGTCAAAGTCATACTGCCGGTAATTGTTTTCTGCCACGGCGGCGAAGTTCTCCGGATAATGGCACAGCACAATCTTATAGCCCGGGTGCTCTGCCAGCCGGGCAAACAGGGCAGAGGAGTCCCGGTAGTGAAAAGTGCCTGCCTTGCGCTGGCGATAGGCCTCAAAGCTGGCCTGATTTTCGTCCAGCCCCAGGAAGGTAATGCCCTTGACCGTTTCGATCTTATCCGTCAGCACATGAAAGCCGATGGCGGACAGTTCATGCATCAAAGTATCAAAATCCGCCAGCCGACGCTCGTGATTGCCGGGAATGTACAGCACCGGCGCCAGCTGCACCAGCTGTCGTCCGTAGTCCAGCATTTTTTGGCGATTCCGATTTTTGTCGTTGATATAATCGCCGGTAATGCAGATGATGTCCGGTTTTTGGGCGGCTGTTTCGTTTAAAATACGAGCGGAGGG
>ERZ1108170.674-NODE-674-length-26554-cov-3.809427_pt1 | contig 26554 bp, 24 predicted proteins | sample MGYA00403705_ERZ1108170 | MGnify/ENA primary metagenome ERZ1108170 (study PRJEB35170, sample SAMEA104062422) | human gut metagenome | biome: human gut; feature: human-associated habitat; material: faeces | place: Denmark | collected 2012-06-15 ...
GCTGCTCCTGCTGCATCCATATGTAACCCGGCTACCAGTACCAGATCTCCGATCACATTTACAATACATGCCACCAGCACAAACAGAAGCGGCGATTTACTGTCACCAAGCCCGCGGAAAATAGCAGAAAGCAGGTTATAGGCAACAATAAAGAAGATGCCCGCGCCGCAAATCCGTACATAGCTGGCCGTCAGACCGAGCGCTTCCTGTGGAGCCTGCATTAACGCAGAGATTTGGCGGGGAAAGCATACCAGAACGACAAACAGCACGGCGGAAATGATGGCTGTGGTGAGGACAAAGCCGTCCTGAAGCGTAAACAGGAACCGGTCGGCCAGCATGACCGTGCAGATCAGCACGCTGCCGAGCGCTTCGAGCTGAAGGCCGCGCCGACGCGATAACTTGGAAAGCATAGGCTCTGCCTCCTTTTACTGAACGCCCATTGCCGCCAGAATGACGCGCATGATGACAAGGCTGATAGCCGCGTCAAGCAGGCAGACGGCGATGAGCAGCGGATGCCACTTCTTGTTGGTATCGGTTACAAGCACGATGCGTGCATAATGGCCGATGAGCGTGCCCATCAGGATACATGCCGGGAGCATCATGGACGCCTGACCGAGCGTCAGCGCGCCTGCCTCATACATGGAAGCGGCGGTCGCGCAGCCGGAAGCCTTGGCGAAGAACGCCGAGATCAGAACCGCGAATGCCTCGCCCGGCAGACCGAACAGTCCCATGACCGGAGACATGACCGTGCCGAGAATGTCCATCAGACCGGTCTCCTTCAGAATGTACACCAGTACATAGCCGAGGATCATTGCAGGGGTGATATTTTCAATGCCGACCTTGAAGCCCTTTGCGCAGCCCTTGAGGAAGGTATCTACGATCGAAGGTTTCTTTGCCTTTGCCGGAGCGGCCGCAGCCGCCGTATTGGTTGCCTGATTGCTCATTTCTGTTACCTCCTTATGCCTTGCCGCGCTTTGCACGCAGGATCAGACGGACGATGTTCGCGCCGATCAGCTTGCAGACGAACATGATGACGATGCACGGGCCGAGTGCCACCGGGCAGATCGCCACGAGCGGTGCGCCGCCGGTGATGGTGTTGTTGATGCACGCCGAGCCTGCGTACTGATACGCTACGAAGATCGTGCGCTCGTCGTCCGTGATCTCGCCGTCTTCGTACAGCTCACGGGTCATAACGGCCGCAACGTCCGAACCGGTAAAGCTCGAGATGAATGCGATGCCGCACTTGCCCGGGATGCCGAGGAGCGGACGGAGCAGGGGACGGAACAGAACGTCCGACGCCTTGAATGCGCCGAGCTGCTCGAATACGCCGAGCAGGCCGCAGAAGAACATGACCGCCGGGATCAGGTTGAAGCCTGCCATGAAGCCGTCCTTCGCGCCGGTGCCGCCCTTGCCGATGAGGTTCGCGCCTGTGTCGCCGATCTGTCCGAACGAGCCTGCCAGATTGGTAAAGTCAAGTACCTTGATCGGTCCCTCCGCCGTGCGGAACGCACCGGACAGCACGAGAATGAGCACAATCAGTGCCAGCCATGCGCCGATACCGATCTTTTCCTTGTTTTCCGCCTGTTTCTCTTTGTTTGCCATGAGTTTTGACCTCCTTATCCCTTTTATGCCGCCGCTTATTCGGCAGCCTTTGCAAAATCGTCGTTCAGCGTATACGCTGCGCATGCCGCAAGCACGCTGCGCTGAAACAGCGATTCTACTTCCGCATATTCGTCCGGCGTGTGATTGCCCTCGCCGCGCACGCCCATGCCGCACACTGTCGGCACGCCGCACGCTACCGTAATGCCGGAGTCCGACAGACCGCCAACCTGGAAGCAGCCGATCTCACCGAAGCCGCAGTCCTGTGCGGTGCGCTGCAGATGACGGAACAGTGCCATAACGCCATCGGTCGTATCCATGCACTGCATGACGCGGCTCAGATCGAGCTCCGCCGTCGTATCCGGTACCGAGTTGTGATCGGTCGCACGATGCAGGATTTCGAAAATCTCGTCGCGCACCTCCGCATTCGGGAAACGGATGCCGATGCGCACCTCACACGAGTCGGGGATGGTGTTTTCACCGATGCCGCCGTCCACCATGCCGCAGTTCATCAGCCTGCCGCGCATGATGTCGTTCTGCGACTCGATCTCAACGATCTTGTGCGCCGCCTCGAGCACTGCCGAGCGGCCCTTCTCCGGCGCAATGCCCGAGTGGGATGCTCTGCCGTGAATCTTGATGATGACCGGTCCGCCGCCCTTGCGGCCGACAACAAAGCGGTTGTCCATGTAGCCGGTCTCGAAGTTGAATGCTGCCAGCGCACCTGCCGCCTCTTCTGCGAAAATCTCCTTCGCGTCCGAACGCATGTGCAGGTTTTCCTCGTCGCTCGCGAAGATGAACTTGATCGGACGCTCCTTCCAGTCCACGCTGTCGAGCGCCTTGACCGTGTACAGCGCCATGACCAGACCGGCCTTCATATCCAGCACGCCGGGGCCGTGCGCCATGCCGTTCTCGTCTACGCGGAACGGATTTTCTTTCGCCGCGCCTTCCTTGAACACGGTGTCCATGTGGCCGATGAGCAGAAGCGGTGCTTTAGAGCTGCCGGGGTTCCATTCGCCGATGAGCATGTCACCGGAGTTATGAATGGCGCGGACACGGGTGTGGATGCCGGCGTTCTCCATCTCGCGGCGCAGAATGCTGCATACCGCGTTCACGCCGTCAATCTGCAGGGTGCCGCTTTCTGTGTTCACCAGATCACGCCAAAGGTTCAGCATCGGCTGTCGATTCTCGTCGATGTACTGACGAATCTGCGTGTAAATTTGCTCCATTTTTGTGTACCTCCTTGATTGGAAAACCTGTTTTTACAGGTCTCAGTTCACAGCATTTTCACCGCCGCGCCCGCAATGAGCACGGACACGATGGTAACGGTGACGAAGCCTGCCGTCAGCATCTTCGGCAGCAGGAAATTCAAGATCGCTTTCTTTTCCTTTTCGTTTCGTCCGAACGCCTCGGAAACCTCCTGCGGAATGAGCATGGTGGTCGGGAAGCCGAACGTGCAGCTGATGCCGTAGGCCGCCGCAAGGCTGATCGGGATGCGCAGCAGCTTGGCGCACAGCAGCGCGGCCGCCATGGTTCCGAAAACGCCGCAGGCCGCTGCGGTCAGCAGCGCAGGCAGAACGGACAGAACCTGCTCCGGCGTGGTCTGCGCCAGATTGGAAAAGATCAGAATGGTAACGAAAAACGTGATCAGGCTGGAGGCCTGCGTTTTTCCGAGGATGCTTTTATCGAGAAAGCCCAGTGCGAAGAATACCGCGCCCATGATCAGGCACATGACGAAGTAGTGAACCGCGCCGCCGGTCAGCTTGGACGCATAGTACGCGATGACCGCAATGACTGCCAGCTTGGCGAGGTACATCGAAGGACGCTCGCAGCATTTCGGCAGGTGGAGCGGACCGTGATGCGCTGCGGCGTTTTCCTCCTGCAAAGTGCTGTACTGCTCCACGAGCACCGCGTCATCGCGGATGAGCTTTGCGGTGCGCCGCAGCAGAAGAGACGCGATCGGTACGCCGATGAACTTCTGCGTCACGTAAAGCACGATGCAGAACGTCGCCGCCGTCGTGAGGTTCATCTCCTTGAGCGTGCTCGTCATGATGAGCGTTGCTGCGCTGCCGCCTGCGAAGATCGGTGCGCCGGCGATCGCCATCTCGCTGCCGATGAACGGCCGTCCAATCAGTACGATTGCTGCAACTGCGCCGCACACGCCGCACAGCGCGGTGACGACTACCTTCCACTGCCGACGCAGCTCCGCGAAGTCGATCGTCGTGCCGAGCGACACGATGAGCAGGCCGGCGATGATGTTGCCGAACCCGGTGATCTGCGCGTCGTCGATCAGTGTGCGCGGCAGGATGCCGCTCCAGAAGCCTGCAAGCAGCAGGATCGCAATGCTGAGCACCGTGGAGAATATTGCTTTGGTTTTCTGCGCAATCAGCTCGCTGACTGCGTAGATGCAGAATAGAATCGCAAGTGCGCTGATCGGTGTCATAAGCCTCATTCCTTTCTGTGTCTATACCGTATCATAAATTCGTTATGCCTGTCCAAATCATAAAAGTTATAGTGACGTTATAACCGGGACGGAATAGTATTCCTGTACAGTTTAACGCCCGCTTTTCATGAAAAACAGACAAAAGAATAGGCGCTGTGACTAAATCACAGCGCCTTTGCTTTGACACTATTCAGTATACCATTCTGCACTTTTTTGTCCATTTCACTTTTGTTATAACCCAGTAATAACAAAACGGAATAGCCTGTTATAACCGTCAAAACGTCTTATTCCCCGCTTTTCGGGTAAAGCTCCTCCAGCATCTTCACAAATGCCTGCGCTTCCGTGCTTAGCATTTCGCGGCTGCGCTGGATCCAGCCTACATTGATCTGCACCTGACAGTTTCGGATCGGGATGGTGCGGATGCCGTACTCCGCGAAGTCCGGCGCGCTCAGTCCCGGGCCGAGGCGAACCACATCGGTCGAGCGCAGCAGCGACAGGATAGCCGCGCTGTCGTTGACGTAAACGACGCGCTTGAACTGCTCGAGACGCACGCCGTCGATCTCCAGATAAAAGCTCAGATTGGAGAAATAATCGTCCGGAAGGCGGACGAACGGATGGGGCAGAAGCTGCTCCATCGTTACCTCAGACGCATGATACAGCGGATGATTCGGTCCGAGGTTGGCATACCAAGTGTCCGTGCCCAGCGCGTGGAATTGCAGGTTTTTGAACTTCAGCATGTGCTTGAGCTCCTTTACCTGTACGTTGTTGCTCATCACAAAGCCGATTTCCGCTTCGCCGTGCTCCACGCTCTCGATCACCTGCTGCAAACGGTTTTCCACCAGCTTGAGCGCCACACGGTTATCGTGGTAATCGTTGTAGAACTTCGCCACCAGACGCCCCATCGTGATGATCGGATAGGCCGCGATGGACAGCACCGGCGCATGCTCTTTCTCCGACAGGCCCTGAATGAGCTCCATCTGGTTGATGATCGTGCGCGCGTACTGGTAGAGCTTTTTGCCCTCGTCGGTTAGCGCGACGCCCTTGTTCGTGCGGTTGAAGATGCGCACCTTGAGCTCGTTTTCCAGATTGCTGATGGCCTTGCTCAGGTTCGGCTGCGTGACGAACAGCTTTTCTGCGGCCTTGTTGATACTGCCCTGCTCCGCAATGGCGACAAAATAGGTAAGTTGCTGAATCTGCATAACTCTTTTCCTCTTTTGCATGTAGTAATTTCAGTATAGCATATCTGAGCGGAAAATGTCAGATGGTTTTGAGGAGGGAATGCCGCAGAAACGGACGAAACCATTTGAATATTCTCGGCGTGCGCGATAGCGGCAGCTATGTGTTATAAAAGGTTAGACAGCATTCTTGATCTCGGCGCCGCGCGCACACACTTCCTGCGAGACTACATCATGGGCTGCATTTGACACCTTTTCTTCCCTCATACAGCCGGAGAACTGCCAGTAATGGTGTTTCTCCGGCCTTTGTGTCTGTGCTTCGGGATGATGAAAAGTAAGCGAAATCACTTGCAAAGGGTTTCGATTTTGCACGCATATAGGCGTGATATTGACTGTAATGTAGCTCGTGTATTCCATACTACACAGAAATATATTTTTGTATTTACGCAAATAGCATAAAAGTATAATTAAAGCGTGTTTTGCCTATTCTCACTTACAGATATAATGAGAATAAGTTAAAACAATAGCGTAATTAGGAGGCTATTTGCGTGAACAAACTGGAACTGGGGCAGAAGATCCGCGCATTGCGAAAGGAACGAAAACAAACACTGGAAACGCTGGCGGAGGCCGCAGACATTGGACTGGTCTATCTGGGAGAAATCGAGCGCGGTATAAAAATGCCGAGCCTTAAAACCTTTATCAAGCTCGTAAATGCGCTGGATGTTTCGGCGGACGAGCTGATCGGTCTGGAAACCAAGTCGGGACGCGATTATTATGCGCAAAAGCTGTCCGAACAGATGCAGTCGCTGACGCAGGAGGAGACCGCCGCAGTGCTCTCCATTCTGGAAACGACGATACAACAAGTGAAAAAGCTGAGAAATGAAACGACCTGATTGTAAAAATCAGGTCGTTTTTTCGTGACAAGAGAAAGGGAAAGTGATATACTCGAATTATGCTGATAGCGTAAAATACAGCATATAAGCATAATGAAATTAAGAGTACATTTCGAGGTCGACATATGGATGCAATCGGTTTAGTTTTCGCTGGCGGGGGAGGGAAAGGCGCGTATCAGATAGGCGTATGGAGAGCTGTCCGCGAATTACAGCTTGAACAGCATATCGCAGTGGTGGCAGGAACTTCGGTCGGCGCGTTGAACGCTGCACTGTTTTTGAAGGGAGATCTTTCATTTGCAGAGCAGCTGTGGGGCAGTATTTCAACGGCCGAGCTTCTGCCGTTAGAACAATTCGCGGACGACTCGCTGTTCTCCAACGACGGATTACAGTCTTTTGTACATCGGGTCGTCATGACGCCGGACCGCGCGGATGCGCCGGTATGCTATGCGACCTGCAAGAAGCTGAACGACGGAACGCTTCGATACTATGATATAACGCATATGATCGACCCGTCCTATCGAAAAAGGGTGTTGCTCGCGTCATCGGCGCTGCCGGGTATCTATCCGTCGGTTGAAATAGACGGCGAAATGTTCGTGGACGGCGGCGCGAACGGCGATAATGTGCCGGTATATCCGGTCTATCACGAGGGTATGCGGCAAATCATAGTCGTCCACCTGTCGCAGAGCGATGCACCGGAGAATGGCAGGTGGGATGGCGCGAATATATACGACATCTATCCCAGTGAGGATTTAGGAGGATTTCTGACAGGTACAGTGGATTTTTCGCCGGAACGAGCGGGCGAGCGCATGACGATCGGCTATCGGGATGCGATGGCCGCACTTCGTCCTCTGTCCGTGCGCTGTCAGCAGGACTGGGAGGAGGAGCCTTTGCTCGATACAATCACTCCGGACGAAAAAACAGAGGTACCCCAGAACGATAAAGGAGAGAAACAACCCGTGAAAAAGATTGAATTTGAACAGGAACAGGTTCGCGAGCAGTACGAAGCGCGTCTGGCGGAGCTGAAGAAGATTGCAGACTCGCCGAGGCTGAACGGCGAAGTCATGTGGGACGCAACAGCGCGAAAATATTCGGATGTTGTAAACCGTGTTTCGGCGATGCTTCAGCAGGCAGAGCTGAAGGATGAGGTCTCCGAACGGCTGACCAAGCAACTGAACGCTTTTCTCAAAAAGTGTGAAAAGCCGGAATTTCATATTGCACTCGTCGGCGCGATCAAGGCGGGCAAGTCGTCGCTCATCAACGCCATTCTGGGAGAAGAGCTTGCCTCGACCGAGGTAACGCCGGAGACAGCCGCGCTGACAAAGTTCCGCGGCAGCCACGTAACCGATCAGATCACGATCACGTTTTATTCTGCGACAGACTGGGATAAACTCTGGCACAGCGTGCAGGACGCCGGTTCTTCCAAGTTTCTCGAAGAGTTTGAAGCGCTCCATGCGGCACAGGAAAAGGATAACTGGGTTGGACACGAGCCGGTTGTTATCGAGTCGGGCAGCAGGGAAGAGCTGAAAGAGGAAATTCGCAAGTGGACTTCCTCCCGCTCGGCAACGCACTATTTCGTAAAGGAAGTCGAGGTTGCGCTCAAGGATCTGCCGCTCCCCGAGGGCGTTGTTCTTGTTGATACGCCGGGTCTGAATGACGCGGTAGAATACCGTTCCGACATCACGAAGGACTATATTGACCGCGCGAATGCCGTTTTTGTCTGCGTCAAGGCAGACCGTCTGTCCGGTCAGGAGCTGGCAACGATTTACGGTGTGTTCTCCAATGCGCGCTACAATCCGGAGAAGATTTACATTATCGCAACGCAGCAGGATTCGCTCAACAATCCGGTGGGAGACTGGAGTAAGCAGCGTCTTGTCTGGCTGGATTTCCTCAAGGAACCGGCGTGTTACGGCGAACAGGCGCTTGCAGAGCGCAACCTGGTTTCGACATCGGGCTACTTCTATACGCTGCTGCACGACATGGAGCATTTGAGCATGGATCGTCAGTATCAGCTTTTTGCCTCTGCGATGAAGTTCCAGTGCATGCCGGATAAGATTACGGAGCACTATGACGAGCTGCTCGATTTCACGGGGATTGACCATCTCAAGCGCAGAATGAACAGCGAAATCCTTGAAAAGTACCGCGAGCTGCTGCGTGAGGACATCAAGAACGGCTATACGCAGGTGAAGGACCGCGTGGGCACGCTGATGGAGCAGGTGCGCAGCCGCCAGAAGGAGATCATCGAGATGGCAAGCAAGGACATCGAAGAAATCCGCAGAAAAGAGGCGGAGAACGAGAAGAAGCTCCGTGAAACGGAGAACGAGCAGAAGGAACTGGATGAGCTGTACAAGACCATCAAGAAGAGTACCTCTCAGCAGAAAAAACAGGTTGCCGAGGCTATTCGCGCACTGGGAGGCAGACGATGATGGATCTTATCGGCATGCCGTTCCCGACGACGATACCTGTGCTGCCCGGCTGGCTGATAAAATTGTTGAAGGCGATGTTTACGCACCCAAAGAAGAAGGAGACACCGCAGGACGTTGCGGAGCGTCAGCGCTGGCGGCGGGAATTTACCGATTATGTGCAGAAGCAGGCGGAGGCAACGGAACAGCAGGCAGCAGCGCAGCTTCGCACCTTTGCGGAGCAGCTGACGGCGCTCAGTCAGAATGAGCTGGCCCGATACCATATCAGTGCTGCGCCGTTTGTCCATCAGGTGGAATTGCTGAGCATGCAGATTCCCGGAACAATCGCGTCCGAGGTTTCACGGCGCATGACGGACTCGGATGCGGTATATCAGAAGCTGTGCCGCATGATGCCGGGTGCGGAGAAAGAAAAAGCAACGCAGGAGTTCATGCGAGAGATTATTGATCAAGGTGTTGAAAAATGCAGCAGGCTGGCACAGAGGGTGCTCGATCAGCTTGAGGAAGACTTGACTGCGGCGTTGCAGGAAAAGCTGGAGCAGTCGCAGCAGCAGCTCGAGCGCACGCAGCAGGAACTGTCCGCGCTTGCCGAAGCGGCAGGGGACGGGCAGCAGCAGGAAAAGCTCAAGGCACAGGCAGAGCTGCTCTGTGCGGCGTGCGATTTGACGGAAGAACTGTTTGATAGAGAAGAGGGTTAAGTATGGGGTTGTTAAATTTAGGCCGTGCTATTGGGCGTGCTATTGGTAGGGGTGTCGAAACTGTTGGTAAAATTATTCACAGTGAAATAATTCAGGAAGTCGGACGTGATATTCAAAATGCCTGCCGCAAAACGGCCTCGGATACAGGCAGACAGCATGGATACGATCAGGATACGGCGACGGAACGCGAAACACGGCAGATTGCGGATATTCTGTCAAGCTTTTCGCTTGGCCTAAACAGTCAGGCTGGCTCAATCGAAGTTATGGCGCAGCAGACTGTGAAGCAGTATTTTGATAACCTGACTGCTGCAATCCAAGGTGTGATGGGCAATAACGCGATGGTGCGCACGCTGAAATCGCAGAAGAACATCATCAGCTCTAACATTCCGGGCAAGCTGCGTGATGTGCTGGCGAAGCGGGTTGCACTGACGGACAGCGAGTGCAGCAGAATTCTGAAGATGCCGGCCGGAACAGAGAAGGAAAAGGCAATGAATGATTTCGGGCACAAGGTTATTCAGGAAGGTCTGGACGCACTGGAAAAGAGCGTATCCAAATCGCTGGATACTGTTTCGGATATGATTGCGGAGGAGCTGGATGGCATGGCAAAGCAGCAGAAGCTGGATTTGGAGAACTTTGCAGCGCAGCTTCAGGATGTACTGAAGCACCAGGGCAATAGCACCAGCGACAGGGAAAACGGCATGCTTGCTCCGGCAGAACGGCTGTCCGCAAGCGAAATGGTTTTGGATTTACTGGAGGAAGCGTAAGTGGCTGGTTTTTGGAACGCGATAGGACTGCCGAATGCGGCGGATATTCAAAATTTAACCGAGCTGTGCCGTCAGCAGGCGCAGCGCATTGAGACGCTGGAGAACGAGGTGCGGCAGCTGCGGGAAATCGTGCAGACACAGGCAGAACAGGATAATGCTCGAGAGGACGAGCGGGAGCAGGCCATTCGGCAGGCAGTGCAGGACGGCTTTGCACAGCAGAAGGAAGCATTTGAAGAGTGGCGTGAAGAGCAGATCAAGAAGAATGCGGTCGTTCTGAGGAAAAACACAATGCTGCATCAGCAGACGCAGGAAAAGCTGGCGGAATCGGCGAAAAATCAGGACGAACTGCTGCGGATTTTGATTGTTAATTCGCTGGGGGATGAGCTCGAAAAGGATATTGCAGAACCGAAAGCCAAATCCGGCAGGAAGAAATAAAGCTAAAGCAGTAGTATACAGACAGCGGCACAGCCTTGCATTTGTGGGCTGTGCCGCTGTTTTTTTGCAATGATGAAAATACGATTTTACCGAAGAATTTTCCTGTGTTCAGACACGAGCATCCCAGACTTTCCAGCAGATTTACAGATACGTTTGACCAAACTTATGATGCCTGCTCTTATATGGACCAGTGCTTTGCTTTGTGGGGGAGGTTTGAGGGTTACAAACGCCTTGCAATTTTAACCAAAAATCGTTATAATAATATACAACATTATCAAACACTGTAAAATTTCAGGGAAAATATTTGTACGAAATGAATATATGGAGATAACAGTTATTGGTTCTATCGGAGAGCAGGTTTATAGATGGTATTAACAAGAGCGCAAATCGTATTACAGACGGATCCCGAGAAACGCTTGACCAGCAGTATTGGTTCGCTGCTGCAGGGTGCATTGATGCAGCATATTGATCCGACTTATGGAGAAGTACTGCATCGCTCGGAGCTGAAACCGTACAGCCAGTACATATCATTTGGAGCATCGGGAGCAATATGGACAGTGCAGACGCTGACGGAAGAAGCAGAAACGCAGATTGTTCAGCCGCTTCTGTCAGGCAGTTTTACATCGTTGCGCTTAGAGCATAAAGATTTGGAATTGCCGATTTTATCTAAAACGGTAACGCATCTGACGGAAGAAGAACTGATGCAGCAAACATTCTTTGCGGAATGTTCAAGAAAGGTGCGGCTGCGTTTTATAACGCCGTGTTCTTTCAAAAGTCAGGGCGTATATCAAATCTTTCCGTCCATTCGGCTGATGTTTCAAAGTCTTGTGAACAGATATGATGCGATGAGCGAGAAAAACTCAGTGTTTTACCCAGAGCTGCTCGAAGATTTAGAACAGCATACCATGATTACGGAATATCGCTTGCAAAGCAGACTGTTTGGCGTAGAAGGCATATCAATTCCGTCGTATCAGGGGCATATAACACTCAGAATGTCCGGACCGCAGCAGATGGTCAATCTAATGCACATGCTGCTGCGCTTTGGAACATATTCGGGTATAGGAATTAAGACAGCGATGGGTATGGGCGGTCTTCAAATAGAAGAGAGGAAGCGGACGAATGAGAACAGAACTGTATAAAATCACGACCGGCAGTCTGCTGCACGATGTTGGCAAGGTGGTGCATCGCACTGGCGATGGTCACAGCCATGCCGAGAGTGGATATGCCTTTCTGAAAGAGCAGGCAGGGCTGGACGACGCAGAAATTTTGCAGCAGGTGAGGTTTCACCATGCCGCTGGATTGAAAAATGCCGGTCTGGCGCAGAATTCGCTGGCGTACATCACCTATATTGCAGACAATATCGCTTCGGCAGCGGATCGACGAAAGTCAGATGAGCAGGGATATGGTTTCTCGCGTGATCTGCCGCTGGACAGCATTTTCAACTTGCTGAACGGCAATGATGAGCATATGAAATACGCTCCGAAGGTGCTGGACGGCAGTATCAATTATCCGGCACTGCGTTCGATCAAATATGATGAAACGTTTTACAGCAGATGTCTGGACAATATTCGAGACAGTGTAAAGGGCATAGATCATAACGAGGCTTATATCAATTCGCTGCTCGAAGTGCTGGAGGCCAATCTGACATATGTTCCGTCGTCAACCTCCAAAGAAGAGGTTGCAGATATTTCACTGTTCGACCACAGCAAGCTGACTGCGGCACTCGGGTGCTGCATCTGGGAATATCTCAATGCACAGGGAGTGACAGACTATCGGGAGCGGCTGTTTACACAGGCAGCATCGTTCTATCAGGAAAAGGCGTTCCTCCTGTACAGCATTGATATCTCCGGCATACAGGATTTTATTTATTCCATTGCGGATGACGGTGCGCTGAAAGCGCTGCGCGCACGCTCGTTCTATCTGGAGCTGTTGATGGAGCACCTGGTAGATACAATTCTGGGACGCATCGGTGTTTCTCGTGCGAACTGTATTTACTGCGGCGGCGGACATGCATATCTGCTGCTGGCGAATACGGAGCAGACGATAAAAACGCTTACAGCATTTGAAAGCGACATTAACGGTTGGTTCCTTGATATGTTTGGCACCGCGCTTTATGCAGCGGGCGGATATGCACTATGCTCGGCAAATGACCTGAAAAATGAGCCGGACGGTACTTATAAACTGATATTCCGCGAAGTCTCTAATCAGATATCTGCCCGGAAGCTGAAACGCTATACGGCGGCGCAGCTGCTCCGCATGAACCATCGTACTTTACAGGATGATATGCGTGAATGCAGAATATGCCACCGTACTGATCGGCTGGGCGAAAACGGCAAGTGCCTGATCTGCGAAGGAATTGAACGCTTCTCTAAAGCAATTCAGACCAGAGACTTTTTCACTGTGACAAAGACGGCTGATAGTGAGCGGCTGCTCCCGCTGCCGGATGGATGTTATCTCGTAGCCGATACAGAAAATACACTGCGTCAGCGAATGAAGTCCGATGAAGGATATATGCGGTCTTACTGCAAGAATAGATTTTATACCGGCTCGGATATCGCTGCAAAATTATGGGTCGGAGATTATCAGAATGGCGACAGCTTTCATGATCTGGCGCAGGATGCAGGCGGTATTCAGCGCTTAGCGGTACTGCGTGCAGACATCGATAACCTGGGACAGGCATTTGTCAGCGGATTTGAGAGTGAAAAACATGGTCAGAAATATGTGACACTTTCCCGCACTGCGACCTTCTCCCGCAAGCTGGCGCTGTTCTTCAAGCTCCATGTGAATACACTGCTCCAGGAGGGAGAGTATTCTCTTCATGTTAACGATGAAGCAGGCCCGCGCAAGGCGACAATTGTTTATTCCGGCGGTGATGATGTATTTATCATCGGTGCATGGGATGACATCATTGGCTTTGCTGTGGATCTGAATGACAGCTTGAGTGATTATGCGCAGGGAACATTGACGATTTCGGCGGGTATCGGCATTTATCCGGAAAAGTATCCGGTAGCGGCAATGGCGCGGCAGACCGGTGAACTGGAAGATGCATCAAAGGCATACCCGGGCAAAAATGCAGTTACATTGTTCGACGAGAGCGGAACGTACAGCTGGGATGAGTTCATCAATGCGGTGCTTGCAGAGAAATATGAGCTGATCCGCGACTTTTTCCAGACCATGCAGGATTATGGCAAGAGCTTTCTTTATCGACTGCTGGATCTGATGCGCAGCCGTGATGAAAAAATCAATCTGGCACGCTATGCTTATCTGCTGGCAAGGATGGAACCGGGAGATAAGGCGCCGGATGAAAGCAAAAAACTGTACCAGGATTTTTCTCAGAAAATGTACCAGTGGATGCTGGATGAAAAAGCATGTAAACAGGCGATTACGGCACTCTACATTTATGTATATACCATTCGGGAAACCGCGGAGGGTGAGTGAATATGAAAATCAATAAACAGAATTATGTTGATGAGGCGGAACGCGTCATTAAGGGATTGATCAGAACAGATAAGTTCGGAAATTCGAAGCTGGATCTTACGACGTCTAAAATTCGAAATATTCTTTCCATGGTGTCGGAGCTGTATACGGATGCACAGCACAGCCGTGAAGATAAGCTGGATGCAGATATGGTGAGCCGGGTACAGTATTTGAAGATGCGTATTGCATATGAAGCCGGTCGTGAGCGTTCGGTAAAGAACTTTGTTCTGGCAGCCAGCCTGCTCGATTATGCGGGCGAAATCGGCAGCAGCCGTCAGAATTTGATTTTGTTCTGTAACTACATGGAGGCGCTGGTCGCATATCATCGCTTTTACGGCGGCCATGATAAATAAGAGAGGGGATACATACGATGTTTGCAAAAGTTGAAATTACAGGTACGTTGGAAGTATTAACAGGCATGCACATCGGCGGTTCGTCTGCATTTGCGGCAATCGGCGCAGTAGACTCTCCGATTGTACGCGATACACTGAGCGATATGCCGATGATTCCGGGCAGCAGCCTCAAGGGCAAGCTGCGCACGCTGCTGGCGCAGAAATATAACGAGAGTATTTATACACCGTGTGACGATGATGCTCCGGAAATCCTGCGTCTGTTCGGAAGCGCCAAGCCGGGTGCAATCAAGCGCAGCCGTCTGCTGTTTCGCGACATGGCATTGACAAATATGGAAGAACTTCGCGGTTACGGTCTGCATTCGGCAACAGAGGTCAAGTTCGAGAACAGCATCAACCGTGTCAGTACGATCGCTAATCTTCGTCAGATCGAACGCGCGATCCGCGGCACGAAATTCGCACTTAATATCATTTATGGTATGCAGAACGAGACTGAGGCAGCGGCTGACATGAAACTGCTTGCTGAGGCGATGCAGCTGCTGGAATTTGACTATCTGGGCGGACATGGCTCGCGCGGCTATGGCAAGGTGAAAATTTCCGGCATTCAGCTTCGACCGGTAGTGGGAGAGGTAAGTGATGCTCTGCTCGAGCAGTGCAGAGCGGCTTTCAAGGGAGTGTAAGCCATGAAATTTGCGGTTTATAAACTGAATTTTGCCGCAGGAGTCCATTTGGGTACTGGCACACTTGCAAGCGGGGCAAATACCCTGCCGGCAGATACACTGTTTTCAGCGCTGTGCATGGAAGCGGCGCAGCAGGGGGAGAAGAGCATAAAGACGCTGGTCGATGCGGTCAGGCAGAACCGACTGCGCATTGGCGATCTGTTTCCGTTTATCGGAGAGGAACTTTATCTGCCGAAACCGCTCGTGCCGGTTCAAAGTGAAAACGAGGGCAATTCCATCGTAAAGAAGAGCTTCAAGAAGCTGAAATATATCCCGGCATCCCAACTGGATACCTATTTGCAGGGTAAAATCGACCCGGTTACTGCGGTAGAAAAGCTGAAAACACTGGGTGCTTTTGAGGTGCGGACAATGGCGGCGTCACGCTCCACGGAAAAGCTGGAGACTGGCGAAACGCTGCCGTACAGCGTAGGCGTTTATCGCTTTGGTCAGGAAAACGGTCTATATACGATAGCAGGGGCGGAGGATACGCAGACTCAGAATAAGTTTGAGCAGCTGTTAAACGCCTTATCCTACAGCGGTATCGGCGGCAAGCGCAGCGCCGGTCTGGGTCGCTTTACGGTGCAGAAATGCGAGGTGCCGCAGGCGCTGCTGAAGCGGCTGCAGGGTAAGAATACGCCGTGCGTCAGTCTTTCTGTCTGCATGGCGGCAGATGAAGAACTGGAAAATGCGCTGGAAGGGGCACAGTATCTTCTGCTCCGCCGCTCCGGCTTTGTGTCCTCGACTGAATACGCAGAGGAGCAGCGGCGCAAACGGGATATGTACATGTTCTGTGCCGGCTCCTGCTTCAGAAAACGTTTTTCGGGCGATGTATTCGATGTGTCGAATGGCGGCAGGCATGCGGTCTATCGCTATGCTGCTCCGCTGTGGATGGAGATATAGCTATGGGAAAAGAATTGCAGCACTATACGATCACGCTCCACACAGAGGGACCGGTATTTATCGGCAGTGGTCGCACGATTGGGAAAAAGGAATATATTTACGACAGATACGCGAACAAAGTGCATATCCCGAATATGGAGAAAATGTTTGCATATTTTATGAAACGTGGCCTGCTCGCGTCGTATGAAGAATACCTGCTGAACGGTAAAATCGACTTTGTTTACTGGCTGAAGGATAACCGTATCACCGAGCGGGAGTTTATGCCGTGGATCGCGTACACGATGGACAGCGGCGATGCGGTGATCGAGCAGAAGAGCAAAAAAGAGATACTCACTTCGGTCAAGGATGCCTATGGCTGTCCGTATGTGCCGGGCAGCAGCCTGAAGGGCGCGCTGCGTACTGTACTGCTCGGCGAAGAAGTCATCCGAAAAAACAAGGCATTTGCTGAAGAACAGCAAAAGGTGCGGAATGCGAACTTGCGTGATAGCCCGAAAAAGATTTTGAGCAAGGAAGCGGATCAGCTTGAGCAGCATAGGTTTAATCTACTGAGGTGTAAGAAGGATGAGAGGTGTAAGAAGGATGAACTGTGGAATGCCGTTAACGATATCATGCGTGGATTGCGCATAGGCGACAGTGAACCGCTCAGCGTGGATGATCTGACGCTGTGTCAGAAAATCGACGTCACGAAGGATGGCCATGAACAGTCGCTCCCGATTTTCCGCGAGTGCATCAAACCCCAAACGGACATTCGCTTCCCGATGACGATCAATCCGGAATATTTTCCGTATTCGCCCAAACAGATTGTGCAGGCGGCAACGATTTTCGCGCAGAACTATGATAAGTGCTTTTTGGAGAAATTTCCCTTGAACGGGATCAGCGGCGGTGGTAATCTATATTTAGGCGGCGGCTGCGGTTATGTCTCCAAAACGGTATCTTACCCGCTTCTGGGTGAAAATGGCGTGAAGCGTGTCAGTGAGATTATCAATGCAACAATCGCGTCGAAGGTTCGTGCGCAGCATAAGCACTATAAAGACGCCGGATTGGGCGTTTCGCCGCATATGCTGAAATGCACTCAGTATGACGGCAGATTGTACGAAATGGGTGCATGCACCTTGTCAATTCAATAAATTTCCGTCGCAAGGTATTTCAAAGAGAATTTATATGCGTTATGCAGTTGATATAGCGCAAATTTGAAACAATTTTGTCGGTTAAAAAAGCGAACGCAAGATATTTTCGGGAAGAAACCGCTCGAAAATATTTTGCGCCGCAAACCGGCGAAAAACTCCTTGTGTGACGGGGAATTTTAAGGACAGGATTAAAAACTACAAATCCCTGTAAGGGGACGGAAACGTTCGTGGCTGCGCTCCGGTAGCCTGTGTTCGTGGCATTAAAAACTACAAATCCCCGTAAGGGGACGGAAACTGTTCTTATATTCCTCGTAGTTAATCAGTTTTATTATCATTAAAAACAACAAATCCCCGTAAGGGGACGGAAACATGTGCCCGTTCGTCAGCATCCCCTGTCACCTCTTAAATTAAAAACAACTAATCCCCGTAAGGGGACGGAAACACGATGGACTCTCTTTTACACTTTTCACACCACAATTAAAAACTGCTAATCCCCGTAAGGGGACGGAAACGGCATGAACACGATGTAATGGAACAGCTTTGCAGAATTAAAAACAACTAATCCCCGCAAGGGGACGGAAACACGTTGAGCTTGAGCGTTACACTGCCGTCAGTCAGTATTAAAAACAACTAATCCCCGTAAGGGGACGGAAACTCGTCCATGTTCCAAGTCATTTCTGTTTTCATTGCATTTATTAAAAACAACTAATCCCCGTAAGGGGACGGAAACGCTTATATCTTCCGGATCACCCCATCTACCAGTTCTATTAAAAACAACTAATCCCCGCAAGGGGACGGAAACGCAATAGTATCACGCTCAAACCAGAAAAAGTCGTTATTAAAAACAACTAATCCCCGTAAGGGGACGGAAACCAACAATCAAATGAAATTCAGCCGGAGCATTTTGGGCCGGATATAGAAGAAGGGACAAAAAATAATGTCATATGTTTTGTTTACGCCTGTTGGCGGTCATGACCCGATTGCAAGTTTTCATGATGGTGCGGTGCTGCATATATGCCGCGTATATCGCCCGGAAAAAGTTTACCTGTATTTATCGCACGAAATGCTCGAACGCAGCAGACAGGATGACCGCTATCGCTTGAGCTTAGAAAAGCTGCAGCAGCAGCTGAGCTGTAAAATGGAAATCCATCAGATTGAACGAGATGAACTGACGCAGGTTCAGCTGTTCGATACCTTCTATACGGATTTCGATCAGATGCTTCGGGAAATTCACAACGAAAACCCGGGCAGTACACTGCTTGTCAACCTGTCTTCCGGTACACCGGCGATGAAGAGCGCACTGAATGTTATTTCTGTTCTGGCGCAGTATCCGATGCAGGCAGTTCAGGTATCGACCCCCAACAGACGGGAAAATCCGAAGGATGAGGATCCGAAAGACTACGATGTTGAGACGTTCTGGGAGTGCAATCAGGATAATGAAGCGGATTTTAATAATCGCTGTCATGAAGTGAAGGGTGAGCATCTGCTTGTCAAGATAAAAAAAGAAAGCATCCGGCGATTGCTGGATGCTTATGATTACAAGGCAGCGCTGCTGCTCGCACAGGATATTGCGGATTTCATCCCGAAGAATACAATGAGTATGCTCCGTGCGGCGGAATGCCGTTTACAGCTTGATCAGCGGGGCTACGCCAAGGCAATGCAGGGCATTGATCATAAATTTCAACCGATTGAAATGGGCGATCAGCGTCAGCTGTTTGAATACGTACTGAGCCTGCAGATTAAAATGCAGCAGGGCAATTATTCGGATTTTCTGCGCGGATTGACTCCGGTCGTACTGGATTTGTTTGAAATGTGTCTAAAAGATCAGCTGAAGATTACTCCGGAGCAGTTTTGCTATAAAACCAATATCGGTGCATATCGAATTAGCGCAGATGTCATGCAAAAGAGTGAAGTCGGTAAAAAGATTATGCATGCGCTGCAACAGGGATTTGGAGATTTGAATATTAAGGAAGAGTTTATTGGATCTATGCCGATAATGAAAATCTTTGAGCAGATGTCGAGTAACACCGAACTGGTGGATGACCTTCATCGAATGAGAGCCGTGGAAACCGATGTTCGAAATGTAGCGGCACATGAAATCGTGTCTGTTACCGACGACTGGATTTTCCGTAAAACCAAAATGCATGCAGAGGATATTATGAAGCTGCTGAAACGGCTGGTTATTTACGCAGGCGTAAAGGCAAAAAACGAGTATTGGAATTCTTATTCGGATATGAACCGAGTAATAGCAGAAAATCTGTGATTTAGGATATGGAGAGCATAAAGAGATCAGCAGTTCGCAGACTGCTGGTCTCTTTATCTCTGTTAGGATGTGACTTTGGTCTGAACTGCTATCCATCCGCGATAGCGTATAATCAAGTTCGCAAAAGCAAATAGGCAATAGACAATGCGTAATTGCCTGCTGCGTAAGCGACATTTGCGAAGATGTGCCTGCTGCTCCGGCTCCGATCAACATGGTACAGCATAATGCCAGCGCTGATAATACCAAACAGATTCTTTTCATACGACAACCACCGCAGGATCAAGGCTAAACTAAAGGGCCTGCCCCCTGCAATTCACAGGCAGCAAGCCCTTTCGGTTGCTTGAACAATTTTTGCGTTGAATTTTTGTCTAACTTTTGGGGTCACTTCAAAGGCGGCTGTCAACCTTATTAAACTCAGCAATCGAACCTGAAGCAAAGACGCTGCCGCCGCCTGCTGTTTAGCTGCGTAACCTAGACATCGTATCACTCTTTTCTTTGATTCATTTTGACCGGTCAATGAATCAAGATCGTATTGACATCCAAATGTAAACCTAATTATAATAATAACAATTAACGATGCCGTAGTGTGACATTCGCATGAAAATTAAGTTGTGCAGAGATGCCATGTCACATTTTGGCCTTCTGAAATGTTATACTATATATACCGCTATATTAGTCCAGAGAACAAGGAGGAGAGGAATATGAAAAAATTGCGTTTCCTGATCGCGGCTGCGCTTGCCGTCGGCAGTATGGCAGTAAGTGTCGGCGCTGTCGGCTTCACAGCCGATGATGACACATTGCAGTCGGCCATAACACAATTAGAGCAGCAATGGCAGGCCAATCCCTACCAAAGATATATTTCTTTCGATGGGGATAACTATCATATAGTGTCGAGTCTTCTGATTGCTACGGAAAATATTTATGATTTCTATTTTTCCGTAGATGATTCCCGAAAATACCATGGTGTTGCTAATCTGAAAACCGGTGAAATCATTATTCCTCCGCAGTATGACACCGTAGACTGTCTTACGAAAGATAAATATCTGGTGACAACGGAGCGTTACACGCAGGATCATGCCGCAGAATACTATTTTGCTGATGCAACCGGCACGGTAATACCAATCAATCTACCAGCACAGACTGTGTATGTCGAGTCGGCAGGAGAAGGATGTTTTTTCGCGGTCATTTATGAAAAACGACCGCTGCAGGATTATATTTATTATGAACAGCCCACGAAACTTGAGTATGATGTTACGAAACCGATATTGCTTGATGAAAATATGAACGTCATTCGTGATGATATTGATGGCGGTATCGCACTCAGTACACCCGTGTTTCACAATGGACTGATGGCCATTCAGACAGGGAGCACTATGTGGGAAGGCTCTGTGAAAGCGGCATGTGGCAACGGAAAATACGGATTGATGAACAAAACCGGCAAAGACATCGGAAAAAATGACTTTGACGGGATAGACTGGCGCGATAATCGTTATATCGGCTGGCGCGATAATCGTTATATCGGCTGGCGCGGAACAAAATTCTATTATCTTGATGGCACGGGCGATGAAGTCGAGCTTCCTGCAAATGCAGATGAATACAGCACGTGGGCACAGGACGCAGTAGTAGCCCTGCGAAATCACAGCTTGGGGTCTGGTTATTATTATCCCAGACTGGACATCACGCGCGTAGATTTCTGCGAGCTTGTCGTTGACCTGTACAGAAAGATGAACCCCGAGATGAACTCTGCTCCGAAAAATATACTGGACACTGTTTTTTCTGACTACGAGGATAACAATGTTGCTGTCGCGGCGGCGCTCGGCATCGTCACCGGCTACGAGGACGGGACATTTCGCCCGTATGCATTCATCACGCGCGAAGAAGCCGCAACGATGCTCGACCGGCTGTACAAGTCGCTTGGCGGCACGGAAACCGCAAAGAGCAGCAGGCAATACGCCGATGACGCGCAGTTCGGCGACTGGTCGCGTGACAGCATCTACACCATGCAGAATATCGGCATCATGAAGGGCGAGGAGAATAACGAATTTCATCCAGACGGCGGTTATACCGGCGAGCAGGCCATCGTAACCATTGAACGAATGTATAATCAGCTAACCAAACGAGGAAAAGGCTCCGCAACGCGGAGCCTTTGGCTTAAACCCAATCATTGATTTCGCCAATTGCCTGATTCAGATCTCCCTGCCAATAAAACATCCACGGCTTCTGCTTATACGATGCAAAAGTAGTCGTATAGTCGGCGAACAGACTGTCCTTACCCGGAACATATTCCATTTCATAACCAATTCGGGTGGTCGAAACCTTGGAGGCAATGACATTGACATTATCGCGATAGCATACCTTGTTCCGCTCAACACTGTACTTTACACCATTCAGGTTGCCCTTTGTAGTGGAGGCATCGAAAATGGTAAATATTCTTATATGATTAACATGGAAATATTGCTAGTGAATGAGGAGAAAACCTATGAAATCGATACAACGCAGCATTCTGCTTATGGCCACGATACTGATTATATATTTCGCTTCGGCAAACAGCGCACCGCCGGCAACGGCCGGCGAATGGACACTGACGCTGACAGCCGGAGAAAATACGGCATACCGGAACGGCGAAGCGTTCGAACTCGCAGGCAAGCCGTATATTCAGGATCACACTTTTTATGTTCCTCTGCAAGAAGTTACCGAGGCCCTTGGCGAGACGTACCGTGAATATGGCGATACGGCGAAAGTTGAATTTTCCGCATATACGGCGGAATACCATGTCGGGAAAAACAATTATGCAGTAAACGGCGAAGACATCGTTGCCGATGCTCCTGTCAGATGCTTTCCGGCCGATTCGAGCGGGATGTATTATAATGCCGCGGCCGACCGGACACCTGTCCGGCATGACGGGATTATATACTTTCCGCTGGGCTTTACCGGAGTGGATGCTCCGGATCGGTATGCGCCCGGCATCAATTCGCTGCGCTATGCGGCGGATAAAATGGTTATTATATCCACGGTGCAGAACGACGATTGCTTGATCGACAGTACGAATCCGGAAAACAGGCTTGCGACAGGCATGGCATTTTCGGAGCTTCCGAGCGATATATCTGCGGAATTGCATCCGTCAGACGATAAGGCGTATGTACTGAATTACACAATCGAAAATTATCAATCGAATGACCTGAAGATTTCCGTCATGCGGCGGTTCACAGGAGAAGACACCGAAAATATGGATGGAAAGATATGCAATATCACGGCTTGTTCCCCTCGGTTCCAAACGCCGAGAGGCTTGAAAGCAGGCGATACGGAGCAGAGCATTACGATATTGTACGGGACATGGGACGACCCGTTTCTGGTTTTCTCAACGGAGAATGATCGCGTAGACACGATTGAACTGCGCAAAAATTATTACACGGCAGGTTGACATTTGTCCTGTAAAGTTCTCCTTATAAAATATATGCATACATTAATTATTTACAAGGAGAATCTAAATATGGCAAATGGTACCCTTAAGATACTGCCGGGTTCGCAGAAAACGTATTGTAAGTATGCTTATACTTATGGCGGTACTACCTATTCTGATATTCATACGTTTACCACTGGTGGACGCACCTCGCAGTCGATTGCTCCTGCCATTTCGACATCGAAGGTATCGCTTTCAGAACTTAATCCGGCATCTGTTTCGGCCAATAAGGTAATTGCAAAAACGAATGCATGTATGTACGAATATGGCATCAACCAGTTCTATGGCTTCTTTATTGACCAGATTGGTCCAACCTGCTCGCTTCAGCCAATCAGACTGGTACTTCACAACGATGATTTTCAGACGTAAATCGGAGCCGGAATTCACCTTGAAGCGCACGCGAGCATTGCTGATGTACTTGTTAGAAAGAACACCGGTATTGACGAGTGCGGTACATCCCTAGTCCGAGTGTAATTATAGAATCTCAAAAAACACAGATATATCAACGGTTTGCTGGCAGTCGGCAAGAGGTATTCATCCTAAAAATCTTAGAATTTGAGAACAACGCCGCCCAACAGGACAACGGGCGGCGTTTTCATATAGAAATCAAGCAGAAACAAGGGCAATATTTTCTTCTTTTTCTCTTTGACTCCATCGAATTACTTTTACATCATAGTTTGCAAAAGCATCCTCGACTCCTTTTGCAACGGTATTCTGATCGTTCAGTATAACAACAAGTTGACTGCCATTTTTTCGTGAAGGCTTAGTATCATTCCAAGCAAACAATATATTCCCCATACTGGATTTATTGGGGTTATTAACCGCTTGGCATAGACGCTCTGGTTTGGCCTTTGTTCGTTGCAATAGGAAGTCATAGTTGTGGGCAAATCCCGAAATGCCTGTAAACTGGACATTATCTGAGTAAAAAATCTCTTTCTGATCAAAGAACTCTTGAATATCGTCAAGAAAGAGTGAGGCAACTTTAGACTTGGAGATTGCAAACATATCATCAATTCGCAGCATAGCTTGAATAAATAAATGTTTTTTCTGGGCAAAAGAATTAGCCGGAGCCTTACAAATCAATTCATCGCCATCAAGTCTTACACCATACTGATTTAATATCCGTTGTAGATGGCTTTTTCGTGCGGGTGTAAATTGAAATCCTGCCATCTTCAAATTGCGAATTGTAGCGCTATCATCTGTAAAGTAGATGTCATCGCCAATTTGACGCACATAGATTTGAAGATAATCATTTGCGCTATCCAAATAAGGAGTTGTAATCTCGTAATATTCTCCTACTTTTTCAAATGTAATTTCCTGTTTTAACCATGTTGCGTAATCGTCAATAAGTTTTTGAATATCCAAGATTAATTCCTCCTTTCATTACAATAGTTCAAGTTGATAGTTGATATTCGGCTGTTCAACAACATTAAACTTCGTTAAAAAAGCAATCGTGTTGTCTACAAAAGCATCTTCTTGGACATCTTCTGCTGGAAAAGCATAATTGCGCCCATATTCTTCTGTGTATATATGCCAATGGCTACCACAAATTTTCTCACCATTAGGGTTGTAATGAACATTAGACGGGCTGATATGAAGCTCCAACAACATTGTTCCATTCTTTTTGATTCGGGCACCAATGTTATACTTGAACGGTTGGATTTTTCCTCGGTATATCTTTATTGCAAAAATATCCTTTTTAGTATCCCCAACAACATCAAATTCTTTCTCATTACCACGGGTGGGAAAGTTGATTTCTTGTACCAGAGATTTCTTCGTCATCTCAAGCAGTTGGCGTGCTTCCGCATCTGTCAATTTGTTAGAACTCAACTGATCATCCCTCCCTTTTTGTATAGTTTACCATTACTTATCATGCTTTTCAATATTTTAGAGATGTGCGACAAAAATTTTTAGCTGAACAACGCCGCCCAACAGGACAACGGGCGGCGCTTTTTGAAATGGGCGAGGCCGTACCTGATTCCGCTGCCGCTGTTACCCACGCCGAGGTGGAGAAGCCTGCCGCTCCCGAAGGCCCCAAGGTTGAAAAGGAGCAGCCGCCCGATCCCGGCAAGGATGCCCCCGCCCTGGCACATTCCGGCAAGGTGGTGGATTTTGCCACCGCCCGTGACGAGGCGGCCAAGGAGGAGAAAAAGGCGGTCAAGCAGAAGCCGCCCACGGAAAAGGACAAGGCCGCCAAACCCGGCAGAGGCCGTCCGCCCAAGGATGGCAAGGCCGCTCCCGATAAGGCAAAGCCGCCCAAACCTCGGGACAAAAAGTCCCAAAGTAAGCCTGCCCCGGAGAATCCTGCCGTGGATAAGGGCGGCGCTCCCGCTGGCACGGAGGTCACGCCGGAGCCGTCTGCGCCCCGTGACGCCACCCGTGCCGAAAAAGAGGAGATCGTCTATCTCAACCTGTCTGACCTGCACCCGTTCAAAAATCATCCCTTTGGTGTCCGGGACGATGCGGAGATGCAGGGGCTTGTGGAGTCGGTCAAGGCGGCGGGTGTCAATCAGCCCGCGCTGGTGCGTCCCCGTGAGGATGGCGGCTATGAGATCATCGCAGGCCACCGCCGCCAGCGGGCAAGCGAGCTTGCCGGATTTGCGAATATGCCGTGTATCGTCCGCAACATGACGGACGATGAAGCCATCCTCGCCATGACGGATGACAACCTCCGCCACCGTGAGCGCATTTTGCCCACGGAAAAGGCGCAGTCACTCAAAATGCAGGTGGAGGCCATCAAGCACCAAGGCTCCCGTCCCGGCGAGGAGGACAAGGACGCCGGAAAACGCTCCACGCAGGTCGTGGGAGATCGCAACGGCATGAACTACAAGCAGGTGCAGCGGTATATCCGCCTGACCGAGCTTGTGCCGGATTTGCAGAAAATGGTGGACGAGAAAAAGCTGGCGTTCACCCCGGCGGTGGAGATCTCATTCATCCGCCCCAAAAATCAGAGGTATATCGCCGTGTCCATTGAGGGGCAGCAGTCCTCGCCCTCGCTGTCGCAGGCACAGAAAATGCGGGAGCTGGACAAGGACAGCAAGCTCAACGGCGATGTGATCGACGGTATTCTGTCACAGGAGAAAAAGGAGGTAGACAAGGTGATCATCAATAGTGCGGAACTGGAAAAGTATTTCGGCAAGGACAAGTCCCCGAGAGAAATGAAAGACAAGATCATTTCTCTGCTGGATGACTGGAAGGCCAAGCAGCCGCCCGAGCTGGGCAAGCCCGAAAAGAAAACGGATCTGGAAAAGTGACCTTGGGACTTTTTGTCCCGAGGTCTTTCGTTTCCCCGAATGGCTCTTGTGGTTATATCCCCCGTCGCCGCCCGTATTCCAGCATGGCCGGGAGCGGGCTGTCAAGGGTGCATCGCACCGCTGTTTTCAGCGGCCAGCCCTTGACCGCCTGTCCCGGCTATGCTTTTTCTCCGGCAAGCGGCGGGGGTATATCCTCCAGAGCCGCCCCCTTTCCCAAGAATGGGAAAGGGCGTGGGGTTTGGGTTGAACTACTACATTACAAAACGGAGGTTTTTACAATGAAACGACCCCTTGCATATGTTACCGCCGCGTGGTGCGGCAGCGACCACGAAAACGCAAAGCTGGCGGCGCAGTATTGCCGCACGGTGTATGAGGCGGGCTTTTCGCCTATCTGCCCGACGCTCTATCAGCCCCTTTTCCTCAATGACGCCGTTCCCGAGGAGCATAAGAGCGGTATCGACATGGGGCGCGACCTGCTCCGCCGCTCTCATGTGCTGGTGGTGTGCGGTCATACCGTCACCGAGGCCATGAAAAATGACATCGCCGTTGCCCAGCGGCTCGGGATCACCGCCACCACCCTTGA
>ERZ1108170.675-NODE-675-length-26528-cov-36.920938_pt1 | contig 26528 bp, 31 predicted proteins | sample MGYA00403705_ERZ1108170 | MGnify/ENA primary metagenome ERZ1108170 (study PRJEB35170, sample SAMEA104062422) | human gut metagenome | biome: human gut; feature: human-associated habitat; material: faeces | place: Denmark | collected 2012-06-15 ...
CAAAGTAAAAAGGGGCTGTGAAGAAATGAGGATTCATTTCTTCACAGCTCCTTTTCTTGGGCCTCTTTTCATGGGGCTTGAGAGATCGGTGTCATTGAGTGACGCAGATCGGGGGCTTGTGGTGGGATCTCCGTTCCGCCTTGACCTAGTGCGCATGGGCTCTCCTATGCTTCTTATGGTGGCGGTATTCCGGCGGCGGAAGGGGATCGCCCGGATGGCGGGCTTCATGGAGAGCGATGTGGTAGTCACGGCCCCTCTCTTCCATGTCTGCGGCCGAGGCCGTATTCAGAGCAAAGGCACCGGCGGATAAGAAGGCAAGTGCACAAGCGGCGATCAGGAAACGTTTTTTTATCGTAGTCATGACAGACTCCTTTCATTGGGGATGAGGAGCAACGACTCCGAGAAGCAGTGCTTCCATCGGACTGGCCGACGAAGGCAGTGTTTTCTTGACGTCGTCTCAGAGCCGATGCCACTCTACGTCATCCTCATCGGTATGACGTCTCTTTTCGTGATGGGCTTTTTCCTGATCCTGCTTCAGCTGGTCAGGATGAAGTTCGTAATACTTCTTCTCCCAGTCTTTCAGCTCGCGCTGTGCGGGCTTCTTAGCCTCCGTCTGCTCGGCATTCTGCGGCGTCGGATCCTTGGCGCTTGCCGTGTCAGCGAGGAGGGCAGTGCCAGTGAGGGCAAGACCTAAGAGGGAAGCGGTGAGGAGTACATTCAGCTTTTTCATGATGATTCATCCTTTCTTTTAGGGCGGCGAGGGTCGCATAAAAAATCTATTGTACTCAGTATATATAAAAACGCAGGGAAAGGGAAGGGGAGAAAAATGAGGAATGAGGAGTGTTGGTGCGGCGCATAAAGATATAGAAGCGCCGCGGAGTGTAAATAATGGCGATGCCCGAACGTGGTATTTAGTCACTAGTCACTGGTCACTGATTTCCCTCTTCCTGCGGAGCTGCCGGCGGGCCTGCTTTGTCGTGCGCACTCTGGTGATGGTCTTTGTCTTCCATTTTTGGAGTGGACGGATTCATCATGGGCGCGCGCTGTTCTTCTTTTCTGGGACGGGCAGCGGGCGGGGGCATTTTGCCCGGCTTTTCTTTTTTATCCCGGCCAAAGGTCTCCATGATCTTCGGGCGGTTCACTTGTGCCCAGTTTCTGTACGCCGGGGCGTCATTGACGAGGAAGGAGGCAGCGGCGCTCATCATGGAGATGATCGCGAGTGCGATGCAGACGACGATCTTTTTCATTTTTCTTCACCGCCCTTCTCTTCCTTGGAAAAGGAGCCCTGCAGGGCCCTACTGCCTTCACGGCCGATGAGGAAGACGGCGAGTGCGGAGGAGACTCCTGCGACGCCGATGGAGAGCTTCGTCATGAGGTGAAGGCCGGGCAGAGGCATGACGCCGGGCAGCGGAGCAAACTCGATGGAGATGAGAGCGAGGACCAGCAGGGTCGCGCAGATAAGAATGATAGCGAGGAGAAGGCTGGTGCCGTAGAGCAGGCGCGAGGTGAGAAGCGCCGCCCTTTCGGCAGCCGCAGGCAGCTTCGGACTGACCTCGTCCCAGGCTTTTCCCGCTTTGCGGGCCGCTGCGGCCGCGGCTTCCTGCGCGGCTTCCTTCGCGTCATCGGTGAAGCGCACGCTTTTGGATTTCTCATCGACGACGCCCTCAGAAGCGTAGGACTCATAGATGTCCTTCGGACTTCCGAGTTCCTTCGCGATGGCCTCTTCGGTGAGCCCGCGCTTCTTTCCTTCTTCAAAGTGGGCTTCGTAATCAGCGAGGATCTCTTCCACCTCGCTCTTCTTTGCATTTCTGAAATAGTAGCGGAGAAGGTCTAAAAATTCTGTTTTATTCATTGAGGCTCGCCTCCTTCTTGCATGAGCTTCTGTACTGCTTTGTTAAATTCCTGCCATTCTTTGACAGACTCTTTGAATTCTGTGCGCCCGCTGTCCGTGATGCGGTAGTACTTTCTGGGCGGACCATTGTGTGACTCGGCGAGATAGGTATCGACGAGCCCATCCTTCTTGAAGCGGTTGAGGAGCGGGTAAATGGTGCCTTCAGACATTTCGATGTATTTGGAAATCTCTGTCACCAGCTCGTAACCGTAGAAGTCTTTCCGGCGGAGCATGGAGAGCACGACGATCTCCATCACTCCCTTCTTGAGTTGGACGTTCATGATCGCTCCTTTCTTTAGGGAAAATGCTGATCGCATAGGCGACCTTGGTTCTCATCTGCTAATACTATATCACAAGGTACTTTGCAATGCAAGGTACTAAATGATGAAAGAGTCTAAGGGTGGTCTGTGGGGCGTACCGTCCCTTGATTGTGAATGAAAGTTCTACGCTCTAGTTAGGAGTTAGGAGTGAGGAGTTAGGAGTGAAGGTACGGCGCATAAAATTAGGAAGCGCCGTTGAGTTTTATAGGAATGATGAACAGGCTGTTTTATGTAATGAAGGGGATTGGGGTGCTATATGAATGGTGCGCCCCTTCCGCCACTTCTCACTAAGTCCAGAGATTGACAAATCGCAATACGAAATCCTCATTCGTTCAAAAAATTTCCATTTGACAAACCTGAGTGTATCCGTTATACTTGCAATCAAGTTCAAACAAGTACATGCTGTGAACGAGAGGAAATCGGAAGTTCGGAGCCTCAGAGAGCCGGTGGATGGTGAAAACCGGTGCGACGTATCCGTGATCTATCACTCGTGAGCTTCCTGGCCGAAGGTAGTAGGCTCGGACGGATGTCCCCGTTACGGAATAGCCATTAAAGTATAATGCAGGGTGGTACCGCGATCTCGCCCCTGTCCCAGAGTGGACAGGGGCTTTTTGATTTCCGGTACGCCCCTTGGCAGAGTATAAATGCAAGGTGGTACCACGCAAAAGCGTCCTTGCCCTTTCGGGGCAGGGACTTTTTTCTTGGATCATCTGCGGATGGTGAGTGATAAGCCGGAGTGGTACCGCGCCAAAGCGCCTCCGATGAGAGTATTCTCATCGGAGGCTTTTTTTATCAGGAATGAGGAATGGGCGTGCGGCATACAAAAAGCGCCGCAGGTCTTGTAAATTTGCTCGTATCGCAAACCTCAAGCCTTTCACTTTGGATTTCCCAAGCAACACGATCAAGAACGATTTGCTATTGACAACTAAAGGAGAACTAAAAATGGAAATGAAAAAAATGATGAAAAGAGCAGGACTTGGACTGATGCTGGCAGCTGCGATGGCAGGCCTGGCAGGATGCGGCGGCAATGGCAATAAGGAAAGCGCTTCGAAGCCGGCAGCAGGCGCGAAGGTCGCAAAGGTGGGCTTCCTGAATGGCGTGTCGGGCGGTGTCGCTTCGTATGGTCTTGCGGAGAAGGAAGGCTTTGACCTGGCGGTCGAGGAAGTGAATAAGGAAGGCAAGATCCACTTCGATGTCGAAATGGCGGATACGAAGGGCAATGTGCAGCAGTGCGTGAGTGCGGCGCAGAAGATGATCGCTGCCAAGAAGGTGCTGGTCGTCGGCCCCTTGATCTCCGGTGAATACAAAGCGGTCGGCCCGCTCTTCCAGAAGGCACAGATCCCGCTCCTCGGCGTAGCGACCACCGCAGAAGGCCTCATCGAGATCGGCGACTACATGTTCAGAAACTGCGTGCCGGAGTCGAAGAATATCCCGCAGACCGTGCAGAAAACGCACAAGCTCCTCGGCTATAAGAATGTGGCTGTCCTCTACTCGAACAACAACGAGCATCAGGTATCTGCCTACAAGACCTTTGTGAAGGCGCTCGAAGCGGAGGGCGTGAACATCGTCGCGACGGAAACCTTCGCGGATAAGGATACGGACTTCTCCGCACAGCTGACGAAGATCCACAATGTGAATCCGGATGCGGTCGTCGTTGCCGGTTACTATCAGGAAGGCGGACTCATCCTGAAGAAGATGAGAGAAATGGGAATGAATCAGCCTGTCCTCGGGGATAACGGCTTCGTTTCGCCCGAGCTCCTCAAGATCGCAGGAGCGGCAGCTGACAATGTGTATGTCTCCTCCATGTGGTCTGCTGACCGCAACAGCCAGGCGACCAAGGACTTCGTGAAGAACTTCAAGGCGAAGTACAATCACGATCCGGACAACTTCGCAGCATGTGCGTATGTCTCTGTGAAGCTCGCAGCGAAAGCGATGGAAGACGCAGGCACCACGACGGATTCGAAGAAGGTCAGAGAGGCCCTCGCGAATGTGAAGAATTTCGAGTCCGCTGTCGGTCCGATGACCTTCAATAATTCCGGGGATCCGGATGTCGACCTCGTCCTCCTCAAGGTCGAAGGCGGAAAGTATGTGACGCTGAATTAAAACGGGTGCAGGGTTAGCCCATGGGCGTGCCGCCCCCTTGAGCGCGGATGAAAGCTTGCGCGAATTAGGAATGAGGAATTAGGAATGAGGAATGAAGGTGGCGGCTTTGCCGCGAATATATATGAAGCGATGCCCGAAGATGGCATGCAAGTCACCAGTCACGAGTCACTCGAGGCTATTCATCCCTACTTTCAAACTTCAAACTTCAAACTTCACGGTTCGGGGGTGGTTTGCTCCATTCCGACGCTTAAACGTAAATCCATAGCAATGAAAAAGACTCTGTTAAAAGAGTCTTTTTTATTGCTTGTTATTGGTTGTTCGGGTGGGAGCCTGAGCGTTTTGTGGGAAACGTCAAACCTCCGCGGCGCTTCTGATTTTTATGCGCCGCACCACCATTTCTCATTTCTAATTTCTCATTCAAGCGAAGCTTTCAAACGGAATCAAAGGGCACCACGCCCCACGGGCTAACCCTGAACCTTGAACCCTGAACCCTTATTTCCTCCTCTTCCATTTCTGAAAGGAAGGTCATTCTTATGGCAGACATCCAGAAACAGTACGGACTTTTTATCGACGGTGATTTTGTACCGGCCGGTGACGGCGCGACATTTGCAGCGCACAATCCGGCGAATGGCGAAGAGCTCGCTCTCTTTGCGGAAGCGACGAAGGAAGATGTAGACAAAGCTGTGAAAGCGGCTCGCGCAGCGCTCCCGGCTTGGTCGAAGACATCCCCTGTCGAAAGACAGAATCTTCTTTTGAAGATCGCAGACATCATTGATGCCAATGCCGATCACCTGGCTCTCATGGAGACGCTCGACAACGGCAAGCCGATCCGCGAGACGAAGGCAGCGGATGTTCCGCTCGGCAGCGACCATTTCCGCTATTTTGCAGGATGCCTCCGTGCGTGGGAAGGCAGTGCGACGATGATCGATGACAATACCATGTCGCTCATCCTTCATGAACCTGTCGGCGTGGTCGGGCAGGTCATCCCGTGGAATTTCCCCTTCACCATGGCATGCTGGAAGCTCGCTCCGGCGCTTGCGGCGGGCAATACCATCGTCATGAAGCCATCCTCCCACACATCGCTGTCTTTGATGGAATTCATGCGTCTCATTCAGGACGTCCTGCCGAAGGGCGTGGTCAATGTCATCACCGGCAAGGGCTCGAAGTCCGGCCAGTGGCTGCTCGACCATCCGGATCTGGACAAGCTCGCCTTCACCGGCTCCACCGAAGTCGGACACGGCGTGTATCAGGCGGCCTGCGACAAGCTCATCCCCTGTACGCTCGAGCTCGGCGGGAAATCCGCAAACATCGTCTTTGACGACTGCGACCTTTCCCAGGCCATCGACGGCGCCTGCAAGGGCATCCTCTTCAATCAGGGACAGGTCTGCTGCGCCGGCTCTCGTCTCTTCGTACAGGAAGGCATCTTCGATGAATTCCTGAAACACCTGAAAGCGACCTTTGAAGCGGTCAAGATCGGTGATCCGACGGATCCATCGACACAGCTCGGCGCGCAGATCTACAAATCCCAGCAGGATAAAGTCCTGAATTACGTCAAGATCGGCATCGAAGAGGGTGCGACCCTCGTGACGGGCGGCAAACGCTATACGGCAAACGGCTGCGACAAGGGCTACTTCATGGAACCGACCATCCTTGTCACTGACAAGCCGGACTGCCGCGTGTGCCAGGAAGAGATCTTCGGACCGGTCGTCGTGGTACAGAAATTCAAGACCGCTGACGAAGTCATCGCGCTGGCCAATGACAGCGTGTACGGCCTCGGCGGCGCGGTATTCACCAAGAATATCAATACAGCCATGAAGGTCGCACGCAGCGTCCGCACGGGCCGTATGTGGGTGAATACCTACAACGATCTGCCGGCAGGCGCACCGTTTGGCGGCTACAAGCAGTCCGGTATCGGTCGTGAAACGCACAAGGTCATGCTCGAACACTACAGCCAGATGAAGAATATTTTCATCAACCTGAAGGATGGCGTCAGTGGGATGTATGATATCAAATAAATAGGTCACACAAAAGCCCGCTCCGTGAGGAGCGGGCTTTTTGCGCTTCAGAGGTTGGAGAATAGCGCTTTTCCCGTATCGTCATTGAAAGCGTTGTCGAGAAATCTTTTTTGCACACCGGATATCACAACTGGTGTCCTTGGCGGTAGGATCAATACTTCTCGTTTCTCGTCATCAAACACCCAGCGTTTTCCTGTCTGCAAGGGGGATCCCTCGGCTGCGCTCGGGATGACGGTGCGGGGAAGCAGCCTCAGCGTTTCCCTAGTTACTAGCCACTCATCCCCAATCCCTGCTTTTAAATTTCGGGGGTCGGGGACAATGGGTACAACGAACCTCTTAGCAGAAGTATGTCACATCATCAATGCAGAAGAATTCTTTCCAACGCCGTGTGATGAAGAAAACTTGGCTTTCGATGACCTCGAGTAGTTTAGCGAGGTCTCGAGTGGGAATCTGTCCGTTGTTGTTGGCGAGAATACAGCCGCCTCGCTGCGTAATCCAGACTTTTGTACCGTTGGCAGTTGGCTTGCCTTTGGCGATATGAACGTGAATGGGTTCGCTTCCCTCATTTGCCCAAAAGTAAATTTTATAACCGAGAAGCATGAATAGACTAGGCACTTTCGATCCCTCCGCAAGCCGCATACTTATAAAAGAGGTGCGCGCTTGCGCGCACCATCTCATCGAAGAGCGCCAGTTCTTCCTTGGAAAATCCGTGAACATCAGTCCAAGTATAGGAGGGAAGCTCGCAACGGGCGTCATCGAAACCGTCTTCTGTCGGCCGCTCGAAGTGGACAATGACGTGTTCCGTGCCGTCTTTGGAAATCAGCTCCGAGTGGACGATTTCCGTGCCATCATCCAGCGTCATGTAAGGGTACATCATAAGAAAACCTCCTTTATAAACATGGGGGCTATCGGTGGGGAAAACCATCTTGTGCCTTCGGCGCGCCCCTTCTTCAAGGATCTGCTCAGTTGGTGCGAATTTCTAATCCCCAATTCCTGATCCCAGTGACTAGTCACTAGTTACGAAAATCCCCATTTTTCTTATTCTACCACAAGTCTGGAAGCAGGGATTAGGGATTAGTGGCTAGGGATTGGGTGTTACGACTGACTCGTGACTTCAATGCCACTTTCGGGTATCGCCATTATGTATACTCCGCGGCGATTATGGAAATGCTGATTAAATCTGACAACGATTTAATCAGCATTTCCATAAGATGAGCGTTGTTATACTTCTTCTACCCCCTTCCCATGGAAGGGGGATGCCCGAAGGGCAGGGGGTTGGCCAAAGTCGAAAGAGAGCGAAGTCGAGAAATCTTTCTTGCACACCGGATATCACAACTGGTGTCCTTGGCGGTAGGCTCAATACTTCTCGTTTCTCATCATCAAACATCCAGCATTTTCTTGTCTGCAAGGGGGATCCCTCGGCTGCGCTCGGGATGACAGTGAGGGGAAGCAGCCTCAGCGTTTCCCTAGGCGCTTTCGATCCCTCCGCAAGCCGCACACTTATAAAAGAGGTGCGCGTTTGCGCGCACCATCTCATCGAAGAGCGCCAGTATCCCTGGTCGCTCATCCCTAATCCCTGCTTTCAAATTTCGAGGGTTCGGAGGATAGCGCTTTTCCCGTATCGTCATTTCGAGCGAAGTCGAGAAATCTTTCTTGCACACCGGATATCACAACTGGTGTTCTTGGCGGTAGGCCCAATACTTCTCGTTTCTCGCCATCAAACACCCAGCGTTTTCCTGCCTGCAAGGGGGATCCCTCGGTTGCGGAATGCTATTAAGTTAAGTGGCAGAACGTTCTTGGCTCCCCATCGGGGGAGCTCCCCGATGGGGTTGTGCAAGCGAACTGGATTTTTAGGAGTGAAGCGACGCGAAAATCCAGTGAGACGCCATTTCGAACGAAGTGAGATGAGGGGGCTACGTAGCGGTATTGCATGAAAGTGTTGGAATATCGATAGCATCGGACTATTCAACATAGCACGCTATACCGCAGGCATGCCCGACTCGCTGCGCTTGCCTGTGCCGCTCACTATAGCTGATATCTATCATAGAGCCGCTATCACCGATTCTTCTCCACGAACGCCTTGAGCTCCGGATACCCTACATTGCCATAGCCGATGATGCTGTCCACCGGTTTGCCGTCCTTGAAATACACGATATCCGGGATCGTCTCGATGTGATAGCGCTCTGCCAGCTCTCCATCCTCATCAATATTCACGCCGTAGATTGGGATATCGATCTCCTCCGACAGCTTTACGATCATCGGCTGCAGGCGGCGGCAGTAGCCGCACCATGGTGCGCTGAAGCCGGCGATCATATCACCCTTTCCCAGCGCCTTGTCGAAATTTTCTGTGCCTGTGATCATCTGGATCATGGTTGGTACCTCCTTTTGCAATATCGATTTTTCTCTATTCAGATCATATCACATATATCGATGAGTGTCAATGCAGAAAAAGGATGGCAGATCCACAGATCGGGTCTGACTCATCCGCCGGATCGTCCCCCGCCTTCATCCGTGCACGTCTTGCCGTCGGATTCTTCGTATGTAAAAAACGCCTTTACTTCTCACTTCTTATTTGCAATCCAAATAACCCTCTCCATTTGTTCTTCCCATATAAAGAAAAAAGAATCGCACGCTGCGATTCTATCACTTTCTGGTGGAGTAGCCCCATCAAAATCCGAACTCAACGCCGACTCGATCTCGTCAAGCGAGATTGCCTCCGTTCCGTGCTGATAGTTGTAGGTCAAGACCAGTTTATCATCGAACACATACACAGCGTTTACAAATTTATCAATCTTGAACAACCCTTTTGCACTGTCCTTGATCATGTACTGGAGCTCGGGGCGATCTGCTGTTTTTGCAGATAATGCCCGGCCAATATAGTCTCCGACAACCGTCATTTCGTTACGTTCAGCATATTCCAGGCACTCTCGGGGCTGCCCTTCAATAGATTCCTCGCGCTGGTTGTCGGAGGAATAGCGGGCATAGATGACAGCATTCATTCTTCATCACCCTGGTCACCTTCGCCACTTTCCAGTGCGAGCTCTGTCAATTCACGCAACTTGTTTTGCAGAATGGCTTTATCAGGTAGATGCAATGTGTAGTCTGCGACCATTGTCGAAGACATAGACCTGCTGAGCGCGTATTCGACTACAGTATCATCCTTGCCGGTACAGAGGACTAAACCAACACTCGGATTTTCATTCGGCTTCTTTACATCACGATCAAGTGCTTCCAGATAAAAATTGAGCTGTCCCAGATGCTCAGGGCGGAAAGTATCAATTTTTAATTCGATTGCGACAAGGCAGGACAATGCACGGTTATAGAACAACAAATCAATGAAGAAATCCGTGTTGCCAACTTGAACACGGTATTCTTCGCCAACAAAAGTGAAATCATGTCCAAACTCTAAAATGAAATCTTTCAGATGCGAGACAATCTGCCGCCGCAAATCTTTTTCCTTGTACGGTTTTTCAAGTTCGAGAAATTCAAACACATAGGAATCGCGCAAAGCTGCAAGTCCGCCGTTCCCAATAAGAAGGTTTTTATACTTTTCGTGAGAGATCATCGTCCGCTCATACAGCATACTGCCGATCTGACGATCCAGCTCACGTTTTGTGTAGTGATTTGCTATGCACAGGCGAAGGTAAAACTCACGCGCTTCATCGGTCTTGCAGCCAGTCATAATCAGCAGATTGCTCGTCCACGGAATTTCTCTCACCAGTGGTGAGAGTTTTTCGTTGTCACAATAAGTCTCATAAAACTGCTTCATACGCCAGATGTTCTGCGCAGAAAATCCCTTTGTTCCCGGATAATGCGCTTGCAGAAATTCGGAAAAATCTACAACCACACTTTTTCCCCAGCCACCATCTTTCACCCTACCGCTGACATAAGCGCCGATCTCCCAATACATCTGAATCAGTTCAGCATTGACAGCCTTCATAGCGCGGCTGCGGGCATTGTCGATGATATGGATGACCTCATCAAATTGTCCCGGATTGTGGGTTAGTTCATTGCTCATGGTTTCGCCTCCTCAAGCATTTTCAGCATAGCCTTTTTCAGCTTTTCATTCATCGGTGATTCCGGATCGAAGCACATCTCAACAAACCTTCTAAGCTCTGGATTGTTTGCATCGACCGGCGGCTTTGCCTCATAGAGCTTTCCCTGCGGATCATCGCACCGGGCAAAGATATAGTCCATGGAAACATCAAAATAATCGGCATATTTGCGCAGAAGTTCCACCGTCGGTGTTGCCTGACCGTTCTCATAGCGATTGATGCTGGACTGTGTAGAATCGATCACATCGGCAAATTTTGATTGGGATAAACCAATACCTTCCCGCAACACGCGAAGGCGCATCCCCAGTTGTTTCATGCCATTCAACCTCCAATTCGGGGTCAAATATAGTATAATCAAAATCCGAGCAGATGTCAGACCGGATTTTGAAACTTTTGTATCGTAATTATAAACTATATTCTAAACGTTCTATTTCATAACGCATTAGTAAACTAGATAATTCTTGCTTATGCCGTTTAATATATTCGATCAGGTTGTCATCGTTTAGACTCGGCGGAATCATAGATTGAATAGCTATGATTGTTGAACTCGGAATCCCATATTCCAGCAAGATTGATAGCCGCTCCGGCACAAAATCATTTTCAAGTTGTTGAACATAAAAACTATATGAACCGGCTTTTACATGATTCCGCTCACAAACATATCGTTGCAAGCTATCCACCACCCGTAGAGCTTTAGGAACGGTATACTGAAACCAATGACGATATATGTGAAATGATGTTTCAATTGCATCATCAAGATATTGTCTTTTACGCGAAGCTGTTTGATCTTTAACTTTTGACAAACGACTTTGATAAATGTCCTGAACAATTACCATAATGTTTCTATGCCTACGATATAAATTCAAGTACCTTGCCAGTTGCTTCACCGATAAAACGCCGTGCCGGTCTTGAAAACTGAATAAATTATTTTCCGATAGAGAAAGCACATAAACTAACGCGTCCCAACTTGGCATTTGAGACCATGAGATAAGATGCTGATTAGTTGCTATATCTCGTTGCAGTGCATAGTAAATGCTCATTTGCCCATTTACACTGACTCCATTAGTCTTGATAATTCTCATCAAATCATCGGGTATACTATATAGATTATTATACCGATCTAAGACCTGAGGCTTTATTCTCTCTTGTGGAATATTAATAAGGACTTCGTCTGTGATTATAGATGGGTCTTGCTCAACAAAAGGAATATCAATGACAACCTTCTTCTGAGGTGGAGTAGTTACAAAATTATAAATATTTCCAACGTAGTGCTCCATCAACCTGCCAGATCTTCCCTTAATGTTGCTATAGTCAAAGAAGTCAATAAAACTAGATGCCTTTTTACCATCAAAAAGAACGACATTTTTCGCGCTTGTATTAACTCCTTCTATAATTGTTGATGTGCAAAACACATATCTAAGCTGCCCAGCATTAAAGTATCTAATTACTGAACTTGCTATATGTTTCTGCAACGATCCATCGTGAAATGCAATTCCATATGTTAGTTCTGTAGAGAGGCTCCAACTCGGCGAAATATTTTTATTTATCCACTCGACGAGTGATACCATACAATCTGGGGACACTTTTTGTTTTTGTAAATGCTCCAAATATTTTTTGGCAAATCGTCGTGCTCTCGCTGGGGATGAGCAATATATAAGCGTTTGTTTATCCTTCAGAGAGTCCAAAAGGTCGAATAAAACTGGCAACTTTTCCTCTTCTTGTTTCTTGTCACTTAATGTCTGATTAAACCGACTACTTAGGTCTATGACATTGCAATCCACCAACGAAAATGTTGTTCTATAGAATAATGCCGAGTATTTTTTCTTGAATTCATGGGTTACATCGTCAATATTAGGTCCTAGCAGATAAAACTGAGTTGCAGACGAAGTAACAATTTTTAAGAAAGCATTGTTTAATGTTGTTGCGCGCTCGTCTACTCGCCTTAAGCTCATCTTATAAAACTCATCAACTATAAGTAAATCAATATGTGGTAACGGAGAATATTCCATAACTCGCTCTGCAGTGAGCAAAAACAAATTTCCTTTGGTATCTGATGCCTCTTGAGAAGTGCGGACAATGATTTTATACGAGTCCGAATATTTCTTTAACTTTAAACGGGTCTCATCCAGAAGTGCAAGCGTTGGCTGAATGATAACTATGTTCCTGTATTTATTTGATGCGACGAGTTCCTCAATAAGCAAACTTTTTCCAAAACTTGTTGGCGCGCTAACTACCATATTCTTCCCCGCAAGTAACCACTTCAAGAGTTTTTTCTGATCTGAATGTAGTGCAACAGGTAGGTAAGAAGATAAATGAGAATTTGCCCTAACTTCATCGGATAAGGATGTTAATTCCATGTCATTATCGTGACGATATAGATATGGATAGAAACCAGCAGTCTCAACAAGGTCAGTCCAAAGAGACTGAGTTTCACTTGGGAATGAACTCCATCTATCAAGGACATGGATTAAGATTTTCCGCGCCACTTCATTCTTGACTTCATCTTCGACATTTAAATATTCCGCGCACACGCGGGAAAGCTCAAAACTTTCATTCAATGAAAATGTGGAAGATTCGTCCTTCAATTTAGCAAAAGTATCATCAATCATAGCAAACCTCATATATTCTGCATATGCCACAGTTTCTTGTGTAAGCATGTGACTAACGCTTTCTTGCTTTCGATCGGAAACAAAAGAAGTATAATATTTAGACTCGTTTGCAACGGATGTTTATTATGAGAATCAAAGTAAGACTTTAGTTCTCTGATATTCGCCTCATGATATGTGGTGGCAGCGGCATCGCTCATATTCGTGAACTTTTTATAGACATCATGAGGATACATACAAAGCATAGGAATATTTATCATAGATAACTGATCCCGCAATCGCGTACATGCTGTTAACCTTTTAATCCATTCGTCTCTCTGTGGAATAGAGTTATTCTCAAGGTTCTTTTTTATAATTACAAATTGTTCGTTTAAGTAATCGTGCTTGAAATGTTCGTCTAAATCTTCCAGTAGTGCATCAATTCCTCTCTTAGCATCAGAATAAAACTTGCTTTCACCTAACCACAAGATTTTATCATCAGGCGTGATATGTACCGCATCAAAACCATGAGCAGGTACCCCTGGTGAATCTTTAAAGTAAACCTTTGAGATCAATGGAATGGTTCCTTTGAAATCACGCAACAAAAGATGAAGGAGCAGTTCTCCAAATTCACCTCGGTTTTTATAACTTAATGTTTCTATTTCTGCCAAAGCCGCAGGATCATTTTTCACATATGCCCGGTACATAGTTTCATACTCTTTGATTTTGTATATACTCTTTGCGGCTTCCTTTAGTCTTGCAACACTCTCAACAAGGGACAGACTACTTCCTTTGTAGTCAGCGAAAACATATTCTGGAATTGTTCCCATTATGGCATTAGCTAAAGGCTCCAATTGAAATGAATATTGTCCATTATCGTCTAAATCCATATCCACCAAAAATGAATTCAAGTCTGCCTCGTCAACTTTTAGCAATATTACATTCTGCGTATCAAAGAATCGCTTATCCCTAATTCCTCCAGAAAGTAATTTGTCAGATTGCTTGTATATTTCTAGCCAACAAAAAGATGCTCCTATTGATATGTCTTGTCCAGCACATACAGCAACTGACTGGCTAACATAATTTGTTCCATAGCCTCACGTTTTTCATATTGAAGATTGGCATGAGCCGCAGGATTGCGATAGGCTGCCATGATTCCTTCAAACAGAGATTGGATTCCACGTCGGTAATCCCTGCCACTGGTAGTAGTTGTGTCACAGAATTTGAAAGCGCCGTTTTCACTTACGAGTGCGCCGATCACATCACCGATCTTTGAAGGAATTGCTATTCCGGGTTTTAACTCTGCAAACTTTTCACGTAGACGAGACTCCACTTCTTTGACTGCCTTTTCTGCTGCGGTTGAGCAATGTCCATCCACATATAGCCCACTGGAAACATTCACAATCCGCGGGTGTATCTCTGACCAGAACTGGACAACAACAGGTTCTGCTTCGATATGTCGAATGATAACAACTAACTCTCCGAATGCAGCGATGTTCAAGAATGCAGCACCCATACCGCTTGATTGAAAAAGAATATCTGCAATACGAGGCAATGTAGCAGCATAGAATGGGTAATCACTCTGTATGCCAGTCGCTATCGCACGGATCCATTGGCACACGGATTGAATTTCAGGAGGCGTGTGGAGAAATTGCATATTCAATGTCGCATTTGTATTGTCTATCCATTTTCGCAGCTCATACAGTTCGTTTTCATACGGCAGTTTCATAACGCCCACCTCCCTCACAGCGCCTTTATCGTGTCTATAAACTGACTCATGCTCACCGCACCCGACAAGAGGTTTTCCTCATTCTCAAATACCATATAATAGCGGAAATCCTTGCCCGCTGCTGTACGCCATGCCTGACCGAGAGCAATTCTTTCCCGGCTACCATCATTTTTCAGATGTTCGCCCTTGGTTTCCGCGCAGATGAGCTTGCCGCTTTTAGTCATAATCAGAATATCGGGATAATGCTTGATAAAGCCATTGATTGCAAAATCCTGCTTTGCAATATTCCTGTGCCACCAGCGGACATTTTGCAGGGCAGTCAACTCCACAATCAGCTTTTCTTCCAGCTTGTTCATGTTGCCGTCCTCTGCCGTGTACAGCGAACGAGCATATATGTCGGTATATGTGGCAGGATGGATAGAGGGGCGCAGACGGAAATAGGGCTTGCAGACAATGCGCTCCGTTTCCAGCCACCTTTCAAAAGTTTCCCGATAGTGGGCTTCCAGCAGCGTTTCGATCTTGTCACGGATCTTCGCCGCATAGCCCAGCGGCGCTTTCTCCATGGCGGCAAGCTGTGCCTTGTCCATATCGTCCACAATGCGGTTTATGTAGGTGCGTAGTTCGGCGGCGTCCACCATGTTCAGCTTGTTAAGCTGATTGAACATCATTTCCTTGCATTTACGCACCCGGCTTTACGGTGGCAGATTGTTGAACCACTCCTTGAAATACCGCTGCTCGGCGCGAATTTCTTCTTGCGCGCCATGCGCTCACCCTCCCCCCGCGATTTCTGCTTATGGTTTTTCATTACTATTTCCCCTTTGATTGACGAATTGCATAAATACGTATTTCATAAAGCCCGCCGCCTTGACGGAATGGCGGGCTTTATTGGCTTACTCCTGCGCACCTTTCTTCAGGTTGCAATCCGTGCAAAGCATCTGACAATTATCGGGTGTCGTGTGTCCGCCCTTACTCCACGGCTTGATATGGTCGCCGTGCATCTTCTCGAGCTCAAATTCCTCGCCGCAGATAGCGCACTTGTGACCCTGACGCTCGTATGCCTCACGCTTCGTACGCTGGTCGAACGCGCGGATGGACAGTGCCTTCTCGTTGCCCGTCAGCAGAAACTCATAGACGCCCGACTTCTTCGTAACGTCCTCATCCGCCATCAAAGCGCTCACACGCTTCTCAAGCGCCTTCGGGTCGAGGTCGCGACGCTCATGATGCTTGTTATAGAACAAGCCCCACGGGAGACCCTTCATCTCCTTGCGCTTCTTCGGGAACACAGCCTGCACCCACTCGATGACCGAGCGGAAGTAGCTCCACAGGGCTTGTGCTGTCGGGTCGTTCTGATGCTCCGCCATGTACCTCTCAATGGACTTGTCCTCGGCGGCAGCTGCCCAAAAGATGGCCTTCTCCAAGAACTCCTGACGGATGCTCGAACCCTTCAGATAATCGTCCGCAAGCGTAGACGCCGCACAGCCCGTCTTCGAGAAATAGCGCTTGGCGTCGGACACCCATGAACCCGCATACACCGCATTGCGCAGCTCTTGGTCGGTAAGCTGTTCGCCTGCTATGTTGATGATGCGGAACCAGTCCAGCTTCTCGGAATCCGTTCCCTCGCATACATACACGAACAGCTGGTAATCGAGAATCTGCTTTTTCTTATCGCTCGGCAGGTTGTAGAAATACTTGTCGTCCACGGAGAACGCCCCGTCAACATACTCACACAGCGAGATGGTGCGCTGCTGACCGTCCAGCACCTCGTACCTCGGCTCGTCCGGATCGTCCTCGTACTGCTCGCCTCGATCCACCCAGTACATGACGTTCAGGGGCAAGCCCTTCATTACGGTACGGATGACCTCATCACGCTGCTTGTCCTTGTAGACGAACTCACGCTGATACTTCGGGCGGATGTCCAACTGGTCATCGTAGCCGACCACGCCTTCCTCGGCGTCATTAAAATATCCCTCAGTGACCTCACGCACGGTCACCTTGCGCTCTTCGATATGCACTACTGCTACACCCCCTTAAAATCATCAGGATGGTTGGCAATCCATTCATCGGTATAGCGAATGAAGATGCGAGCTGATGCTGAATGAACGCGAATCCCGTCCTTTTCGTAGTAATCGTGTTTGCCATCGTCACCTAACAAAACGGCGTTTCTACCAAACGTAGAGCCAGTACGCCCGTTTCTCTTACCGTTTTGCTTGAAGCCCAAATATTCCCGATAATCCTTTCCACGGTTCAAGGAGCCTGGATTCTTGGGCGCACTCACTACACCAACAATGTCAAATTGTTTAGGATTATGACTTGTCAGAAAACCGGGTGTAACACCAATTACGCCAGCATAATCGCTGGGAATATCTTTAACATTCTGGCATTCGATAGCATCATAATTATCGTATTTGGGATACTTTTCAGGGTCGTAATGTTTCACCAAAATAAGTTCATCGTGTCTCTTTTTAATATCAAGATTAGTGAACCAACATACGTTACCGAATGAAGCGACATAGTGACCGTGCTCATCGACGGTAACATTCTTTTTTACAGCATTGCCTCGCGGAACATAAAACTGTTTTGGTGCAGGATTATTGTTGCCAAGCCACATCTGATTGTTCTGAATCAACGGGAACAAATCCAAATTCGTAATCTTAGGCTGACTGCCAATAATCAAAAACTTCTTGTTATGAGTAACAAGTGTATTGAGATACTCAATGAACAAAGAAAACGGTGGATTCGTGACCACAATATCCGCCTCATCAAGCAACGCAAGGCATTCAGCAGAGCGAAAATCTCCGTCTCCTTGTAATTCAACGAGTTCGTTCTCGTGCGTCTTGAACAGCTCCGCTACGTCGAACATATCGACACCGCCGTCTCCGGTCACGTCGTAGACCTTTGTCACCACAGCCTTATAAGGGCTTGTTGCGCTGTTCCTCCTCGCCGCCCACAACGTCAAACAGCGAGAGCTGCTGTCCCGCAATGGGCGACGTGGCATAGCACGTGGCGATGAGCTTTTTCAATCCCAAACGATTGAAATTCAAGACAAAATATTTGAAAAAGTTGGACTCAAACGGGTCGTCACAATTACAAAGAACTGTAGCCCCGCGAAAATGCTTCTTGTAATGACGAAGTTCCTTCTCAATATCCGTCAACCGCGTATAAAATTCGTCATCAACTTGAGTTTTCGCTCTATTGAGTGAACTGTTCGCATTCTTTGCCATCTACTTCTCCACCTCCTTCTGATGTTCCGCAATCCAGCCATGGATGATTGCAGCAATCGTGGTCTCCTGCTCCATCGCCATCAGCTTGAGCGCCTTCTTGTCGCTCACCGTGAGCGACAGCGAGAGCGTCGTGCGCTTCTCGTCTTCGGCGGCAGGTTCAGCCACCGCCTTCTCTATCTTCTTCTGCTCAGCCTTGCGGTCGGCAGTGTTTTTCCCGAACATGTTCGCCATGACTGGGCCTCCTTGAATCATTTAATCAATTACGTATTTCCGTATTTAATTATATATTCCTCTGAATCACTCTTCAACTGCCACTTTCTGGGCTTTATCCGGGCTTTTGATGGCCCCCAAACGGGCTTCACGCCCTCGCTTTTCTCCGTCCGTTTCGCCACATTTTATGGCAACGGCTTATAATGCCGAAATAAACCCAAAACGCCCCCGCCACAGATATGCTCTGCGCCTGTGGGTGTTATGTGTCAGAACAGTCGAAAAGCCTTGCTCAAGCGGTTTTCAAGCAAAAAAGTCCACCGTAATTCTATCAAAATTACGGTGGACTTATGTTGGACTTATGGTGGAGATGAGGGGAGTCGAACCCCTGTCCAAAAAGCCTGTCCCATAAACCTCTCCGAGTGCAGTTCACTGTTTTAAGATTTAAGCAAAGTATCGTACAGGAACAAACTGCCTTTGCCGATCTCGGAATCGTTTTCGAAACGAAAGTCCCAAGCATCCTTCCGCTCTATCCTATTGGTTGATGTCAGCCTGCGGTCATAGGAAAACCGCAGGGGACATTAGCAGATTAGGCTGCTAAAGCAAAATCACGTTTTGCGTTTAGGTTTTTCCACCGTTTAACGGGCAGGTGGGATCCCGACTCGCTGTTTATGTCCCAGAATCTCCTGTCGAAACCGGTACATCCCCAAAGGTACTTATCTATTGTATGCGATAAGAGGGAAAATGTCAATTTCACCGCCCGTGAGGACGTGCAGTCATCCCAGCTGCTCCCCGCGCGTGATATCCGCATACGCCAGGCGAGCGCCCATGGATTCCGCGCTCTTGACCGCATCAAGGACGGCAAGGCGGATGGCTTCTTCTGCAAGATAGCCCACCGTATCGACAGGCGCGGCGATCTCTCCGGATGCCATGGTAAAAACGGTATCCCCATCCATCGTGGTATGGACGGGGCGGATGGATCTGGCGAAGCCATCGTGTGCCATACCGCTCACCGCCTTGCATTCCGCCTTGGTGAGCTTCGCATTCGTTACGACGCAGCCGATGGAAGTATTGCCGCCAAGGATACGCTCAAATCCTTTGAGCATGAAGTCGTGCGAAGAAAGGATGGTTTTCTCATCATCGGAAAGAATACCGGCGAGCGTGGTCTCTTTGTCGTACACTTCGCCGCACGCATTGACAGCCATGTAGGCCCCGACACAGAGTCCGCTTTCGAGGGAGATCTCAGCATAGCCGGCGCCACTCTTCATGGCATGCTCTGCGCCCTTGAGCTTGCCGACCGTCGCACCTGTCCCTGCACCGTAGCAGCCGACGGGAAATGTCACATCCGCCCGCTTCGCCGCCTCGTATCCCATGGCAAGATCGGGATGGGCTTTCGGATCGCCGATCAAAAGGTCGAAGAGCACCGCGCCGCAGACGATCGGTACAGACACCGGCCCTACGGGAAATCCGACACCGTCTTCTGCGAGAGCATTCATGACGCCGCTGTCGGCTTCTAGGCCAAAGGCAGAGCCGCCGGAAAGGACCACGGCGTGGATCTGCTGCACCGTTTTCTCCGGAGAGAGAAGATCCGTCTCCCGCGTCCCCGGCGCACAGCCGCGTACATCGACCCCCGCGGTCGCACCCCCTTCAGGCGCCAAAATGACTGTCACGCCCGTAAGACCCACACGGTCTTGCGCCGTGCCGATGCGAAATCCCGGAACAGATATGGTACGTGTGATCATAGAAATTCTCCTTTCGGCCTTCGGGGAACTAGTGACTGGTGACTAGGGACTAGGGACTGGGTTAGCCCCTTGGACGTGCTGCCCTTTGATTCCGTTTGAAAGCTTCGCTTGAATGAGAAATTAGAAATGGTGGTGCGGCGCATAAAAACATAGAAGCGCCGCGGAGCAGAAATAGGGCGATGCTCGAAAGTAGCATTAAGTCACCAGTCACTTGTCACTCCTAATCCCCAATCCCTAAACTCATCCCTGCTTTCAAACTTAAGTAGCTAGGGATTGATAAATACAAGGCTCCCTCCAGAGAAACACGCGCTTTACATTTCCCCTTTTCTTGCCATCTGGAGGCAGAGCGCAAGATCAGCAGGGATCGGCGCTTCAAAGTGCAGGGCCTTGCCCGTCACAGGGTGGCGAATGTCGAGTGTCCACGAATGGAGTGCCTGCCCTTCGATGGGGAAATGGTCTTTCTTCCAGCCATAGAGCGGGTCATTCACGACGGGATGGCGGATGTGTGCCATGTGGACGCGGATCTGGTGGGTACGTCCGGTTTCCAGCTTGCACTCGATCCAGGAGTAATGCGGCATGAATTCAAGTACACGGAAATGGGTGACGGCATGCTTGCCGGTCTTAGGCTGTACGTCCCATTTCATGCGATCCTTCGTACTGCGCCCCAAGGGGAAACGGATGACGCCCGTATTTCCTTCCATCTGCCCATGGACGAGGGCGACGTAGTGACGCTCCGCTTCATGCGTCGCGATCTCTTCCTTCAGCACCGGGAAGGCTTCCTTCGACTTCGCGACGACCATAACGCCCGAGGTATCCTTGTCAAGGCGGTGTACAATGCCCGGGCGTATGGGATCCTCGCAGGCCTCAAAAAGTGAAGGGCCGACATGGAAGAGGAGTGCATTCACCAGTGTGCCATCCGGATTGCCAGAGCCGGGATGCACGACCATGCCGCGCGCTTTATTGATGACCAGCATGTGTTCATCTTCGTAGAGGATATCAAGCGGTATATCCTGCGGAATGAGCGCGAGCTCCTTCTTCTCTTCCCAGGAGAAGGAGATCTGATCGCCTGTCTGCACATGGTAATTCGGGCGGATCATCTTGCCATCTGCGAGCAGCGCACGGCCGTCTTTGATCCATTTCTGCACTTCAGAACGGGTGAGCCCGGAGGCCTCTTTCAGGAACTGGTCAAGACGCTGTCCTGCTTCTTGCTCGGTCACAACGTAAATTTTCTCACTCATGCTTCATGTCTCCAAAAATAAAAAACGATCAGTGCCACACCGACACAGATGAAAATGTCTGCCACGTTGAAGATCGGCCAGATGCGGAAGTCGAAGAAGTCCACCACGCCGCTGATACGCACACGATCTATGGCATTTCCCAAAGCCCCTCCGAGCAGCATACCGATCGCGGCGGAAAAATAGCGGGGCTCTTTCGGGATGCGTTTCCGGAAAAAGAAGAACGCACCAAAGAGCAGGATGACGATCGCAAGGAAAAACCATCTTTGATACGCCAGAATGCCGAAGGCCGCACCGGGATTGATGATGTAGGTCAGATGAAATACCCCGGAAATGAGCGGGATCGATTCTCCCCAGACCATGTGCTGCTGGACGATCCATTTCACCAGCTGATCCAGCACGGTCACGAATAAGGCTATATAAACTGTCAGCATAGTATCCTCCTATATATTGCTTTATTATAGCATGAGAGAGAGGGTGTGCGCAGTAGGGAGTTTTTTTTGGGAACGGGGCGGGGCGCCCCTTGCCTCTGGATGGAAGCTCTGCTCGAAGGAGGAGTAAGGAATTAGGAATGAAGGTGGCGGCTTCGCCGCGAATATATATGGGGGCGATGCCCGAAAGTGGTATTCAAGTCACTAGTCCCCAGTCCCTAGCTACTCATCCCTGCTTTCAAACTTAATTCGTGGGGCGTTCTGCCCTTTGATTGGGAATGAAATCCTTGCTTGCATGAGAAATTAGAAATGAGAAATGGTGGTGCGGCGCATAAAAACAAGGAAACGCCGCGGAGTATAAATAAGGCAATGCCCAAAGGTGGCAATTCAGTCACTAGGCACTAGTCTCTAGTCACCAGCCAAAGAACGTGCTATACTACAGTTGACATCGTGATTGACCGCAAAAGGCCGCCCTGCTTGCAGGGCGGCCTTTTGCGATGCGATCTACTTTTCAAAATGCACGGGCGGCACGGGGCTCGGGTAGAGCTGCTGGGCTTCCGCGATACAGGTCTTCAAGATCTCCTGATTCTTCCGCTTCACCATGCCGGAGATGCGGAAAAGGTCGATGATCCACCAGATAATGCCGATGAAGCAGCCGCAGAGGATCCAGAGAAGGATATTCTTCACCGGATGCCCGAGGTAGAAATAGTACACGCCAAAGACCACCCATAAGATGTAAGCGGTCGATACCTTCTTCTCACGGTTCGCATACAGGGTCAGCGCATAGTCCTTCTGCTTCTCCGTGAGCAGATTCAAGAGGGCGATGGATGTCGGATCGAGATGGGTGTCCATGATGATTCTCCTTTTCCATGGTTTTTCTTAAGGAAACACGGATTAAATCGTTGGTAGATTTTATTCTTGAATTTTTATACATGGCGAGGAATAACCTGACGCGAATAGCGAGCTATTTAAGGAAGGCTATGACGAAGTCATGTATAAAAATTCTTGTAAAATCTGACTCTGCGATTTAATCAGCGTTTCCTTAAAACAGCCGTTCCTTCAGCTTGATGGCCTTCCACTTGGCGAGCGCCTGCTTGGCTTCTTCACTCGCATGTGCGCTGAGGCGTACATGGCCGTCGAGACGCTCCTTCATCGTGACGGCGGGGTCGATGTAGGGCTCAAAGGTTTTATACAGATTATTCTTTGTGATTTGTTCTGATAGATTCATGATGGGCTCCTTTTGTGAGGGACTAGGGATTAGGGATTAGGCGTGACTCCCACATGCTGAAGCGGGTCTTCGCCGAAACGATTCGGGCCGGTTGTGCCTTTTCGGAAAAGGAGGCAGATGTTGACAAAGAAAATGTAGAGGCTGAAGATGCAGCCGACACCGAACACGAAGGTGATGATCCCTCCCATGAGTGTACGGATGAAGGGGATCGGCAGGAGAGACAGCAGCAGACAGATAAGTCCGATGACGAATATCCCGATCCCGACGCCGAGGTTGAGTGTAATGAAACTCTCCGCACCATTATCGATGTCATGCAGACGGCGGGCAACGAGAGAAAAGGATGCCACCGAGTACACAAGTCCCAAGACGGCAGAAAAGATATTGAAAACGATCTCCCCACTCGGTAAGGCAAACGTTAGCATTCCGAGCCCCAATGGCAAAATGATATTAAGAACCAGAGCCAATACCAGACTGCGCAAGATGTACGGCTTCCTGTTCAACCGACCCCGATAGGAAAAATATTTTTTCATCCAAGGCTTGGTGAGTTTGGCTTCGTAGCGTTCTTTCCAGTTTTGCATAGTTTCTCCTTTGGGCGATGACGCCGACCATTTATCGATTGACCTTCACTTGAAATTCTTCTGCGTCCAGACGGAAGATCGCCGCCCTTTCAGCCATGGCATCGCTGATGTCCCAGTCCCGCGGCGAATAGTGCTTCATAAAAAGGGAGAGAGCCTTCCTCGCCTCCCCGCTCTCTCGGATCATGGACACACGCCCGCTTCCGATGACGGACTTGTAGTGTGTGGTGAAGCGGCCCGCGTCTTTTTCATCGGGGATCACCATCTGATCACCGTCGATGCAGAAGCCGACGTCCGGCTTTTCTTGCAGGATATCGTACTTCAGTCCTGCTTTGGCACCGTGGAAATAGAGTACCAGATGCCCATCCTCATAGGTGAAGGCATAATTCACCGGCACCACGTAGATCCGATCGCTGTCAGAAAGTCCGAGATGGAGGACCTCCTGATTCATCAGGATGAAACGGATGGCATCTTCGTCCGTCACCTTTCGGTCTTTTCTTCGCATGGGTGTGTTCTTGGGCATGGTTTTGCCTCCTTCTTTGCACTTACCCTTATTATACGTTTTTTCCTACATTTTTGTGAAGTCCGCTCTTGCCATTCCCCATCGCGCCGCGTACAATGGGGACGAAATCATTAACAGGTTCTGAAGTTTCAACTTAAAACTCTACGGCGCTTTATGATAATGATGCGCCGCCCCCTGCTGAACCTTCAGAATCTGTAGAACCTTTTTATGAAAGAAGATCTTACTATGTACAAAATCCAAGTCTATATCCCCTTAGAATCTGTCGATACCATCCGCGAAGTCATTACCCAAGCCAGCGGCGGACGGATCGGCAATTATGCAGGCTGCATGTCCTGGTGGCAGGTGCACTCCTCCTGGACCAGCCTGCCCGGCGCACACCCTTACGACGGCGCCGTCGGAGAAACGACGGAAACGGATGAATACATCCTCCAGTGCCGTGTCGATGATGCCCACCTCTCTGCTGTCCTTGCCGCGATCCGTGAAGCCCATCCCTACGAAGAGCCCGTCATCGATGTGGTGAAGCTTTGGAAATAGGGTGACTGGGGAGAAGTTTGAAAGCAGGGATGAGTAACCTCGAATGATCGGCGACTAGAAAACATCATATCCCGCACACCTTTCCGCGTTCCTCATCTGTCTTTCATACCATAGTCACCCTATCCGCCCCTTCGGGGCACCTTCCCCTGGAGGGGAAGGCTGACGATACGAGAACAGCATCCGCTCATAAAGCCTTCAGGCATCGCCCCGTTTCGTCATCCTGCGCGGCGAGAAACGTCGTATGTGAGATAACGAATGCCAGAACAGCTGCGACCTCTTCATCAATCGCGGCGAATCCGCCACCACCATTCCCAATTTCTTATTCCTCATTTTAAGAAGGATTTCCCATGCGTATTACCATCATCGGAGCCAGCCACCTCGGGCTGACCATCGCGAAGCTGCTCGCGAATGAATCTTATGACGTGATCTTGGTCGATGAGAACGAAGCCATTCTCGAATCCATCCGAGATGAGCTCGACATCCTGACCATCCATGCCGACGGCACAAGTCCGTCTCTCATGCGGGACCCCGACATCCGGAAGAGTGATTTCCTGGTCGCCGCGACAGCCTCTGACGAAAGCAATATCATTGCCTCCATCCTTGCGAGGCAGAACGGCATCCCTCACACCATCGCGCGCATCCGCGAGATGAAGTATTTATCCGAGCCGGCGTCCTACCTGCATGAAAATTTCGACATCGATCTCATCCTCTCGCCGGAGCTCATCACGGCGCGTGAAATCTTCCAGCTGCTCCGGACACCGCATGCGCTGAACATCGAGGACTTTGCCGGCGGCCGGGTGCGCCTGCTCGAGACGAAGCTCTCCACCACTTCGCCGCTGATCCATATCCCGCTTCATGCTCTCTCCCTCCCGCCTTCGCTTCTGATCGCCATGGTGCAGCGGGACCATGACATCCTGATCCCGCACGGCGACGACTGCCTGCTCCCGATGGACAATGTATATTTCCTCGGGACACCGGCCTCCCTTTCCGAAATGGAATCCCGTGCGAACCTTCGCGTGCAGCGAAAGGCGAAAAAGGTCGTCATCATCGGCGCGGGCCGCATCGGGCAGGCGCTCGCCCCCATGCTCGAAGCGCAGGGGCTCTCTGTCAAGGTCATCGACAAGGACAGGCAGCGCTGTGAGACCATGGCGCAAAAGCTCCGGAAAGGTCTGGTCCTTGCCGGTGACGGTACAGACATGGATCTCCTCACTGCCGAAGGCATCGGCGAGGCAGACACCGTCATCTGTCTCACCAAGGACGAACGGCTGAATATGATGATGGCGCTCCTCGCCAAGCACCTCGGCGCTCGGCAGACCATCGTGCGCGTCGTAAGGAGCGAGTATGCCCTCCTCATGCAGCAGGTCGGCATCGACATCGCACTCTCCACCCACATCCTCGCTGCCGGTGAAGTCCTGAGCTACATCCGAAAGGGCAGCGTCGTCTCGATCTCCTACCTCGAGGGCGCCCGCGTCCAGGCCGCCGAGGTCATCCTGCAGACAGGCGCTCCCGCCTGCGGCCGCTCACTCATGGAAGCGCGTCTCCCCAAGGAATGCCTCGTCGGCGCACTCGTCCGCGGTGAAGAGATCCTCATCCCGGATGGACGCACCGTCCTCTCCGCCGGTGACCGCGCGATCCTCATCATCCAAGCCGATCACACCGATCAGGTGCTGCGGTACTTTAGAAACAGTGACTAGGAGACGCCAGACTCTCTCGCACGATCATTTCGAGCAAAGCGAGAAATCGTTGTCATTCGCGGCGAGGAACTCACGCTTCCCCACATGTGCCGCGCACTTCTCCGCTTTCCTCATCTGTCTTTCATACCGCCCCTGCCCTATCCGCCCCTTCGGGGCACCTTCCCCTCGAGGGGAAGGCTGCGATACGAGAATACCATCATCTAACATGGCGGCGAAGCCGCACCCTTCCCCCGTTGAACCTACTGAACCCTTTGAACCCGCTAAACCTGTAGGGATGAGTGGCTAGGGATTAGGGGCGCAGGGTGGCTAGGAGACATCAGACTCCCGTATCCTCATTTCGAGAGAAGCGAGAAATCTTTGTCATTCGCGGCGAGGGACTCACGCTTTCCCCACATGTGCCGCGCACTTCTCCGCTTTCCTCATCTGTCTTTCATACCGCC
>ERZ1108170.684-NODE-684-length-26302-cov-6.817084_pt1 | contig 26302 bp, 26 predicted proteins | sample MGYA00403705_ERZ1108170 | MGnify/ENA primary metagenome ERZ1108170 (study PRJEB35170, sample SAMEA104062422) | human gut metagenome | biome: human gut; feature: human-associated habitat; material: faeces | place: Denmark | collected 2012-06-15 ...
GGACAGGTGGCTCTCGCCACACCGGACTGGCGGCTCCGCCGCACCGTAATATTCAATTGATTTTGTGAACGTAAAGCAACCTGTCTTCAGCTACTTGCTTGTTTTGATGTTTTTGAGTATAGAGTTTAGTTATCTATTAATGGGTGGAATGTTACAAGTAAAGAAGTGGTATATTCCGGTGATATTATTTGTAAAAGCAATTTTGTTCGGTGGGATTGAAGAAATAGGTTGGAGATATACGTTTCAACCAATTATTGAAGAACGGCATAATTATGTGTTTTCGACATGTGTGACATTTGTCTGTTGGGGAATATGGCATTTCCTTTATTTTTTTATTGAAGGTTCAATGCAATCAATTCATGTAGGTAGCTTTTTATTTGGACTTTTGATAAACTGTTTTATTTTATCTGCATTATACAATAAAACAAGGAGCTTATGGATATGTGTAATGACACATGCATTGATTAATTCGTTATCGCAAATTTCAGTTGGTGGAAATCTAATGGTTTCAATGATATGTAAGGTAATAATTATTTGTATTGCCATTTTTATTTCAAGAGGGGTATGCATAAATAATGAAAAAAGGAATTAAAAGTATGTTACGTGTTTTTCTATGGATTGTAGCAATCATTGTTATTTTAATATGGATTTGCTTTGGTTATCATAGGTATAAGCTTAGGAAAGAGGAAAAATTAAGGGAACCATTAGGGCAGCTTATAGATATAAATGGAAATAATATTAGCATTTATGTTAAGGGGAGTGGTTCCAAAACGCTTGTGTTTTTGTCTGGGAGCGGAACGTGTTCTCCCATTCTGGATTTTAAATCCCTATATTCATTGTTAAGCGACGAGTATAGAATTGTTGTTGTTGAAAAGTTTGGATATGGATATAGTGATGTTGTTGATGAAGACAGAAACATACAGACTGTATTATCTGAAACAAGATTAGCTTTGAATAAAGCAGGAATTGATGGTCCATATGTTTTATGTCCGCATTCTATGTCTGGAATTGAAGCCCTGTATTGGGCACAAGAATATCCGGATGAAATTGAAGCAATCATAGGTTTGGATATGGCTGTGCCAGAATATTACGAGAATATGAAAATAAATCTTGCACTAATGAAACTTGGACAATATGCAGCGGATTTAGGAATTACCAGACTAATTCCTACACTTGCGGAAAGTGATGCTATAAAGCATGGAACGTTGACTAATGACGAAAAGAATAGGTATAGAGCAATTTTTTATAACAGAACGGCAACTGTAACAATGATAAATGAAGCGAAGAGTGTTAAGGATAATGCAAGAATTGTAGCTCAAAATGGAGTACCACAGGTTCCTATGCTGCTTTTTATTTCTGATGGTACTGGTGGAACTGGTTTTGATAAAGAAACATGGAGAAGGATACAGGAAAAATACATCTCAGAAGTGGAGTCTGGGAAGTACATAGAATTGGATTGCCCACATTATGTGCATGATTATGAGTATGGAAGAATAAGTGAGGAGATTAAAAGCTTTTTAAGTGATTAATATTTATCAGTCATTTGAAGGGTGATTTTGTGGGATTGTATATTGCAGATGTTTTATTTTTTATGGTACAATATCGTCTAAGGAAAGTACCCATGACAGGGCGTTAAGCGTCCGGGGGACGCTTGTTTAGCGCCGACCGGAGCGGAGCGTAGAGGTAGCCTCCCGAGTTTATGATACCGGTTTAACGGAATACATAGGAAGGGAGGTGGCGCCGATGACGGCTTATGAGATCATTTCGATTTTCATTGGGATATTAGCATTGTTGATGTCCTTTGGTAGCTTGATTTTTGCAGACTTAACTCAACAGAATACGAACGAAAAACGCATGTCAATCAACTTGACATGCGTTTTTTATGACCATTTTTTACAGCTTGTTTAGCACCCTGCTTTGCAACAATACAACAATATTCATCGTATTTATGCGATGTATGCAGGCTTTCCAATTACAACCGACTCTTCACATAATCCCGGATAAAGAAATCATCTCCCGGCATCTGGCAGCCGACGATGTAAAGCCCCTCATTATCAGAGCAGCGGATAACACGTCCTTCCAGTACGTCATGCTGAGGCAGGTCAAAGTTGTGAATTTTCACACGGATGTCGACGCCCTTATGGGTAGCAAAGTAGTTGTCATGTGTCAGGAACGCAAAGCCGTTTGCACTTAAGTTATCGAGCTTGCCTTCCATGGTTGTTGTGCCATCTGCCAGAGTGATCGTGCAGGCATTGGAGATATCCAGACGAGGGTATTTCCGGCGGTTGTTAATCTTCGGACGGGATTCAATCTGAATCGTGAAGTGGGAAGCCGCTTCTTGCGCGGTATGGACAATCTTAGCCGGATCCCAGCAGTAAAGCACGTTGCCGACAGTTACTTGCAGCTTACATTCTGTCACCTCCGTAAGCTTCGGTGCATTTGCAAGGGTGATTGATAACGTATTGTTCTCACGTGTCAGTACCTCGCCGTAATAGTTCTTTCCGTCCTTCAGTGCCACACTCAGTTTCATGCCAGGCTGTACATCTTCGGTTCCCATGAAACCACCGATTCCAAGCTCGCACATGAGGGATTCGATGACGGTCTCAATGGAGTTGATGCTGTTGGCTGATTCATCGTATTTGCTGAGCATGCGGTTGTTGATCTCGTTGGAGTCGCTGATGCAGGTTGTCATGTCGCCGACGATATCCGTTACCTGATTCAGATTGTCCACAAGATGGATGTTGGAAGCCTCGACTTCCTTCATGGCGTGGTCGATAACCTGAATATTCTCACCGATCTTATTCGTATCGGAAGCGATTTCCGTCATACTCTTACCGGTCTGCGTGACCTTGGTCAATGTGAGCTGGATCAGCTTCAGGGTTTCTTCCATCGAAGCGGTCATCCGCTCAGAAGTCTCTTCAAGATGCTCGAGAGCCTGCCGAATCTGATTGGAAGAGGACTTGGTTTCCTCGCTTAATGTACGGATCTGCTCGGCTACGACTGCAAATCCCTTTCCGGATTCGCCGACGCGGGCAGCTTCAATCGATGCATTTAATGCAAGAAGATTCGTCTGGGATGTGATATTCTCGATGACACCGGTTTCGTTCTTCACCATGGCGAATTCAGATTTGAAATTCTGCAATGTCTGCTCGATCTCCCCGGAGAGCGAAGCCATCGTGTTCGTCGTTGTTACAAGATCTGCCAGATCCTCGGAGCTTACCTTCGCGTGCTGCACCGAAGTGCTCGTAAGTGAGACCATCTGCTCAATCATCTCTGCCACATGGTTGACCTGTGCGTGTATGTCGGACGTCATTTCGTTCGACGAGGTTGTACTGCTCTGCAAGTCAGAGTTATGATCGCTGAGCCGGTTCAGGCTGTCTACAACAATCGTGGCACCATGTGTATTCTCGGATGCAAGCTCACGGACAACGGTAATGCCGTTTGTGATCGTGTTACATGCCTGCTTCACCTGCTCCACGGTCGTGATGACGCGGTGCAGGTCTGCTTTGATGCTGTCGGTCATGGCACCATCGGATTCAATCAGATGCTTGATGGACATGACATAGCAGATATAGCAGAGTATGATACAGGCGAGCTCGAGCTGATAATTCTTCATATCGGAGGCGGAGTTGAATCCCTGTGAGATACGATAGGCAGCACCTCCGACGATAATCAGGGAGTTTGCGATTCCGCAGCTTACCATGAATCGGATACTCTTATAGAGAACCAGAAGACTGGTCACGGGCAGGATATACGTGAATGCAATCGGTGATTCTGTCGTGCATAATACAAATGTATAGAAAATGCCATAGCCGATCACGAGGTTGAATTTGTATTGGTCAGTATCGAAGCCCTTCACACGAAGCAGAATCTCCCCGGTGATGACTGGCAGCCAGCAGAGCGCTAAAAAGAAAAATATAATAGGTAGTGCCACGTAGATGGTTCGCCACATCGGCACCATAGTTTGCAGAAAGCAATGCGGCGAAGATGATCCAGATCCGTCTGGCTCTCCGGTTCGCCTTTTCCTTAAAAACAGATTCGTCGTAATTCATAATTTTTCTCCTTCGTGGAATATATATCCGTGGCAATCTGTTGCTCATCAGTTTCATTCGTTTTTATAAGGTGTCTGTAAATACATCTGTCGTAAACTTTATTATAGCATAGTATTGTTATAAATGTAATTACAGAAAATGTATTTCCTTCTGGGGTGAATGTGAAAGAATTGGTAAATAGGAAAGTTCAGATGTGGTTGAGCTTGTGCTGTATCCATGTTATAATAAAGTATTATGAATTGAGGAAATATACGAATGAAAAAAATAGAAAACAGAGTATTAAAAGCAACGAATAAGATAGAAAAAAGCTGTGCCTTTGGTGCGATCCGCCAGGGGATGATTATGCTTATTCCCCTGCTTGTTGTTGGCTATGGCGCATTGATGATCATGAGTCTGCCGATAGCAGGCTATCAGGATTTTATTGCACATATCTGGTCAGGTCATGTTATGGATATGCTGCAATTTATATATCATGGTGTAAATGATATTTTTGCGGTTTTGCTTGCAGTGACGACGAGTGTCAGCTATGCGCTGATCAAATCCAGAAAGAAAAGTGGATTTGTGGAGACGGGGGATGCGATTGTACTGGCGGTTGTTACGCTTGTCAGTTTTGCCGGATGTGTAGGAATCCAATATGGGAGTTTTTCGATAAAGGCATTTAGCAATATGAATACATTCACTGCACTGTTTGTATCCCTTGGTGCAGGATTTTTGTATTTCAAATTAAAGGATATAAATTTTATGTCAGTGAGAAACAAGGAAATAGATACTGACAGTGGTTATATGCATGCAATCAATGGAATTGGCTGTACGTTGGGGATATTATTCGTGTTTAACTTGTTTCATCAGGTACTATATGTGACGAGCGGGGTAAATGGAGTACAGGAATTGTTTGAGCTTGGAGTAAATCGTCTGTTTGGTTCGATTGATAATAATTTCTGGTCTGGAATCTTAATCATTGTGGAGACACATGTACTTTGGTTTTTGGGGGTGCATGGAAACAATGTATTGGATGTTGTGATCAAACAGAATTTCTCAGATGTATCTGTTGGTATATTCAGCAAGTCTTTTCAGGATGTGTTCGTAATCATGGGGGGAACCGGCGTGATGATCTGCCTTGTAATCGCGGTTTTGCTGTTTGCGAAGACGAAGAGTCTGCGGAATGTTGCGGGTATGGCGGCACCGGCAGTTTTGTTTAATATCAGTGAGATTGCGTTGTTTGGAGTTCCGGTCATTTTGAATCCGATCTTTATTGTACCATTTTTGGTAGTTCCGATCCTGAATTTCCTGATTACATATGCGGCAATGTATTTTGGCATTGTTCCACATGTGGTAGCATCGGTGGAGTGGACAACGCCAGTTCTTCTGAGTGGATATCAGGCAACTGGTTCGTGGAAAGGAGTAGTGCTTCAGCTTATATGCATTGTGACCGGCGTGTTTGTATATCGTCCGTTTATCCGGATGTTTGAAATGCAGCGCCGGCAGCAGATGATACAGAATGTGAACCAATTGGTAGAAGAATACAAAAAGCAGGAAGAAAGTGGAGTTCTGTTCGCATTTACAAAACGGGAAGATGTATGTGGAAATACGGCACGGCTGCTGGCCGGCGAATTGAAGGAGGCAGTTGAAAATCACAGTCTGTTTCTGATGTATCAGCCACAGGTGGACAAGAATGGGCATTGTTCTGGTGCGGAGGCTTTGATTCGGTGGAATCATCCCGTGTTTGGAAATATTTACCCACCACTTATCATTCAGCTTGCAAAAGAACTTGGAATTATGCATGCGCTTGATGCAGCAATCTTAGATGAAGCGGCAGCGGCGAGAGCCAGACTGACTGATTATGTAGACGAAAGCTTTGATATCTCTGTCAATCTGACCAATGCGTCACTGCAGTGGGATGGATTGGTGGAAGCGGTGGAAAACAGCGTGAAGACACATGGAATTTCCTGTAGCCAGTTGTGTCTTGAAATCACTGAGCAGGACGCGATATCTTCGACAGAGGATGTGGTACATAAAATAGAAGAATTGAAAGCGCACGGACACCGGTTTTTGATTGATGATTTTGGGATGGGGCATACCTCCCTGCTCTACTTGCAGACAGGATTTTTTGCAGTCGTGAAACTGGATGGATCTTTGACGCGGAATGTGCTTGAAAACGAAACCAATGCGGAAATCATCGGTTCGATCACCAAGCTTGGGGAGTCGATTCATTTTACAACGATTGCAGAATGGGTGGAGTCAAAAGAACAGTTAGAGAAGCTGAAAGCATTGGGGTGTGATGTATTCCAGGGCGCTTATTACAGCCGGGCAATCGGGTATGAAGATCTGGTTGAATGGCTTATATCATACAGAGATTCATAATTGTCCGTTGCATTTGAGGCAGATATGAAGTAAGCTGTTGGATGAGTTATTATAGGAGATAATTGATAAGGAGGAACAACATATGAACCAGAAAGAAAACGTAGCGTCAGCTTTGGGATCCATATTGCTTGGAATTTTGCTGATTGTTATGAAAGGAAAAATTATTACCGCAGCCATTACGCTTCTGGCAGTATTTGTAATTGTTGGAGCCATTATGGATTTTGTGGCAGGACTCGTAAATTATGGAATTGTGAAGTCAGTTGCCGGAATCTGTATTTTGGTATTTGGCTGGGTATTTGCAAGTCTTGCATTCTATATTCTGGCAGCAGGAATCATTCTGATGGGACTGTTACAGATATCGTCAATCAAGAAAACGATGCCTGTAAATCTGACTGTGGGAGAACGGTTTCAGGAGTATTTTAAACCGGGACTGATGGTTGTTGCCGGAGCATGTCTGCTCTTCAATCAGAGTGGAACGATTGCGTGGGCATTTATTGCAACGGGTGTGCTGTTGGTAATAAATGGTATCATGACGTTGGTTGGCGCAAATAAAACCTATTAGGTATAGGTAATTGAACTATGAGTTTAACTGTAATGGTGAAATAAGTCTTGTATATCTAAACGGAATGCGTTATACTAACAACAGCTTCGGAAAATCAGAGTATTTTCTTGAATGAAACTAAATAGAACGAAGAAGGCAGATTGTGGACGAAGATAGACAGTTCTACAAGTCTGCCTATTTTTATCAAAAAATCTATTGTTTTTATTCAAGGAGGTATGTATGATGAATACAACAACTACAATCGATAAGGCAACAAATAACCAGAATGCATTTAATTATGCAGTTTATATGATGCTCGGCAGCTACTTCAAGCAGATGGAAGCTGTGTCCGAGTGTTATGTCCAGAAGCTGTATCTCTACTATGTGGAGAATAAGCGGGAGCGCCAGTACAGCTTTGAGGATATTGCAATCCGTTTTGTGGAGCGGGTTTTGCAGAAGCAACTGTCAGAGGAGATCTGGCAGGAGCGGGTGCTGGTATCGTTCTTTGCGAGGGACGGCAGGAACTATGTTGCCTTCCAGGGAGCCCGTTACACATTGGTTGTGCAAAACGACTACCGTGGAGCACGCACGAAGCTGCAGTATCAGCTGTATGAAGATACGCCTGCTATCGAGAGATAGCGGCGTGTGGAAAGGATAACAAGAATGTACCATATAATCGTAAATCCGACCTCATCTTCTGGAAAAGGAATGGATGCATGGAGGGAGATAAAAGACATATTAGACCGAAAAAACGTGGCGTATAAGGTGTATGTACTGCGGAAGCCGGGAGAAGCAACGATGGTTGCAGGGAAACTTACAGCAGGAAGGAACATGGCCTTAAATGAAACGGCTGTTATGGATCAAAGCAAGGAAGTGGTTCGGGAAAATGAGGAAGATATCAATATTTTAGTGATTGGCGGCGACGGAACATTAAATGAAGTCCTAAATGGGATTCAGGAATTTGATCATACGACGTTATCGTGTATTCAGACAGGATCCGGAAATGATTTCGCTAGAAATATGCATTTGGAAAAGAATGTGGAACGTGCAATTACGCATCTGCTTGAAAATCCGGAGGAAATTGCGCTTGATTATGGAGAAGTGACAACGAATCATCAGGGAAGCAGTGCAAAACGATTTTTAATTAGTTCTGGGGTTGGCTATGATGCAAATATCTGCGAAGAGGTCAGCCGGAGCCGACTGAAAATGGTGTTAAATAAGATTCATCTTGGTAAATTGGTGTATGTGCTGATCGGCGTTAAGCAGATATTTGCAAAGAAAACGGTACGCGCAAAATTATACCTGGACGATGCGCCGGTGATGAAGCTTCCGGAGCTGTTCTTCGTCGTTGGGATGAATCATATGTATGAAGGTGGTGGAATCCCATTTTGCCCAAACGCAGATCCGACAGATGGAAGATTGGATGTCTGCCTAGTGAAATGCATGTCAAGGTTGAAGCTTCTTCTGGCAGTTGTGCTTGTTTATTTCAAAAAACATTTGTTGTTTAAGGACATTACGAATCACAGGTGTAAGAAGATGCGTCTGGTGACGGACACACCGCAGTGGATACATATGGATGGTGAGACACCATATCAGGTAAGCGAGATTATCTGGGAGAGCAAGGGCAAACTGCGGTTTGTGCGATAGTATAAAGTTGATAGAATGAAGTGTGAAAAGATGTTAGGGACTGAGAAGTTATGGATATGTACATAGAAAAGGAGATGCACAATGGAGTTTATATGTTACCCCAAATGTTCTACTTGTCAGAAGGCAAAGAAGTGGTTAGATGAAAATAAGATCGCGTATACCGAACGTCATATCGTAGAGGCGAATCCATCGGAGGATGAGTTAAGAATGTGGTACGAGAGAAGCGGATTACCGCTCAAGAAGTTCTTCAACACGAGCGGTAGGCTCTATAAGGAAATGAAGTTAAAGGACAAGCTTTCAGAAATGAGTGAGGAAGAACAGATTAAGCTCCTTGCGACGAATGGTATGCTGGTGAAACGTCCTTTGGTTGTGGATGAAGATAAGGTGCTTGTTGGCTTTAAGGAAACAGAGTGGAAGGAAAAGTTGATATAGAAGTGCATATGTAAGAGAAAGGGAACTGAAAGGCTTTCGACTTTCAGTTCCCTTCTTTAAAATAGATCTGAGATATTCAAAGAAAGTTTTTTTAACGCTTTAAAAGTTTGTCGCGTAGACAGAAGTTCGCTTTCGGAACAATTAAGCCAATTAAAAGATTGATAAGAAGAAAGAGCTTTTTGTATGCAAGCGATTGCGTCATTAACTTTATCATTTAGTGAAACGGTTTCTTTCTCAGCAATTGGAATTTTTATATATTTTTTATCTTCTGTGGAACGGATATAATTAGCTACTTTCATTTTGTATGTGACGTTATAAATAGTAGTTTTGTCCGCCTGGCTATCAATTGATTTACATAAAGAAAGAAGATCATCTGCAGAATAAGGAATATTATCTTTCATTTCTTTATTAAAAAAAATCATAAGTTTTTCATATCTACCAATGTTGTGTTTTCCCATATTATTCCTCACTTTCTGTATCGTTTGCATTATTCCAATCATGAAGAGATATTTGAAGTAATTCAAGAAGTTTAGGGGTGTATTTTCCATTAATTATCTTACACTTCATGTAATCTCTTCGGGTTCGATCTGAAAAGCCGATTAGGTCTGTGATCATAGAATTAGATAATCCTAGAGTCACTTTTTAGATTGTAAAAGTTCTTTTTTTGTCATAAGCATTTTTCCTTTCTATAAATTGAAAAGATTATACCTATTTTTTGTAGTTTTGCTAACGGGGGATTCTTCCGTCTTATAAAAATTAGAATTTTCAACGTCAAAAATGCGAAGTTTGTCAAACAGATTTTGTTGAGTAAAAGTGAAATTAGTCAGATAATAAGGGGAAAAGGAGGTGGAGGATTATGGAAAATGAACCTTGTAGCATTAAAGAAACTGCTTGATGAATATATAGTAAAAGAAGGAGAAAGAGTTTTGAGAATTAAGAAACCTTTGAAGAAAGGCATCCAGAAATAAAAAGGGAAAAAACATATGAGCAGTTTATAGATGTGATATATCCAATAATAGGCGGTATGACGCCGCTTTGTTAAATTAGTTGATTGTTGGTTCTTCTGCGTCCATATGTTATAATTAAACTAATTGATATATGAACTTGAGGGAAGGAGGAGACATTGATGATACCATTGAAAATAGAAACACTATTAGAAGGTCGCGTTGTGGAACACGATCGAGTTGAATATAAAACTGGTTGGAATCCGAATGATATTATTCATTCTATTTGTGCTTTTGCGAACGATTATGATAATTCAAATGGTGGATATATAGTAATAGGGGTAAAAGAGGAAAATGGAATGCCGGTATTTCCGCTTGCAGGTGTGCAAAAGGAAGAATTAGATTCAATTCAGCAGGAGATATTTCAGTACTGCAATATGATTGTGCCAAGATACATTCCAAGAATGGAGATTGTTAATTATAAGAACTCTGAAACATATCTTATATACTTATGGTGTCCGGCAGGTGATAGTGGACCATATCAGGCACCACAATCGGTGTATAGTGTTAAAGGCGGGAAAATTGATAAAAGTTTGAAATACTGGATACGCCCAGCATCACTCACAACGGATGCAAAGCAGGATGAGATATCAGAATTATATGATAAATTTAATTCCGTCCCTTTTGATGATAGAATAAACCGAAAAGCTAGGATTGATGATATTAGAAGAGGGTATATTGAAGATTTTATCAGGAAGAGCAATAGCAGTTTGATAAATGAACTGAATAATTGCACTTTAGAAGATTTGCTCATTGCACGGGAAGTAGCAGATGAAACGGACACAGAATTAGATATTAGAAATATTGGTGTTTTGATGTTTACAGAACATCCGGAAAAACTGATTCCAGGAGCTTACATCGAATTGATAAGATTCAATACCAAAGATGCTGAAGCTTCCGATGATTTTATTGAAAAAACGTTTACAGGACCAATCTGGAAGCAGGTTATGGATGCATTGGATTATATCAAGAATACAGTCATTGAACAAAAAGTTGAAAAGATACAAGGGCAAGCAGAAGCCGTAAGATTTTATAATTATCCATATAATGCATTAGAGGAAGCTTTGGTAAATGCAGTATTTCATAAGTCATATCGTGAGGCTGAACCAGTCGAAATCCGTATTTATGTGGATAGTATTCAGATTTTAAACTATCCAGGACTTGCCAAATGGATTAATTTTGATTATTTTAAAGAGGGAAAAATTAGAGGCAGAAAATATCGTAATCGAAGAATTGGAGAATTATTCAAGGAAATAGATTTATCTGAGAAAAAAGGTACAGGTATTCCAAAAATATTACGGGAACTTAAGAAAAATGGTTCACCGGTACCAGAATTTGATATGGATGATGATAGGACATATTTGAATACGATTATTCGTATTAGGGACGGATTTGAAATGTCCGAATCAATGTCCGAATCAATGTCCGAATCAATGACTAAATTAGTGATTGAATTAAATAACAAAACAATGTCTGAATTGGAGCAAGAAAGAATGCGACGAATTCTTGCCTATTTAGTGAAATACAATGAAATTAATAGTGCCAGAGCAGCGGAATTATTAGATGTTCAGATCAAAACTGCCAGTAGATTATTAAAAAAGGCTGAAGAATTAAATCTTATAAATTCATCTGGAAAAACCAAGGATAAGATATATTTTATAAAATAATGGAAAGGACTATAACATACAATGAAACCAAAATCTCCACAGAGCATACAACTTTATAACATCATGCTTCGTCTTGGATACCCAGAGGAATTTGCAGACATTGTGACGAAGAATCTGAATACGGATTTTACGGCGACACGGATGATGGGATATCTGTATCGGTATTCGAATCCAAGACTGGAGGACGTGGCGGATGAGATGCTGGCGATACTGGATGACCGGAATCGAATCATGGAGAAGAAGGAACTGGAAGAGATCAATACGAAGTGGAATGAATTTCTTCATACGGGAATACCGGATGAGGACGAATAAGAGGAGGACAAACAAATGCCATTTATCAATTCAAAAATCAGTGTAGCACTGAGTGAGGATCAGGAGCAGGAAATCAAGTCAAGACTGGGACAGGCGATTACAGCGATTCCAGGGAAGTCGGAGAGCTGGCTTATGGTTGGCTTTGAGCCAGAGTATAAGTTGTATTTCCGGGGATCAAAGGATCAGCCGATGGCGATGGTGGAGGTAAGTGTGTATGGAAGCGAGAATCCGTCCGCGTTCTCCAAGCTGACTGGCGAGATCTGCAAGATATTTGAGGATGTGCTTGGAATTGCACCGGATCATGTCTATGTGAAATATCAGGCGGTTGCAAACTGGGGCTGGAACGGCGGCAATTTCTAATTACAAAAGAACGAATAAAGGCGCTTTTGATTAAATATAAAAACGAAAGCGTCTTTATATTTTTATTTGGAAGATTCTGCAGAATGTCTGTTGCATATCCTTGGAAGATGATATAAGTTAGGGAAAATATCAGTAAAAGAGGAGTGTGATTGCTTATGCAGATGCAAATAGTTTTGTGTTTTTTGCATTAGATGACGCAGGAAATTATCATGGATTGTGTCATGGTAGTTATTTTGAAACATTTTGGATGACAGGGTGTACCTGTTATGTGGCAAGTCTGATCACGAACAAAGAAGATCGTGGAAAAGGGTATGGAACATTTTTATTGGATTATTTAAAAGAAAAATCAAAAGAGAAAGATTGTAAAGCATTGATATTGGATTCCGGATTGCCACGCGTGGAGGCACATGGCTTTTACGAACATTATGGATTTGCAAAAAATTGCTATGGATTTCAGCTTGTTTTGTAGTCTGATGCAGACAAAGGCATAAAACCAAACAGATCTGTCAATAATACCATTGCGATAAAAATAAGACAAAATAAAGGAGTCAAAGCAATGGAATTAAAAGAGAAAGAACGTACCCTGATTCAGGATTTGCAGACACAGGAGCAGAGCTGCGTGGAAAAGTATGGGAAATACGCAGCACAGGCGAAAGATCCAGAGCTGAAAAGTCTGTTTGAGACGATTCAGAAGGAAGAACAGAAGCATTACGATACGTTGCAGCAGGTGTTAGATGGTTCTGTTCCGGCGTGCGATTGCAACGATACGCAGGGAAAAGACTACGAGCCGAAGGTAACGTATGGTACATTGGATAATTCCGAGGATAAAAAGCATGATGCATTTCTGGCGACGGATTGTATCGGAACGGAGAAGCTGGTGTCCGGTGAATATAATACCGATGTGTTTGCATTTGCGAATACCGCACTTCGGAAGCTACTGGCAGATATCCAGATTGAAGAGCAGAACCATGCGGAGATGATCTACAAATATAAAACTGCAAATGGAATGGCATAAGCTATTATAAAACAGAAAACGGATGGTTGACATTGTGCAATCATCCGTTTTCTGTGCAATAAGCTGTCATACAGAAATTGTGCTTGCACAGACTTCTATAAGAGGATCAATGTTCATCAAGCTGATAGGCGGGATGACAATGTTTGTATATCGAGTAGGTGTCAGCCTGCTCGGTTCATTTAGAATGCCACTTTCATTGCGAGTGCAATCACACATAGAATGATTGCGATTGGCACATACAGGTATCGCCCAAGGAAATACCACAGCTTTCCGCGTGGCTTCCTGCCACCTTCATTGATCGCTGCAAATAAATCACTTTTCTTCATAATCCAGAACCAGGAAATTGCACCAAGTGTTGCGCCGATCGGGATGATGTAGATAGAGACGAGGTCCATCCAGATTCCCCAGCGGGTGATGGCTTCCATACCGATTCCGGCACCAAGGCAGATCACACAGATAATGCCGAGTGCAACAGTACGGCGCAGCTTCGGGAAGCGATGCAGAAGGGATTCGGCAACCGCTTCAAACATGTTCTGCAGGGAACTTACACCGGCGAAGATCATTGCCGCATACAGGATGATCGCAAAGACCTGTCCAAGCGGAATATCCTGCAGGATCGATGGCAATGTGATAAAGAGCAGGCTTGGCCCTGCGTCCACACTGACATCATAAGAGAAGCATGCCGGGATGATCACAAGCGCGGCAACCAAAGCTGCAATCGTATCGAAAATCGCGGTATGTCTCGATACTGCGATGACGTCTTCTTTCCGGTCTAAGTAGGATCCATACGCAATCATACCACTTCCGGTTACGGACAGGGAGAAGAACGCCTGCCCCATGGCAGTGATCCAGACGGTTGGATCTTTCAAGGCTTCCCATCTTGGAATAAACATAAATTCATATCCGCTTGCAGAACCGGGCAGCAGAGCCACGCGCACAGCAAGTACGACGAAGATCAGGAAGAAAAGCGGCATCATTACTTTGTTGCTCTTCTCGATGCTGCTGGCACCAAGCAACAATGTAAGCAAAGTACCAATGATAACAATTATATGGAATGGTACAACCGAGAAATCCGTCATGGAGAACGATTCGAACCATTCGGAAGTGTTGACCTGCATCAATAGTCCGGAAGCAGAGTCAACAAATGCTTTTAATACATAAGCAACGATGATCGAATAGCCGATTGCGATGCACAGGGAACCTGCAAGTGGCAGCCAGCCAAGTGCGCGCCCGGCAGGGGCGAGTTTTTCGTTTCGCGAACGCCATGCATTTTCATAGGACCCGAGTGTTCCTGTGTGTGACCAGCGTCCAATCGCAAACTCCGCCGGAAGTCCGACGTAGCTAAACAAAAATATAAACAATAAATAGATAAGAAGGAAGGCGCCACCGCCATTGCTTCCCATTTTATTTGGAAATCCCCAGACATTTGCCATGCCGACTGCGGAACCGACCGATGCAAGAATAAATCCCCAGCGGCTTTTGAACGATGTTCTAGTTTGTTCTTTTTTCATAAATGTACCATACCTGTCTAATTTAGTTTGTAGTTTATCTATTCTACCATAAAAGCTTGCAATCAATCAATGCGGGTTGGGGAGAAAATGTGAAATGGCGCAAAACTCCCCAACCGGAAGCTTTTGAGAAGCAAGCAGGTTGGGGAGAAAGTAGCGGAAAGGGGAAAACTCTCCAATAAATGAGGCACGCTGCCGCGTGGTGACATGAAATTACATAAAAATCGACTGGCACAATTCCCGCTTATTGTTCTTGCAGATCATGTAACTGTTGATGACCGGTGTTTCCAAGTCCAGTAATGGAATGACGCGGAGCTTGCCCGCTTCTAAGAATGGACGAGCTGTATCCGCGGGCAGGAACGTATAGCTTTCCGAGCCGAGCAAAAAAGGAATGATCTTGGAACAGTCATCGATTTCCAGTGAAAACTGATGGTAGCGCGGAAATAAGTTTCGGATGAACTGTCCGACATCCTGCAGGGCGAAATTGCACATCAGATAATTCTCGGCAATCAACGCCTGCTTCGTGATACCGCGTGCATACATCGTATTATAATAATCAGTCACTAAAATCATCTTATCCTGCTTGTAGACCTCGCAGTGATAGGATGATTTTTTCATAGGAAGATAGGTGAAGATCACATCGAAGATATCGTTCTGCAATTGCTCCATCAGCAGGTTGGAAAGACCAATCGTGATCTTCAGGGCGTCGTTTGGAAACTGTCTTTGATGCTCTAAGATGATCGGCGCCAGATGTCCTTCGTAGATCGAATCAGAGCAACCGATGCGCAGGTGGTTTGCGTATTTGTGTAAGGAACTGATTTCGGAGAGTGACGCATTCGTCAGTGTGATGACCTTTTCGGCATAGTCCTTGAACTGTTCCCCTTCCACTGTCAGCTCGACGCTGCGGTTGTTGCGCGTGAAGAGTGCGATATTCAACTCTTTTTCCAGTTCGTGAATACGGTTTGTCACGGTGGACTGCGCGACAAAAAGCTGTGCGGCAGTGCGCGTATAGTTCTTCGTATTGGCAAGTGTCAGGAACGTATTTAATGCTTCGATATCCATAAAAATCTCCTATTATTCGCAAATTCGATTATTACTATCAAAATTATCTATTTTACATATAATATAGCATGTGTTTATAATGAGTGCAACAAAATTGGATGAAACATCCGAAGGATGGAGGACGGCATATGCAGGAAATCAGACTAAGCAACAAGACGAACAAATTGGAATTAGACCCATACAGCTATCAGTTACAGGACGTGGAATCGCCGGAGCTTTTCCGCGAGATGTTCCCGTATACGGAGACGCCGAAGATTGCATTTAATTATCGCCGGGTGCCTGAAAAGATGCCGGAAGATATCTTCATCACGGATACGACATTTCGTGACGGACAGCAGTCGCGTGCTCCGTACACAATGGAGCAGATGGTGCATATCTATAAGCTCTTGCATGAGCTTGGTGGTCCGAACGGCATGATTCGTCAGACCGAGTTCTTTGTGTATTCGGAGAAGGACCGCAAGGCACTTGAGAAATGTATGGAGTTAGGCTATGAGTTCCCGGAGATCACGACATGGATTCGTGCGAACAAGAAAGATTTCGAGATGGTGAAATCCATTGGAGTCAAGGAGACGGGCGTGCTTGTGAGCTGTTCGGATTACCATATCTTTCACAAGATGGGGCTGACAAGAAAGCAGGCATTAGACAAGTACCTTGGGATCGTGTCAGACTGTATCGAAGCAGGACTTCGCCCAAGATGCCATTTTGAGGATATTACACGTGCGGATTTCTATGGATTTGTCGTTCCGTTTGCAAACCGTCTGATGGAAATGTCCGAGCAAAGCGGCGTGCCGATCAAGATCCGCGCCTGTGACACGATGGGATTTGGCGTGCCGTATCCGGGCGCATCTTTACCACGAAGCGTGTCCGGTATCATCTATGGATTGCAGCATTATTCCGGTGTGCCATCCGAGATGCTGGAGTGGCATGGTCATAACGATTTTTACAAAGGTGTTGTAAATGCGACGACTGCCTGGATGTATGGTGCAAGTGCTGTCAACTGTTCGTTGCTCGGCATCGGGGAACGTACCGGAAATGTACCGCTCGAAGCGATGGTATTTGAATATGCATCCCTGCGCGGACACTTAAATGGGATGAATACGAAAGTGATCACAGAGATTGCGGACTATATCAGCAAAGAAACCGGTTATGAGATTCCACCGATGACACCGTTTGTCGGCGAGAACTTCAACCTGACAAGAGCGGGTATCCATGCCGATGGTATGCTCAAAAATCATGAGATTTACAATATCTTCGACACCGACACGCTGCTCGACCGCCCACCAAAGGTATCAGTAAACTCCACATCCGGCATCGCCGGTGTCGGCTACTGGATCAACCAGTACCGCAAGAAGAAGGGCTTGGAACCCGTCGACAAAAAATCGCCCCTCGTGCGCCGTGTGTACGACTGGGTACAGGAACAGTACGACGAGGGACGAATTACAATTATCAGTGATGCGGAACTTACACGACAGACCGAGCTTGCAATGGAAGCAGAATAGTGAATCTACAAAGCATTAACCAATTCCACCCAGTGCGATACCAAGGATCAGCACAAGGATACAGATCGGGCAGTACAGATATTTACAGACAGGTACATACTTGTCTGTAAATTTTTTGTCGCGGCCAAGGTTGACCTGCTCTTCGACATAGTTCTTACCGTATACCCAGAAGAACATGATACCGGCGAGACCTGCACCAAGCGGGCAGATGTAGATGGACAGAACATCCATCCAGTCGGATACGATTCCCTGAATACAGATGGACACGATCACACCGATCACACCGATGACTAGACAGGAAAGTTTGCGGTTTAAATGAAGCTTCTCCTGTACCGTTGCGATTGGTGCTTCGTATAAGTTAAGCAGAGACGAAAGTCCTGCGAAGAAGACTGCCACGAAGAAGATGATCGCCACGATGTGTCCGCCTGGCATAGACTTAAATAAGCTAGGAAGGAAGATAAACATCAGTCCGGGACCTCCCTGGTCAAGCTGTGCACCGGTTGTCGCCATCGCCGGGATAATAACAAGTGCTGCAAGCATCGCGGCGATGGTATCGAATAAGGCAACACGACCAGCGGAAGCAGGAATATCCTCGTTGTCCGGCAGATACGAACCATAGATTAACGTTCCGTTTCCGGCAACAGACAGGGAGAAAAATGCCTGCCCCAAAGCGAAGATCCATGTCTCCGGCTTTGCCAGAGCAGAAGGCTCGACGCGGAAGATATACTTATAGCCGTCGATGGCGCCCGGCTGGCATGCGGTGTAGATTGCAAGGATCAAAAACAACAGGAAGAACACCGGCATCATGATCTTATTTGCCTTCTCGATACCATTTCCGACACCGAACATCAGGATTATAACAGCAACTACAAGTGCGATGATCTGCCACAGATTGTTGCCGAAGGCAGAAGCCATTCCACCAAACGATGCGGCGAAGGAATCGATACTATTCGGGGCAAGTGTGCTTCCGGTAAATGTTCCGATCATGTATTTCAGAATCCATCCCATGACAACGGTATACCCAATCGCCATCGCAAGAGAACCAAGCACCGGGATAAAACCGAGCGTTTCGCCGACCTTACGTTTGCCACGGGATTCACATGCGGCACCAAAGGCGTCAATCGGACCGGATCGTGTGCCTCGTCCGAAGCTCATCTCCCCGATGACACCGGTCGATGCAATCAAAACGACAAAGATAAAGTATGGGATCAGATACGATCCGCCACCATAGAGGGATACACGTGTCGGGAACATCCAGATATTGCCCATGCCGACGGCAGAGCCGATGCAGGCGAGGATGAAACCGAGACGGTTAGTAAAAGATTCACGTTTGCTCATATAATTTCTCTCTCTCTGAATATTTTGAAAATTATTCCGCACGAACTATGCAGAAAATGAAAAATCTAAAATCTACTATACAGTATAACTGCCAAAATGTAAAATGAATAATAAAAAACGCACGGAAAGGCGGTTGTTTTTTGACGGATTCTATACTAATATACATAATAAATTAAAATGTTTTTTTGATGGGAGATAAATATGAGAATCGGGAAAATAGAGCTTATGCGTTTTCTGGGGGCTGTGCTGATCATGAATGCACATTTTGGCTATCAGGACCGACCATTTCAACTAAGCTGGTTTTTTGTAGAGTTCTTTTATATAATAACCGGATATTTTACAATGAGACATTTCGAGAAACAGGAACCACAGGAACACTTTGAAGCTGTGAAAATAGCGGTTGAGTATACGGGAAAGAAGTTTGTACAGTTTCTCCCGTATACTACGGGAGCGATATTGATTACATATATTGCTATGAATTGGCATTATATAGGAGAAGGTGCATTTGGAAACTTCATACGGTCATTTGAAAATATGCCGTTTGAGATGCTATATCTGTCTGAGGCTGCACCGGAGGGATCGTTGTTGTTTACAATGTGGTTTTTATCAGCGATGTGTCTGGTATTCCCGTTTTTCTGCCTGTTGTTGATGATGCGGAATCGCCGGTTATCTGGCATGATTTGTTTTTATGTAGCACTTTTTTATTATCTTCATACATATGATTATGGTGCACATGAGTTTCCAAATCGATTGGTACGAACATTTGCGGGTCTGTGTCTGGGCGCGACTATAGCGTTGTTGGCGGATTGGTTAAGAGGGATTTCATTAAATCGAACATGCAGGGTGTGGCTGTCAGTGCTGGAAGTAATCACATATGTGTTTCCAATTGTGACCTGTTACCCGCATTTTAAGTTTCTGCGTGGAAATCTGTTGTGCTTTGTGGTAAGTGTGACGATTATATTTTCCGGTCAGAGCATGGTGCCGGATATGTCCTGTCGATTTTTCTCATGCCTGGGCAGGCTTAGTATGCCGTTATATGTATGGCATATAGCAGTGTTGAGAGTAATTGAGAGATTCTTCCCTGATGTTGATATGTTGACAAAGGTGCTTGGCTTTTGGCTTGGTACGTTTGCTTTGGCAATAGGAAATATGTATCTGGTTGGATTCGTAAAACATCGTTTAAGAAAAGATAAGGAATGTACTATGAACTAAGAAAGAGGTGCAAGACATGACAGAACAGGAAAAGATGCTGGCAGGTAAGATCTACGATCCATCGGATGAGACGTTACTTGCCATCCGTACAAAGGCACACAAGCTGTGCCAGACCTATAACCAGACCGCAGACACCGAGGAGAAAGCGCGGGAGCAGATGCTGCGTGACCTGATCCCTGATTGCGCAAAGGGTGTGTATCTGCAGGGACCGATCTATTTTGATTATGGGGAATTTACGACGATTGGAGAAAATACGTTTGCGAACTTTAATTTCACGGTGTTAGATACCTGCCCGGTGCATATTGGAAATAACGTGTTCATCGGGCCGAATGTATCGCTTGTGACACCGATGCATCCGTTTCGTTATCAGGAGCGTAACATCAAGTTTAAAGCAGATGGTACGGCATACGATGATGAGTATGCAAAGCCAATCACGATCGGGGATAACTGCTGGCTTGCAAGTAATGTTGTTGTGACCGGTGGCGTGACGATCGGGGAAGGCTGTGTGATCGGTGCTGGCAGCGTTGTGACAAAGGATATTCCGCCACATTCCCTGGCGGTCGGAAACCCGTGCAAAGTGATCCGTCAGATCACAGAGGCAGATTCCATCCGTGACCGGGCAGATCTGTGGTAAATAAAGAAGAGGGCAGGTTGCCCTCTTTTTTCATACAGCAGATTATAACTGCTTTTTTAATTGCTCGATTTCTTCCTGAAGATAGCGGTTCGTCTCTTCCACACTGCATACATATCCGTATTCTGGCAGCGTCTGGATGAAGTCCATGATACTGCTGCAAAGTGTGTGCTCTTCCAGTGGAAGAATCATGGAATTTCCATCGTTTCGTACCAGCATCAGGAACGTCATGGATGGTGGTGTAAACGAGATGGAAATATTCAGAGACGTATGTATTTTGGAAGGATCTAATAGCAGAAAATGATAGTCTGCATCATTTTGGTTTGCCTCCATAAATTTACGGAGTATATAAATGCGGTCTTCGATGTCAAAGCGGGAGGCGAGCGTATCTGGGAAATTCACATTTTTTCCTTCCGCGGTAAATAATTTTAAGCCTTCCAGCGTGAAGAGAATCGTATGGCTTTCCTTCGTAAGCTGACCGATCCGTTCTAATAATTTGGCGCGGATGACATCCTTGTAAGGGGATTCCAACATGTATTTGTCAATCATTTCCGGCGTGAGATATTTCTCGATGGTGGGCTGGATATTCAGGCAGATTGGATAGTTTAATGCCGGATCTACTCCATTTAATACATTTAACAGGTCAAGTGGTGTCTGCGCACCAGAGGTCAGGATATTTGACCGGGCAAGAAGCTGCTCGTAGTTGTGCAGATAATACTCGTGAATTGCTTTGTCGCTCAATATCAAGGCTGTCTCATAGGTTGGGGACAGCAGGATGACGTGTGTATTCGTGATGACATAATATGGGAACGCGGTTGCCTGTTGTTTAAAACGATTTCGCGCAGAGTAATAATAGTGCACTTCAAATGTGCCAGGAAATGCGGCAAATGATGGCAGCAGATTCTTCAAAATCTGAATGTTGTGTATATTATCATAGTTTTCGCCGTCCATCTGCGTTTTCTGATATTCGATTAAGTGCTTCACATGCAACGGCTGAAAGGTTGGATGATACAGTGGTTTGAAGAAGATAGACGCGTATGGGTGACTCATATCAGCAAATGTATATATAAATGGATGATCTTCGGTTGTCACATTTTTCAGGGCGACAGAATAGATTGCGTTTACAATCTGATAGGTGCCTTGAATCAACATACAGTTCGACCAGGTATCGACATTTGATACAATCAAATCATAAGGGGAATCGTCTGTCTGGTAGAGCGTCGATGTGGACATTTCCAAAATACGCTTGATTTCCATATGTGTCTGGAAACGCTCGGGTCCAATCTGATTGATCAAAAAAGCCTGTTCTAATTCTTCCTTGTCAATCGGCGAAAGTGCGAAAAACGGAAGAAGCTTTTCGTAGATTTCTTTTGTGATTTTTCTTTGCCCGGATAAGATTTTCTGAAGTGTTGTACGATTGAGGCCGCTTTGCTGAGAGATAGAATATACCGTATATCCGTTTGATTCGATGTAGTGCTTGATCAAAGCCTGTATTGTATCCATAATTTTCCTCACTATACTTTAATGCTATGTATATTTTAAAACACAACTATATAAAATGCTATCGCTAAAAATTACAAAAACCGTCACATTTTTTGTCACATATTGAAAATGCATATTTTTTTCTTATAATTGGAACTGTATTGGCAAGGTAGACGGAGAAAAGGGGAGAATGTAATACGTGTTTGTGACAATGATTATATAAACTCCTTGCACATATCGGAAAAGTCTGCGTAATTGCAGACTTTTTTGCTTTGTCAATAAAAAATAACAAAGGGGGCTTTATATGAGAGCAATGAAATGTTGGAAACGGCTGACTGCATTTTTGTTGTCATTCGTCATGGTGCTTGGATTGGTTCTGACAAATGGAATCACCTCCGAAGCAGCGAGGAAAGAAACTGCATGGACAGAAGACGGGGAAATCGAAGTAACTGTTCCAAGTGTTATGTACAAGACACATGTGCAGTCATTTGGATGGGAGAAAAGCTGGAAGAAGGACGGACAATCTTCCGGTACGTTTGGAAAGGCAAAACGTCTGGAAGCCATTCAGATTCATGTAGACGGTGGTTATGGTATTGGAATTGAATACCGTACGCACGTGCAGAGCATTGGCTGGCAGGGCTGGAAGCATGATGGACAGTTATCCGGCACAAGTGGACAGTCAAAACGTCTGGAGGCAATTCAGATTCGTCTGACTGGTAATAATGCAGATTTATATGATGTATATTATCGTGTACATGCACAGACCTATGGCTGGATGGGCTGGGTAAAAAATGGAGAGCCAGCAGGTACAGCAGGACAGGCGAAGCGTCTGGAGGCAATCCAGATTATTATAGTTCAGAAATGGGAATCTCCAGTCTACATGTACAATGCAAGCGGAGAGTCATTAAAGGGCTCTGAAAGCTGTGGATTTGTCGGAACAGCAAAGACAAATACATCCGATGCAAATGGTGTGGTAACATACAAAACGCATGTGCAGAGTTATGGAAACCAGAACTGGGTAAGCGATGGCAGTATTGCCGGAACAAGCGGAGAGGCGAAGCGTCTGGAAGCCATCTATATCAAGTTAAATGCATCGAAGCTTGGCTATACCGGAGGTATCCGTTATAAGACACACGTGCAGTCATTTGGCTGGGAGAAAGAATGGAAAAAGGATGGTCAGATGTCTGGAACGAGTGGAAAGGCAAAACGTCTGGAAGCCATTCGAATTGAGTTGACCGGCACGATTTCTTCTTATTATGATGTATATTATCGTGTCCACGCGCAGTCATACGGCTGGATGGGCTGGGCAAAGAACGGAGAGACTGCAGGTACAGCAGGACTTGGAAAACGATTAGAAGCAATCCAGATCTGTCTGGTAGAAAAGGGCAGCGATGCTCCAAATGCATTGCCGGCAGCTTCCAATGCCAAGGCTTATCAGGGAACACCGGAGCCAGTAGATAATAGTATCATTTATGTATATTCATGGAACACAGAGCTGGGAGAACGTCTGGAGTATTTTAAAGATAAATATCCACAGTATGCAGACAAAGTAAAATTTGAAAATCTGGGACTTAGCGGAACAAGCGATGAATACAAGAAAGAAATCGAAGCTGCATATCAGAAGGGCGGTCAGAAGGTTCCTTCGATTGTAGCGATGGATGAGGATGTTTCAAAATATTTTATGTCTTCGGACATGTTTGTGAGTATGGACAGCATTGGTATTACAAAGAAGGATTATAGCAATGCATTCCAGTACACCATTGATTATGCAACCGTAAATGGCAAGTTAAAAGGACTTTGCTGGCAGGCAACACCGGGATGTTTTGTCTATCGTACAGATATTGCACAGAAGGTGCTTGGAACTTCTGATCCGGCAAAGGTACAGACATATGTAAAGGATTGGGATGCCTTTATGCAGACTGCAGAAAAGATGAAGCAGGCAGGCTATAAGATGGTATCCGGACCAAAGGAAATCCAGAATGCGGCATTGGCAGATCGAAAGAGTGCATGGGTAAATGATGGTACTGTTACGATTGATCCGGCTGTTGACAAATATTTAGAGCTGGCAATGCAATTGATCGACAATGGTTATACAAACAAGAATGATCCTTGGACCGATGGCTGGGTAAGTGATTTCACAGGTGATGTATTTGGCTATTTCGGATGCCCTTGGTTTGTATACTGGTCAATCAACGATGAGGAAAGTGGTTCCGCTACAGCAGGAAAGAGAAATATCTGTGCAGGTCCTTCCGCTTATAATTGGGGTGGTACATATCTTTCTGTAACGGATAAGTGTCCAAACAAAGAGCTTGCAGCGCTTGTATTAAAGACACTTTGCTGCGATACCGATGTGATGTATAAGATTCAGGACGAGACCTTGGATTTTGTAAACAACAAGGCAGTCGTTCAGAAGATGATTGCGAATGGAAAGGGTGCAACTCCGATTTTGGGAGGCGCAAATCCATTGCAGACATGGTATAATGTAGCAGTCAAGGTTGATGGATCAAAGGCAACACAGTACGATTCGGTAATTGATGGATATCTGTATACAGTTATCGATGGATGTGAGGGTGGACACCACGAGTCGAAGGATGATATGAAATCAATGTTGAAAGCGATGATTAAAGAGGGATATCCAAATTTAACAGTGAAATAAAGAACGTTGTTTTTGACGGTAAGGAGCACAGGTATTGCTTGTGCTCCTTCTTTTGTTTTGTAAATAGAATGTAAAAAAAACAAAGTTATTGCAAAATAAATTTCATGTGATATACTAAATATAGTTTCTGGCTATATAGTTTTAATAACCGTGGAAACGCAGGATAAAAAAGGAGGATTTAAAGGGATGAGAGGCAAAAAATGTTGGAAAAGGGTGACAGCCGTCCTGATGGCATTCATGATGCTGGTCGGACTTGTAATGACAAACGGCATTACATCGGAAGCATACTGGTATAACAGTGAGGGTGAGCGTTATCCGAATGTTGGGTATAGAACCCATGTACAGTCAAAAGGCTGGGAGAGAACATTGACTTTGAACGGAAGAACATCCGGAACAGTCGGAGCAGGAAAACGTCTGGAAGCAATCCAGATCATTGTAGAGCCAGGGTATGGTGTTGGCGTTGAGTACCGTACACATATTCAGTCAAAGGGCTGGGAGAAAACATGGAAAAAAGATGGCGAAACATCTGGTACAAGTGGAGAGGCAAAACGTCTGGAGGCAATTCAGATCCGCCTGACTGGTACAAACAAGAACAAGTATGACATTTATTATCGTGTACAGGCACAGACTTATGGCTGGCTTGGCTGGGTAAAGAATGGTGCTTATGCAGGAACTGCAGGACAGGCAAAGAGACTGGAAGCAATCCAGATTATCATTATGCCAAAGACAGATTATCCAACGGATTACGAGGGCTTTGATGGAACGATCGGTGGTGGATTCGTAGATATGGGTAAGAACCCGACAACCAATGGTTCAGGTGCAGTTTCTTACATGACACATGTACAGTCATATGGTAACCAGAAATGGGTAAGTGATGGTTCTATCTCCGGAACAAGCGGAGAGGGAAAGAGACTCGAAGCAATCTCGATCAAGGTAAACAATGCACAGTTGAATAATATCAGCGGTGGTATTGCATATACAACGCATGTACAGACTTATGGCTGGTCACAGGGCTGGAAGTATAATGGAGCAGCATCTGGAACAAGAGGAGAAGGAAAGCGTCTGGAGGCAATCCGTATTCAGTTAACAGGTCAGCTGGCACAGTACTATGATGTATACTATCGTGTACATGCACAGACTTATGGCTGGCTCGGCTGGGCAAAGAATGGCTCAATCGCAGGTACATCCGGTTTAGCAAAGAGACTGGAAGCAATTCAGATCGTGATTATTCCAAAGGGTGAGGATGCTCCAAACCCATTGCCGGCAGCACCAGGTGCAGCAGCATATGTGCATTAATCGGAATACATAACAGAAGATTGGAAGAGACATTATGAGTGATCATAATGTCTCTTTTTTATGCACAATTCCTCATTTGGTTGATAAACAATAAAAAGTTATCGAAAAACAATAAAAATATATTGACATTCAATAATGAATCGTGTAAAGTGTAGAAAGGTTAAGAAATAAAAGGTGAAATGTAGAATGAGAGTCCCGTTTGTAACGCAAGAGTCCCTCTTTGTAAA
>ERZ1108170.697-NODE-697-length-25946-cov-5.515546_pt1 | contig 25946 bp, 29 predicted proteins | sample MGYA00403705_ERZ1108170 | MGnify/ENA primary metagenome ERZ1108170 (study PRJEB35170, sample SAMEA104062422) | human gut metagenome | biome: human gut; feature: human-associated habitat; material: faeces | place: Denmark | collected 2012-06-15 ...
AGACGGTTCGTCCACAGATCTATTTTGCAATCGGTATTTCCGGAGCAATCCAGCATGTAGCTGGTATGGAAGATTCTGACCTGATCATCGCAATCAATAAAGATGAAGATGCTCCAATCTTCGACGTAGCTGATTACGGTCTGGTTGGTGATCTGAATAAGATCGTTCCTGCTTTAACAGCAGCATTAAAAGCTGAGTTAGGCAACAAATAATATAGGTGGACAACCTGTAAGATAGAAAGCCCGTCTTTCGTGTACGGCTTCTGTGAGGAAGCTGACATGGGGGACGGGCTTTTTGCTGGGAGTTGGAGAAAATTTGCGGTTCCTTGTCTGGAGTTGGGGGAAAAAGTTATTTAGTTGTCCGGCAAAATCGTTACGGTACATTTTTTCTGATCCGCAGATACAGAGTCAACCGTGATCGTATACCCGGTATCAATGGTCACCTGTCCGTTGTTGTCATACCAGCCCAAGCCTGTGGCAGTGCCATCGATCACATCACCGTCCCGGTAAAAGCCATTTCCGTCATTGACCAGTCTTAAGATCCGTCTGCCGTTTTTTCGTAGGATGCGATCGTACCGTTCGCTGTGTAATGAAATACATTTCCGGTCATATGCAGTGATCCGTATGAGGCACGGTCAAAATAATTAGTCAGACTCTCACAGGGATAAAATTCGGTGTTGTCTGTGCCAAACAGATAGGAGGAAATTTCTTCGTCTGACAGGCGTCTGTCTGCATCATATTTCACATCCGCAAAATCGACCACAACAACAAGGACGCGGACATTGCCGGTCGTCGGCAGAATATCTGAGGCGAGAGCTGTGATTGATGGCGGAGTCATCGGTGTGTGAAGCTGTCCGTATGCCGAACCCAAAAGCAGGGCACTAAGGCAGATAACCGGAACGGTGTTGAGTACATTTTTTTCTGTATCATGGTAAAAACTCTTTTCTTATAAATATATGGTTAGCTTTGCACGCAAAAAGCAGAATGTCAATGCAACTTAATGATAATTAAGGAAACATTAAACATATGAAAAAAAGCGGTAGTGTGGAGAGGTATATTAAAAAATAAACACAGGTATCCGGATGGAAATAAATACAAGATTTCCTCAAATAAAAATGATTATAGGATTGCGGAAGGCACAGGTGAGTGTTATACTTAATAGCGTTGCAAAAATTACATATTATAAGGAAAGAGGAAGAGACTATGACTCAGAAAAAATTTTCTACGAAGTATCTCGTGGAGATGGCACTTTTAGTTGCTATCATTCTCATCATGGCTTTTACCCCGATCGGATATATCCGAACAGCAGGTCTTGAGATCACGCTGATCGTTGTTCCGGTAGCGGTAGGAGCTGTTACGTTAGGACCAACAGCAGGTGCTATCTTAGGAGGCGTGTTCGGCATTACAAGTTTTATCCAGTGCTTTGGCATGAGCCCGTTTGGTGCCGCGCTGCTTGGAATCAACGGATTTTTAACATTTTTAGTATGTGTACCTACCCGTATTCTGATGGGCTGGCTGACAGGCCTGATTTATAAAGGACTGCGCAAAACAAAGCTGCCGTCAGCTGCATCTGTTACGATCAGCAATCTGTGCTGTCCGTTATTGAATACAACATTTTTTATGGGAATGTTAGTGATTGGATTTTACAAAACGGAATACATCCAGTCATTTGTATCAGCGCTTGGTGCAAAAAATGCATTGTTGTTCATTTTAGCTTTTGTAGGTATCAATGGACTGGTTGAGGCAATTGTATGTTTTGTTGTTGGAACGGCAATTTCAGCAGCTTTAAAAAAGGCATTGAAATATAATTAATAGAATAGGATTCGGAAATCCTCTCATGTGCAGATTTGATCTGTATGTGAGGGGATTTTTTTAATTCATAGGAAATTTCAGTCTCTGTTTTTGTATATTCGCGAAATTTACAACTTCTCTTATGGAACATTTTCAAATCAAAAAAGGCTTTGACTGCACGCTGCGTGCAGCTTTAGGCTGAAAGGAGAAAAATGGAAAATAGGAAAACATTAAGAGAAGTATGTGAACTTTTACAGGTATCGAGGCGCGTAATTCAGGGATACGAAAAAGCCGGACTTGTATCGGCATCACAAAAAAACAAATACGGACATTTGCTCTATGACAATGATGCATTGCAGAGAATTTCACAGATCAGACAGTATCAGAATTTTGGGTATAGTATTAAGGAAATCCAAAAGATCATCGATGCACCGGATGACATTCGAAAGGAAATGTTAAAAAAGCAATTAGTGAAATTAAAAGCGGAACATGGGCGAATGGAAAACATGATTCAGTTAATGCAGAACATGATTGACGAATTAGAACAGCAGTAGTAAAAATATGGTTCTTGAGAAGAAAGAAAATTTATTGTAGAAAGAAAAATGTAATTTCAATATTTACGGAGGAGAAAAAGTTATGAAATGGAAAACAGGTGAAAAAAAGAGCAAAAGCAAAGAAAAGAAAACGCCGGTAATAAAGATTCGAATTACAGGCGGAGTTATTTTAGCAATCGTGGCAGTAGTTGTTATTTTAAAAGTTCTGAATACAGATTTGTCATCCGGTTTCTTTAACAATGCGAAAGATGCCATTATCGGAGAGGAGGGAAAGGTCACAACGATTTCAAAAGCATCATTGGAGAAGGTTTTTGAAATTAGTGAACTTTCAACGGTAGATTACGCTTATAATGCGATCGCCCATGCAGATGAGGAGGATGGTGAGAAACCAAAATATTATGTGGCGTACGATGGAACTGTCACAGCAGGAATTGATTTTAGTAAAATTGATATCAATATTGATGAGGAGACAAAAACAATCACCCTCACACTCCCGGAGAGTGAGATTTTGAATACGACAGTTGATTTCGGCTCTATGGATTATATTTTTAAAAATGGTAAAGATGAATCAGAAACTGTGTCGCAGGAGGCATATGAATTATGCAGAGCAGATCTGGCAGAACGGGCAGCGAAAGAAGAAAATCTGCTGACACTGGCAAGGGAAAATGCAGTTACTGCGGTAGAGGCATTGGTTGATCCATGGGTACAGCAGCTTGACGAAGAATATAAAGTAAATGTTCAGTAGGGGGAAAATACAATGAAAAAATATATTGCGATTCTTATAGCATGTATCATGTCACTGTCTTTGTGCGCCTGTGCAAATGGAGCCGGTCAGGCAGAGAAAACGGAGACAGAAAATACCGTAAGTAAACCGGAATTGTCACAGATCCGGTCGATCTGCGAACTTGCAACATTAGAATGCTATTATCATAATGTGGCAAAGTCCACGAAAACAAAAGGTACCGGATTGGCACATGTGGGAGAAAAAGAAAGAAAATTCTGGATCGAATATACCGGAGTTGCCAAGATTGGAATTGATATGTCTGAGGTTAAAATGGATATAGATGGTACCAGTGTGGAAATTACAATTCCGGATGCAAAGATTCTGGATAAAGAAGTGAAAACGATAGATGAGGACGATTACATCTCAACATTGGATTCCTGGTTTAACAAGAATCAGATCACGGCTGATGAGCAGACACAGGCAGTCAATGATGCGCAGAATGAAATGGCGGCGGCAGTTGAAAAAAACAAAGCATTGTTGGTCAGTGCGCAGGAGCGTGCGAAAACCCTGATAGAAAATTATGTTACACAATTGGGAGAGGCTACTGGTATTGAATATCAGATTATATGGAAATACGACGAGAATGAAGCAGAATCAACGGTGGTGGACGATACACAGGTGAAATAAGAACGTATTTTATTGTATTAAAAATGACAGAAAAAACAGAGAAAATCGGGTAGTTTTATGGGGGATTATACGGTCAGCTGGAAAGTGCTGAGTTTTTACTGGACATAGTTGCAAAAAAGCGGTATATTTTTTGGAAAAGTAGCAGAGTAGGTATGCAGAAATTTACAGCAGTTTTTTTGGTACAGAATGAAAAATAAAGTATTTATGAATTAAGGATAAATTTGCAAAGAGTAAAAAAATTTATTATGAAATTAATCCTGCCGGTGCTGATTATAGCCGTAAAAGATAATATTGCAATATTAAAATTAGTGGCAAATGCGATGATCCAGGAAGAACGCATGGAGTCCTACAATGCAATTAATGAACATATCAATGATTTTCAGAAGATGAAGTTGCAGCAGAAGGGGAACATATATCCACCAGAAAAAGTGATATAGAAAGTGGAAAAGAGGTTGTGTATTATTTTGTCCCGGTGGAAAAGCAGGGGCAGACACTTGCTTTGCTTGTCGGTGTGATTGACTGTGAAAGCTTACCGGATGTTTTTAAGACAACGGCATATAATGGAGAGGCATTTAGCTGTCTGATCGATTATAAGGACGGCAGTTTCATTATGGATGACTGGCATGAGAGACTGGGGAATCTATATGAAATGAAACAGAGACAGCAGCTGAAAGGCTATGAGGATGTTGATTTAATCGAGGATGTAAGCAATGTGAAAACAGGTGTCACAGCCTATAAATCCGTAGAACATAGAAAAGAATTTAATGAGAAGATCCGGGAAGCTGACCGGCGGATGTATGAACAGAAAAATGCATATCATCAACAGCAGCAGGCTGCACAACAGGAGCTGTTACAATAAATGTTTGGAAGAATAGTATACAAATCCCCTGCATACAATGTAAAAACAAGTATTGCAGGGGATTTTTGTGAAAACCTATATTGAGGAAAGAGCTATGGAAATAGCCAGATATATTATTGATAATAACACGACGGTGCGTCAGGCGGCGAAACATTTTGGAATTAGCAAGAGTACGGTACATGCGGTTGTAACAATATAGAACTGTTGACGAAGATGTATTATTGGATTGATTAGAAAAAATATGCATGTTAAAACAAGTATCCGTGAGAGACTTCAGCATTTGAAAAAGTAGAGAAAAAAGTCTTGTGATCATGAGGAAAAATGAAATGGAAAATGAATAGCCGATAAATGTACAGGCCCAAAGGGAAATATCTCTTTTGGGCTTTGTTTTTGCGACAAGTTGTATGCAAAAGGATGATTTATATAATGATTCCATGGTATAATTAGGCTATCGCAGAGGGGGAGGAAGCATGGAAGAATTATTTGTATATTCATTGCTATATAGTATTGGATACGAAAAATACGATGAATATAGAGAAGCTCTTGATAATCTGTTCTGTTGCACTCCAGAAGATGAGATTTTGCTTGACTTAGAAGGTAGAGATTACAAAGATGCTATGTTGCATTTGTATCAGTTAATGAACGAATTATCTTTTGATATTATAAAATTTGGCGGTCAGTTGATGAGTGAATTAAAAACTGTTTATGAAGAAAGTGACATTATTGGATTTAGCGAAAAGATGTATGACTTATGGAAGCTATTGCCTGATAAAATAAATAATGAAGAACCATTTTATACATTAAATTATGCAGGTGATTGCTTAAGTTATGGTGACGAAATACGATGTTGTGAATTATATAAGTGTGCGTTGAATTATTATGAGGATAATAGTAATCAGTACAAGGAAGTGTAATTTATAGAAGAATGGAGATGTGTCATGGGATTGTTTGATAAGTTTAAGAAAAATAGCAAGAATGTGAAAAGAGAAAGCGAGATAATAAATGTTTCTGGATGGGACGCAATTGATGAAGAAGCAAAAAGAATATATCCAGGTCAGTATAATCCAAAACATTATGCATCTTTAATTAAATGGCGTTTTGGTGGATCAGATCCACTAGATGGGATTAGTGTATATGATAGTGGAGATTATTGGCATTTCGTAACGTATGGATTATCAGAACTTTATGACAAAGAAAGCGATGATAAAGAGTGGAGCGGTTATGGAATGGAATTTACATTTAAATTAAAGAAGGATAGTTATGTAGATGAAGAACAAGAAATTAAATGTATATGTGGATTGTTACAACAAATCGCACGGCTTACTTTTGAAAGTGGAGAAATATTTAATCCATTTGAATATTTGTATACAGGACAAACAACGGGTATTGATTCAAGACAGGTTTCAAATATAACAGGTTTTATAACAATACCAGATACAAAATTTCAGACATTAAATACGAAAAATGGACGAGTTGATTTTGTAGAATTTATCGGAGCTACAAATAGCGAATTATTAGCACTTAAAAATAAAGAATTAGATGTAAAAACTTTATATAGTAAAATAGGCAGCGATGTTACGGACTATAATAGAAAATCTGTTGTATAAATTCTAGGTTTCGTGATTGGAAATTATATCAGCTGGGAGATGACTCCCACCTCTATGGGTGGTGAGAAACAAGCTTGTATCAGTGGGGGAGTCAATCCCCCAGCTGATATAGCCTCCGGCAGGATTGCAGAGGTGCGCAGTAGAAGTATGTCATGCAATTGCATGACGCGCACCTCGCAGCAAGAATTCTAGCACCAGCCGAGGCATTCTTGAATAAGAAGAGATTGTAAGCTGATAGGGAGGACAATGGAGTGGATTCAATATTTGAGATAATGAAGAAATATGAGGTAAAAGGAAATTTTGCACATTCTTTGGTTGGTGAAACGATGATAATTGATGCGGAAAAAAGATTAGGTGTAAAGTTACCGGAGGCATATAAAAAGTTCCTGAAAGAATTTGGATTTGGAGGATTGGATGGAGTCGAAACTTTGGGAGTTGCAAAAAATGGAAGAATAGTCTTTGTAGACACAACAATAGAATTGCGTAAATTAGGAATGCCAGATAATCTTATTGCTATAGAAGATTGTGATGAGTGGTGGTATTGTATCGAAAAGAAATCTCAAAAAATTGTTTCCTGGGCATTAGAAGATGGAAGTTCTTATAAGGAGGAGTTCCCTGATTTTGAGTCTTATTTGTCTGACAGGGTGAATGATGCAATAGACAATTTATAAAGCACGTCTTGGTTCAAAATATCATGCGGTTAAATTGGATAAAAGTTTAGTTGAATGGAGAGATGCATTATGGGATTGTTTGATAAATTTAAGAAAAATAGCAAGAATGTGAAAAAAGAAAATGAGAAAATAAATACTTCTAGTGGAAATTTATTTGATGAGAAACCAAAGGATGCATTGACCAATAATATGAATTTTGATGAAAAATTGGGTACTTATGTAATAGAGATTAAAGGCATTATTTTTGAAAGTGGAACAGAACAAGGTGATACTTATATAAGTAGTTTGGATAAAATTGCAGATAATTACTATAATGCTTTAAATGGTATTGTTAAATTCATGATGCCGGATTTGGAATTGACTTATGGTAAATTAGATGAAGAATTGATAAGAGAAAAATTAGGAAAGCCAACGATTGATTATGATAATGGTACAGTAAAATATTTAGAACAATCATTTGACGGTTTTCATATTTTTGAATTTGAATTTTTAGACGATGAATTTACAGATATTCAGTACTTTTCAATTGATGGTTAAATTTTGTAGAGCAAGATCCACCCGGGTAATACCGTATCGTAATAATTGAAAATAATATTTAGAAATTAGGAATATTATATTGGCTACATTGAAAATGTAAGCAGGTAAAAATTGAAATTTTTTTACAGAGCATCTGGCAGAAGCCAGGTGCTTTTTTTGAAAATTTTGAAAGAAAATATCATGTAAATAGTGCGGAAATCTTTGATGGAAGCTAATTAGATGAAGATGAAATTGAATCAAGAGGATGAAAATAGAAGATTTATCAAAAATAAACTTGTTAAACACAGGTGGATCTTGCTCTTGTATAAAAATTCAGATTAAAAAGAAGAAAGAAATAACAATGAGCGAGATTCACTAGGGATTACAGTACCTTAATTGGTTCTCTGCTTATCTTTAAGATTATGTGAAATTTTGGGATGCACAGTAATGAAATTATGAAAAAATTAAAAAAATTCTGATGAGGGGGCTGTATTTTATGCCCTCTCCCTTTGTATATATAGAGGGATAAATTTTTGTGGATATAAAATTCAAAAATATATTTCCTCAAATATTGAGAAGGTGAGGAAGAAACAAATGAAATATTTGTACATGAATGAGCAGGAGCGGCAGATACAGTATTATCAATTTCCAAAATTCTTGCTGGAATTACAGCTAAGTCAGAATGCAAGAATTATTTATATGCTGTTGTATGACCGGGCGAGAATATCACGAAAGAATAATTGGACAGATGAGGATGGAAGAGTATATGCAATATTTCCAATTGAAGAACTATCACAGAAAACCGGGAAGTGCAAATCTTCTGTTAAAAAGGCTTTGAAAGAACTAGATGATGCAGGACTGCTAATTCGGAAATTTGGTGGATTTTCAAAACCAAGACATATGTATGTAATGATACCAGACAAAGTAGAGGTTTCTGGAAAGGTACAATTACAGACAGATATAAAGAAAGCCGATAGAGAGTTTAAAAATGAGCTTTCATATGGTCAGAATGATAACTCTACGAAGGATATAAATACGGCATCTAATAAAGTAATAGAGAAAAATAACTCAAGTAATAAGTATGGAGTAAGTAGTTACAGTATAAAGAATCAAAAGATGAATTATGAGTGTGGGGAGGGAGAAAGCCTGTGATGTATGAGATACAAACATATTTAGGCGCAGATGGATTGATGCATTGTACTGTTTGTAAAGAACCCGTAGAAGCATTTTATCCAAAAGGTTCTTTGCTTGAAATGAGAAAGCATCACAGGCAGTGTGCGTGTGAAAGGAAGGCATATGCAGAAGAGGCACAATATTATAAAGAAAAAGAGCATCGGGAGCTAATCGCAAGAAATAAGAAAATCTGCTTTGAGGAAAAAGAAATGGAGGGATTTACATTTCAAAATGTAGAAAGAGATAGTGGCGTTATAAGAATCGCAGAAGAATATGTAACAAACTGGCAAAAAATGAAGCAAAACCATATGGGATATTTGTTCTGGGGACCAGTTGGAACAGGAAAAAGTTATCTGGCTACTTGTATTGCGAATGCATTGCTGGAAAAAGAAGTTACCGTGAAAATGACAAATTTCAACACCATATTAAATGATTTGTTTGCAGTTGAAGACAAGACAGAATATATCAGATCATTGAATGGATATGAGCTTTTAATTATTGATGATCTTGGTGTAGAACGGAGCAGTGAGTATGCATTAGAAAATATTTTCAGTGTGATTGATTGGAGATATCGATCGGGGAAACCTTTGATTATCACAACAAATCTTCCTTTAGCACAATTAAAACAAGAGACAAAAATTGAGAAGAAAAGAATTTATGACAGAATTCTGGAAAGATGTATTCCGGTAAAAATTGATGGAGTCAGCAGACGAGAAGCCATGGCAAATGACAATATGCAGACTATGAAAAACATTCTGAAAATCTAGGACTATTTCAGGAGGAATTTTCATAGTAATGGACAAAGAGTGAGCAGGGAGGAGGTGGAAACTTCACCATGGCGAAAAGAAAACTGAACTATCGATTTCATAATCCAAATCCGGTGGAAGTAACCGCCGATTACATATTGAAAGTGATGATAGAAGCGAATACTGAGAAGGTGGAGAAGATATTGCGGGAGAATATGGTGCAGATGGAAGTAAATGAATGTGAACTGGAATAAAGCGGATAGATGAGGAATGGATTGAAAGTCATTAACATGAAGTCTAAGGTGTATAATTTTGTCGAAAATCGCCGAAATGTAAATTATAATATAAAATATGAGATTTTATCTCATAAAACTATTGTAAAAATAAAAAAACGAAATATAATAAAGATATAGGCAAGAAGTTTGGACTAATGGAGGTAAATAAGATGTTATGCCAATTTACAGTGAAAAATTTTAAGAGCATACGGGATGAGGTAACATTTGACATGCAGGCTGCCGCCATTTCTGAGCATGAAGACAGAATTATAAAAGATGCAGATGGGGAATTGTATTTACCGGTATCTGCCGTATACGGACCCAATGGCGGAGGAAAATCTAATGTTCTTGAAGCATTGCATAGTCTGGTTACGAAAGTATTGAGACCATTATATGCTACAAGCAATAACGAAGAGATTGCAATGAAAATGAAAAAACTTGTGATAGAGCCATTTGCTTTTGAAGAAGGAACAAGAAATGAGCCAACAGAATTTGAACTGTTTTTTAGAACAACAATGGCAGAGTATCGCTATGAATTAACTGTAAAAAAAGAAGTAATCGAATACGAAAGGCTGGATCGTATAAAATTAGAAACAGGGCGGAAATCAGCACTTTTTGAACGAGATGAAGATGAAATTACTTTGAAAGGTGCATTTGCAAGATTGAAAACCAGTGATGAATTATCCGATACATTGCCGTTGCTATCGTATCTTGGAATTACTTACAGCAAAAATGAAGTGGTGCAGGATGTACTTGACTGGTTTGATGAAGAGATTGATTTCCTGAATTATGGAAATCCTATGCAGGAATTACGAATGGCTGTTTCGAAATCAGAGGATGTAAAAAGACTGATGCTTCAGATGATTCAGGAGATGGATTTGGATATCGTAGATTTTCGCGTTGAAGAAAAGGAGAATGACCGGATTGAAGTGTTTACAAAACACGTAGTAGATGAATATGAAGCAGAATTGAATTTATTTGATGAATCCAGTGGAACAAAGAAATTATTTGGTCTGCTCCCGTTTATTGCAAAAAGCTTGTTGAAGGGAACAACTCTTGTAATTGATGAACTGGATGCAAAAATCCATCCGGTATTACTGAAATATCTGATTATGACGTTCAGTAATATGGAAAAGAATAAAAAAGGTGCTCAGTTGATTTTTACGTCACATGATCTGTCTACTATGAACAGTAAAGTATTCAGAAGAGATGAAATCTGGTTTGTAGCAAAAGGAAACCGTCAAAACTCAAAATTATATTCTCTTGTAGAATTTAAAAATAAGAAAGGTGAATCTGTACGGAAGGATGCCAAGTTCGATAAACAGTATCTGGAAGGGAAATATGGTGCAGATCCATACCTCAGAAAGATTATAGATTGGGGGACGGTGAATGGCTAAAAGAGTCAGAAAAGAGAAAGACAACTGGAAGAAGAAACGTCGGCAGGAATATCTGGAAAAGAAAGAATCCCGCTATTATATTTTCTGCGAAGGACAAGCAACGGAACCTAAATATTTTCAAGGATTTAAACGATATATTGAAGATAATCCCATTTATCGAGATATGGTTTTGATTGAAATTGAAGGCTGCCAGGCTGAGACGATGCGGGTAATCGGAAAGGCTGAAGAGTATGTGCGTGAGAATAAGATTACGAAAGGGCAGATATGGTGTGTCTATGATAAAGACAGTTTTCCATCCAGTGATGTCAATGGAGTAGCCCAGCGGGCAGAAGTATTAAATCAAAAGAATCTGGATATTCAGTATCATGCAGCGTGGAGTAATGAGTGTATCGAATTCTGGTTTATGTTGCATTTTGCATATTACACAGCGAATAATCACAGATCCGAGTATAAAAAGTTTTTGAATGAGAAATTTCAAGAGCTGGGAATTGGAAAGTATGAGAAGAATATGGATAACATATTTGAAACGCTGATGAATGGTGGAAATCCGAAGTTGGCAATTCGGTATGCGAAACGGATTATTAAAAATGGAGAAGGAAAGACGCCAGCGGAGATAGCACCTGGAACGAAGGTGTATGAGTTGGTGGAGGAACTGGCGAAGTATTTGCCGGAGGAACAGAAGAAGCTTTTTGAGTAGGTATACAGGAGAAAAGGATAATGAAAATGCGAGTTTTAGATTTGAATTCAGGATTAGGTGGACGAATATATGCGTTTGAAAAAGCTGGTTTTGAAGTTGTTGCCGCTATAGATAATGATGTTGAAAATTGTGAGATTATGGCATCATGGATGGGAAAAGAAAAAATATTAAATTACGATTTACTTGAAGTGAATCCAGAAATTTTACCGAACGCCGAAATAATTACTGCAAAGTATATTCAACACCTATCATACGAATCAGGCCGTATGAGATATGATGTGCCCAAAAATGAGAATATAGTTATTTTTAATATTATTTCGAAGAAGAATCCTGTTGCATTTGTGTTAGAAGTTCCGGTAAGTAGCATAACTTCGAAACGTCAAAATCTCGAAGAATATATACATAGATTTTATGAAATTGGATATAGCGTTTCATATGTAGTTTATGATGAAATGAACTTTTCGGGATATCCTATGGTGGGAAGACAGGGATATATTGTAGGGTGTAGAAGTGATTATAATACAGAATTTGTATTTCCCAAGTCTATGTATGTTAGCCCAGATAGAGAAGTGTTGCTTGAATCACCTGAAAAAATATATCCATGGTATAGAAAGTTAAATTTTTCCACTAACGATTGGGAACCAGGGTGTCTGTATCTTCGAACTCGAGGAATCCTTTCAAAAAATAAATATATTCATATGGGATATATGAGAGAAAATTTTTTGATAGATGAAATCGGTCCAAGAAGATTTACACATAATGAACTAGCTTCGCTTAAAGGCCTTCATAATTATAATTACAATAGACAAAGCAATAAAAATAGGATGTATAACAAAATCGCATATGCAACTAATGTCTATGTGGCAGAAGCCATTGCAAATGAACTTAAAGGCTATCTTAGCTGTGAGCTTAAAAAATATGTGCATAAAGATTATGAGAAATCAACTAAAAATGCTTTCGAGAAAAAAAGAGATCAGGAAAAAAAGATACTATTTCCTAAGCGAATATTAAAAGAGATTAAAATTCAAAAATTAAAGGGAATAAATAATTTATCATTAAAATTTGATAAAAATATGGTTGCATTGATGGGAGTAAATGGTTCAGGTAAGTCGACCATTCTTCATGCTTTGGCATGTTCGTATTCACCATATGAGAAAGGTGAAAATTATAAATTTAGCTATTTTTTTACACCGAATCCGGATGCTTCATGGAAAGGAAGCTGTTTTACGGTTGTAAATTATGATTTAAATGAGAAAAAGAAAGTTTCCAAAAAGTTTGAAAAAAAAGGAGATAGATGGGCTAGATATGCTTCGCGTCCTCAAAGGGATGTCTATTTCATGGGGATTTCTTCATGCATTCCAGAAATTGAGGTAGAGAAAAAAACGTCTTTCATAAATTATGTTTCAAAGACATTGAGTGATAAATTAAATGAGAAAATTATAATAGCAGCATCATATATATTAAACAAAGATTATGAAGAATTATTATTGCATGAGGCCGGAAGAAAAAAATACATGGGTGTTCATACCAAAGGTGGAATAAATTATTCTGCATTAAGTATGGGAGCTGGTGAACAACGTGTTATTAAAATCTTGAAAACAGTATATAGCGCAAATCAGTATTCGCTAGTTCTGATTGATGAAATAGATTTATTGTTACATGCGGAGGCTTTCCACAGACTAATAAGAAAATTAGCAGAAATAGCAACGGAAAAAAATTTGCAAATTATTTTTACAACACATTCATTGGAAATGCAATTTTTAAGTCAGTATGCGGATATTAGATATATAGAACAGCAAAATGATAGGATGTTAGTATATGATTCTATAAAACCAGATTTGTTGTATAAGATGAGTGGCGAAATGAAGAGAGAGTATTCAATATATGTAGAAGATAGGTTTGCTGCGGCTATTGTACAACAAATTGCAATAAGTTTGGGAATGAAACGTTATATAAGTATTATTACCTATGGATCGATTGAAAACGCATTTGTAGTAGCAGCAGGAAAGGTTTTGAGCGAAGAAAACACGGAGAATGTGCTTATAGTTACAGATGGAGATTGTTTTGTTACTTCAGAGGAAAAAGAAAAACGTTTGAAAAATATTTTAACGGGTACAGAAGAGGGACATGATGAAAAAATTCGAAAAGCATTAAAAATGATTGTGCAATTCAATTTACCTGAGAAAACAGCACCAGAAGAGTATATTCATTCAATGCTGGTTTCGATGGATGATTCATACGAGTGTGTCGAATGTGCAAAAAATATTACGGGTGTAGATGATAGCCACGAGTGGATTGAACGTATTGTAGAACAGATGGGGATTGGTAAACAGATTTATTGTACAATAATGGACATAGTATCGGAGCATGAACTATGGGAATCATATATAAGTAGTGTGTATGAGTGGATTAAGGGAAAAAAAGATGAGATAAAATTGGTTTCTATCGATGAGTAAATGTATGAAGAACTATATTTTGGAGAGTATTCTTGGAATATAGTTCTTTTTTGAGTGATTATTATAGTAATTGCATGTTTACAAACTTTCGTTTTAAGGTATAATAAAGATGTAACAGAACGATATAATTATAACAGAGAGGTAATACTATGAACATAGCAGCCTATTGCCGAGTCTCCACCGACAAAGCTGATCAGCTCAACAGTCTGGAAGCCCAAAAGGAATTCTTTTCAGAATATACCAAGCGCACAGGGGACACTTTAGTAAGATTATATGCAGATGAAGGTATTTCTGGAACTAAAATTAAAAATCGTAAAGAATTTCTTCGCATGATGTCGGATGCAGAGCATGGATTATTTGACATGGTTGTTGTAAAAGACATCTCTCGTTTTGCCAGAAACACGGTGGATCTTTTACAGAATGTCCGTAAGCTGAAATCATTGGGGATTGAAACTCAGTTTCTTACAGCGAATATGACCAGCATGGGAAACAGCGAGTTCGTACTAACCATCTTTGGAGCTCTGGCACAGGAAGAAAGTGCCAATACTTCCAAGCGTGTAAAATTTGGAAAGAAGATGAACGCAGAAAAAGGACGAGTTCCGAATATTGTATATGGATACGACAAAACAATCGGAGATTATTTTAATCTTGCAATCAATAAAGAAGAATCTAAAGTTGTACAGCAGATTTACAAGTGGTACACAGAAGAAGGTTACGGTGCTGCTAAGATTGCCAATATGCTAAATGAAAAAGGTTATAAGACAAAACGAAATTGCAAATGGAGTCAGAATGCAACTTGCCGTATTTTGACAAATGAAATATATACTGGAAAAATTATCAATGGCAAGCAAGAAGTCAGTGATTTCCTAACAGGTCAGAGAAGAGATAAGGACGAGACAGAATGGATGGTAGTGGAGCGGCCGGAACTTCGAATCATAGAAGATGAGACATTTGAAAAAGCACAGGAGATTTTAAGAGGCAGACATGATGCATTTAATCTTAGTCACGAACGGCAGAGTAATAAGCATCTGTTTTCGACATTGATCAAATGTAAAGAATGTGGCTGGTCCTTCCGTAGAACGGTTCGTACTTATAAGAACACGTATGTACGGTGGGTATGCTCGGGGCGAAATGGCCGGGGCGTAGATAGCTGCCCCAATAAAACGGTTGTGGATGAGGAAGAACTCATTGAAGTTCTGCAGGAATATTTTACAAATGTATTGAAACAAAAGAAAAAAGTGATTGCTCATGTGGTAAATGAGTTTCAGCGTGTATATAAAGCTAAAGATGAAAATGTAGAGTACGAAAAAGAATTAAATGCAGAACTTGCTAAATTGCAAAAGACCAGACAAAAATATATGGATATGTATACGGATGATTTGATTTCTCGTGAAGAGTTGAATGAGAAGATTGGTGGTTCTCGCCAGGAAATGGAACGAATAGAAAATGAACTCAAGATGGTATCTTATCATTTAACCAAAGGGGAACAGTTAGAGAATATTTTAAATAATACATTTAAAGAAATTGAAGACATTACTGATGTACACCAGATGGCCAATCAGCAGTTAAAGCGATTGATTCAGAAGATAGAAGTAGATAAGGATGGAAATGTAGATATTTATTTACGCTTGCTTGGAGATCTTGGGTTAGATGAGTCTGTATTAATTGAAGAAAATGAAACCGCTCTAAATTGTGACAACCAAACATAAAGATGTCACGGAACGTCTCGCCCAGGTCAATCCATCGCTTGCAGCGGAAGCGCGCAAAGTATTAGATGTCAATAAATCCGAGCGTCATATCCGTGGTGGACTTGCAACGAGAGAAAAATATCTGCATCAGCATGCGTGAAGCGATATATAAGATAGGCAGTTTTGATTTACAATGAGGAGAAATATCTACATCAGCATACATGCACAATAAATTTTTCAAAATGCACAAAAAAATTGTGAAATTAAAACTATTATGTGAGTGTGTAGAATGTGTTATAATAATCACACGACGTGCAGCAGAGAAAGCGATCGCAAAGATTGCTTTCTCTGCTTTTTTGTCGGTAAAAATAATTATAAAAGAATGAGGAGAGAAAAAATATGCCAAAAACAAAGTTACAGGAAGTTGTATTTACTATTTTAATGGTATTTGTCATGGTGTATACAATGATCTGCTACAACATTGCACTGAACATGGGAGGAATGAGCAACATCGTATTTTTAAATGCATTTCACGAACTCGTCATCATGGGACCGCTTGCGTTTATTCTTGACTTTTTCCTTTATGGAGCACTGTCTAAAAAACTTGCATTTCGTATTGTGACACCGGGCGTGGACAAACCGATCATGCTGATTCTTGCCATTTCATCGATCACAGTCTGCTTGATGTGTCCGACGATGAGCCTGGCAGCGACAATTTTATTTAAACATGCAGGAAAAGAAGTGATCGCAGTGTGGTTTCAGACAACAGCACTGAATTTTCCGATGGCATTTTTCTGGCAGATCTTTTTTGCAGGTCCACTTGTGCGAGCTATTTTTGGAATGATTTTTAAAGAAAAAGAGAATTAGGTTATGGAAGAAGAAAGCAAGTATTCAGAAGGCGGGAGCGTCAGAAATTAAAAAGTAATTCCATGTCCGGCATTTGGAAAAATCAGCGCTGCAGCGCAATCTGCGAGAAATAAAAGGATCAGCATACTGTTGAAACCACGTCTGAAACCGCTTGGCAGGGAAAACCAGAGTTTGCGAAAAAAATCAGAAAATACGCAGATCCATAACACGCCTGCGGCACCGAATCCGACAGCTGACAAAAGACAGATATATCCGTGAAAATTTAAGGGATAACTGCTGTAATCCCAGTAACGCAGATCAAAAAAGGTATTGAGAAACCATCCGATCACAAGTTCTAAAACTGTTCCAAGAAGGGCAGTTTTTATAAATATTGTGATGGGGTGGTATTTTATTTTCCAAAGAAAAGACGGGGCGGATCTGTGACTGGTTCTGGCGGGAATATTTTTTTCGGAACGATGAAAAAGGCAGTAAAATATCACCGCGCCGATACCATAAACAGGGAGCCATGGACCATAAAAAAATCCACGGTTGCGAAAGGTACCGTCCTTTGCAAGAAAGATGAGGATTTCCCAGAGAAATCCCAAAAAACTTCCAAGAAAGAAAAAGTGAATCAGCAGGGAAGCTGCGTCCTGTATGGGTTTCTGCTCCGGTGCACAGAGTTGTGAAAAATCCGGTAGGTTGGAATATTTTTTCATGTGGATAGTATGACCGGTGAGGGAAAGGGATATGTATTTTTTTGATAAAAGTGACAAAATACCGTAATGGAGGGAAAAACGCCTTGTAAACTCCCAGAACGTATCTTATAATAAATATCATTAAAGCCTGTATCAGGGAAGGACATGAGTTTGGAAAAGGTATTGTCACGAACGGATTGCAGGCAACGAAAACATCAGGAGGAAGAAGATCAATGGATCATGAGAAAGTAATTGTCATTGATTTTGGCGGTCAATACAACCAGCTGGTTGCGAGACGTGTCAGAGAATGCAATGTTTACTGTGAGATATATTCCTACAAGACGGATATCGCACAGATTAAGGCAATGAATCCAAAGGGAATCATTCTTACCGGCGGTCCGAACAGCTGCTATGAGGCTGATTCACCGACCTGTTCAAAAGAATTATTTGAACTCGGCGTGCCGGTTTTAGGACTCTGCTATGGTGCGCAGTTGATGATGCACGTACTTGGAGGAAAGGTGGAAAAGGCACCTGTCCGTGAGTACGGAAAGACCGAGGTTACGGTCGAAACTTCATCACCGTTATTTACCGGCGTATCAGAAAATACAATCTGCTGGATGAGTCATTTTGATTATATTTCAAAGGTTGCACTGGGATTTCATATTGTTGCACACACGGCAGATTGTCCGGTTGCTGCTGCAGAGAATCAGGAGAAAGGATTATTTGCAATCCAGTTCCACCCGGAAGTGCTGCACACACAGGAAGGCACAAAGATGCTTCACAACTTTGTGCGTGGCATCTGTGGCTGTGAGGGAACTTGGAGAATGGATTCTTTCGTGGAAAATACGGTAAAAGAGATCCGTGAAAAAGTTGGTGACGGAAAAGTATTGCTTGCCTTATCCGGTGGTGTGGATTCTTCCGTTGCAGCAGGTCTGTTATCCCGTGCGATTGGAAAACAGCTTACCTGCGTATTTGTAGATCATGGTCTTCTCCGTAAAAACGAGGGCGATGAGGTCGAAGAAGTATTCGGACCAAACGGACAGTTTGACCTCAATTTCATCCGTGTCAACGCACAGGACCGCTATTATGGAAAATTAGCCGGTGTCACAGAGCCGGAACATAAACGTAAGATTATCGGTGAGGAGTTCATCCGTGTATTTGAGGAAGAGGCAAAGAAAATCGGAGCCGTTGATTTCCTTGCACAGGGAACCATTTATCCGGATGTTGTTGAGAGCGGACTTGGCGGAGAGTCAGCCGTCATCAAGTCTCACCACAATGTAGGCGGTCTGCCGGATTTCGTTGATTTCAAAGAAATCATTGAGCCACTCCGCAACCTTTTCAAGGACGAAGTAAGAAAAGCCGGACTTGAACTTGGTATCCCGGAAAAACTTGTTTTCCGTCAGCCATTCCCGGGACCGGGACTTGGTATCCGTATCATCGGAGAAGTGAATGCTGAGAAAGTCAAGATCGTGCAGGATGCCGATGCCATCTACCGCGAGGAAGTCGACAAGGCAGTGGAGGAATACACCAAAGCAAACGGCAAGGCACCATCCTGGATGCCAAACCAGTACTTTGCAGCACTCACTAACATGCGTTCCGTCGGCGTTATGGGTGATGAGCGTACCTACGACTATGCCGTGGCACTGCGTGCAGTTAATACGGTCGACTTCATGACTGCTGAGTCAGCCGAGATTCCGTTTGAGGTGCTTCAGAGAGTTATGAGCAGAATTATTAATGAGGTGAAGGGCGTCAACAGGGTAATGTATGATTTGACGAGTAAGCCACCGGGAACGATTGAGTTTGAATAACGGACATATCCCAAGGCAATCTCTTTTATCCTCAAGGGGCAAAAATCTTTAGCCTAGGGAATGAATAAAATAACGAGAAAATAAAGACCTTGTAGAGCGGAAAAACCGTTCTATGAGGTCTTTTTCTTTTACTTAAAACCATGGAGAAAGCCTTGAAAATAGAGGAATATCGAGAGATAAGAGAGAAGAAAGAGAGAGTAAGCCAAGACCTTGAAGGAAGTTCTAAAATGCCTTGAAAGAGAAAATAGGTGAGGATAAAGGATTTTGCCTTTTGAGGATAAAGAGGGTTGCCTGAATATAAAAATGGAGCTCGGAAATCCAGTGTTTATGCGGGTTTCCGGGCTCTTGCTATGTGGTTTGAGTACAGATTGAGTACAAAACATACTACCGAGGAATTTCTGTAGGTAAATAAGATGATAGAGCGTTTATTATTTCATCTCGACATGATGAATGCAGTAATGCAATTACGGTGGTACAGTAATCTTTGTCTTGCAATCCAATATAATGTCCAATTGACTTTGCAATGTTCTTTTCATTGAATACTTTTATTACTTTTGAATAATCTTGAGAATCTAGTACCGCTTGAAAGTGTGCTTCTTGCTCCTGTTTTATTGTATCGTAGTCAATATTGGCAAGTGCAGTATTCAGTGTTGCTTTTGCTTCAGAATTATTTTTCTTTGAGATTTCAATACAATTTAGCAAGTATTTTATATGAGCAACAACACTTTGACATATTTGTTTTTGCATTTGATTACTGAAACGAGTATCTATCACATACTTTTGGATTTCGGTGAATACATTGTCTGCTGATTTTGCCATTCTCTCTGCCATAAAACGAATTAACTCTTCAACAATAAAAAGGTTTTCAACTTCTGCGACTTCTAAAGCATAGATGCCATCCTGTTTATAGGATTCAATTTCATATTCCGAACGATAATCTCTGTCAATAATGCCATATACTTGACAATTATGAAGAGATATATTATTGCGAAAAGCCTTTGTACGTGATATTACTTGAGTGCAACTACCGCAAGCAATAACGTGATAATTATTAAATATTTCGGAATATAGCTGGGTGTCGTAACTGTTGTTTTCACCCTCGACAAACAATATGTTTTTTCGAGATCCAAGAATATCGAGTAGTAATTCTTCTGGTAACTCATTATTATTGATTTTTTCTAACTTCCAATTATTACCATCATATTCCTTAATCCAGATTTTTTCTGCATTTGAGTGAAGGGATGCAAATTGTGTGTCATGAGTTATAAAAATAAATAAACAGTCAGTTCTATACTTTTCAAGCGAAAGCCATAGACGGTTCATAATTGAACGGTGTAGATGTACTTCTGGTTCGTCTATTATTAATGTTTTGTTTTGTGGAACACATAATACCTGAGCTGTTAGATATAATACCGCACGCTCACCATCACTCATCTGATTTGCGGAATATTGCTTTTTAACACCATTTTGTTCAAAGGCAGCATAAAATTTAGAGTCCTCAAGAATGAGCTCTCGTTCTGGTAGTACTTCTTGCCATATGACTTTCAGTTTATCAATGGATGTTTGAGGTGGCGTTGGAGGGGTGGAGTTGTTTTTTGCGGCAATTTTGCATTCGGAAACAAAATGATCGTTCTCATTATTTTTTAGTCCAATTAATGCAGCAAGTACATTTTCGAAGTCATCAATCAGTTTCGTTGTATAATCCTTACCCCAATTCCATCGTTGATCTTTATGTGCATGCCAATTTTTGTTATCTGAACCATAAAAGACAAAATCTTCAGCTTGAGAGTAACTTTTTAGTGTGATGTTTTCGTTGAAATTTAAATTACGTTGAGCGCCGATTCGATGAACTTGACTATAGTTTTGTTGTTCAATCCAAGCTCCTAATTTGCTTTTTCCTGATCCGTTAGCACCTATTATTATTATTGAACTGACATCTGTTGTAAAATCTACTTTTTTTCCTGTTTCATCAGGTAACCAATATGTAAATGACATAGATTATGTCCTTTCTCAAATTGTAAAATTATATAAAAACACTATAATATTAATAGCATTTGACTTCTTTGCAATTCCAATTCCACTTTTTCTTTTGTCTCGGCTATCTCATCTATAGCTGCTTTTGTAGATTCATTTGGATTATCCCCAGCGGATTTCAATGCACCCTGATAGATGTAATTCATTTTCTCCCATTTTAACAGGTCATTGAATACTTTATAACTTCTGATATTGAGTAAAGCATCCTGTAAAGCAAGCGTTTGTGCTTTCCCTCTGCTGTTATATCCGATTTCGAGATAAGAGGAAAGCACCGGATTCAGATGGATAGATACAGTATCGTCCTTTAATAAATTATCTTCTCCACGCTCTCCATTGATCTGGAGGATGCCGGAATTGCAAAGAACCATAAGTACACCCATCAGATCACCGACTGTTTCCAGACGGAGTCCGGCAGTGTCACTGCCATTCAAAGCATTATAACTGACACCGAGTGCAGCTGCAATTTTCTCTAACTGAGGAGGTTGTGGCTGCATTTTATTTGTTTCGTATTTTCGGATAGAAACCGGATGGATGCCGGTCAGCTCAGCCAGTTTATCTTGCGTAATGCCAATTTGCTTTCGGCAGTATTTGATTTTTTCTCCTATGGTCATTTTCATCGTCCTCCATGTATCGAGATGGCTACATTATTATACCATGTTTAAAAAATTTTTTCTACTGGCATTTCAAAATACTTGACAATAGCGAAGTCGCTACATATAATGAGATTATAAAAGTAGCGATAACGCTACATAGAGAAAAGGAGGATGCATATATGGCAGAAAACAAAAAGATTTATATTACTGCAAATGAACTTGCAGAAATGCTGGGTGTTTCTGTAGGTCATGCTTACAAGCTGATCCGTAAGCTGAATCAGGAACTGGAAAAAGAAGGATTTCTGGTGATTGCGAGCAAAGTTCCCAGACGCTATTTTGAAAAACGCTGGTATGGTTTCAGTGTGTGGGAGGTGGTCGAATGAAAGCGGAAAAAGACAAGAAAACAGGAAAATGGTTTTCCGAATATATGAATGGTGTTTGGAATGTGAGTGTGATAAAATGAGAAAAAGAGAAATAATTTGGAGAGGTGTTTATAAATGGTAGAAGTAAAGTTTTATGATAGCATAGATGATAAATTATTGAAATTTGCAGTTATTATCTCCAAAACAAATGGTAAATGGATATTTTGTAAACATAGAGAAAGAGATACTTATGAAGTCCCGGGAGGGCACAGGGAAAGTGGTGAAGATATTTTATCTACTGCTAAGCGAGAATTGATGGAGGAAACGGGTGCGACAGACTTTACTATCAAACCGATTTGTGTATATTCTGTCAAGGGAAAAACAAGAGTAAGCGAAAGCATTGACGATGAAACATTTGGTATGCTTTTCTTTGCAGATGTATTTTCTTTTGAAGAAATACATAGTGAGATAGAGAAAATATTAATTACGGATAATTTAGTAGAAAATTGGACATATCCTCTAATTCAACCAAAATTAATTGAAGAGGCAAAAAACAGAGGATATTTATAAATTTCAGGTTGTAGAATTGAAAAATCAGAAAAGTCTAAATAATCAAGGATATAATGAGTGTTGAGAAACAAGGTGGAAACAAAAAGTTTTTTTCTCAATTTATTGCATATTAAGAAAGGGTGGACATCCAAAACAATTTGTGTCAACAGTGCTGACACAAATGAGAATCATTATTATCTTGAACATGTGTGTTAAATGAAAGGAAAATATTGGATGAAAAATGAAATTAGTACTGCAGGGAATCTCATCAAAATAATAGAGGATTCGAGAAACAATGCATTGAAAAAAGTAAATGAAGAACTTATTCGAATGTATTGGAATGTGGGTGAATATTTAAGTAAAGAGGCTGAAAACGCGGTGTTTGGAGATGCTTATATAGATTCTGTTGCTAAAGAAATTCAGGAAGCATTTCCAGGTATAAAAGGATTCAATAGGCGTGGTCTATATAGAATGAAAAAATTTTATGAGACTTACTACAATGATGAATTTGTGACAACACTGTTGACACAAATTAGTTGGAGTAACCATCTTGCTATTATGTCCAAAGCAAAAACTGCAGAAGAGAGACATTTTTATATGACCCTTTGCATAAAGGAATCATATTCAGCCCGAGAGCTAGATAGACAGATTAATAGTGGTTATTACGAAAGATATATGCTTTCCAAAGAAAAACTCCTGCCAGAACAAATAAAGGGACTGAAAGAGAATCCGTTTTTGGATTCGTATGTTATTGAATTCCTTGATTTACCAAAGAATTTCAAGGAGTCTGATCTGCGAAAAGGTCTGATCCAGAACATGAAAGAATTTATTCTCGAAGTTGGAAAAGATTTTACTTTCATAGATGAGGAATACCGGGTACAGGTCGGTGGCGAAGATTTCCGAATTGATTTGTTATTTTTCCATAGAGGACTCCAGTGTCTGGTTGCTTTTGAATTGAAAATTGGCAAATTCAAACCGGAATATATCTCTAAAATGGATTTCTATCTGGAGGCATTAGATCGTCAGAAGAAGAAAGAAAATGAAAATCCAAGTGTTGGGATGATTCTTTGTGCTTCTAAAGATGATGAAGTAGTGGAATATGCGATGAGCAGAACCCTGTCTCCGATGATGGTAGCGGAATATAAACTACAGTTGCCGGATAAAGCGGTGTTGCAGAAAAAACTGCAGGAATTGATCAATATGCCGCTGATCGAAGAATGAATTTTGTTGTGTTGGCGTGAGTACAATTTGAGTACAATTTTTATACCAGTCAAAATCAGGACAGAAAATATGGCGAATAAAACAATGGAAAGTAGCGAAAACGCTATTAAAATCATTGTAATTAATCTCCCGTGAGTCGAGTTTGAATAACGGACTAAAATGCCGAAAGCCTGTATTTATGCGGGTTTCCGGCATTTGTTTTATCAAATGGCTCTAGTTTGGCTCTATTTGTGGGGAGAGTAATGGAGTTATCAGTTTTGAAAAGGTAAATAAAAAAGGAAGAAGGTACAAGCTATGTTGCCAACAAGAGAAGAAGCACTGAAGTTAATTCGTGATGGGTTATTATTTAATCCGGGACCTTGGGGAAAACATTGTTTAACAGCAGCACACTGTGCAGAAAAAATAGCAAGTGCATGTGGTGATATGGATGTTGAGAAAGCATATATATTAGGTTTACTACATGATATAGGAAGAAAATTTGGTGTAAGACATCTTGGACATGTTTATGATGGATACGTATATATGAAATCATTGGGATATGATGAAGCAGCAAAGATATGTTTAACCCATTCTTTTAATAATCATACGATAGATGAATACATCGGAAAATTTGATGTTACAGATGAAGAATTGACAATTATAAAAACTGAATTAGCAAAGACCATATATGATGAATATGACCGGTTAATTCAATTGTGCGATTGTTTGGCAGGAGCGGAAGGAGTTCTTGATATAGAAAATAGGATGAATGGCGTAAAGAAAAGGTATGGCTTTTATCCGCAGGACAAGTGGAATTCCAATATGAATTTGAAGCAATATTTTGAGGGGAAAATGAATAAAGACATTTACCTTATATGTGAGAAAGATACATTTGCACCAGGAGATTTATGATCTTATAAATATATTTTTACTACAAGTTTTATGAACAGGTTGGAGGTGGTTAAGTGGATATTTTATTTAAAAATGATGATTTTGTATTTTCATACAGAGTTGGCGGTATATTGAAACATAATGGTAAAATCTTGTTACAGCGTCCGAAGAATGATAATATTCCATTAGATGGTTTGTTTCATGGATATGATGAGCTGGATAATGAAAGAATTGATTTGGATTTCTGTTGGGTTTCACTAGAAGATTTAAAGAAGGGTACTAAGGTATATCCTTTAGAGTTGATACCATATATCCTTGAGTCAGGGAAAGAAATTGTACATTTTGTTTCAAAGCAGATTTGAGGAGATAGTCAATGATAGAAAATATAAAGGTAGAATTTAGCAGAACATCAGATATTGATTCATGGATGCGATTAGTGAGAAAAGTAAGTTGGAATTTCCCAGGATTAGAGACAGGGCAGAGTATAGATGAACACAAAATAATAGTACTGAAATTCATGAATGACAAACGTGCTTTGTGCGTGAAGAACGAACAAGAGATTGTTGGCGTACTTTTATATTCAAGGAAGTATAATATGATATGTTGTTTGGCTGTTGATCCAGCTTATCGAAAAAGGGGAATTGCTTCGCTTCTTTTAAGTGAAGCAATTGATAAGCTTGGTTTGAATGCTCAGATGTGTTTGAAACAGAGATTTTGACGTCATATCAAAGGGCAATAAATAGTTGGGCAAAACCAAAGTACATGGGGTATATAAAATATTGCCTGTAACGTTGGATTTTGCTAAGGCATTGTCACGTGTTGCTAAGCAAGACTTAGTGGTTTATGATAGACCTTATAATTTTAGATATTTTATGTAAGTATTATCAATAATCAAGAATGAAATCGGTTTAAAGGAGTGACATCAAATGGTAGATATATATACAGATAAAAAGGAATCAAAGGACTGGATACTTCAAAACGATTTGTATTTCAATTTGAATACAGGTAATGAAGAAATGTCTCAAAATGAAATAAATCTCATTCAGCAAGTAGATGAGGCGAAGTTGACACCGGATAAGCATATTGAAACAAAATATGGTTTAGGTACAATCCGTAATTTGTCATCTG
>ERZ1108170.708-NODE-708-length-25635-cov-5.180023_pt1 | contig 25635 bp, 24 predicted proteins | sample MGYA00403705_ERZ1108170 | MGnify/ENA primary metagenome ERZ1108170 (study PRJEB35170, sample SAMEA104062422) | human gut metagenome | biome: human gut; feature: human-associated habitat; material: faeces | place: Denmark | collected 2012-06-15 ...
CGCTTATGCCCATCCACGTGACAGCCGTCGTCGGCGCCGGCAACGTCGCCATGGACGCCGCGCGCTGCGCCAAGCGTCTGGGCGCGGACGTGACGGTCGTGTACCGCCGCGGCGAGGAGGAGATTCCCGCCCGCAAGGAAGAGTACGAGCACGCGAAGGAAGAGGGCATCAACTTCCACCTGCTGTGCAACCCGGTCGAGATCCTGGCCGATGACAAGGGCTGGGTGCGCGGCCTCAAGTGCATCCGTATGGAGCTCGGCGAGCCCGACGAGAAGGGCCGCCGCCGTCCGATCGAAGTGCCGGGCAGCGAGTTTGAGATGGCCTGCGACTCCGTCATCATGGCGCTGGGCACCTCCCCCAACCCGCTGCTGCGCAAGGCGACGCCGGACCTCGAGTACAGCGACCGCGGCGGCATCGTCGTCAAGGACGACACCGTGACGACCATGAAGGACGGCGTGTTCGCCGGCGGCGACGCCGTCACCGGTGCGGCCACCGTCATCAAGGCGATGGGCGCCGGCAAGAAGGCCGCCGCTGCCATCGACGCATACATCAAGAGCAAGTAAGTGCATACATAAGATCAGCGGGCATCCGACGGATGCCCGCTGATTGGTTTTCAAACTGGTAGCCTTCCCTTTCGAGAGCAGTGCTTGGGGTGCGGAACAGACGCGCACCCCTTGGCGCCCTTGTGGAAAGGGCGCTGGCAGCCGTCAGGCTGACTGAGGGATTGACACGTTGATTCTTGCACTGGCTTCGTATCTGCACCCCCTCCGTCGCGGCACAAAGTGCCGCGCCACCTCCTCTTACGCAGGGGAGGCTTTTCCTGCGCAACCGGTAGTGCAAAGCGGATCTGTCCTGAGGGGCACACACATCAGAAAAGCCTTCCCATGAAAGGGAAGGCTTTTCATTTCCGTCGTTTATGCCTGCGCGGGGAGATTGAGCACAAAGGCCATGAACTCCAGCGGCTCCGGGCCGTCGTTGCGCAGGGCGTGACGCTCGCCGTCGCCCGTGAAGGTCACGGTGCCGGCGTCCACGGTCGTCGTCTCGCCGTTGCTGCGGTAAACACCGCGGCCGGAGAGGAAGTAGTACACTTCGTAGTTGCCGTGGTGGGTGTGCTCGCCGACTTCGCAGCCGGGCTGCAGCACCATGCGGGCGCAGACCGTGCCGGCGCCGAGCATCTCCTCCGGGGAGAGGAGCGCATAGCGCTCAAGGTGGCCGGCGCCGCCCTTGAGGTGCTCAAGGCGCTCGGGCGTGTCGGGGAGCTTGCGGATGAATGCCATAGAGATCAGCCTCCTGTTTCGTTTCTGCTCTATTCGTAGCACACGGCCGCGAAAATTGCAACCGTTTTTCGCGCGGAGGCCGGCTGGGAATCGCATTTAAATATAAAAAATCCACGCACATGGCGTGGTGTCATCCGGCTCTATGGCTTCTCACTTGCTGCTGGGCTGCCAGCTGCTGTCCGAGAAGATCAGATCGTCCAGGTCCTGGACTTGGTTGGTACGCATAACGTTATCACGCTCCTTTCTTTTTCAGTTACTTATAGTTTACCAGAGAAAATGCAAGATTACAAGCGAATGTTTTCACAATTCCTACAGATTTTGCCTAAAATTTTGCAGCAAAACGCACAAATCCGGGGCGCTTCCTGCAGGAAGCGCCCCGGTCAGATTCATTTGTACAGGTCGAGGAACTCCTCGAGGCAGAGGCCGTTGCCCATGATGTACGCGGCCGCCTCCTTGCCGACGTAACGGAAGTGCCACGGCTCATACATGACGCCGGTGATGTCCTGCTTGTCGGCGGGATAGCGCAGGATGAAGCCGTAGTCCTGGCAGTGGGCGTACATCCACTGGTAGAGCGCGGTCTTTTCGAGCTCCTTCGTCTTGACCTCGTAGAACTTATCCGTGATGTCGGCGCACAGGCCGAGCTGATGCTCGCTCGTGCCGGGACGGTTGACGATGCGGGCGGCCGCGGCCTCGTCGCCGCCGCACTGGCTGACCTTGCGGTTAAAGAGATACGTCTGCTCGTTATAGCTGCGGTACGCGCTCGACAGGCACACGCTCAGCCCCTCGGCGCGCGCGCCGGCGATGAAATCTTTCAGTGCGTCCACGGCGCGGGCGTCAAAATACCGGCCGCTCTCGAGCTCGGCAAGATCCTCCGGCACGGCCTCACCGATGGAGTTTTGCGCATTGACGAGCGTGAGCTCCCAGCTGCCGGTGTTGACCTTCGGCAGGCCGTTGTCCGGCTCGGGCGTGGGGGTGGGCACGACGGCCGCGGCCGGGGCCGGGGTGGGCGTGGCGGCGGCGGACTGCGCCGGGGCATTCATCGGCGGCAGCACGCGCAGCGCGATGACCACGGCCAGCGCCAGCACAAGTGCGACGCACAAGACGGTTTTGAGAGCTTTTCGCATATCCCCACATCCTCGGTGACAGGTTTCGGCACATAGTGACCAAAAATATGGTATCACGTTTCCGGCGGCGGGTCAATCCCAAAACCACGGCAGCGGGCCGCAGCCCTTTCCAACGAGAACCCATCTCATTGGAAATATCATTCTCCAATATACGTGAAGCGGCGGACGGTCTGCCCACCGCGCTCGATCATCTCGCTCCACATGGCGGCGGGGCGCACCCACACGCCGCGCTCCCCGTAGAGCGCGCGGTAGACGACCATCGGCTCCAATGTTTCCGAGTGCGTGGCGACAAAGAGCAGCTCGTATTCCTTCCCCTTGAAGTGCCGGTAGCGGCCGGGGCGGAGCGTCTGCGCCGCGCTCATGCGTTGTCCTCCGGCAGGCCGAAGCTCTGGATGAGCAGGCGTGTGAGCGCGTGCGCCCCGTCGCGCGTGAGCATGATGCTGGCGACCTCGCCGACCGTCTTTTCCGGCATGTCGATCAGGCCCTTGGGCTGGGGCGTGTAATTGTGCTGCACATACATATGGTAAAAGCTCAGCGAGCACTCCGAGCGGTTGTCATTGACCGAGACGTTGAACACATTGGCAAACTGGGGCTTCATGATGCGCACCTCCTGCAGATTTTCTGCGCCCATTATACCACAGCGGCGACGGAAACGGGTGGGTAATTTTTGCACATTATCGGGAAAGATGTTCAAAATCTATTGCGGTATGGGACAATTTCCTGTATAATGTGTCTACCAGTATGCGACTTTTTTAACATGGAGGGGAGAGCCGTTTGAAAGACCTGAAGTATCTTTACGAATTTGAAAAGCTGCTCGAGAGCGCGAACAACCCGCTCGTGCAGCAGGCGTGTGCCGAGGGGAAGCACGCGCTGGCCTACACCTGCTACCACATGCCCGAGGTGCTGCTCAACACCGGCGACTGCTTCTCGGTGCGGCTGCGCGCGCCGCTGACGGGATCGCTGGACATCTCGTCGTACTACATGTCCAACTTCATCTGCGACTACTGCAAGTCGCTGCTCGAGCGCGGCATCGAGGGGGGCTACAACTTCCTGTCCGCCCTGCTGGCGACGGAGACCTGCTCGGAGATGAACCGCGCGCTCGAGCACTTCGAGCTGCTGCACCTCGTGGACAACGAGCAGTTTTTCGTCACCTTCCTCGACATGCCCTTCAAGGTCACGGACAATACCGTGCGCCACTATGTCGACCAGCTCCGGCGCAAGGTGCTCGAGCCGCTGCATGAGGTCTACGGCGTGGACGTGTCGGACGACGCGCTGCGCAAGGCCGTGGCCGAGCACAACGAGGTCTGCCGCATCCTGACCGAGATCGGCCAGCTGCGCAAGGAGGAAAACCCGCGCATCACAGGCTATGAGTACCACATTCTCAACCTCGTGAGCTACTGCTGCCCGAAGTACCTCGTCGTCGACAAGCTGCGCGAGACGCTCGAGGAGCTGCGTCACCGCGAGCCGGACGCCAGGCCGAACTTCCGTGTGAAGATCGCCGTCGTCGGCAGCGAGATCGACGACCCCGGCTTTACCAAGCTCGTGGAGGAGGCGGGCGCGCTCGTCGTGGTCGACCGCTTCTGCTTCGGCTCGACGCCCGGCCGCGAGGAAATTCATCTCGACCCCGACCTGCCGGTGCTCGAGAGCATCGCCCGGCACTACCTCACTACGAGCCAGTGCCCGCGCTACATGCAGCGCGAGAAGGTGGAGGGTCGCTGGCGGCTCGTGCGCGACCTGTGCGAGGAGTACCACGCGCAGGGCGTGCTGTACGAACAGCTCAAGTTCTGCGAGTACTGGGGCTATGAGCGCGCGCTGGCGAGCCACGTCATCACGCACGACTATGGCATCCCGTCCGTCGCGGTCGACCGGCAGAACGCCACCGGCGGCAACGGCCAGCTGCGCACGCGCGTGCAGGCATTCGTCGAGAGTCTGGAGATCAAGCAGCTCCAGGCGCAGAGAGGAGGCAAGTGACCATGGCTGACAAGGAAAAACGCTCCCTGCGGGAATTTCTCCGCCACATCAATGACTATACTTACCGCTTCAACCCCGAGAAGGGCCAGTTTCGCTACCGCGAGCTGCGCGGCGTGCGCGACACGGCGTTCGATTTCTACATGTGGCTCAAGTGCTGGAAGGACATGGTCGCCTTTGTGGCCAAGTGCCCGGTGTCGGCCGTGCGCGCGCTGTTTCGCTACCAGTGGTTTGCGACCTATCTGACCTACCCGAACTTTGTCGACCGCGGCACACTCGGTATGCGCGGCAACCAGCTGCGCATGGCCCGCGCGCAGTACGACCGCATCGTGAAAAAGGCCACCGACCTGCTGCGCATCTCGTTCGTGGCCGACGAGCACTTCCACCCCGGCAACAAGCTGTCTAAGAAGGTCGTGCTCTTTGACGAGCTCGTCCCCGGCGAGATCATGGCCGGCTTCCCGAACCTCATCTACCTGCCGGCGCAGGTGCTGCCGGTGTTTCTGTGCTCCATCCTCGACCAGCAGATCACCCCGCCGTACCTCGACGCGGCCGAGAACTTCGGCATCCCGGCCGACGTCTGCCCCCTGCCCTCGGCCGAGGCCGGCTGCGCCCTGCGCGACGAATATCCCAAGCTCGGCACGTGCTTTGTCGCCTGCAACATGCCGTGCGACGGCAGCGTCGCCACGACGTCGTATCAGGACCGGTACTTCAACCTCCCGACGTACTACTTCGGCGTGCCCATCCGCTACAATGAGGAGGCCGTGCAGGACTACGCCGTCGAGGAGCTGCGGGGGCTCATCCGCTTCATCGAGGAGCAGACCGGCGAGACGTTCGACTGGGACGCCTTTTTCAGGGCCATGAAGGTCTACAATCAGGAGACGGAGTACGAGCTGCAAAAGTGGGAGGTCAACCGCACGCCCTACCCGCAGATGACGGGCGAGACGTTCTGGATCTACCGCATGTTTTTCTACCACCTCTCCGGCGGCATGGACCCGCATTTTCTCGACACCGACCGCCGCGTCAACCGCATCATGATGCGCGGCTACCAGCAGAAAAAGCCCTGCGCCCCCGCGATGCGCCACCGCTGCGTCGAGTGGTCGTGCCCGGCGAACTTCTACCCCGACTTCTCCGTCTGGGCGGAAAACTGCTGGGGCATCAACGTCGTGGCGAGCATGGAGTCGCTCATTTCCGACATCATCATCAATACGGAAGATCCCGATCAGGCGCTCGCCGACCTCGCCCGCAGCTACCAGCGCACCACCATGCGCAAGCACACGAAGGGCGGCTACGCGAACGTGCTCGATGAGCTGTGGATCGTCTGCAAGCAGTACAACGCCGACATGGTGCTCATGTACGACCAGATCTCCTGCAAGGGCATGGACGGTCTGCGCGGCGTGTTCGAGGAGCAGGCGGCCGCGCGCGGCGTGCATATGCTCTGGGTGGCGCAGGATCTGCTCGATTCGCGCACGATCTCCAAGCGCGACATGCGCCGGCAGGTCAACCTCTACATGCAGACCGTCATGGGCGAGGAGCCCGTGCGGCCCGACCTCGTGGACTTTGACGACGCGCTGACGTGGTAAAACAAATCCATCGAGAACCTGAAAACAGGAAAATGCCCTGCCAGAAGGCAGGGCATTTTTGCATATTTTTCATGCCTGCGGCTGCTTTTTGATGTCGAACCGCCACACGGCGACGGCGTAGGACACGAAGGCGATGGCCTCGATGACCATGCACGAGTACGAGCGCGCGAGGATATCATACGTGAACCAGAACGGCGAATTGGTCAGGTAGAGCAGGCGCGTGCGGCGCATGTCGCGCGTCCAGAGCGCGACCGTTGTCATGCTCATGGCGATGCCGGGCAGCAGGCTCATCGGCCCCGCCCACGTGAGGACGGTATTGACGACGTACAGCGCCAGAAACGCCCACAGCCACGCGCGGCTCTGCGCCCACTTGCGGTCGTTGAAGTAAAACACGACGCTGCGCGCGAACGACAGGATGTTGATGGTCGCGGCGGTCGTCGCACCGAGCAGCCCGTAGTGCACGATCCACATCAGGCAGGCGGCGGCCTGCGCGGCGAGGATGACGCGGCGGTTATTGAATTGTACCGAAGCAAACACGATCAGGCTGCCGAGCAGACCCAGCGCCTGGTTGAGCCAGAAACCCATGTGCCCACACCCTTTCTTCCCGCGGGAAAGAGTATCATAACACAACCGTGCGGGAAAAACAACCCTCCGCGCGCGTTTTTTGCGCTTCCTCGTGGTACAGACCTTGACGACTGTCCCAAAAACGGCTACGCTATTTCTATATCCGCAAATTTTTCAGAAAGAAGAATGTCCATGTCCCCCGCACCCCGCGGCCAGAACGCCAAAAAAATTGCCCTGCGCTACCTCTTTTTCACGCTCGGCCTGCTCATCAACTCGTTCGGCATCGCCTTCATCACGAAGAGCAGCCTCGGCACATCGCAGATTTCGAGCCTGCCGTATGTGCTCAGCCTGCGCTTCCCGCTGAGCTTCGGCGGCTTTACTTTCCTCATGAACACGGTGTTCATCCTCATCCAGATCGCCATCCAGCGGCGGAACTTCCCGCCCGTACAGCTGCTGCAGATCGCGGCGAACGTGCTCTTCAGCGGCTTCATCAACGTGAGCATGGCCGCGCTGAGCTGGCTGCACCCGGCCGGGTGGCTCGTGCGCGGCGGGTGCATGCTGCTCGGCTGCGCCATCCTCGCCTGCGGCATCAGCATCGAGATCGCGCCGGACGTCATCACCGTGCCCGGCGAGGGACTCGTGCGCGTGCTCGCACAGGCGACGGGCAAGGACTTCGGCCGCGTGAAGCTCGTGTTCGACGTGTCGCTCATCGTCATCGCGTCCGCGCTGTCGCTGCTGTTTTTCGGCCGGCTGCAGGGCGTCGGCATCGGCATGGTCGTGTCGGCGCTGATCGTCGGGCCGCTCGTGTCGCTGTTCGGCCGCGTGCTGCCGGGCCTCGGCCGCATCCGCGCGCTGGCCATCTCCTGAATATGCAAAAAAACCCCCCGCCGCGACCGGCGGGGTGTTTCTATATTTAAATGGTATCGCTCAAAACCACGCGGCAACCTGCTGCCAGACCGGCAGGCTGACCAGCCAGCGGATGAGGGGCACGAACAGCAGCGCCGGCAAATAGTCCGCCACCTTGATCTTCGTCGCGCCGGTCTGATTGAGGCCGATGGCCGCCACGAGCAGCGAACCCGCGCACGTGAGGTCTGCGACCGCCGCCTCCGAGAGCAGCGGCGCGATCGCCCCGGCCAGCAGCGTGAGCACCCCCTCGACCACGAACACCGCCGCGCCCGCGAGCATGACGCCCGCGCCGAGCGTTGTGGCCAGCATGGCGCAGAAAACAAGGTCGATCATCGACTTGGTGAGCAGGATGCTGTTGTCGCCGCGGATGCCGGCATTGAGCGAGCCGTTGACCGCCATGGCGCCCACGCAGCACAGCAGGCTCGCAGTCACGAAGCCCTCGGCCAGCGACGGGCCGCCCTCGTGCCGGTGAACGTGCGCCTCGACCCACGTGCCGAGGCGGTGGATCGCCCCGTCGATGTTCAGCAGCGCGCCCGCGGCCGCGCCGAGCGTCATGGCCACGATAACGATGAGAATGCTCTGGCACGCAAACGCGCCCGAGATGCCGATATACAGCACGCACAGCCCGAGGCCGATCATGACCGTCTTGCTCACGCGCTCGGGGATGCCCCGCTGAAACAGCAGACCGACCGCACCGCCGGCCACGATGGCCAGCGCGTTGACGATGGCGCCTGTCATGCTCATGAATATCCGCTCCTTCCCGCCGCGTCCGCCTTATTTCGTGTCCGCCTTATTTAAATAAGGTATCCATACCGGGCACGGCGCACCTGCAAATGTACCGCTCTACGATAGCACAACCGCCCGGCGGTGTAAACACCCAAATGCGGCAAATTCAGCCGCGCGGTGGGATCCTGGACGCTTTGAGCTCATTCAAAAACAGCTGCCCGGCAGTGGACAGGCCAGTCTTCTGCTTATAGATGACGCCGATGGTGCGCTGCAGCTCCGGAGAGAGCCGGCGCGCGGTGAGGCGCTGGCCGCTGCGGCGCAGCACGGCCTCCGGCAGGATGGACACGCCGAGCCGGCTCTCAACCATGTTCAGGATCGTGTAGTCGTCGGCCACGCGGTACTGCACGTTGATCTGCGGATGGCGCGCGAGCAGCTCGCGGATGCAGCCGCCGCCGCGCCCCTCCTCAAGGAGGATGAAGGGCTCGGCCGCCAGCTCATCGATCTGGATGAAGATGTTCTCGCCCAGCGGATGGCCCTCGGGCAGGACGGCGAGCATGGTGTCGCGATAGATCGGCTCGCAGGCAAACGGCGTCGTGCGCGACATGTCCGTGAAGCCGAAATCGACCACGCCCTCGCGCACCCAGTCCTCGATCTCGTAATACAGGCCCTGGTAGAGCTCGAAGCGGATGCGGCTGTGCTGCCGGCGGAAGCGCTCCATGGCCGGCGGCAGCAGGAAGCTCGACACGCTCGTGAACGTGCCGAGGCGGATCGTGCCCTGCTCCAGCCCACTGAAGCCCGCCGCCTGCGACTGGAGCATGCGGTAGGCGTTGACCGTGTCGCGGATGTACGGCAGCAGGTGGCGGCCCTCGTAGGTGAGCGTCACGCCCGAGCGCGAACGCACCAGCAGTGTCACGCCCAGCTCCGCCTCCAGCGACTTGATCATCTGGCTGACGGCCGACTGCGTGTAGCCGAGATCGCGCGCCGCGTCCGAAAAACTGTTGCGCTCAAAGGCCTTCAAAAAGGCGATGTATCGGTTCATAAGCACCTCACAAATTAGAAACGCTAATTTAACTATCAGAAACATTTGCTTTACTTATCCATAAAGGCATTATATAATGGGCACTGTCAGATAGCAAGCGGGAATTTTCGTGACCGCACACGAGCCTCTCCGCCCGCTGACAAAACACGCAATCTCTCCCCCAAGCAACATGATAATTCCTTTTTCCAACTCCATTTCTCCTATGGAAACGTCCCTGCCGGTTTGTCCGTTCCGGCAGGGGCGTTTTCCGCTTTGCGGGAGATTTGCGTGGGCAAGATATTTGTCAGATTTACCCCGCACGACCGGCGCGCTGCCAATGCCTCCCCCGTGCAAGGGGAGGCGGCAAAAATCTCCGATTTTTGACGGAGGGGTTGTGGATACCGGCTGCGGTGTAAGATTTTGACGTGTCAATCCCTCAGTCAGCCTGACGGCTGCCAGCTCCCTTTGCGCAAGGGAGCCAAGGATGCGGGACGGCCGCGCTGGGGAAAACGATAACGCCGCTAACAGACAAAGCGGCCCTCCCGGATCGGGAGGGCCGCTTTTCACTTGAGATCATGCCACGGCGGTCAATCCACGACCGTAACGGCCACGGTGGTGGCCGCGGCGATGGCGTCCGCCTGCAGGGCGTCGGCCGTGACGGTCTGCAGCGGCAGGCCGCCGAGCGCCGACCAGTCGAGCGTGCCGGAAACGCCGCGCACCGTCAGCTCCGTGAGCCCGGTGAAATCCTCCAGCCCGGACGTGCTGTCCAGCTCGCAGCGGATGAGCGTGAGCGACGTGATCGCCCGCTCGCGGTCGAAGCTGCGGAAGAAATCGCCGCGCAGATCGCAGTCCACGAGCGTGACGCGCGTGAGCGAGGACTTGTGCAGCACGATGAGCAGCTCGCGGCGCGTGCAGTGCGAGAGCGTGACGTCCTGCAGCTTCGTGAGCGCGCGCAGCTCGGACAGATCCGACACATTCGCGCCGTTGAGACTCAGCTTCCGCACGTTCAGACAGCGGCCGAGGCCGGTGAGGTCGGTGACGGCGTTGCCGTCGGCCGTGAGGGCCGTGAGCTTCGGCAGCTGCTCGATGCCCGACAGGCTCGTGAGCCGGTTGGCGCTGACATCGAACACCTCCACACCGCAGGCGGGCAGGCTCTCGAGCGAGGTCAGCGACTGAAACTGCACCGAGGCCGCCGTCAGGCTCGGAAAATACGCGAGGTCGGACAGGTCGCGGATGTCGCCGCGCCGCACGGTGACGGTCTGGCCGGAGGGGTCGATCATCTCCGCCGTCTCGACGCCGGCGGCCGCCGCGTCCACGCCCTGCTGCGGGGCGGCGAACCAGTACCGGTCGCCGCAGACGTACAGCGCCGTGAGGCCCTTGAGGTCCGCGACCGTGAGCTCGCCCGCAGGCTTGCCGGCATAGTCGCGCGCGGCCTGCTCGAGCAGCGGGTTCTGGAACTGGGCGACCGTGTCGTCCGCGAGCGTCTGCACCGCGACGGTCTTGACCGTGAAGCGGTAGAGCAGACCCGTGAAGTGGCCGACGATGCCGGCCGCGATCAGGCAGCCGACGAGCACGACGGCGATGATCGCCGCCGCGAGACCGCGGCGCCTTTTCTTCGGCCGCGCGGGCTTTGGCGCTTTGGCAGGCTTTTCGCGCCTGGCCCGGCGGGGAGATTCGCCGCGGGGCGTTTTCTCCTTCGCCTTTTTCGCGGGCGCGGGCGCGTCCGGCAGCTCCGGCGGCTCGCCGGCGAATTTGCCCGCATCGAGCAGCTCGGCCGAGAAGAGCTTGTCGTAGAAATATTCCTCGCTCGGATAGGTATACTTCATGAGCGCGAAGAGGTTGCCGATCTGCATCTCCATGCCGGGAGAGAGCTCCGTCGGCTCGAGGTAGACGTTGATGACGGGCTTGCGCTTGGTCAGGGCATAGTGCATCTCCTTGCGGCAGTTGTCCGAGCGCAGGTACGCCGGGGACAAAAACGCCAGCACGAGCTGCGCGCGCTCAAGATGCGACGCGATGCTCTCCGGCCACTCGCTGCCGGCCTCGATGCCCTCATCGTACCAGACGCGAAAGCCGCGCGACTGCAAGGTGCTGATGATCTCGAGCACGGCCGCGTCGTTCTTGTGCGCATAGCTGACGAAGAGATACGGCAGCGTGCCCTCATAGGGGCGCAGAAGGGTTTTCACGAAACCACCTCCGGAAAAATTTCAAAAATGGACTGGATTTTGTTCGTGTATCACACACATTCGTGCCCGGCAAGGGCTTTGAGCCCGGCGAGGTACGCATACGGCACGCGCAGCCCGCCCCGGCCGGAGCCGAGGGCGATGTCCGGCTTGCGCAGACCGTGGTAGTCCGAGCCGCCGGAGGGCGCGAGGCCAAAGCGCGCGGCCAGCGCCTGCGCGATCCCCGTCTGCTCAGGCGTATAGGTCGTATAGCGCACCTCGACGCCGAGGGCTCCGGCGTCCGCCGCAGCGGCGAGCATGGCGGCGCGCTGCGCATCGTCAAAGCGGTACTTGAAGATGTGCGCCACGACCGGCACGCCGCCCGCCGCGCGCAGGGCGCGGATGGAATCCGCGAGCGGGATGTTATAGCGCGGGACGTAAAACGCCTTGCCCCGGCCGAGCAGGCCGCGCATACCGTCGGACACCGAGGGGATGCACCCGCGCTGCACGAGCAGCGCCGCGATGTGCGGCCGGCCGAGCACCGTCTGCCCCGGGAAGGCCGCGTGCAGGTCGTCCATCGTGATGGGGTAGCCCGCGTCGTGCAGGCGCTGCACCATGGTCTCGTTGCGGGCATTGCGCTCGTCGGTCGCGCGGGTCATGAGCGCGCGCAGTGCGGCATTGCCCGTGTCCATGAAGTAGCCGAGCAGGTGCACCTCCTCGCCGCCCCAGACGGTGGACAGCTCCACGCCGGGCACGACCTCGATGCCGCAGCGCTGCCCCGCCGCGAGGGCCTCCGGCAGGCCGGCGAACGTGTCGTGATCCGTGACGGCCACGGCCCGCAGGCCGAGCGCCGCCGCCTGCTGCACGACGGCGGCCGGCGTGTCCGACCCGTCGGACGCGAGCGTGTGCGTGTGCAGGTCAATCCGCTCCATGGCGCACCTCCAGCCCGTCCGGCAGCGCGTCGCCCTGCCAGAGGACAAAGACCGTGCCGTCCGTGACGCGCACCGTGGCCGCCGCGCCGGTGAACGAATTGCTCACGCCGAGCGGCATGGCGCAGCGCAGCTCCGCGTCCGTGATCTCGTAGAGCAGGCCGCGCAGCGTGACGCCGCGCGCGGCATCGCCGCTGCTGAACACGGACACCGTGCCCTCCATGCCGGCGGGAAAGGCCAGCGTTCCGTTTTGCACCGCCGTGACCACCCAGCCGCAGCCGATGAGCCAGCCCTGCGCGCCCGCGTCCGTGAGCCCGCGCAGCGTCTGCAGGCTGGCGATCGTCTGGTCGATGCGTCCGCCGAGCGCGCCCGCCATCACGAGCCGCCGGTAGCCGTGCGCCAGCGCCCAGCGCACGGCGAGGCCGAGGTCGGTGTCATCCTTCATGACCGGGTGCGTCTCCACGTTCGGGTGGTCCGGCCGGTAGCCGAGGGAGTCAAAGTCGCCCATGACGAAGTCCGGCTCGATGCCGCGCGCCTTCAGCGTGCGGTAGCCGCCGTCGGCCGCGATCACGTAGTCTCCCGGCCGGGGGCTCAGGCGCACGCCGTCAAGACTGGCCGCGCCGACGATATAGCAAATGTTTTCCAAATTCATTCCAGCTTTCCTGAATTTTCGTCCGATATTGTACCACATTCCGCGCGGCGAGAAAAGAATTGCATGTAAACAGTATTTGTTAGATTTTAAACTCGCCAAAAATCAAAAATTTTATTTCTATTGTTACTGATATATGATATAATTCCGACGTTGGCAGCACGACGGATCTCCCCCGCGCCGCTGCCGCCCCCACCTCTGCGGCCCCGCCGCAGTCAGAAAGGAGACACGACCGTGTCAGAAAAAGTTTTCAACAAGGTCCTTGCCGCCAACCGCGGCGAGATCGCGGTGCGTATCTTCCGCGCGTGCTACGACCTCGGTATCCACACCGTGGCCATGTACTCCAAGGAAGACGAACTGAGTCTGTTCCGCACCCGCGCCGACGAGGCGTATCTCGTCGGTGAAAACAAGAGCCCTCTGGGCGCGTATCTCGACATCCCCGAGATCATCGACCTGGCCAAGCGCCGCGGCGTCGACGCCATCCATCCGGGCTACGGTTTCCTGTCCGAAAACGCGGACTTTGCCCGCGCCTGCGAAGAGGCCGGCATCACGTTCATCGGGCCTCCGAGCGACGTGCTCGGCAAAATGGGCGACAAGCTCTCGGCCAAGCAGATCGCCATGGAATGCGGCGTGCCGGTCATCCCCGGCTGCTCCGAGCCCCTGCGCGACGGGCAGGAGGCGCTTGAGAAGGCCATCAGCTTCGGCTTCCCCGTCATCCTCAAGGCGGCAGCCGGCGGCGGCGGCCGCGGTATGCGCCTGTGCGAGATGCCCGAGGACGTCATCCCCGCGTTCGAGCTCGTCAAGAACGAGGCGCGCAAGGCCTTCGGCAATGACGACATCTTTATCGAGAAATACCTCGTGCAGCCCAAGCACATCGAGGTGCAGATCCTCGCCGACCAGTACGGAAACGTGCGCCACCTCGGCGAGCGTGACTGCTCGCTGCAGCGCCGCTACCAGAAGGTCGTGGAGTTTGCGCCCGCGTGGAGCGTGCCCGAGAGCATCCGCGAGCAGCTGCACGCCGACGCCGTGAAGATCGCCGAGGCCGTCGGCTATGTCAACGCCGGCACGGTGGAGTTCCTCGTCGACCGCGACGGCAACCACTATTTCATCGAGATGAACCCCCGTATTCAGGTCGAGCACACCGTCACCGAGATGGTCACGAGCATCGACCTCGTGCGCGCGCAGATCCTCATCGCCGAGGGGCAGCCGATCAGCCATCCGGAGATCGGTCTCGGCGACCAGAACAACCTCAAGGTCAACGGCTACGCCATCCAGTGCCGCGTGACCACCGAGGACCCGGCCAACAACTTCGCGCCCGACAACGGCAAGATCGAGGCCTACCGCTCCGGCGGCGGCTTCGGCGTGCGTCTCGACGGCGGCAACGCCGGCACGGGCTCGATCATCTCGCCGTACTATGACTCCCTGCTCGTCAAGGTCACGAGCTGGGACTGCACCTTCCCCGCCGTCTGCCGCAAGGCCACCCGCGCCATCAATGAAGAGCACGTGCGCGGCGTGAAGACGAACATCCCCTTCGTGACCAACATCCTCACGCACCCGACCTTCGTCGCCGGCAAGTGCCATACGAAGTTCATCGACGAGACGCCGGAGCTGTTCGAGTTCACCGAATCGCGCGACCGCGCGACCCGCGTGCTCAAATACATCGCCAACATCCAGGTCAACAATCCCGACGCCGAGCGCCACCAGTACGACACGCCGCGCTTCCCGAAGGCGCAGCGCGAGATCTCGAAGCAGGACGGCCTCAAGCTTCTGCTCGACACCGACGGCCCCGAGGCCGTCAAGGACTGGGTCCTCGGCCAGAAGAAGCTGCTCATCACCGACACGACGATGCGCGACGCGCACCAGTCCCTGCTGAGCACCCGCCTGCGCACCCGCGACATGCTCAAGGGCGCCGACGGCACGGCCGACATCCTCGCCGACTGCTTCTCGCTCGAGATGTGGGGCGGCGCGACGTTCGACACCGCCTACCGCTTCCTGCACGAGTCCCCGTGGGAGCGCCTGGAGATGCTGCGCGAGAAGATCCCGAACATCCCGTTCCAGATGCTGCTGCGCGGCTCGAACCTCGTCGGCTACGCGAGCTATCCGGACAACCTTGTGCGTGCCTTCATCGCCGAGTCCGCCCGCGAGGGCATCGACGTGTTCCGCGTGTTCGACTCGCTCAACTGGCTGCCGAACATGGAGACCGCCATGGACGAGGTGCTGCGCCAGGGCAAGTTCCTCGAGGGCACCGTGTGCTACACCGGCGATATCCTCGACCCGACGCGCGACCGCTACACGCTCGAGTACTACGTCAACTTCGCCAAGGAGCTCGAGCGCCGCGGCGCGCACATGCTGGCCATCAAGGACATGTCCGGCCTGCTCAAGCCCTACGCCGCCAAGAAGCTCGTGAGCACCCTCAAGCAGGAGATCGGCATCCCCATCCACCTGCACACGCACAACACCACCGACAACCAGATCGCGACCTATCTCATGGCGGCCGAGGCCGGCGTGGACGTGGTCGACACCGCCATCGGCCCGCTGGCCAACCTCACGAGCCAGCCGTCGATGAACGCCGTCGTCGAGTCCCTGCGCGGTCAGGAGCGCGACACCGGCTTTGACCCGCAGCGCCTGCAGGAGCTGGCCGATTACTGGGCCGACGTGCGCCTGCGCTACGAGAGCTTCGACAAGGGCCTCAAAGTCCCCGTCACCGATATCTACCGCTACGAGATCCCCGGCGGCCAGTACACGAACCTGCAGCCGCAGGTCGAGTCGCTCGGCCTCGGCCACCGCTTCGCGGAGGTCAAGGAGATGTACCGCACCGTCAACATCATGCTCGGCGACATCATCAAGGTCACGCCGTCGTCCAAAATGGTCGGCGACCTGGCGATCTTCATGGTGCAGAATGACCTCACGCCCGAAAACATCGTCGAGCGCGGCGAGACCCTCGCCTTCCCCGACAGCGTCGTGAGCTACTTCAAGGGCATGATGGGCCAGCCGCCCTGCGGCTTCCCGAAGGATCTTCAGCGCGTCGTGCTCAAGGGCGAGAAGCCCATCACCGGCCGCCCCGGCGACCTGCTGCCGCCCGTCGACTGGGACCAGCTGCGCCGCGAGATCGTCAAGTTCTACCCGAACTACGAGGAGCCGCGCTCCCTCATCTCCTACGCCATGTACCCGAAGGTCTATGAGGAGTTCATCAGCCACCGCAAGGAGTATGGCTACATCATGCGCATGGGCAGCCACGTGTTCTTCAACGGCATGGCCGTCGGCGAGATGAACAAGATCAACATCGAGGACGGCAAGACCCTCATGATCAAGTACATCGGCCTCGGCGACCGCAACGACGACGGCACGCGCAACGTGCAGTTCGAGCTCAACGGCATGCGCCGTGAGGTCTCCGTGCCCGACCCGACCGCGACCGACACGGCCAAGACCGTCGTCATGGCCGACCCGAACGACAAGAGCCAGGCCGGCGCATCCATCCCCGGCATGGTGTCGAAGGTCAACGTCAAGCCCGGCGATCAGGTCAAGGTCAACGACGTGCTCGCCGTGATCGAGGCCATGAAGATGGAGACGAGCGTCGTCGCCCGCATGGACGGCACGATCGACGAAGTCTTTGTCAAGGGCGGCCAGACGGTCAAGGCCGGCGAACTGCTGCTGACGATCAAGTAAATCCCCGGTTTCCCAAGCGGAGCGCACCGTCGTGCGCTCCGCTTTTGCGCGCGAAAAAACAAAGGCAGATGGCAGTTTTTCAAGCCTTCTCCTCAAAGGGGAAGGCTTGAAAAGGCACTCCGCTGTGTTTTTGTCCATTTTGCCGCTTTTGTCCCCATCCGCGCCGGAAAGACTGGAAATGCCCGGAGCATTATGTTATAATCTTTGAACCATCATGATGAGACTGGGGCAGTGTCGCCGCAGGCGCCCAGATCTGAGAGGAGTTTTTTTCGTGCTTGTGCCCTATTCCTGGTTCCAGATCCTCTGGTACTTCTACATCTATGGATTTCTCGGGTGGTGCTCAGAGGTGGCCTTCGCCGCCGTCGCGCACGGCAAGTTCGTCAACCGCGGCTTCGTCAACGGCCCGATCTGCTCCATCTACGGCTTCGGCGTGATGAGCGTACTGCTCGTGCTCGGGCCGCTCAAGAGCAGCTTCTGGCTGCTGTTCGGCGGCAGCGTGCTGTTCACGAGCGCCATCGAATACCTCACCGGCTGGGTGCTCGAAAAAGTGTTCCACGACAAGTGGTGGGACTACTCCAAGCGCCCGCTGAACATCAAGGGCTACGTGTGTCTGGAGTTTTCGGTGCTGTGGGGGCTGGCGTGCGTGTTCGTGGTCGATGTGTTCCAGCCGCTCGTGGCCAAGGTCGTCGACCTCATCCCGAAAAAGCTCGGCTGGGCGCTGCTCGGCATGTTCAGCGTCCTGTGGATCACAGACAACATCATCACCGCCATGGAGATCCGCAAGCTGCCGAAAAAGCTGCGCGCCCTGCAGGCCATCGAGGATTCGCTCACGGCTATCTCCGACGAGATCGGCGAGGAGATCTATATTCGCGCCTCGGACGCGAAGGACCGCGGCATGGAGGTTTACACCGACGCGAAGGAAAAAGGCGCCGAGATCGCGGAAAAAGGCGAGCAGATCGCCGAAAAGCGCGCCGAGAACTCGCTCATGCGCCGCAGCGAACTGCTGGCCCGCCGCAGCGAACTGCTGCAGCGCCGCGAGGAGCTGCTCAGCCAGCGCAACATCGTGCACGAGCGTATCGCGCAGGCGTTCCCGGCGCTGCGCGAAGGCAAGACCAACGGCCCGGCCTTCACGCGTGTGCATGAGCACGCGCAGCGCCGCAAGCAGCTGGCCAAAGCCCTGAAGGCAAAGGCCAGAGAACTCAAGAACAAGGCCAAGGACCGCTCCTGACCTGACACGGGAAAAGGAGATAACTGAAAACCATGAATCTCTATCTGATCGGACATGATTACCGCTACGCGGCGGAGCAGATGCTGCTGACGCTGTTTCCGGATGAGCGCCCGGTGTATCCGGACGGACGGCCGACCGGCGACCGCGCGGAGCTGCGGCTCATGTCCGGCGCAAAGGTGACGACCGCGACGTGCGTGCTCGTCTATCAGGGCCGGACGGCCAACGGCCGCACGAGCGTGCCCAACGAGGAACTGACCGACCCCAACGAGACCGACCGGCGGCTGCAGGGTGCGGTCAAGCGCGCGTTTTACCGCGCGGCCATGGGCATCGGCCTGCCGCACCGGCCGTGGGGCATGCTCACGGGCGTGCGCCCCGGCAAGCTCATGACCCCCCTGCTCGCGCAGGGCATGGGCGATGTGCAGGCCGCGCGCTATTTCGAGCGGCACTACGACGTCGCGCCCGCGCGCGCCGCGCTCGTCGTGCGCACCGCCCACGCTACGCTGCGCGCCATGGACTCGCTCGGCAGCAAGGACGTGTGCCTGTACGTGGGCATCCCGTTTTGCCCGACGCGCTGCGCCTACTGCAGCTTTGTGAGCCAGTCGGTGGAAAAGAGCATGGCGCTCGTGCCGGAGTTTCTGCAGGCGCTCGCGCGCGAGATCGCGGCGACCGCCGAGGCCGTGCACTGCGCCGGTCTGCGCGTCGTGTCGCTCTACATCGGCGGCGGCACGCCGACCACGCTCTCGGCGCGCCAGCTCGACGCGCTGTGCACGCAGCTCGACGCGGCATTCGACCTCAGCGCCCTGCGCGAGTTCACCGTCGAGGCCGGCCGGCCCGACACCATCACGGCCGACAAGCTGCACGTGCTGCGTGCGCACCGGGTCGACCGCATCAGCGTCAACCCGCAGACGCTCGACGACCGCGTGCTCGAAACGATCGGCCGCCGCCACACGGCGCAGGACATCTATGACGCGCTGCAGCTCGTGCGCACGACCGGCGGCTTTGCCGTGAACATGGACCTGATCGCCGGCCTGCCCGGCGACACGCCGGACGGCTTTCGCACCACGCTCGAGCAGGTGCTCGCGCTCGCGCCCGAAAATATCACCGTGCACACGCTCTCGCGCAAGCGCGGGGCAGACCTCTCGCAGCAGACGGCGCCCGTCCCCGACGGGGCGCAGGTCGGCGAAATGCTCGACTTTGCCAATACCGCGCTCGACACGGCGGGCTACGCGCCATATTACCTCTACCGGCAGAAGTTCATGTCCGGCGGATTTGAAAACGTCGGCTGGACGCGGCCGGGACAGGAGAATCTCTACAACATCTGCATCATGGAAGAGCTGTGCAGCATCCTCGCCATGGGCGGCGGCGCCTCGACGAAGCTCGTGTGCCCCGGCGGCCGGCTCGAGCGGCACATCGACCCCAAATATCCCACGGAATACATCGCCAATATCGACCGCATCTGCGCGGCCAAGGCAAAACTGGAGGCATTTTTCCTATGAGCTATCAGATCCAGGAGATCAACCGCCGCATCCAGGCTGACCCCAAGGAATTCGTCGACGCGTGCGACGCGGCCTATGCCGAAAAGATCGAGCGCGCGGCCCGCGCCATCGCCGAGAACGTGCACACGTGCCCGATCGTGCTGCTGTCCGGCCCGTCCGGCAGCGGCAAGACCACCACGGCCATGAAGATCGCCGAGGCTCTGCGCGGGATGGGCATCGGCAGCCAGAGTCTCGCCATGGACGACTATTTCCGCACCGTGAACCCGCGCACCGCGCCGCGCACGCCGGAGGGCGACATCGACTTCGAGTCCCCCGCGTGCCTGGACATGGACCTGCTCGGCAAGCACCTCAACGCGCTCGCCCGCGGCGAGGAGATCCACCTGCCGCGCTACAATTTCGTCACGCGCGTGCAGTCCGGCCCGATCGGCCGGCCCATGCGTCTCGGCAAGGACGAGGTCGTCGTGTGCGAGGGCATCCACGCGCTCAATGACGACATCGCCGCCTACTGCCCGGATGCGTTCCGGCTGTATATCAGCGCGCGCTCCGTCGTCGTCGACGGTGACGGGCAGGAGATATTCAAGGGCACGTGGATGCGCCTGCTGCGCCGCCTCGTGCGCGACAGCAACTTCCGCGGCACGCCCGCCGCCGCGACGCTGGACATGTGGGCCAACGTCCGCCGCGGCGAGAAGCGGTTCATCTCCCCGTTCAAGGAGCGCGCGAATTTGATGTTCGACTCGTCGTTCCCGTGCGAGGTGTCCATTCTGAAGAATTACGCCGCGCCCCTGCTCGCGGCCGTGCCCGAGGGCGCGGAGCGCTATGCGGAGATCCGCAGCATCCTGCCGGCGCTCGAGCGCTTCGAGACGATCGACCCCGCCCTGCTCGCGCCCGAGAGCATGCTGCGCGAGTTCATCGGCGGCGGCGTGTACAGCTACTGAGCGCGCGGCGCTGAATCCTGCAAATGCAGAAAAGCCTTCTCCGTTGGGAGAAGGCTTTGCATTTTCCTGCGCCGCACGGCGGTTTTGGTGACAGACGCCGCGAAAACGGGTGATGCGATTTGTCACCGCTGCACAGAATCCCGAATCGTGTTTTGGCGCAATTTACGAATATTATGAATCCTGTTCCAATTTCATAAAGAATCTGCTAAAATGAGGATGTCGGGATCCGGGCACACATTTCATTCAACAGGAGGTATCGTATGGAACCGTTTGCACTGGTAAAAATGATGGGAACCTTTGTGGCCAATGGCATGACCGGGCGGATCGTCCTGTATCTGCTCCTGCTTGCCGCCGGCGTCGGCGTCCGGTGCGCCCTGCAGCGCCGGCGTGATTTCTGGACGGCTGCGGGCATCAGCGCCGGGCTGTGGCTCGTGTGCGAGATCCTCGTGGACATCGGCGCGGTGCATGAAATGTCGATCGGCCTGTTCAGCGCCGCCGCCACACTGGGCGCGCTGGGCTTCTCGTTTGCGCTCGGCCTGGGGCTTGCCGCGCTTGTCTGCCGGCTGCTGCGCCGAAAGCAGCTCGCGTGACCCTATGGCAAGCGCCCCCGCGGGGATGTTCTCCCGCGGGGGCGCTTTTCCGTTCTCCGCGCCGTCAGCTCAGCCGCTGCACGAGCGCGTCCCACAGCTCCAGCAGCCGGAAGCGCACGACATAGCCGCCGTCGGACTCCGTGACGAGGCGCACATCGTCGTCCGAGAGCGCCTGCACCGCCTGCTCCGACAGGCCCGCCGCCTGCGCGCACAGCGGCGGGAAGATGACGCACCACCAGTTGTGCCCCGCGCCGAGCGTCACGCGCAAGGAGGTGTACCCCCCCGCCGGGAGGGCGAACGTGCCGTAGTCGCGCGTCGGGTAATGCTCGGGGCCCAGCGCCACGCGCACCGGCCGCTCCCCCGCCGCCGCCTGCGCCGCGCGGGCGATGCCGTCGAGGTCGCCCGCGATGAGCTGCTGCGCCGCGTCGACGTCCGTCACGCCCTGCAGCTGCGGCTCGAGATAGGCCAGCACCGCGTCGCGCACCTGCAGCTTCACGGCCTGCTCGGCGTCGTCGTCCGAGACGGCGATCACGTGCAGCCGCACGAGCCGGGCCGCGAGCAGCTGGCTGCGCGCCTGCGCCCACGTGCCGGTCAGCAGCGTCACGCACACGGCCAGCAGCAGCGCCAGCTCCCACGGGCGCAGCGCACGGCCGGAATCGGGATTTATGGAGAGAGAATGGGTATGCATCGTATGTCCGCCTTTCTGTGATGAAAAAACTGCCGGTACCGGGCATCTGTGCTCAGTATCGGCAGTTTTGTTCGATTTTAATCCGGGGACGCTCAGATCTCCAGGCGGCCGATGGTCTCGGTCAGGAAGCACTCGGCATAATCGCGCGCGAGCCGGCGCTTGGCATACGCCGCGCTGTCGGCATCGGCAAAGATGCCGAACACGGCCGAGCCCGTGCCGCTCATGACCGCGCCGAGCGCGCCGCCGTCGAGCAGGCGGCTCTTGATGGCCGCGATCTCGCCCTCGCGGTGGGTGAGCACGTCCTCAAAGACGTTGTACATCCGGCGGGCGAGCCGGGGCATATCCCCGTCGGCGAGCGCGGCGCAGATGCCCTCCGTGTCCGGGCGGCAGCGCGAGGTGCGCGCGTCCACGCGGTGGAACAGTTCCGGCGTCGAGATTGGAAAATCCGGCTTGCAGATCACGACCGGCATGCGCGGCATGGGCGTGACGGGCGTGAGCCGCTCGCCGCGGCCCTCGGCCAGCATCGTGCCGCCCGCGACACAGTACGGCACGTCCGAGCCGACCTGCGCACCCATCTCCTCGAGCTCCGCGCGGGTGAAGCCCGCGCCGGTCAGCCGCTCGAGCGCGCGCAGCACGGCCGCCGCGTCCGACGAGCCGCCGCCCAGCCCCGCACACACGGGGATGCGCTTGTGCAGCCGGATATGCACGCCGCAGGTAAGTCCCGCGCGAGAGAGAAACACCTGCGCCGCGCGCACGGCCACATTGGCCGCCCCGCAGGGCAGGTAGCTGCGGTTGGTCTCGGCGCGGCAAACGCCCGTGTCGTCGAGCGTGACGGTCACGTCGTCGTGCAGGTCAACGCTCTGCATGACCATGCGTAGGTCGTGAAACCCGTCGGAGCGCGCACCGAGCACGTCCAGCGACAGGTTCAGCTTCGCCCACGCGGCCTCCGTCGTCGTGCCGGTCACAGTTTTTTCAGCTCGAAGAGCAGATCCATCAGCTCCGCGCCGTCGTCCACGTACGGGCCCTTGCGGCCGTTGGCCTCGGAATACGGCAGGCCGGAGCCCTCGCTCACGCGGCTGTCATAGAGCACGAACGGCACGGGGTCGGCGCCGTGCGCGCCGTTGGCCATATACGTCATGTGGTCCGAGAGCAGCAGCAGGCGGAAGTCCTCGCCCGCGGCGCGCAGCGCCTCGGTCACGGGGGCGACGACGTCGGCGCTCAGGCGCTCGATGGAGTAGATCTTGTGCTCGAGGTCGTGGTTGTGCGTAGCCTCGTCCGGGCCCTCGAGATGCAGGGCCACAAAGTCGTGCTTTTTGAGCACGCCCAGCGCGGCGGCGACCTTCGCGGTGTAGTCGGTGTCCCACTCGCCGGTCGCGGTCGGGACGGTGACGGCCTCAAGCCCCGTCAGGATGCCGATGCCGTGGCACAGCGGCACGGCCGAGACGACGCCGCCGTCCGAGCCGTAGTGCTCGGGGAAGTTCGGCAGCGCGGCCGCCGTGCCCTCGGCCCAGAACCAGACGCCGTTGGCCGGGAGCTTGCCGGCGGCGCGGCGCGCGACGTTGATCGGGTGCTGGTCGAGAATGTCGAACGCGCGGCGCATGAGCTCGCGCAGCACGTCGGCGTTCGGGCAGCCGGTGGGCAGGATGGGGCCGATCTCCTCGCCGAGGTGGTCGTGCGGCGGGGCGAGCTGAATGCCCTTGATGTCCACGTGGCTCTGCACCGCGAGGTGGCGGAACGACGAGCCCTTGTGGATGACCATGCCGGCCTGCTCGGCCAGCGGGCGGAAGTCGGGGTGGTCAAAGAGCATCGTCACGAGCTCGTCCGACTCGCGGCCCTCGATGCTGCCCGCGCTGTGGGAGATGATGTGCTTGTGCTCGAACGGCACGTCCTCATCGGCATACGTGACCATGTTGCAGCGGTAGCACGCATCGCCGGGGGCGAGCCGGATGCCGGACGCCGCCGCCTCGAGCGGGGCGCGGCCGAAAAAGTACCTGCGCGGCGAGCAGCCGAAAATGGACATGATGGCCGTGTCGCTGCCGGGGGCGAAGCCCTCGGGCACGTTGCGCACGCTGCCGAGGATGCCGTAGCGCGCGAGGGCATCGATCGCGTCTTTTTTCGATGCTTCGAGCGGCGTGCGGCCGCCGAGCGTGTCGAGCGGATGGTCGGCCATGCCGTCGCCGATGACGAGAATGTATTTCATACTGTATCCCTCTTTTCGGAAGATTTTTCGCCGCGGGGTGCCCTGTGGGATGCCGGGACCCGCAGTTTTTTCTGCCCCACAGTATATACTATTTCCCCCGGTTTGTGAAGCGGCATGGCGCGTTCCGGGGCATTTTGCTGCTATTTGTAGAATTCAACAAAATTATTTCAATCATTAAATTAGGTATTGGCAATTTTTCGTCATCATGATATAGTAGAATACTGTTAAGTATCCGCTAAGTTTTCGCTAAGAAATCGTCCCGGCAGTGTCGGGGCTTTCCACGCATCGGGAGGAACAGCCAATGTCGATCGGACAATATCTGCTCGGCGGCGCGGCCGGACTGGTGTTCGGCCTGCTCGTGGCCGCCGGCAACACGCTGCTGACGCGCCGCAGCCTGCAGCGCGCCAAGCAGAGCCAGGCCACCGTCATGGGCACCAGCGGCCTGCGGCAGGTCATCAACCTCGCCGCGCTCGTGCTCGTGTACCTGCTGCGCAAGGTCGTGCCGCTGCCCCTGGCCGGCACGCTCATCGGCACGGCCGTCGGCCTGTCGGGCGGCAGCATCGCCGGCGTGTGGATCCTCGCCCGGAGGATGGACGACACCATCCCCGCCGAAGGCGTGGAAGTGCCGTACGCGGAGACGGCCGAGCTGCCCGAAAACACTGCACAGGAACGCACGCCGGATACCGACCCGGCGGACGAACGGAGGGACGACACCAATGGGTGAGACGAATGTACTGTTTTCCATCGGCCCGCTGGAAGTGACCGGCGCGGTCGTGACCATGTGGGTCATCATCGCCGTGCTGGCGCTGCTGTCGTGGCTGGCCACGCGCAGGCTGCGCGACGTGCCCGGCCCACTGCAAAACGCCGCCGAAATGGCCGTCGAAAAGCTGCAGGGCTTCTACGGCGGCATCCTCGGCCCGGCCAATGCCCGGCGCTACTTCCCGATGATGGCGACGTTTTTCATCTTCATCGTCGTGTCCAACTACATCGGGCTGCTGCCCGGCGCGGGGCAGGTGTTCACCGTGCCGACGGCCACGCTGTCCGTCACGGCGGGCCTGGCCATCATCGCCTTCTGCATGACGCACACCGTCGGCATCCAGCGCCGCGGGCTCAAGGGCTATCTCAAGAGCTTCATCAAGCCCTTCCTGCTCATGCTGCCGCTCAACCTCATCGAGCAGATCGTGCGGCCGTTTTCCCTCGCGCTGCGACTGTACGGCAACCTCTACGGTGAGGAAATGGTCACGCACGAGCTCGGCAACCTCTTCCCGCTCGTGCTGCCGCTGCTCATGCAGGTGCTGAGCCTGCTGTTCTGCCTGATCCAGGCCGTCGTGTTCACGATGCTGCTGTCGATCTATATCGAGGAAGCCATCGAGGAGTGACGCCCTGCATCCCATAACCACGCAAGGAAAGAAGATTCGATCGTTAAGAAACATTAGGAGGAAAAGAGTTATGTCAACCGGAATCATTGCGATCGCCGCCGCGCTCGCCATCGCCATCAGCACCATCGGCCCCGGCATCGGCCAGGGTCTGGCCGCCGCCCACGCCATGGACGCCATCGCGCGCCAGCCCGAGGCCGCCGGCACCATCCGCTCGAACATGATCATCGCCATGGGCCTGCTCGAATCGCTGACGATCTACGGCCTGCTGATCGCGTTTCTGCTGATCGGCAAGCTCGGCTGAGAAGCCCGGAACAAGGGAGGCACACGCTTTGAGCATCAACATCTCCGAACTGATCTGGACGGTGATCTGCTTTTTCGTGCTGCTGGTGGTTTTGAAAAAGCTGCTGTTTGACCCGCTGGTGTCGTTCATGGCCGCGCGCGACGCGCGCATTCAGGACGGGCTCAACGCCGGGCGCACCGCCCAGCAGCAGCTCGACGCGGCCGCGCGCGCGCGCAGCGAGGCGCAGCGCAAACAGGCCGCCGCGGCGGACGC
>ERZ1108170.709-NODE-709-length-25626-cov-3.897814_pt1 | contig 25626 bp, 16 predicted proteins | sample MGYA00403705_ERZ1108170 | MGnify/ENA primary metagenome ERZ1108170 (study PRJEB35170, sample SAMEA104062422) | human gut metagenome | biome: human gut; feature: human-associated habitat; material: faeces | place: Denmark | collected 2012-06-15 ...
CACCATTCCGTGTACCTATCGCTAGACTTGCTGCTGCTCAGGCTGCAATCGCTAACAAATAATAGACTGCACGAAAACGTGAATTATAATAGTCAATAATAAAAAGTCTCTGTTACTGTTATATTGCAGTAACAGGGGCTTTTTGTCAGTTAATAATTAAAATTATATGTTTGCATATAACTGTGAACGGTACAAAGAATCCCATTTGGTGTATGCCGGGCGGGATTTTTGTGTTATAGTGGTAGTTGTGAGATTGAAGAATAGAAAAAGATGAAAGTAAGAAAGAGAAAACAGATGAAGACAGATAATAGTACGAAGAAAAAGGACAGTGTAAAGAAAGAACGTAGGGAAAAGAAAGAGAAACTGACGATTGAAAAGAGAATATTACAACTATCATTTTTTGGAAGTGTATTGTTTATAGTAGCGGAAGGTGTGATGGCATGGTTTACCCATTCCCATTCTTTGTGGACTGATTGTTTGTTTGATGCAGCGGATTTAGTGATGATCGGACCGTTTCTGGTGCTTGTGCCCCTGCTTTATAAACCGGTGACAGAGAAGCATCCGTATGGATATGCGCAGGTAGAATCGTTGTTTTTACTGGTAAAGTACAGTGTATTATTAGCACTTACCTGCAATCTAATGGTTGAAAATATAAAGCTGTTATTACATGGTGGACATGAAGTTGATGCCGGCAGTATTGCTATATTTGAATTGCTTGTATGTCTTGGCTGTGCAGGCATGTATCTGTTGCTTGGTCATTACAGTAAAAAGTATGAGTCTACGACGATCAAAGCTGAGCTTTATATGTGGAAGCTTGATGTTATAAGCAGTATGGGAGTAGCCGTAGCATTTGCAGTTCAGATGATATTGTTTACAACGAGATTTCGGTTTCTGACGCCGTATATTGATCCTGCAGTAGCTGTAATTATGGCACTGCTCCTTATAAAAGAACCGGTAAAGGAGATTTTCCAGAGTATTAAAAATCTGATTTTATTTGCACCGGAGGAAGATGTCTTAAATCAGATACGTGGAATCGTGGATAAACATATGAATGATTATCCCTATGAGGTTACATTCTTAGATGTTATCCAGACCGGACGGAAGCTTTGGGTTGAAGTATATATTGGAAATAAAACAGACGTCATACATATCAGCATTCTGCATCGTGTCCGGGATGAGATCAAGCAAGAACTGAAATACAAATACGATCAGGTATATATAGAGATTATACCGGATTAGGATAAAATGAAAGATTTCAAGTTATTATATAAAACAGAGGTGATCGATATGAAGAAATGGAAGGCTGCCGGACTGATCACAGTAGCCGGGGCATGTGTTATTGCAATCGTCTGGGGATTGCATGGTCGTACAAAGAATAATGCAAAATTGTTGCAGTTAGATGAGCAGGTATCGGATGATTCTGTTATATATGTTGCATTGGGAGATTCGATTACATATGGATATTCATTAGAACATGCTGAGAATGAACGATTTTCTGCAAGGATTGCTGCTTATATGAAACAACAGGGGATGCAGGTTGTCGAATGTAATCAAGGAGTAAATGGTCAGCTCAGTGGCGACATGTGGCAAAATATCAAGAAAGGCAAGGTAGATCTGTTAGACCATGCTGATTATGTAACATTTTGCATTGGTACGAATGATGCACTTCTTCCGTTTGAATTCTTTGTTATGCAGTATGAAGATTATTTTTATGGATATTCCGGTGCAGGAGATGATTCTCTGCTTTGGAAAAAAATTAATAAAAAGACATTTATCCGAGACTTTGAGGAGGCAGACCGGTCTGCGGAAGATAATCTGAATCGGTTTTATAATAATCTTTCAGATAGTATAGATTTGATTCGTAAGGATTCACCGGATTGCCGGATTGCAATCATGACATTATATAATCCATATCGTAATATGGATTATGAAATATCGGCAGGAGGGATAACGGTCAATATCGGCCAGTATGCAGAAGAAAAGATCAGTCAGGCAAATACAATTATTCGTACAGTATGTAAAGAAAAGAATATTGTACTGGCAGATTGCTATGAAGCCTTTGCTTCATCAAATGATATTGTGCTGAATAATCAGAATGCAGAAAATTATATAGATCCAGATGATCATCCAACAGCAGTTGGACAGCAGTTGATCGCAGATGTATTTATAGAAGCATTGTTTACAAAATAAGATGTAATCAGGCACAGTATTTACTTACAAAGTAAGATGTGATCAGAAGGCAGCATTTATTTACCAAGTAAAATGGAAATAGAATAGCATTCATTCATAATAGAACAGCAGTTTAATGAATAAAAAAAGAATAGTTGGAGCACATAATAAGACATTTTCGTATGATGTTACAGTTTAAGATATGTCCGAAATTTGGAATATATTTTTATAAGGATATCATATGAAAATGTCTTTTTTTGAAGCAAGAGGGGTATAATTTATGATTTGATCCGACAATATTTGCGTAACATTATGCGTTTTAAATTGTAGTCGCTTCTAATAAACTAACGCAAATTGTCAGAATAAATACACATATTGTGTTTGCAAGATGAATATATTTATAAAATGCATCTATTTTTCTTTCTTTTTAGAAAATATTTCGATATAATTATTATGTAACTGGAGGTTTGGATGCAGAGACAGCATTCAGAAACAAGAATAACGTTTATGTAAGAAAGGGATGATGAGAACATGAACAGAAAATGGGGAAAGAAATGGATGGCAGCAATGCTTTCGATTTCGATGGTGATCGGTATGTTTCCTGGGGTTGGAAATCCGGTCAGAGTTCTTGCGGATGAGCCGCCGGGGCAGGCGGTCACGCAGGCAGATATTTCAAATGCAGATAACAGTGGAAAGGATAAATATGGATTTAATCTGACGACACCAAGTTCATTTAATGCAAATGACGGTGAAAATCCATATGGTTCCGGCTATTCTGCATTTAATGAAAAGATGGAAGCATTTTTATGGTATCGATCCAGTGGAAAGAACCGAAATGCTGAGACGTATAACTATACGAAAAGCTCGGATATCAAGGGCTATTATGTTGGACCAGATTCGAAACGGAACAACAATGGATTTATGCAGAGCCGTACAGCATCCGGCGCAGCTGATGTCAAGTATGTAAATGTAGACGGTTATGATCCGTATGGAACCGGCCGTGATAATATGGTTGCACTTGTTGGCGCATCACTGGGAAAAGATCCGCAGCTTGTTGTAGCAAGATACAGTGCATCCGGTAAAGGTCAGGAATTAAGAAAGACCTTCAGCCTTGGATCGGGTGATGATAATGACTGGCTTCGGGATAATCAGTTGGAAAAATACAGTGCCTATAAGAATTATTTTACATTAAAGGCAGGAGATTTTGATGGTGATGGAGATGAAGATATCGCAGTCTATGTTCCAAAACGTGGAGATCCGTATATTATGATCCTGGACGGAATCACCTTATCGCCGATCAGTGATAATATTCCGGTTCGTAGTTTTATGGGAAATACCGGAGCGGATATGGCAGGTAAATTTACCAATAATGGTAAGACAGCAAGAGCAACAATCAACATGTCGATAGAAACTTCGGATATCAATCGGGATGGTAAAGATGAGATCCTTCTGGTTGGTTCCTATTCGAATATCCACGATGACAGTGATGGAAAGAAGCTGCAGCAGAGAAGCTCTGTATTTGCCTGTTATAAGGTAGAGAACAAGAAACCACAGCAGATGAATAAGTATGTAATGGATAAGGATACATGCAGTGTATATATGCGTTACGCATCTGTAGCAGCAGGTGATATTGATTTTGATGGCTTCCCGGAAGTTGTAGTTGCCGGTGTATACAGTGATAATGATGGCCCGGATGGAGATAAATCCGGTTCAAATAAAAAGTATATGCTGGTAACATTGAAATACGATCCAAATGAAGAGGTGGAGACATTAATTCCATCCGGCGGAAACGTAATGGATATGTGTAATTTTGTAAATGCAGGCTTTGATAAAGATGATAATGTGCATCCGCTTCCTGCATTGACCTGTGCGGCAGTAAACGGAAGAAATGATGCGGAGCAGGTTTTCTTAGATGGTGTTTTCTGGAAGTTTGAAAATGAATCATGGAAAAAGGACTATACAGCAAAGGTATGCCAGAGCAGTGATAAAGGAATCGGCGGTTATATCATATCCGATACCTGGGTAGACGGATGTGTGGCAGGAAACTTTGATGAAAATGATCTGGGAATTGAGCAGGTTTTATATACGACAGGATATAAGCAACAGAGCTTTAACCGGTACTTTTACCGGGTGAACATGTCCGGTAAGGAACAGAACAAGAATTCATCAACCGGTATCTGTACACCGGGCAGTTACTTTGATTCAAGTTCAAATGAGCTGGTGCGGCATGTCGGTATGAGTGATTTTCCTTGTCTGGCGATTGCAGCAGTTGATGCGGATAAAGATACAGATGTATTTACCTTTAAGAGCAAGAAATATACATACAGTAATGTAGATATTCTGGCTATATTACAGGCTGCTCCATATTTTGGAGAGCTTCAGGATAATTATTATAATGGCAATATCGGAGAAACCTTATATGGTAAGCTATCCGGACAAGGAACGGTAACCAGTAAGACGAAAATGGCATCCATCGGAGCATATGCATCATTTTCCATCGGTTCTTCAGCATTGCAGTTCCATACAGAGGCGTCCTATACCCATGACTGGGAGTGGTCGTATGAGGATGAGCTTTCCCATGAGTATTCGATTAGTTTTGAAAATGATGGTACGAAGAATCAGGTAGTACTTTATCGAACGCCGGTTATATTGTATGAATATGTCATCACACCGGCGAATGGAAGTGCATCGTATACCATGGAGGTCGGAGTGCAGCAGCAGCCGGTCTATTCGACCATGGATGTAGATACCTTTAACCGATTTGCAGAAAGTGATGAAACTCTGCAGAATAAGGTAATTACGAAGGATATTCTGTCCAGTACGCCGGGATGTCCGGATACCTATGCGACCAGTTCACTTGGAATGAAGGGGTTTGTTGGCTATCCGAACTGGGTAGAGATCAATAATAAGGTCAATGACCAGACAACGGTAGCTATGAATATTACGAACAATACACAGAGCAGTAAAACAATGACCCAGACGAACAGCTTCGAACTGACACTTGGTGTAGAAGGTGAGATAGATGCCAAAGTGGCGAAGATGAATTATGGCGGTGGTGTCAAGCTTGGCGGTGGCTGGGGCTCCGGTAAGACAACATTTGATTATTCATCAGTATCAAAGGAAGGCGTGGTAGCTTACCCGCCAGCGACGGATTCCCAGTACAGCTTCAGTACAAAATTTGGTATCTGGCAGGCAAAACTTGGCGACAACAATGTTCCGATCCTTGGCTTTGTTGTAAAGAATGTCGAACAGCCGCCATCTCCACCGGAAGATATCAGTGTGGATACAGTGACCGCGGATTATGTAACGCTTGCATGGGAAAGTGGTTATAAGAAGGCAGAGAAATATGAGATCTATCAGGTATTTAATGATGGTATTACAACCAATAAATACAGCCTGTTAGATACGATCAGCGGTGACAGTTCTTCTTACACCTATGATGGACTGAAACCATCGACGGAATATGAATTTGCACTTCGTTCAGTTGGAACAAACAGCGGAGGCGAGACTGTATACTCCGAATACACACCGGAGGTATCCGTTCATACACTGGCTGACAGTGAGAAACCGGATATCTTAAGCATGACAAGTGTACAGAGAGTTGTTGTCGGCAGTAATGCGAGCTTTGTGATCGATGCACTTCCGTCTGCAAATGCAAAAGGCGGTCTGTCCTATGCATGGCAGGTTCGAAAAGCAGGTTCGGTCAACTGGGTAAACCTGACTGACAAAGAAGCTTCCGGTATAAATGGAAGTACATTGAAGTTAAATGGTATCACAGAGGATATGGATGGCAATTCTTATCGATGCGTTCTTTCTGAGCTGATAAAGGGTGTGCGGTTATATGCATATGGAGCTCCGGGTATCCTGCATGTCGGAAGGGCTGACAGTATGATGACAGCAACGATTAGCAATACACAGTCCGACAGTGCGAATAAGGGAACCAATACAGCATTTGGACAGTACACACAGACACGGACGGTTACGAATGAACGTACGGTATCGAAGACTGTAGCGGTTACGATCGGAACACAGAAGGAGACATTTGTCCAGTATAAGAATGGTGCAGTGGTATCCGCTGTATATCCGGATGCAGTAATACCGGAATTTATCTATTTTGACAGCCAGACAAATGAATGGTATGTACTGGAAGGATATAATGAGGCAGCAGGAACAGCAACTGCAAAGGTGAAATTAAATGAAGTAATACCAAATGTATTCCAGAGTGGAACAACCGGTGATGCAGCCGCTCTCTGGAATGGAGTTGATGCAGATACAATAAAGCCTGTGACAGAACAGGTGACAGAGACGGCAGCGGGCAAGACTTATTATGCATATACAGCAGTAACAGCCGATGGTGAGATACTGTTGTACAGCACAGATGCTATGTCAGAAGCAGTTACACAGTGGTATCAGTTGGAACAGGGTACAGATGGAGCAATTACAGCAAAAGCGTATGCCGGTACTGTTCAGTCCTATGTGCCTGCTTATGCCGGATATAAAGAAGAATCTGCTGGCACTACAAATCAGCAGTATATCGAGGTTGATGGAACAACCTGGTATCTGTACTGGCCGGAGGCATACGAAGGAAATAATGCTTATATCATGTATGCAAAATCCGCCGAAGCAGATCGGACTGCGGATGAGACGTATTATTACAAGACTGAGCAGACGGTAACAGATGAGAACCAGCAGGAGCAGATCATTACAACATTTAATGAATTAAAGATCGCTACGGATGATGCCTTTTCTCTTATGGGAAGTGGAGCATCTAAGCAGTATGGTGTTACCCCTGGTGAGGTTGTTACCGTAAATGAAACATATGATACACAGGTTGAAGATATCATAAAGGGAGATCAGACAACGGTTCAGATCCATGTTGCAGAGGCAGTTACATCTTCTGTCAATATCGATAAAACAGGAATTGTAAATGTAAACTTCTTCAATAACCGGACCGGTTCTATTCGTGATATATCAACCGATGTAGATAAGAATGGTAATGCTTCTGTTGTATGGAATCCGGAAGAAGCCGGAGATTATACGGTAACTGTATCTTATGGAGGAAATACATCATTATATCCTACTGATACACAGACTGTTTATTATGTAGTAGATCGTACGGATAATACGGTATACGTTCTTTCCGGAAACAATGCGGAATATGGCAATACCATTAAGTTAGAAGTCAGACAGGGAAAACGGGAAAACGATACATCCGGCAATATAACGACAGAACCGCTTGCAGCAGATGCTTCTGTATCTTATCAGGTATCCTATGTGGATGGAGATGATAAGGTTGTAACGGAAAATATAGCCAGCAATACATTTACTCCAAAATGGCCGGGACAGCATACATTTGTTGCGACGATAACCAGACAGAACGGTACCAGTCAGACCAAATCATATGCGATGAAGATGCTTACCGTAAGCAAACGGCCGATCGTTATTACTGCTCCATCAAAGGATGGTATATCAGAGGATGACACGGCAGATAAAGTATTAAGCCTGTCAGATGTTGTTGTAAAATATGCGGGTGATGACACAGAATCCGGTATCCTGGATTCAGATGCAGCTAAATATAAACTGTCGGATCTGATGACAATAGAGGCTGAGCCGAAGTTAGATGAAAATTCGACAGCAGGTGTTTACCAGACCGGAATCGCATGGCTTACAGTTGGAACCGAAGAAGACAGTGAGTATATAGATTTGGTAAAAGAATTCCTGAAGAAATATAACGTCACTCTGAACAGAGGAAAATATCAGATCGTATCGAACCAGTATACAGTCCGATATGAGTCTGATGGCAAGGGAACGATAAAAGGATATTGTGGAGACTCCAAAGAGCCATTTGCATCCGGAGCTGGATTAGCAGATCAGAGCAAGGTATCCTTTAAAGCAATTCCAAAGGATAATTATAAGGTCAAAGCATGGAAGGTAACAGGAAGTGATGGAAATGATCTGATTCTCGGAACTGATTATGTGGTAAATGGAGATACATTGATCATTTCAGCATTGAGCAGCAGTGTTCATGTCAGTGTATCCTTTGCAGCAAAGACCTACCAGTTGAATTACGATCAGCCGGAAAACGGAAGTCTTCAGGCATATTATGTAAAGGCCGGAAGCTATGGAAGCAAGATCGATACAGGTGAGACCGTCCTTACGGGAAAGAGTATCCTGCTTCAGGCGGTTCCAGATGAGAATTATGTCGTAAAACAGTGGACGGTTTCTCATGGTGGTTCAGCAAAGATCCAGAAAAATACTGACGGAAGTATCTTTGCCGGAACAGAGATCACACTCGATAATGTGGAGACAGATACTGTTGTGGCCGTTGAATTTGAACCGGTAGAGACATATTCATTTGAGACAGAAGTGATCGCAGAAGATCCGGATACATCGGTTGCAGGCTGTAAGATCAATGTCTCAGAACAGGTTCAGGATGGCAAGGCAGCAAAGGGATCAACGGTGACACTTACAGCAGATCTTCCGGAATCCGTTACTGTATCAGAATGGAGGATCTATACAGATGATATACATTATACAGTTGCAGCAACCGGAGGAGATCAGTATGTAGTATCCAACGTCCAGAAGAACATGAAGATCAAGTTGGTTGTCAATATGTTCCAGATGGAAACACTTCATTTTGAAGCGGTAAATGAACAGGGACAGCAGGTAGATGATGTTGTTACGGCATGGAGCGATTCAGTGCAGATCAGCAATGATACAAAGATCGTAAAGAATCTGCCGGTTGTTATGAAAGCAGATGTACCGGAGCAGTATCAGATCTCTGCGTGGAAGCTGTTTATCGGTTCAGAAGAACAGACGATCGCAACCGGAAAGGATGCGAAGGAAGGTTCATTTAACAGTGTAAACAAATCCATGCGTGTTGTACTCGTTCTGCTTGATCGTCCAACTGTCACATATAACAGTGATAATAACGGAACACTGGAGTGTGATGTTGTATCCGGTGGTTATATTGACAGATACCACACAGAGGATATCGTTATGACAGCAGCACCGAAGACCGGATATGAAGTGGATCAGATCACAGTAATGATGGATGGTGCAGCTTACAGTGATATGACGGTTTCTGATATAGAAAATACAGACAATAAGCAGATCAAGATTCAGGCACCAGATACAGGCTTTGAGAAAAATGTAGAGGTTGCAGTTACTTATAAGGAGATTCCAAAGGTAGAACTTCAGTATGAGCTGGTATCAGCAGATGGAGCAAAGACAGGAACAATAGCTGTTCATGTGGATCGCAAAAAACAGAATGATCTTATGCAGGATGTATCCGCCGGATCCGGTAGTCTTGAAGTATATCGGGACAGCACGGTTACAATGACAGCATCGGTGATCGCTGGCTACGAGATCAATGCATGGAGTATGAATGGTACAGATATCACAGCAGATGTCCGTACGAACAATACAGATCTGAGCAAACTGGTATGTACCGTTGATGAGAAGCTGTTACAGAATGCACCGATTAAGATCATGGTAACGGTTGTTAAGACGCCGGAGCCTCCGTTAGAACCGGAAAAACCGGTTGTAGAGGAACTGACTAAGAAGCAGATTGAGAAGAATTCACAGACACTTTCCAGCAAACAGAAGGTTGCATGGACACAGAAGGGAATCCAACTGACCTGGAAAGCTGTTAAGGGGGCACAGGGATATGATGTCTATGCAGCTCCATGTAACAGAAAGAAGCTGACTGTTGTTAAGACGATTTCAGGTGCAAAGAAGAACGCAACAGTACTGAGTAAGTATAAAGGCAAGAGTCTGAACCGGAAGCAGTCATACAGAGTCCGTGTCAAGGCATATCGTATTGTAAATGGGAAGAAGCAGTATATTGCTACAGGATTGACCCTCCATATCGCAGGGCCGAAGAACAAGACATATACAAATGTAAAGAAGATTCAGTGCAAGAAGACAGAGTATACCTTAAAGAAAGGTAAAACAGCAAAGATAACAACTAAGCTTATCTTACAGGATAACAAGAAGAAACTGTTATCCAAAGGGCATGGTGCTAAGCTTCGCTACAGCAGTACCAATAAAGCGGTTGCTGTTGTAACGGCAAAGGGTACGATCCGTGCAAAGAAAAAAGGAACCTGTTATATCTATGTTACTGCATTAAATGGAGTAAATAAACGGGTGAAGGTCACAGTAAAATAAAACTGCAAATTTAAGTTAAAAAATTCCATGGCGGGGTAACACAGGAGCTTTCCGGCTCCCTGTTATCCCATTCATGGAATTTTATTTTTGTTCAAAATATTTATATAAAAATCTAGTTCTTTCTGGACAGATAGGTGACAAAGATCATATATTTATCAATGATCTGTCCGGCGATAGCAATACCTTTTCCCATTGTAAAAGCTGCCAATATAGTTCCGATCCCAAGACCTTTGATATGACCGAGAAAGAAGCCTGTCATACAGGCAGTTGTAAGCAGACAGATGACGTCAAAAGAAATCTTAACGATTGAATATTTCTTCTTTATGATCTGTGACAGCTCGCGTGGAAAAAGGTCGGTAGGAACGATTGGCAGACCGCAACGGTTGGAAAGTGCGATACCGATACAGATCAGCACATAACTAATTATAAAATAAAGAATCCGGTATCCGATAGCGGTTGGAAGAATGTTGATCCACATTTCATGGACATCAAGCAGTTTCCCGAAGAAAAAACCAACGATAAAACTGCACAGATATTGAGGGACAAATTTCTTCCGTAAAATCATCAGGGTGAGAACCAGAAGTCCCTGAAAGATGTAGGTCCAAGTACCTAAGCTGAGCTTTGGGAGCACCTCGGAAAAGGCGTAAGGAACACTGGAAATCGCAGAAATCCCTGCACCGGAATATAACATCAGAACGACTGCGAAGCTGTTTATGCATACGGCAACGATCAAAGCTATTTCACCATACACGATATGCCGAGTCATATGAGCATCTGTTTCTTGGATGATATGGTTTTGTATATATATATTCATTTTAAAGCTGCATCCTTTCATTTGTTTTTATCATATCGATATGTATAATGGATTATTTCGGTATTATATATAAGCGGATTTGCTTCATTTTTATATGCCTTTCACGGTTTCGTATTGTAACACTCCATGCAAATGATAACAAATGAATAGTTTTTATAATTCTATAGATATTGTCTATATAAAATCTATGAGTATAATATAAATAATGGATTCAAATATAAATTTTTTGGATGAAAACAGAAAATGAATCGAACATCAAAAGTCAGATAGAAAGAGGTAAACGGATGAATTTATTTTATATACGATATTTCGTGGAACTGGCAAAGGAACAGCAGTACACGAAGGCAGCAAAGAATCTGAACATCACACAGCCGAGTTTAAGCCATGCGATTCACCAGTTAGAAGAAGAACTTGGGGTATTATTATTTGAAAAGACAGGACGTAACACTGTACTTACGAGGTATGGAGAAGAATTTCTGGTCTATGCGGAGAATACGATCCGGACGCTCGATCAGGGCATTCGTCTGATGCAGAAGGCAGCACATGGAGAAGGTGTCATAAGATTAGGGTTTGTTCGACCGCTTGGTATGGACTTTGTTCCGGGATTGGCTGATGATTATAGGAAAAGGTTACAGGATGAAATGGTTCAGTTTTCATTTCATACAGGAACAACACATGAGTTAGTAAATGGACTGAAAGAGAAACAGTACGATATTATATTCTGTTCCAGACCGGTGGATGAAAGTGGTCTGTCTGTTCTTCCGGTTGGCAGACAGGATCTTGTCGTAATCACCCCGGAGGGGCACCCGCTCGCAGAAGAGAAAAATGTAGATCTTGCGGATACATTAAAATATCCGCAGATTTATTTTGCGGAAGGTTCCGGTATGCGAGATGTGATAAACGAATTATATAGCTTGATAGGTGAGACACCGCAGATTGCTTATGAGACAGAAGAAGATGAAGTAATTGCCGGCCTTGTAGCGCATAACTTTGGAATTGCTGTTGTTCCTTATATGAAGCTCTTAGAACGGCTTACGGTAAAAATCCTGAAGCTAAGAAAGCCCCGGGCAGACCGGATGTATTATATGGTCTGTGACGCGACTGCTTATAAGCCTCCCTGTGTACAGAGTTTTTATGATTATGTGTCGGGAAAAAATGAAATGCAGGAAGATAAATTTATATGGAATATATAGGAAATCGGAATTTGCATAAAAGTTTCGCGTATACGACAGGTTTGTGGTATAATTTTACATGAGTGATATGTATGGCTTTTTGCAATATGTATACAAAAAATGATAAAAGGAGATAAAGACTATGGCATGGTATGACAGCGCAGTATTTTATCATATTTACCCACTTGGATTGTGTGGATGTCCACATGATAACAATGGAGAGACGGGAGCACATTTTGACAAGTTAAATGAATGGGCGGAGCATGCGAAGCGGATCGGATGCAATGCGATTTATATAGGACCGTTATTTGAATCCGGTTCTCATGGATATGATACAACCGATTATCGGTTGGTAGACAGACGACTTGGAACAAATGATGACTTTAAGCAGTTCGTAAAGAACTGTCATGCAAATGATGTAAAGGTCATCGTAGATGGTGTATTTAATCATACAGGCAGAGATTTCTTTGCATTTCAGGATATAAAGCAGAACCGGGAGAATTCCAGATACAAGGATTGGTACTGCAATGTGAATTTCTGGGGTAACAACGAATATAACGATGGATTTTCCTATGATAACTGGGGCGGATATAATCTGCTTGCGAAATTAAACCTCTGGAATTCGGAAGTGAAGAATTATCATCTTGAAACCGTAAAGTTCTGGGTCGATGAATTTGATATTGATGGAATCCGTCTGGATGCTGCGGACGTACTTGATTTTGGCTTTATGAAAGAATTACGTTCCTTCTGCAATGGATTAAAGCCGGATTTCTGGCTGATGGGCGAGGTTATTCATGGAGATTATTCGAGATGGGCAAATAACGATATGCTCCATTCCGTAACAAATTATGAACTGCATAAGGGCTTGTATTCCGGACATAACGACCATAATTATTTTGAGATTGCACATACGATCAAGCGTTTAAATGGCATTGTAGGTGATAAGAAGTTATATACCTTCTGTGATAACCACGATGTAGCAAGAATCTACAGTAAATTAAATAACAAGGCGCATATGTACAATGTAGCGATCCTCGTATATACCGTACCGGGAATTCCGTCAATCTATTACGGTTCTGAATTCGGTATACCGGGCAATAAGGAGAATGGTTCAGACTGGAATCTGCGTCCGGATCTGAATCTGGCTGATTTTAATGAAAAAGATGAGCTCCCTGCATTGTATACAACACTTGGGCATCTGAAACAGAGATTTCCGGAACTGACCTATGGAGACTACCGGGAATTGTATCTGACGACCGGACAGTTTGCATTTGCAAGATGTCTGGATGGACGTGCAGTTGTAACAGCATTGAATAATGCAGATAACGGTGCACACATGGAGATCAATCTGCCGATTGGTGCAAATAAAGCAGTCAACCTCCTGACGATCGATCAGACAACAGAAGTACAGGAGGATACCTGTACAGATGATGCAACAGCAAAGGCATGGGAAAATGCACGAAATGAGCTGCTTGATAAAGCCGGTCAGTTGGTCGGAGCCTCCGGTGAGATCCGCTATAAGGCAGAAGATATCCGTAAGGCATTAGAAGCACTGGAAACAGGCGCAGACTTCGGACAGGCAGTATGGAATCTGTTTGGAAATCTGAATGATACCATGAACAACATGCATCGTGTGATCGGCGAATTCGAACAGACTATGCATAAGCAGGAGAGAAACTCTGTAGCCGCAGGCGGTGACTGTACAGGCGGAGAAAGCCTTGAGATCCGCGATGGGAAGCTGATCGTAGACCTCCCGGCAAACAAGGGTGTTGTCGTATATTTAACCAATGAATAATATATAATTTGCCTACATTTTACTTATAGTAATGAAAATTACTATGAGAAGATGGTATTAAGTATTTTGTATAATATTTTATTAGAGAAATTTATAGACAGAAAAAGTTCATCAGACTTGTTTTTTGAATGAGCAAGTCTGATGGACTTTTTTGTCACAAAAATTTATGCATAAAGAATAAGAGCTATGCGTAGAATATTAAGATTGCATAGAAAAAAGAATGCAAAACCTCTAAAAAATATGTAGTTTTTTGTTGAAAATCACATAAAATAGTGTTAGCATAAATATGTATGTTAGTATATTTGTAACGAGACTGCACAGAATTGACGGAAGCCGCTTCTGTGCCGGGGGAATGGTTATAATTAAGGAGATTGTATATGATACTTATTGATACGCAAAAAGAAGAATTTAGCAAGCTGAGGGATATCCGCGTATTTGGAAGAATCAGTCACGATGATCGGTTTAATGGGAATCTGCTGGTGATCGGTCTTGGCGGTGTCGGAAGCAGAACCGTTTGTAACTTAAAGGGGATGATGGTTGATGATATCATACCGGAGGATAATATTCATTTTCTGATGATTGATTCAGACATTCCTGAGATGGAACAGACAATTGAGGACAGCAAAGAGCATGTTGGTTTTAATGCACTTGAAGTATTAAGTATCTACAGACCGAATATTGAAAATATACTTGCAGAGGGAATCAAGAAAAATCCGGTACATCCGAATCTTGCAAACTGGATGGATGCAGACTTTCCGGATGTTACAGTGACAAAAGACGGTGCGCATGGCAATCGTCAGATCGGACGACTCATGTTTTCAAATGCTTATGAAGATATCCGTATGCTGTTATTTGACAGACTGGAAGAGATTCATGATAAGGCGAATGGTAATTGGATGGATGTGATCATTGTATCCAGTCTTTCCGGCGGAACCGGAAGCGGTATCTTATCCGATCTTACATATAATATCCGGGCGTATGGAAAAGCAAAGAAGTGGGCGAATCTTCGAATCGGAGGCTGCCTGTTGATGCCGGATGTTATATTTGGCAACAAGAGCGTAACGGAAGATCCGGAGTTAATGTTCCGGATGATGGCAAATGGCTGTGCTGCGTTAAAAGAAGTCGATTACTATATGAAGCTTTCAGAAAAGGATGATGCATATATATTTGAAAGCACCACCCACAAGCTGGTGATCCGGGAGAATCTGTTCGATGCCTGTATGCTGGTATCCGGTAAGAAGGACAGCCAGGGATACCTGCCGGAGGGTACAGTTCTGATGGACACAGCAAGCTTCCTATATAAACTTGCATGTAACAAATATATCGGTAACAATGATGTAAACGATGACAGAAAGCTGCTTCGGGATGTATTCTTTGACAATGAGAAATATTCTGTGACAAACTGGAAGATGGAACATTCGGATTCTGAGATTGCGACAGCAAATTGTTATTATAAGGTTGTCAGTGAAGCAGATTACAAGATACCGATCCGTGAGATTGAGAATATCTGTGAGAGTGATCTGTTTAACAAAGCATATAAGCGTTTGTTTGTTTCGCCATTTGACAATCCGCAGATTGAAGTGGATATCAAGGATGCGTTAAAAGAGCTGGATGATTTTCTTCATGCAGAACCGGGAGATGAGATCAACCTCAGTGTGAACGGATTAATCCAGTTTGGACAGTTTACGAAGCCAACCTATAAGATGATCAAGAAGCATACAGATGGACTCAGAGAACATATGGGTGAGAAGCTTGATAATATGGATAAAGAGCTTCCGGTCATGATCAAGTCCATTAAGAATAAATTGTGGAATTCCTTAGATGCTGTAATTGCCAGATATATCAAGGTATGCGGTCCGTATGCAGCGATTGATATTATCGGAGCACCAACAGCCGGTGTAGCAGATTCTACCAGAGGTATGATGGCAGAGGTTAAGAAGCTGCAGGAGCTTCACAGTAAATATACACCATCCGGTGAATACTCCAGAATTATAGAATCTATCTGTGAGATTGTTGCAAAGCGTTTCTTCACTTTCCCGTCAGCAAAGCGTGAGACAGAGAATGGATATTATGATGCCTGTATCAAAGAGACACTTGCAGCAGAACGAAACCGGATCATGGATGAGATCGATGCACAGGATCTGTTTGGTGATACACTTCGTTGGCTGCAGCAGAGAGCAGAGCGTTTGGATGAGATTTATTCCCAATTTGGAGAAGATTTGAAGAATTCAATCGAAAATCTTGCGAATGAAGGTAAGGTAACAACCAAGAATATATTAAAGAATGCAGCCAGACATGAATTCCTTCCAACTGATTATGTAAATGACAGTCGTATCAATGAGGTGAAGGATGGACTGATCCGGTTGATGTTAGATAATGAATCGAATATTGATAATGGAAGAGTTGTTCCTGTCAAGGATGCGATGGAGAAGATTTATCGTCGTTTATTTAGCGGTATCGGAGCATATGGGCCGGAGAAGATGTTATCCGTTGCATTTTCTGATAAGAAACTTGCAGAGAATGATATCAATGTTATGTTTGGTTCATTGACAAATGACCGACGGGATGAAGTTATGCAGAAGGTAGCTGCTGCATTTGTAAATGATATTCAGGAAGAAAAGCAGTTATGTGTGCTCAAGGATGGCTACAAAGAACTTTTGTTGAATAAGAAATATATATCAGTGCCAAATGTAATGCCGTATTTCAGTAGGGCAGTAAAAGGAATCCTGATGGATAAACCATATAATGAGAAGGAGGATTCCATTACATTGAATCCTGGTGAGATCGAGATTTCGATCAATGATATGTATGTCGGCGTGCCTGCATCTATGATGGCATGTACAGCAGAGATGCAGAAAGCCTATAATGCAGTAGATAGTTCTTACAAGGGACTGCATATTGACGAAGTGAATAGGGATATGAGAGATTTCCCGAATCTTTGCACGTTATAATAAATAGTATGAAAGAATCCTACATGTGGAGGTGTATGAAACCGTTAGTGTTTTTCAAACTTTCGTATGTGGGGTTTTTTTAAATTTGATTTTTACCGGAATATGGTTATACTAGAAAAAGGTTTACATGAATAGATAGAAAGGAAAATTTCCATGCTGATTTGGTATGCGGATGTGTCGGATATGACAGAGGAGCAGATGAAAAAGTATCTGGAAGAGCTGTCTGAGTATCGTTTGGAAAAAGTGAATAGGCTTCGATATGAGAAGGATAAGAAATTGTCGGTTGCTGCGGGAATTTTGCTTGACCGGGCGTTAAAAGAGTGCCATTTGTCTGAGAAAGACTGTCGCTATCAGATCATGGAGCATGGCAAGGTTTATCTGGCAGATCATCCTGAGATAGCATTTAATATCAGTCACAGCGGATACATTGCAGTTCTGATCTTTCATAAAGAAACGAAGCACGATCTGTCCTGTGGCATTGATATCGAGCTGATACAGGGTGGACGGGAGAAAATCGTGAACCGGTTATTTTCAGAAGCGGACAGAGAACAATATAAGAAGTTGGATCCGGATGCGGCTGCGTTATATTTTGCACGGGTCTGGACCCGGATGGAATCATTTGGTAAGATGACAGGAAAAGGACTTGATTTTTCAGAACCGACTCAGAAAAAAATTATGGATCGTTCAGAGATGAAAAAGAAAAATATCTATTTCCGGGAATTCAGAATAACAGATAAAACAGGTCGGGAATATAATCTCTGTGCCTGTGCAGATAAGGAAGGTTTGTTAGAAGAAACTGTATTTTCTGATAAGTCGGTTCTTTTTTCTTCTCAGAATGTAGATTGTGTGGTAATATGATGATGAAAATTTATGTACTGATACATAAGTGAAGTTTTGGAGGAACATGATATGAGTAAAAAAGCTACGAAAGCACTGAATAATCCGTATTATATCGCAAGATATAATGCATCAAAGAATAATCCAAATCTTACCAGCCGGGAAAAGACGGCTGAGATTTTAAATATTGACCGGACGCGGTTATCACGGATCGAGCTTGGCATGTCAGTTCCTTATCCGGAAGAAGTTCTGGCGATGGCGGATGTATATGAGATACCGGAGCTTTGTAATATGTATTGCTCAGGGGAGTGTGCAATCGGTCGTGAGACAGTGAAACCGATCAATGCAGATAGCCTGGATCGACTGATCCTTCAGTTCCTTGGATCTTCTCAGAAGATGGAGAATATCACGGAGCAACTGATCAATATCACCTCCGATGGAATTGTAGATGAAGGAGAACTGGAGCAGTTTGATTCGGTTCTGTCTGAATTGGAAAAAATGTCGGTCAACATTCAATCGTTGATGATGTGGGCTAAAAAAAATAAAGATTCAATTATGAGTAAAAGAGGAAATTAGAAATGGCAGACAAGAATATCGAAAACGAGATCAAGAAAAGAAGAACATTTGCGATCATATCCCACCCGGATGCCGGTAAGACGACTTTAACAGAGAAGTTTCTCCTGTTTGGTGGTGCAATCAATACGGCAGGATCGGTAAAAGGAAAAGCAAATTCCAAATATGCGGTATCCGATTGGATGGATATTGAGAAGGAGAGAGGTATATCAGTTACCTCATCCGTTCTTCAGTTTAATTATGAAGGCTACTGTATCAATATTCTTGATACACCGGGACACCAGGATTTCTCAGAAGACACATATCGAACCCTGATGGCTGCGGATTCTGCTGTTATGGTTATTGATGCATCAAAGGGTGTAGAGGCACAGACGATCAAGCTTTTTAAGGTCTGTGTAATGCGTCATATCCCGATTTTTACATTTATTAATAAGATGGATCGTGATGCAAGAGATACATTTGAATTGTTAGATGAGATTGAAAATGTCCTTGGAATACGTACCTGTCCGATGAACTGGCCAATCGGTTCCGGTAAGGAATTTAAGGGTGTCTATGACAGAGAGACCAAGATGGTCGATACCTTTGAAGCAATCTCAACCGGTGGTGCGAAGAAGGCTGCGGAGACACAATATCATATCGAGGATCAGGAGCTTAAGGATCTGATCGGACCGTACCTGTATGACCAGTTTAAGGAAGAAATTGAATTGGTTGACGGTGCAACCGATGAAGTCGATCTCGAGAAGGTTCAGAAGGGAGAGCTTTCACCCGTATTCTTTGGTTCTGCACTGAATACATTCGGTATCGATATGTTCCTGAATTATTTCCTGAAAATGACGACACCTCCTCTTGGAAGAATGTCGGATCAGGGTGTGATCGATCCGGTTACAGAACCATTTTCAGCTTTCGTATTTAAGATACAGGCAAATATGAATAAAGCGCATCGTGACAGAATCGCATTTATGCGTATCTGTTCAGGTAAATTTGAAGCCGGTATGGAGGTTTACCATGCAGCCAGCAAGCGTAAATTAAAATTATCCCAGCCGCAGCAGCTTATGGCGCAGGATCGTAAGATCGTAGAAGAAGCATATGCGGGTGATGTAATCGGTGTATTTGATCCGGGATTATTTTCAATCGGTGATACTCTTACATTTCCGGGTAAGAAATTTCAGTACGAAGGAATCCCGACATTTGCGCCGGAGCATTTCTGTCGTGTTGTTCAGATGAATACGATGAAGCGTAAGCAGTTTGTACAGGGTGTTACTCAGATCGCGCAGGAGGGTGCAATTCAGATCTTTCAGGAGTTTACAGCAGGATTGTCTGAGATTATCGTAGGTGTTGTAGGTGTTCTTCAGTTTGATGTATTAAAATACAGACTGGAGAATGAATATGGATGTGAGATCCGTTTAGAGCCGATCCCTTATAACTATATCCGTTGGGTAAAAGATCCATCTACAGATCTTACAAAGCTGAAACGTGTCAGCGATGTTAAGAAGGTGAAGGATATGAAAGGTAATCCATTGTTATTATTTGCAAATGAATGGGTTATCAATCAGGTGCTTGAGCATAATGAAGGACTGGAACTGTTAGAGTTCAGAAAGAATTAAATAAATGAATAATCTACCCTGAAAATGTAAATCCTTTTCTTATGAGGCCTAAGAAAAAATCCGTTTGACAGACAGGCAGACATAAGCAGGAGGAACATGATATGGCACTGAACAGGGTAGTGATATGTGGTGTGAATACAGCCAGACTTCCGTTGCTGACAGACAAGGAAAAGAATGAATTGTTTGACAGGATCGAGCAGGGAGATATGGCTGCCAGAGAGACCTTTATCAAGGGCAATCTGCGACTGGTTCTGAGTGTGATCCAGAGATTTTCGAATTCAAATGAGAACCCTGACGATCTGTTTCAGGTTGGATGCATAGGATTGATAAAAGCAATTGATAATTTTGACCGGAGTATGGATGTGAAGTTTTCGACGTATGCAGTTCCGATGATACTCGGAGAATGCCGGAGGTATCTGCGGGATAATAACAGTATCAGGGTATCCAGGTCGTTAAGAGATATTGCATATAAGGCAATCTACACAAAGGATGCTTTGTTAAAGAAGCTGGATCGGGAACCGACCGTGGATGAAATTGCAAAGGAGATCGATGTAGCACCGGAAGATATCACGACAGCACTGGATGCCATATCGACGCCGGTTTCGTTGTATGAGCCTGTTTATCAGGAAGGTGGAGATACGTTATATATCGTAGACCAGTTAAGTGATAAGAAGAATAAAGAAGAAAACTGGGTAGAAAATATTTCATTGAAAGAAGCAATGAAGAAATTAAATGAGAGAGAATATAATATATTAAGGCTTCGTTTCTTTGAAGGAAAGACACAGACCGAGGTTGCATCGGAAATCGCCATTTCACAGGCACAGGTCAGCCGTATCGAAAAGAGTGCGATCAAATCTCTAAAGGGCTACCTCAGATAATATATGGATGATAAAGAGGTATCTATATATTTATTCTACAGAGCATTTTCATTCTATTTTTACGCTGTATAACTTTGAACTAACCTCGGCTAATGGCCTTGGTAAGGTCTCAGTTATTATGTAGCGGTGCTAAACTCACCGCTTCGCGGTTCATTAAGAACCGACATGAAAAAGGTCTGTAGAACAAAATATAGATACCTCTTTATTTGTTTATAGGTAAATCTGTGTTATTGTGATTTCCCATATTTTTTATAGTTTTTACATTTATGGTGCTTTTTTGCTCTATTTATTCTTGTTATGAGCTTCTAGCTGTGATTTGGCTTCGGTGGCAAGCTCTGCCATATAGTCCTGAACGGTTGTGCCACCGGTGTCGCTGTTTTTCATGAGATTTGCTTTCAGCTTTTCTACTTCCTCGAGTGGAAGATCGCTCATTATGGCAACCTCGGCCGGTTCGATGTGAACATTTAACATTCGTTCTGCCAGATCATATTTTGCTTTTGTTGTTCGATTCATTTCTGATTCATCTCCTTAATTATTCAGATCCTTCAGATAAGCTTCGTTAATCTCGATGATCTTATTCATAGCTTCCGGTCCCGGAGCACCGATCGTATTACGTTTATTGACACATTCTTCCATGCTGATCGCCAGATAGATGTCGTCTTCAAATACCGGACAGATTGCCTTGTAGTCATCTAGTGGAAGCTCATCCAGCGAGATGTTCCGTTCGATACAGGTGAGAACCAGTTCACCTACGATGCCGTGAGCATCACGGAATGGAACGCCGTGGTTTACCAGATAATCGGCAGCATCTGTAGCATTTGTGAATCCGTTCTTTGCAGATGCTTCCATACGGTCTTTATTTACAGTCATAGTTTTTATCATACCGTTAAATAATGCGATACATCCCTTTACGGTATCGATCGCATCAAAGGTAAATTCCTTATCCTCCTGCATATCCTTATTATAAGCAAGCGGAATTCCCTTCATTGTGGTAAGGAGAGAAGTCAGAGCGCCATAGACACGTCCGGTCTTACCACGAACCAGCTCTGCGATATCAGGGTTTTTTTTCTGTGGCATGATCGAGCTTCCTGTGCTGTATGCGTCATCCAGTTCGACAAACTGATATTCATTTGTATTCCAGATAATGATCTCCTCTGAGAAACGGCTCAGATGCATCATGATCGTTGAAAGAGCGGATAATAATTCGATGCAGTAATCACGGTCTGCGACAGAATCCATACTGTTAAGAGTAGGACCTGCAAAATCAAGCAGGGAAGCAGTTAACTCACGATCCAGAGGGTAAGTTGTGCCGGCTAAAGCACCGGAGCCCAGTGGACAGTAATTCATTCTCGCATAGATATCACACAGACGGCCGTAATCACGCTTGAACATCTCCATGTATGCACCAAAGTGATGGGCGAGAGTGATCGGCTGCGCCTTCTGTAAATGTGTAAATCCGGGCATATATGTGTGGATATGTTCCTTCATCAGGGAATGTAAGGTGTTCATTAATTCCAGCACAAGAGCTTTAATTTCAACGATCTCATCTCTTACATAGAGTTTCATATCAAGAGCTACCTGATCATTACGGCTTCTTCCGGTATGTAATTTCTTACCGGTATCACCGATACGGTCAATCAGATTTGCTTCTACAAAGCTGTGAATATCTTCATATTTGGATGTGATTTCAAGTGTACCATTTTCCACATCGGTAAGTATGCTGTTTAAGCCGTCGATGATCTGATCTCGTTCTGCTTCTGTAAGGATGCCGGATGCTGCAAGCATGGTAACATGCGCGATGCTTCCGCGGATATCCTGTTTATAGAACTTCTGATCAAAAGAGATCGAAGCATTAAAGTTATATACTAATTGGTCTGTTTCTTTTGTAAAACGACCACCCCAGAGCTGTGCCATAATGTAGTTCCTCTTTTCTCTAAAATTATTTTAACTGTTTCATTTTACAACAGGATGAGAGCTTAATCAACAAAAACAGGGATTAGCAGAAGAATTTTGCATGGTAAATATCAAATTTTTATGAAAAAGATATTTACAGGTTTACAGCAGTTGTGGACAGATGATAAAATAACCTAAATTGTCAGAATGGATGGATTGGATGAAGAAACGACATTTTATTTTGAAAGGAATCATTACGGCACTTGTGCTGATCGTTCTTTTCTATACAGGAAGATGGGCATTTTTTAATATATTTCATCGTCAGGATGTTGTGGACGGACTGGTAGCATTACGAACAAATGTAATGCATTCGATGGAGGATGGAAATGATTCTGATATCTTTTATGTAAAGAATGTAAAGATAAAGGATATCAGTGATATTAATAAATATGTGGATTCGGCATTCGGAAGTGTAGATACCTATCGGGTATTGGTATCTTCCGGTGATTATCTTGCAATTCAGCTTTCTTTTGATCGTAGCGAGAATTACTATGTGATCCGGAAAGCGCTTTTTGATGAAGAGATACCATCGGATAAAAAGAAAGCGATTGCTATGTATGATGCATATATAGAATTTTATCAGACCTGCATCAAAGAACCGATGAGTGATTTTGACAAAGAGGTGGCGGTACATGACTATCTGATAAAAAACTGTGTATATGGTTTTCCGGAGAAACAGCAGGATGCATATGATGCCTATGGTGTCCTTGTATCTCATAAAGCAGTATGTGATGGTTATGCGGAAGCGTTTTTTATGCTGATGACCTGTCTTGATATTCCATGTGATATTGTAGTCGGAACGGCAGATGGTGACCTGCATGCGTGGAATCAGGTTGAACTTAATGGCAAATGGTATAATATCGATCTGACTTGGGATGATGCGGTTCCGGATATGGGATCGTATATAAAACACACATATTTTAATCTGACAGATGAGGCACTAGCCGAAAATCATGCATGGGAACGGGAGTTTTACCGTACCTGCACAGATACAGATATGAATTATTATGTGAAGACATTTGCAGTATTTGATGATTTTGAAGCATATAAGAAAGGGATCACGAAGCAGATCGGACGCTCGGATGTGCTCGAAGCAATTGTTTATTATATGGATACGGACAGACCGGATCTGTCATTTCTCTATGACAGTTCGGCTATAAAAAAACTTAAGTATCTGGTTGAAGATATGGGAGAATATTATGTGATCATTGTATATGTAAATACATGATTTTATTATTGTAAAACAAAATGCCCGTGACAGTACGGGAGAAAGGAAAACTCAATGCCTGATGAACAGGGGAGAGTGAAGTGTGATAAAAATGAGTAAGAAGGAATTTATGGATCAGCTCAGAGAAGGATTGGATGGGAATGTATCATATGAGAAATATCGTGAAACAATAGAATATTATGAGTCTTATTTCCGGAGAAAAATAGCAGAAGGTAAGACTGAGGAGGAAATTGTTGCGGAACTTGCGGATAATGACATATCAGCTAAGGCAAAGGAAATTGCAAGGCTCGGAATTTCAAAAGAAGCCTTGAAAATTCCTGATTCCGTGGGAAAAGACAAATATGTTCAGATGTCTTTGTTTGATGCAGTAAATAATGATGATATTATTGATGAAATCAAAGACCTTGAATTAACTAAGATGACACCTATAGATGCGCTAAATACATTATTCAGGATTCAGGACAAAATAAAGAACAGGTGGTAAGCTATGGCAATTAATCTTCTGGACAAAAATACTATAAATAAGATTGCGGCAGGTGAGGTAGTAGACAGACCTTCATCCGTTGTAAAGGAGCTTGTTGAAAATGCCATTGATGCAGGTGCAACAGCCATAACGGTTGAAATAAAAGACGGCGGTATTTCATTGATAAGAATAACCGATAATGGCTGCGGAATTGATAAAAACGAAGTCAGACTGGCTTTTTTAAGACACTCCACAAGTAAAATCAAATCTGCTGCGGACCTTGCAGGAATATCATCACTGGGATTCCGTGGTGAAGCTTTATCAAGTATAAGTGCGGTTGCCCAGGTTGAACTGATTACTAAAACAAAGGATGCACTTACAGGCACAAGGTACCAGATTGACGGCGGAACCGAGAAAGTATTTGAAGAAGTAGGTGCACCTGACGGAACCACATTCCTTGTAAGAAATCTTTTTTACAATACCCCTGCCAGAAGAAAATTTTTAAAAACCCCTGCTACAGAAGGTGGTTATATAAGTTCACTTATGGAAAATCTGTGTCTGTCCCATCCTGAAATATCGATACGTTTTATAAATAACAACCAGCCAAAGATTCAGACAACAGGCAATGGTAAATTAAAGGATAATATATTATCCTTATTTAGTAATTTGCATATACACTACGCAAAATTTGTTCTTCTATATTCTTTTTATCCGCTGGTGAAGTTTTGGCATCATTTATCATAATGTCAAAAGCATATAATTTTCCTTTGCGAGATGTAATATATCCGGCAATTGCACTTGTATCAGCAAGAGTTCCTGTTTTAGCTCTCAAATTATCTTTAAAATACAGCATTCTATTCTTCAAAGTACCTTCACCTGCTGTTGGTAAAAGTTCTTTGAAACATTCAAAATCTTCGGTTTTTGACTTGTATTCCAAAAATTCTCCCATAAATTCAAGGAAGAGGTCCGGTATCTGGATAAGCCGCAGATGGATGAGATGTACCGGGTTGGCAGATAAGG
>ERZ1108170.710-NODE-710-length-25568-cov-4.708266_pt1 | contig 25568 bp, 19 predicted proteins | sample MGYA00403705_ERZ1108170 | MGnify/ENA primary metagenome ERZ1108170 (study PRJEB35170, sample SAMEA104062422) | human gut metagenome | biome: human gut; feature: human-associated habitat; material: faeces | place: Denmark | collected 2012-06-15 ...
AGCGAGCCGTCCGGCCGCACGATGCGCACGGCGGCGCCGGGCAGCGCCCGTCCGACCGAGGTGAGATACTGTCCGCCGAGGATCAGGTGATCCTCCGGGAGCAGCGCCGTGACGGTGCTGGCCATCTCCGTCATGCCGTAGGACTGATAAAAGCGGCAGTTGAGCCGGTCGAGCGCGCGCCGCAGCAGATCCGGGGAAATGGGGCAGGTGGAGTAGTTGATGACCTTCAGGTGCGACAGGTCGTAGTTTTTGCGGTCCATCTCATCGAGGATGCCCTGCAGGATCAGCGGGATGACGCCGATGGCGCGCACCTTTTCCCGCACGAGACTCTCCACATAGTCGCTCACGGTGAAGTTTGGGATCATGATGAGCTTACCGCCGGTCGCCAGCGTGAGATAGGCGCCGGTGCACGCGGAGTGGAATAGCTGCGAGATGTACTGATAGACCTGCCCGTCCGGGAACTCCAGCGTTTCAAGCATGCTCTCAAGCTGGTTGAGATAGCGCGCGTGGGAGTAGACCACGCACTTCGGCCGCCCGGTCGTGCCACTCGTGTGCATGTGGTAGGCAGGGGCGTCGGGCGCAACGACGGTCTCCACCGGCGTGTCCGGCATACCTGCGAGCAGGGAATAGAGGGCGGAGCGGCCGTCGGCTTCCGGCGTCAGGGACAGGAACGTGATGCGTCCGGCATAGTGCTGCCGCAGGGCGTCGCCCCAGTCCTCGCGCTCCGGCTTGAAGAAGGCGCACCGGACCTCGTTGAGATCGAGCAGGTAGGTCATTTCTTCCGGCGCGAGCCGCCAGTTGAACTTGACCACGGTGCCGCCCAGCTTCAGGATCGCAATTTCCGCGATCATGACCTCCGGGCAGTTGCGCGAGATGATGGCGACGCGGTCGCCCGGCGCAATGCCGAGACTGCGCAGGCAGTGCACCGTCCGGTAGATGAGTGCCTGCAGCTCCCGGTAGGTGATGCGCCAGTCGCCGAATACAATGGCCTCGCGCTCCGGGCAGCGTGCAAAGCTCTCGTCGAGGATCTGACCGACGCCGGTCGTTTTTTGAAATCTGCTGATGTTATCCATGTCTGGCTCGCTCCTATACAAAATCATTTGAACGCTCCGACGGCTTGTTAATTTATTATCTTATTTGCATTATATCGAACCACCGCGGACAGGTCTTCATAGGAGACTACGAATTTATGCGCCGCCCGGGTGTCTGCTTTTAGGCAAAATGAAAGCAGCAGCGCCCTTCACGCGCACGCAATCGTAGAAAATGCACAGTGCGCGGCGGCGAGAAAAACCGCATTTCGTAACAAATGCCCTGAACAATTCTCCATGATATTGTTACAATAAAGACAAAGATGAGGCGAAAAAGCCGCAAAAACACGGAGAATGCGGACGAAAGCGCGAAAGTTACGCCAATGGCTTCCAATTTCATCGTAGAAGTCTCCAAAAATTCGGATCTCCGGTGTTTTTGCGGAAAGGAACTTTTTTCCTCAAAATTTGTGTGGGAATATGCACTTGTGACTGTCGTTTTGCGCAGCACGGAAAGGAGAGAATCATGACGCTGTCCGTGGAAATGATCGCCGAGAGCATGCAGCCGTTCGGCGCGCGGGTCGTAATGCAGCAGGAGCGGACATTTGCCTTCCGCCGGGTCCAGATGCTCACGCCCGAGTCTGAGAACACGCTCGAGGAAGACGTGCTCTACGTCAGCGAGCCGAAGGTGATCCGCCGCTTACCGAAGGGGCTGCTGCACGACCACTTTTTCGTTGTCCGGGCGCGCCCGGAGGATGCGGAGCCCGTTCGCCCCGGTGCCAATGCGCTGCTGTATGACGAGCAGTATTCTCTCGGCGCGGTGACGAACCACCTGCTCACACTGTTTGACCGCCTGCAGACACTGGAGTATCAGATGCGTCTGGCCGTGCGCGCGCACGCCGGGCTGGAGCCGCTGATGGAGGTCGGGCGGAAGATGATCCCGGACGCGACGATCGTCGTCGTCGACTCGGCGTATAACATCATCGGCGCCACGCGCGAGCGCGGGTCGGGCAATATCTATGTCGATCAAATGCTCGAGCAGGGCTATTACGACAAGGACTCGCTGCAGCTCATGGCGGAGGCCGGCTATTTTGAAGTCAGTGACCGGTACCTGCGTCCGGTGCTGTCGGTGCCGCCGAATATCTGCAACGACCCCGTGATCCTGCGCTCCTACATTGCCAACGGGATGTTTTATTCCTTTGCCGGCTGCTATTTCCCGGGCCGGCTGCCGACGATGGTGGATCAGGAGCTGTTCCGCTGCTTTACCGAGCAGCTCGACCATTACTTCCGCGAGACGGGCTTTTACAGCCAGAGCATGCCGCAGCGCCAGCAGATGATCCATGATCTCTTGCGCTATGGGGAGGAGAATCCGGAGCTGGTGCGCGACCGTGCGCGCGGCCTGCGCCTGCCGGAGACGGGCGACTTCCGTCTCGGCTATGTCGAGTTCGACGAGCAGGCGTCCACCTCGAAGGCGGGGTACATGGTGCTGCAGCTGCGCGCGTGGAGCAACGTGGCCAATTACGGCGTGATGCAGTATCAAAACAGCGTGCTCATCCTCTTTCAGGACTGGCACGATTACCCGGTCGGGGAGCAGCTTTTATTCCGCGAGCGGTGGGACGAGCTGCTGACGCTGCTGGGCAAGAACCATGCGCATATCGGCGTGAGCCTGCTGTTCACGGAGCTGGGACGCCTGCGCATGGGCTACGATCAGGCGCGGACCGCCATCGAGATCGGCCGCAAGCTGGATCCCGATGCGCTGGAGTATCACTATTCCAAGTATTATCTCAACGACATGCTCGAATGCTACCGGGAAAAATTCGCGCTCGATGACGTCATTGTGCGCTATCTGGATCAGCTTGCCGGGGAGCGCGGCTACAGCAACAGCAACCTCCTGCTGCTGTACCACTACCTGAACACGGAGCGCAACATTTCCCTGACCGCTAAGCGCGTGCACATGCACCGCAACAGCGTTATTTACCGCCTGCAGCGCATTCAGGACGTGCTCAATCTCGACCTGGACGACCCGGATGTGCGTCTGCGGCTGATGATCACGTTCAAGATCCTGCGGATGGAGGGCAAACTCCCGGAGATTACAGACGAGCCGCCGGAGCCGGACAACGGCGGAAGCGACCGCCTGACGCTTGTGGAATGAGCCCGCGAAAAGAGAAGAACAGCACACGGCAGCGCCTCCCGGGGCGCTGCCGTGTGCTGTTTCCGATCGGGGTCAGGTCTGCTGCTCGGCCTGTGCCTGCAGCGCGCGCTCGCGGGCTTTGCGCTCGCAGTGCGCGTAGTAGCTGTTGCCCATCTCCTCAAATTTCTCTTTCGGCAGCAGCAGCTCTTCGAGCGGCTTGCGCGTCTTCGGCAGGATCGTGCCGGAGCTGCCGGAGTCCTCGCCGGCCTGGCGGACATAGCCGAGGTATTCTTCCACACGCTCCTGCAGCGGCGGCACCGGCATCATCTCGCCCTCGCCGCAAAAGAGCGTCGTGTAGTTGCCCACGCCGAGCATGAGGTCAAACTGTGCGAGCACGGCGTCGTAGTTGCCCTTGGGGGAGAAAAAGCCGCAGGTCGAGATCAGCACATGCCGCTGGTGCGACTGGTCGTAGCGCGTGACGTGCTTGCCGTTGCCCTTGCCGTCGGTGCGGTCGCACATGACGGGGCGGTTGATCGGCACCGTGCGGTCGAGAAAGCACTTGAGCTGGCCGGGCAGGGCGTAGTAGTAGAGCGGGAAGCTCCACACGACGAGGTCAGCCGTGACATAGCTTTCGATCGCGGCGGCCATGTCGTCGTCGCGGAAGCACTTGCCCGGCGTGCGCTTCCAGCAGTTGAGGCAGCCGAGGCACGGCTCAATGTGCATTTTGGCCACGGTCAGTTCTTCGACCTGCGTGTCGCAGGTCTTGGCGAGCCCTTCGAGAAAGGCGCGCGTCATGCGCAGCGAGTTGCTGCGCTCCATGCGGGGACTTCCGTTGATGACAAGAATGTTCATGGACGTTTCCTCCTGGTTTATTCGCACGTGTAGCGGCCGGGGCGCTTTTCGAGCATGGCGGCGGCCGCCTCGGCCTTGTCCTTGGTCGATACGGTGTAGATGCCCTGGATCTCCTCGGCCAGCAGGCCCACGGAGGTGCCGGCGTCGGTAGCGATGTTGATGCACTTTTTGCACATCTGCACGGCGATCGGCGGCTTGGCCGCAAGCTTTTCGGCATAGGCCAGCGTCGTCTGCTCCAGCTCGCCGAGCGGCACCACGCGCTCCACGAGCCGGATGCGCGCGGCCTCCTGCGCGTCGATATCCTCGCACGTCATGGCCAGCAGCTTTGTCATGCCGGGGCCGATGAGCTTGGTCAGGCGGGTCGTGCCGCCGAGGTCGGTGCTGATGCCGACGTCGACCTCCCGCAGGGAAAACTTCGCGTTGTCGGCGGCAATGCGGATATCGCACGCCGTGATGAGCTCGATGGCGGTGCCCATGCACGCGCCCTGGATGCCGACCACGACCGGCAGGTTGCACTCGCTCCAGAAGCGGTAGGCCTGCTGCCAGTGATAGACGCCGTAGAGGCTGCGCCCCGGCTTGCCGATCACCGCTTTGGCGTAATTGAGGTCGATGCCGGCGGAGAAGTGCCGGCCGTCTGCCAGCAGTGCAATGGCGCGCAGGTCGTGATCGCCGACGATCTCGGTCTGCTGCAGCTCGATCATGGCCTCGTAAAACGGGGCACTGATGGTGTTGAGCTTTTCCGGCCGCGCGAGCCGCACGATGCCGACGGCGCCGCGCCGCTCAAAGCTCAGAAATTCCTGATAGGACATGGTCTGGCTCCTTTCTTTATGTCTTTATGCCTGCTCCGGTTTCCGGCGCTGACGCAGCGCCTTTGTCAGAGCGGGTACGATCTGGAACAGGTCGCCGACGATGGCGTAGTCCGCCACCTGAAAGATCGGCGCGTTCGGGTCGCGGTTGATGGCGATGATGGTGTCGGATGCGCTCATGCCGATCAGGTGCTGGATCGCGCCCGAAATGCCGCAGGCAATGTAGACGCGCGGGCAGACGGTCTTGCCCGTCTGGCCGACCTGATGGATGGGGGAGATCCAGCCGGCGTCGACCGCTGCGCGGGATGCGCCCACGCAGCCGCCGACGGTGTCGGCCAGCTCCTGCAGCAGCGCGAAATTTTCCGGTCCCTTCAGGCCGCGTCCGCCGGAGACGATGATCTGCGCCTCGGTCAGATTCGCGGTCGCGGCGTCGAGCACCGGGATCAGCTCCAGCAGCTCCGTGCTGCTCCGCCGGGCGTCCTCCGGCAGCGATTCCACAAAGACCGCGCCGGTGCGCGCGGGGTCAAATGCCGGCGCGCGGAACACGTTCGGCCGCACGGTGCCCATCTGCGGCTTCGTGTCGGGGCAGATATTGGTCGCCATCAGATTGCCGCCGAAGGCCGGCCGCGTCCAGAGCACGCAGCGGTGCGCGTCCACGTCGAGATGCGTGCAGTCGGCCGTCAGCCCCGTGTGCAGCCGGCAGGAGATGCGCGGCCCGAGGTCGCGCCCCACGTTCGTCGCGCCGATCATGAGCACTTCGGGCGCGTATTTGCGCACGAGGCGGCACATGGCGGCGGTGAAAATGTCCGTATTGTAGTGCGCCAGGGCGGGATCTTCCATGGTGATGACCGTGTCGGCGCCGCAGCCGATCGCCTGCGCGGCGAGCGTGCCGGCGTGCGGGTCGAGAATGACGCCGACGAGCTGTTCACCCATCTTGTCGGCGAGCAGGCGCCCCTGTCCCAGCAGCTCCAGCCCGACGCTACGCAGCTGCCCGTCCTCCGTTTCGAGGAAGACCCAGACGTGTTTGCTCTCAGACATGATCCCCGCCTCCTTCCAGCGAGATGTGCGCCGCGTCGAGCTGCGCCAGCAGGGACACCACGGCGGCTTCCGGCTGCGCGCCGTCGATGCGCACGGTCTGCTTGGTGCGCACGGGCACGAATGTTTTTGATACCTTTGTCGGTGAGCCGTGCAGGCCGATGCAGTCGGGATTGAGTGCCGGCAGATCGTCCGCCGTCAGCGTCTGCGGCTGCATGCGGTTGGCCTGCAGCTTGCGCATGACGTTCGGCAGCCGCGGCTCGTTGATGGCCTTCACGACCGTGACCACGGCCGGCAGCGGCGCGCGCAGCACGCGGTAGGCGCGCTCGCCCTCCTGCCGGATGCGGATCGCGCCGTCCTCGATCGTGATGGCGCATGCGCACGTGAGCTGCGGCAGCCCCAGATGCTCGGCCAGCATGGGGCCGACCTGCGCCGTGTCGCCGTCGATGGCCTGCCGGCCGCAGAGGATCAGGTCAAAGCCGCCGAGCGCCCGCACGGCCTGTGCGAGCGTGTAGCTTGTGGCATAAGTGTCCGCGCCGCCGAAGCACCGGTCGGACACCAGCACCATCCGGTCGGCACCGAGGGCGTAGCACTCGCGCAGCGCCTGCGCCGCCTGCGCCGGCCCCATGGTCATGGCGGTCACGGTGCCGCCGAGCGCCTCGCGGAGCTGCACGGCCGCCTCGAGCGCGTATTTGTCAAAGGGGTTGACGGTGCTCGGCACACCGGCGCGGATGAGGGTGTTGGTTTTCGGATCCATGCGGATCTCGGTCGTGTCCGGGACCTGCTTGATACAGACGAGAATGTTCACGCGGCACCGCCCTCAGCCGAGCAGCGTCTTGCCGATGACCTGACGCTGCACCTGGTTCGTGCCCTCGAAGATGCTGTAGATGCGCGCGTCGCGCAGCAGCTTTTCCAGCGGGTATTTGCGGCTGTAGCCATAGCCGGCAAAGACCTGCAGGCCCATGTTTACCACGTCGTAGCACATTTCCGAGGCAAAGCATTTGAGCGAGTTGCCGAGCGTGCCGATCGGGATGCCGGCGTCCGTCATCTGCGCGCCGTAGACCGCCATGGCGCGCGAGGCCTGAATGCGCATCTCCATGTCCGCGATCAGGAACTGAATGCCCTCGAGTTTTGCGATCGGCCCGTGCTTGAAGCTGCGCTCCCTGGCGTAGTCCACGGCCAGATCCAGCGCGCGCTGCGCCACGCCGACGGCGCCCGCCACGCTGACCGGGCGCTTGCCGGCGAGGAATTTCATGGTCTGGGCAAAGCCGTTGCCCTCCGTGCCGATCAGGCGGTCGGCGGGGACGAACACGTCCTCCATCACGAAATCCGCCGTGTCCGACAGGCGGATGCCCATCTTGTCCTCGTGCTTGCCGACGCTCACCCCGGCGTCGCTTTTTTCCACCAGCAGCAGGCTCATGCCGTGATAGCCCGCATCCGGATTCGTCACGGCCAGCACCACGCACGCCGAGCAGAGCGTGGCGTTCGTGATGAAGCACTTGACGCCGTTGAGCACGTAGCCGCCGTCCACTTTCTTTGCACTCGTGCGTGTGCTGCCGACGTCCGAACCGCTCTGCGGCTCCGTGATCGCCATGGAGATGCCCTCACCGCGCAGAATGCGCGCGCAGGCGGCCTGCTTTTGCGCCTCCGTGCCGTCGGCGAGGATCGCCGACAGGCCGAACGAGTAGGAATTGTTCGAGATCGTGAAGCCGGCGTCATGCTTGGCCAGCTCCTCGCTGATGCAGTAGCGCGTCACGGCGTTGAGTCCCAGTCCGCCGTACTGCTCCGGCACGTCCAGACCAAACAGGCCCATTTCGCCCCATTTTTCGTGCAGCTGCACCGGAAATTCGCCCTTTTCATCATATTCTTTCACGACCGGGTCGAGCTCGCGCTCGGCAAATTCGCGGATCATTTTGACGATATCCTGCTGCTCCGGCGTCATGCCGAGATAGTAACCGTATTTGCTCATGAAAATCTTGCTCCTCTCACGGGAAAGCACGTACTTTCCTGACTTTGATTACATTTTAACGAGGCGCGCGGCACGGAACAACGTCATTCAAAACGACATTTTTTCCCGCCGCCGCACAAGCGACTGTGCAGAAATGACGAAAAAAAGCGCCCGCTTTCTCCTGAAACAGGAGAAAGCGGGCGCGAAACGGTGGTCACTCTTGATGCACGATGCCGCTGTTGCCGGCATCGTTCTCGCCGTGCGGCGTTTCCCAGTGCGGGATGCGGCCGGTCATTTCGAGGATCTTGAACGAGATCATCAGCCGCAGACGGACATCCGGATCGTCGAGATCCAGCGCGAGGATGTCCTGGATCTTCTGAATGCGGTAGATGACGCTGTTGCGGTGCATGTGCACATGCTTGGCGGTCAGGGAGATATTGCGCTCCGAGCACAGGAAGTAATACAGGAGCTTGATGTTGCTGCAGACGCTGTTGTTATCGTCCATGAGCCGGTCCAGATAGTGCGTATAGGTGTCTTCGAGGGGCATGGTGTCGGCATAATGCTCGAGCATGTCCTCCAGATAGTATTTCGAGTAGAAATAGGCGGTGCCGTCCGTATCACGGCGCTTGCCGATATTCGATGCGGCTTCGGCCTGCCGGTAGCCGACGTAGAGCTTCGTGACGTCGCTGAACAGCAGGCTGATGCCCATGCAGGCCTTGTTCTGCCGCAGGGTGGTCAGCAGGGCGTTCCAGTCCTCGGAAAAGCCGGACTGCGTGCGCACGTTTGCGTCGTTCCAGTCGCGGAAGAGGATGATGACGGACGAGCCGTACTGGAACACGCCGTAGTTTGCCAGCGGGCAGTGGGCGCGGAGCTGATTGGAGATGTGTGAGACTTTGAACATGGTCGAGCTCTCGCACTGCACGAGGCCGATGCGGAACGTGCCCTGATAGGGAATGTTCAGCTGCGCGCAGCGGTCGTGGAAATATTCCGGCGAGTTCTGCTTCGGCCGGATCAGATCGTCGAGCAGCTGCTGCTGTTTGCCGAGCATGCCGGCGTCAAAAATGCCGTTGACTTTATAGTAATTTTCCAGCTCCTGCGTCAGGCAGGTGTAGAGCGAGATGTCGCGCTGCGTCGGCGGCACATCGAGAAAATAGCAGCCGATGAAGCAGTAGGCCGCGCCGTGATTCTTGTAGGAGCGGACGAGAAACGGGTACCCGCAGATGGTCTTTTCCGCCGGGTAGAGCACCGGCTGGACGCACTTGCGCTCGTCCTCATAGTAGCCCCAGCTTGCGATCTGGTTCATATCCTCGCGGCTGTAATAGCCGCGCTGGAGCAGGTCGCGGAAATAGGGGATGTCATCGACGGAGCTGCGCGTGGAGCAGACGATGTTGTATGCCGAGTCCGTGACGACGATCAGACAGTGCGGGAACACCTTTTTGGCGATTTCAAAAAACGGCTCGTAGCCGCGCCGTTCGAGAGAGGCCTCCTTGATGGCAAACTCAAAGGCGTGAAACTGTGTAAAGAGGGTAATGAGCCGGTTGACGACCTCGTTGAGGTCGGTGTTTTCGTCAAGCAGGATGCCGTGCAGCGCATGATGGCACTGCAGCTGGGACGGCTTGGCCTTGAAAACGAAGCAGTGGTTTTCAAAAAGCTGCTTTTTCAGCCTTGGGAGCACTTTCGGTGTGCAGACATACAGCGTGTCCGGCTCCAGAATATCCGTGGGAGAGGTCAGGATCTGTACGCCGGTGAAGGCGAAATCGCCGTCGGTCTCTATCAGTTGTGCGCCGTATTCCGTCAGGGTTTCCAGGATCAGTTGCAAAGACAATTTCATTCAGAATCCACCACACTTCCATTTTTCTGTCCCCGGGACGGGGGCTGATTGCTGATTTGCAAAAAGGGGTGCCGTCCGGCACCCCTTTGGCCGGTCGTCCGGCAGTGATCTGCTTACTTGCTGAATTCCGCGAACAGCGCGTCGTTGTCCGCGCCGATGGATTTGCTCTGCGCGAAGTAGTTCTGCACGCCGACGCTCTCCATGTAGATCGGGATCTGCGGCTGATAGTAGTGCTTGCCGCTCTCGTAGGTGCCCTCGCCGAGGTAGCCGTTGGACAGGCACTGGTCGAGCTGCTCCTGCTCTTTGTACTTGTCGCCGATGCCGCGCAGCACGGTGCAGGGCACGTTGCCGGCCTGGAGCACGCTCATGATCTCGTCGGCGGTCTTTTTCTTTGCTTCCTCGATGCAGCGCGCCACGATGATGGCACAGTTGCCGTTGACGTTCAGCGCCGGGCGCGTGTTCACACGCTCGTCGTCGAGCATGTCCTCGATGTTGAAGGCTTTGCAGAAGACGGGGAAGTAGCGCTCGTACTCATTGACGAAGATCTGCACGAACTTGCCGTCCTTCGTCTCGAACGCCTGGCCCATGGGGCTCTGCGTGAAGCGGGAGCGCGGCCAGGGGTTGAAGTACTGCGTGCCGGAGTTGATCGCGGATGTGACCCAGTTGCCGGTGCCGTAGAGAGAGGCGGACACATAATCGCCCTTACCGGTACGCTCGCGGGCAAACAGCGCCGTCATGATCGCGCCGAACAGCGGCATGCCGGTCGTCAGGTCGCCCATGCCGGTCGGCGGGCAGATCGGGGAGTCGTCCGGATTCAGGCGCAGGTCGGAGATCAGGCCGTTCATGGCGAAGAATGCCACGGCGTCCAGGCCGGGGGCAGTGGACAGCGGGCCGTCTTTGCAGCCGTAGCCGGTGGCGTGCGCCATGACCAGGCGCGGGTATTTCTCTTTCAGGGTGTCATAGTCCAGGTTGTGCTTTTTCAGACCGCCGAGACGCATGCTCGTCAGGAACACGTCCGCCTTGGCGAGCATGTTGTGCAGCACGCGCTCGTGCTCGGGATCGTTGAGATCCATGTGCATGAATTCCTTGCCGCCGTTGAAGAGGTCGAACGAGGGGTTCTCGTTCGCTTCGATCGGCATGCCGCAGGTGCGGCCCCAGTAGCGAACCGAGTCGCCCGCTTTGCCGGTCTCGATCTTGACGACTCTGGCGCCGAGGCAGCGCAGAAACTCACCTGCGGAGGGGGCGGCCCAATAGGTCGTCAGCTCCACGACGAAAAGACCTTCGAGTGGTTTATTCATATTGTATCAACCTCCTGTATTTTTCAGTCCATCCTCATCGCGCGCACGAAAGACAACAAAAATGCGCGAAAGTGACGAATGACTGTTTTTTAACAATTCCAATTATACAGGTGGCCGACTGCAAACGAAAAGGGCAGGAGTTACGAAAAAAGTGTGCGTATTTGCACAAAACCTGTGCAGAAACGACGATTGCATATCCCCGGGAACGCTTGAAATTCCAACAAAAAGCGCGACTGTGCAATTGCTCCGAAAACGCCGCCGTGAAAGTGACGATTCATGTGCAAAAACAACGACGGTCGTTTCTGGCGGAATGACGGTGTGCGTTTTTTTCAAGCACGTTAAAATATAAACGTTAAATCTGAAACGCGCAAGTAGGTTTCTCCCATTTTGGCCGTTTCGGGAGATAATTCACAATTTTATCATGAAAAAGAGGATCGGAGGGATCACCCATGCGGGAAATTGCTCAGAAACTTTCACGGTGCAGCAGCTTTGGCGCGCTCATGGACGATGCGTTCGCGCGCTGCCCGGAGCGCGAGGCCATTGTATACGAGGACTGGCGGCTGACCTATGGCGACCTGGAGCGCTACATCCACCAGACGGCGCACTATCTGCGGCACCTCGGCGTGCGCAAGGGCAGCCGGGTCGCGATCCTGTCGCGCAACTGCCCGGAGTGGATCATTGCCGAGTTTGCGCTCTATCAGCTTGGCGCCATTGTGGTCAAGATCAACTGGCGGCTCACGCCGCCGGAGCAGGCGCGCATGCTCGCGCGCAATCAGGTGTCGGTCGCCTTTCTCAAGGCGGAGAAGCCGGAGTGGGGCGCGGAGCTCGAGCGGCTGTGCGCGGACAGCGTACGCCTGATCCGGCTGGAGCCGGTCGACGGCCGCTCGGCGCTGTGCGCGCTCGTCAGCGGCGAGCCGGACACGCCGCCGGACGTGCCGGTCTCGCGCGACGATGTCGCCTGCCGCCTGCACACGAGCGGCACGACGGGGGAGCCGAAGTGCGTCGTCTACACGCACGGCGGCATGCTCCGCGAGATCGTGAGCATGCTGCAGGTCTATCCCTACCCGGATGGGCAGCGGTATCAGTTCATTGCGCAGCTGTTCCACTCGGCCGCCATCGGTGCGCACCTGTCGCTTGCGACCGGCGGCACGATGGTGCTCAAGGATCATTTCGCGCTTGAGGATTACATGCACACGCTCGTGTCCGAGCGCATCGAGTCCATCAGTGTCGTGCCGACGGTGCTCAAGTGGATCCTCGACGAGACGGACAACGGGGACTATGATCTCTCGCACCTCAAGACCGTCAACTATTCCACCTGCCCGATCCCGAAGGCGCTGCTGCAGCGCGCGATCGGGAAGCTGCACTGCAGCTTCTATCAGTCCTACGGCATGACGGAAATGGGCAGCACCGTCACGGCGCTGCTGCCGGAAGACCACCTGCGCGACGGCGGTAAGTACCTCTCGTCCGTCGGCCGGCCGATCCCCGGCGCGGCCGTGCGCATCGTCGCGCCGGACGGCAGCGATTGCCCGGCAGGCACCGCGGGTGAGATCTATGTGCGCGGCCCGGGCCGGATGCTGGAATATCTGGATGCGCCCGAGACGACGCACGCGGCGCTGGTCGGCGGCTGGTACCGCACGAAAGACATGGGCATGCTCGACGCGCAGGGGTACCTGTTCCTGAGCGGCCGTGCCGACGATCTCATTATTTCCGGCGGCGAGAACATCTATCCCGGAGAGGTCACCAATGTCATCATGCAGCTTTGCGACGACGTGGCCGAGGTCGCGGTCTACGGCGTGCCGGACGAGACCTGGGGCGAGCACGTGAAAGCGAGCGTTGTGCTCATGCCGGGCAGCCGGCTCACGGCGGAGGCGCTGCGCCAGTATTGCCGCGCGCATATGCCGACGTTCCGCGCGCCGAAGGAGATCGAGATCGTGCCGGAGCTGCCCAAGGGCGCAACCGGAAAAGTGCTCACGGCCGTGCTGCGCGCGCGCAGTGTCCAGGCGAGCTGACGCGCGCATCTTGTAGGCCGTGCCCATCCGGCGCACGGCGGCAACTGCTGTTTTTTGGAGAAATCAGCGTTGTGAAGCGACTGACGGTTTGCTATTGTGAAATCACAAACAACCAGACGCCGCACAGCGGCACACGTGAATATTTCAGGAGGTAATACCTATGATCCGTACCAAACTTACCGAAATGCTGGGGATCGAATACCCCATCGTGCAGGGCTGCATGCAGTGGATCTCCCGCGCACCGCTGGTCGCCGCCGTGTCGGAGGCCGGCGGCCTGGGGCTGCTGTCGTCGAGCACGTTTTCCTCGGCCGATGAGCTGCAGGCGGAGATCCGCAAGATCAAGTCCATGACGAGCAAGCCCTTTGCCGTCAACCTCACGCTCATGCCGTCGCTCGTCGTGCCGGACTATGCGGGCTACATCCGCGTCTGCGCCGAAGAGGGCGTCAAGGTCATGGAGACCGCCGGCCGCCCGCCGAAGGACGACATGGTGCGCGCCATCAAGGACGCCGGCATGGTGCTCATCCACAAGTGCACCACCGTCAAGCACGCGCTCAAGGCGCAGTCGCTCGGCGCGGACATGGTCGTCGCCGACGGCTTTGAGTGCGCCGGCCACCCGGGCGAGAACGATCTCGGCACCATGGTGCTCACGCCGCGCTGTGTGGAGGCGCTTGACATTCCGGTCATCTGCGCCGGCGGCGTTTCGACCGGCCGCCAGATGGCAGCCGCGCTCATGCTCGGCGCCGAAGGCGTGTACATGGGCACCCGCTTCCTGCTGTCCGAGGAGTGCCCGGTGCTCCCGGCCGTGAAAAACTACCTCGTCGAGCACGCCAACGAGATGGAGACGATCCTGCTTCTGCGCTCGTTCCAGAACTCCACGCGCATGTATAAGAGCGAAGTCGCCAAGCGCGTCTTTGCCAAGGAGCAGGCCGGCTGCGAATTCAAGGATGTGGCCGAGGATATGGCCGGCAAGACGGCCTGCAAGATGTTCTTCGAGAACGCGGACGTGGAAAACTGCGGCGTCATCTGCTGCGGCCAGACGTCCGGCCTGATCCACGATGTGCTGCCCGTGCAGACCATCATCGGCCAGATGATGCACGAGTGCGAGGCGACCATCGCAAAGTTCGCCTGACTTTGGTAATCCCCCCATTCCCTTCTTTTTTCTTTGGAGCGGCTCGGCCCCCGGGCCGGGTCGCTCCCCCCTTATTATCAGAAATGGAGATCCGATCATGTTCTATTCGTTTCATGGAAAATGCCCGCGCGTCGATCCCACGGCGTTTGTCAGCACCAGCGCCGAGCTTATCGGCGATGTGACGGTCGGCCCGCGGTGCTATATCGGTCCCGGCGCCGTGATCCGCGGCGATGCCGCCGAGATCATTCTCGAGGAGGAGGTCGCGGTGGAAGACGGCGTCATCATCCATGCCGGCGGGGCGGACAAGCGTTGCCTGCTGTCCCGGCGTGTGACCATCGGTCACGGGGCAATCGTCCATGCGCGCTATCTCGGCCCGGAGGCCAGCATCGGCATGGGCGCGGTGCTCAGCCTTGGGTGCGCGATCGGTGCCGGCAGCGTCGTGGCGGAGTCCGCGCTCGTGCCGCAGGGCAAGTCCGTTCCGCCGGAGACGCTCGTTGCCGGCATCCCGGCCAAGCCTCTGCGCCCGCTCACGCAGGCGGACCGCGAGAGCTGGCAGGCCACGAAGGACTGGTATGTCCGGCTCACGGCGTCGTACCTGGATCCGAATCATTTCTTTCCCGTTGCACGGCGGGAGGCGTGAGCACGATGGATTGGCGTGAGATCTATGCGCGCAGGCTCTGCACGCCGGAGCAGGCGGCGGCGCTGATCGCGCCCGGCGACCGCATCTTTGCCGGCGGCGCCGGCAGCTTCCCGGCCGTGCTGATCGACGCGGTGAGCGACCGCGCGGAGCTGCGCGGCATCCCGGTCGTGACCGTCGTCAACGGCACGGAGAGCCGCGCCCTGTCCGACCCGGCCTGCTTTGCGCGCACGCCGTATCACTCCCTGTTTCTCGGCCGCGCCGACCGCAAGTTTCAGCAGCGCGGCGGCCTGCACGAAAACTCCGTGCAGTTTCACCAGACCGTGCGCGCAGCGCGCGAGGTCTACCGTGTCAATACGCTGATGCTCGAGGTGTCCGAGCCGGATGCGGACGGGTATCTGTATTACGGCCCGCGCGGCACGGCCTGGAGTTCGCTCGATACACAGGTCGAAAAGCGCATCTATCAGGTCAACGCCTTTCAGCAGCGCACCCGCGGCGAGCACCATCGCATCCATGTCTCGGAGGTCACGGCGCTCTGCCGCGCGGATCATCCGCTTAATACCTATCATTATAAAGCGCCCGATGCACTCGATGCGCGCATTGCCGCGCACATCCTGCCGCTCGTCCGGGACGGCGATACGCTGCAGGTCGGCATCGGCGGCATTCCCAACGCCGTCGCCTACGGGCTGCACGGACGCAAACGGCTCGGGATTTACACGGAGGTGCTCACACAGGCGCAGCTGCGCCTGATGGCCAGCGGCGCGGTCGATCTCGATCGGGTCGAGGCGTCCATCGTGCTCGACGCGGCGGGGCATCTGGATGATTTTGCGCTCGCGCACATCCGCATGATCCCGGTGGACGTGCTCAACGATCCGTTCCGTGCCGCGCAGCAGCCGGGGCTTATCTCGGTCAACGGCTGCCTGATGGCCGATCTGACCGGGCAGGTCTGCGCCGAGGCCATTGACGGCCGGCAGTATTCCGGCGTCGGCGGTCAGCTCGATTTTGTCCGCGCCGCGGCGCGTTCTGTCGGCGGACGGAGTTTTCTGTGCCTGCATTCCACGCACGAAGCGCCCGACGGGACGCTCACGTCCAACATTCGCGCGCATCTTCCGTCCGGCGCAGTCGTCACGACGCCGCGCAGCGATGTCATGTACATCGTCACGGAGTGGGGCGCGGCCGATCTGCACAATCAACCGCTGGAGACGCGCATCTGCGCCATGATCCGCATCGCGCATCCGCGCTTTCGCTGCGCGCTCGCACAGGAGGCAGTCGCCTGGGGACAACTGTCACCGGAGTGCGCCGCGCAATTTGATACACAACCCGAACCAGAGGAGGAAACCACATGAACCCCGCATACGAACCGCTGTTTACACCGTTTTCGATCCGCAATACGCGCATTAAAAACCGCTACTTCATGGCCGCCATGGGCACCGTCACGCACAACGATGAGGACGGCGCCTACCTGCCGGACGCCGTGGACTATTTCGTCCGCCGCGCCGCCGGCGGCGTCGGCCTGATCATCACGGGCGCCAACTGGGTGGACAACAACATTGAGGTCCACAGCCCCGGTTCTTTCCCGTGCCCGACGATCTGCCCCGGGAAATACATCAAGGCCGCGCGCGAATTGACTGACCGCGTGCACGCCTTTGATACCAAGATCTTCGTGCAGCTCACGGCCGGCCTTGGCCGCAGCGCCATGCCCGCCATGATCCATGACCGCAAGTTTGTCGCGCCGAGTACGATCAGCAACCGCTGGAACCCGCGCATCGAGTGCCGCGAGCTGACGACGGAGGAGGTCGAGCGGCTCGTGGAGCAGTTCGGCGTGTCGGCCGCTATCGCCAAAAAGTGCGGATATGACGGCGTTGAGGTGCATGCCGTGCACGAGGGCTATCTGCTCGACTGCTTTGCCATGTCGCTGTTCAACAAGCGCACGGACAAGTACGGCGGCGATCTCAACGGCCGCCTGCGCTTCGCCATCGAGATCGTGCAGAAGATCAAGCAGTACTGCGGCGAGGATTTCCCGGTCATCCTGCGCTTTTCGCTCAAGAGCTATATCAAGGATCTGCGTCAGGGCGCGGTGCCGGGTGAGACGTTCACCGAGCTCGGCCGCGATACGGACGAGGGCCTGCAGGCGGCCAGAATCCTGGTCGATGCGGGCTACGACGCGCTCGATGTCGATGCCGGCACCTACGATAGCTGGTACTGGGCGCATCCGCCGATGTACTTTGACAAGGGCGTCTATCTGCCGTTTGCCGAGCAGGTCAAGCAGGTCGTGGACGTGCCGGTGCTGGCTGCCGGACGCATGGACGATCCGGATCTGGCGGCGCAGGCGCTGCGAGACGGCCGCTGCGACATGATCGGTCTGGCGCGTCCGCTCCTGACCGAGCCTGACTACGTCCGCAAGGTGCGCAACGACGAGCTCGCGCTCATCCGTCCGTGCCTGTGCTGCCACGAGGGCTGCTTCGGCCGCGCGTTTGACGGCGCGGTCGGCTCCTGCGCGGTCAACCCCGAGTGCGCGCGCGAGCGGCTCGTCGGCATCACGCCCGCAGCGGAGAAAAAGCGCGTGGTCGTTGTCGGCGGCGGGCCTGCCGGCCTGGAGGCGGCGCGCGTGAGCGCGCTGCGCGGCCATGATGTCACGCTGCTCGAAGCGAGCGATGCCCTCGGCGGCGCGCTCAAGCCGGCCGGTGTGCCGCACTTCAAGCAGGCGGATCGTGATCTTGTTGCCTGGTATGCCGCCACGCTTGCGCATCTGGGCGTGGACGTGCGCTTGAATACACGCGCGGATAAGGCGCTGCTCGATTCTCTCAAGCCGCAGACGGTATTCGTCGCCGAGGGCAGCACGCCCAGAACGCTGGCACTGCCCGGTGCGGACGGAGACAATGTGGTCAGCGCGCTCGACGTGCTCGAGGGCAAGGCGAAAGCCGGCAAGTCGGTCGTCATCATCGGCGCGGGACTCGTCGCCTGCGAACTGGCGCTGCACCTGGTGCAAAACGGCCACACCGTCACGCTGCTCGCCCGGCGCAAGCTCCTGCGCTCGGCCAAGCTGCCGGCCATGAATGAGCTCATGCTGCGCGACCTGCTCGTGTTCCACGGCGTGCACATCGTCGAGGGCGCGGCGCTGGAATCCGTCGATGCCAAGGGCGTTTATTACGAGGTCGAGGGCGTGCCCGCGCTGGCGGGAGGTGACACGGTCATCACTGCGGTCGGCATGGAGGCCAACCATGCGCTCTTTGACGCGATCCGCGATGACTATGAGACCGTGCTCGCGCTCGGCGACGGCCGCCGTGTGCGCAACATCTTCGGCGCCATCTGGGATGGCTACGAGGCGGCACGCAGTCTGTAATTGCGATCCGAATACGTTTGCCCGGGCAGGTTCCTCCTGCCCGGGCGTTGTGCTTGCATCCGGCGGCTGTGCATGATAAAATCATACATCTTTTATTTAAATGGAGAGACCTTTATGCTCTATACCTTTGGCGGGAAAGCCCCGCAGGTCGACCCGACGGCGTTCGTCAGTGCGAGCGCGGAGCTCATCGGCGATGTGATCGTTGGCCCGCGCTGCTATATCGGCCCTTATGCCGTCATCCGCGCCGACGCCTCGCGCATCGTCCTCGAGGAGGTGGTCGCGGTCGAGGACGGCGTCATCATCCACACCGGCGGGGAAGATCCCGTCGTGACCATTTCGCGCCGCGTGACCATCGGCCACGGCGCGATCATCCACGCGCGTGTGATCGGGCCGGAGGCCAGCATCGGCATGGGTGCGGTGCTCAGCCTCTGCAGCGAGATCGGCGCGGGCAGCATCGTGGCCGAGTCGGCGCTCGTGCCGCAGGGCAAGATCATTCCGCCGGAGACGCTCGTCGCGGGCGGGCCCGCAAAGCCGCTGCGCGAGCTGACCGACAAGGACCGCACCGACTGGCGCGAGACGAAGAACTGGTACGTGCGCATGGCGGCACAGTGTCTCGACCCGGACAACTATCATCCGGTCAAGTGACGGCTTGAAATGGCCGGGCGCGGAAACCTTGGCACGGCCGATGGACGGCTGCGGCAAAACCGAGTGTATACGAAAATAGAGAAGGCACACATCCACCGGCGCGGCTGGTGGATGTGTGCCTTCATTTGTAGCTCCTTGGCGTGCTGGTCAAACCGATCAGATAGTCGGCCGAGAGGTCGTAGAACTTACACAGCTTGATCAGATCGTCAATTTTGAGCTCGGCTCTTCCGGATTCGATATGGCTATAGCCCTGCTGCGATTTGTTTAATACTTCTCCGATCCTTGCCTGCGTATAATCTCTGTCCTCGCGAACGCCGCGGATGATATCCCGATAATTCATGTCACGCTCCTAAATGGTGTTTCAAAAAAAGTATCACACTCAATCTTTGAGTATTGACAATTACTCAAAGATTGAGTATAATTAGATAGAATTTGAAATATTCGGAAACAGGGGGGTGATTGCAGTGTCACGATGCTATTATCTGGATTACAGGTCGAGCGGCGTATTCTTATCCGCGAATGATAAATATGTTTGCAGATTATGTAAGCAGGAATTTGCGCCGGACAGCTCGCAGGTTCGCTTCACCTGCAATTCCGACAGCGGAGATGCCTATCAACGCTGCGAGATCTACAGGAATCATCGATAATTTTTTATTGGGAGGACATTTTTATGGAGAAAAAGACATGCCCGAAATGCGGATTTTTGGCGCATCCGCTCTGCTCGATCGACGGCAGGCAATGGAGGTATCAGTGCGAACGATGCGGAACAATTTTTATTTCGTGAAGGGAGAGATCAGATCATGTTGAGAAAACGCGTATTCGGTGCAAGATATTACGTCAGCGATATGTTCAAGTGCGGTTCGTGTGGATACGTGACGCGTATTCGTGTGCTGGGGGACACATGCACGTGCCCGCGGTGCGGCACCACGATGCGGCGCCTGTGATTCTGGGGAGAAGCTATGTGGATTTTAATGCTTGCAATCATCATCGTCATTGTTGTCGTTGTCTCCAGATGGGCAAAAAACAGAGATGCAGCCGAAAGTGAAATAGCCGCGATCGTGGAGGCGGCAGACAGCGGAGACCCTTCCGCAAAGCAGAAATTGCTGCAGTGCTTCGACAACGGTCTGACGGCCGAAAAACACAACGAGATCCGGAGGAAAATCTATCTTCCGAAAGCTCAGAACGGCGATGCCAATGCGCAGTACTGGCTTGGCCTGATTGCTGCGAATAAGAGCGAAAGACTGGCGTGGTGGACGAAAGCCGCTGAAAACGGAAACACCGAAGCCATGCAGGGACTCTCTTGGGGATCAGACGACTTAGGCGTGGATAAAGAAAAAGCGCGATACTGGCTCGTGAAGGCGGCGGAATCTAACCCAAAGGCGATGGTGAGTTTGGCGCTGAAATACTGTGTGGGAAAAAGAACCGATGAAGCACTTGCGCTGTGTATCAAGGCGGGAGATATGAGTTGCGGCCAAACGAAGGTGGAAGCCGATTGCCTCACCGCGCAGATCTATGGAGATGTGTCGTTTGCGGGTTATGATCCCGAAAAGCAGAAATCGTATCTTCTCAAAGCACTGAACGTGAAACCTGCACCGACGGATAACGGTTTTGACGATGAATACGCACAAGCGGCGTCGCTGCTGAGGGCGTGGTTTCAGTTGAAGAATACGAACAGCCCGTCGGAGAGCAATGTGAAAAACGCGGCGTATTGCGCGGTCATTGCGGCAGTGCTGGATCGGGATTACGCAGACAGGCTGAGCGAATTTGCGATTCGTCAGTCGGAATTCGATGCATGGGCAGTGGACGCAAGAAATTACAATTTCCATCTGCCATGCTGAACAGTCTCCGGAGCAACGCACAAACTGTGCGTTTCTCCGGGGTTTTGCACGGGTCGGCGTTTCACCGGAGAATCGTGCTTGCACTTTGTGCCGTTGGATGATACAATACCTTGTTGAAAATAAAAAGGAGGATTTCCTTTATGAAACTCGGTATCGTCGGCCTGCCGAACGTCGGCAAGTCCACGCTGTTCAACGCCATTACGAACGCGGGCGCGGAAGTCGCCAACTATGCGTTCTGCACCATCAACCCGAACGTCGGCATGGTCTCTGTGCCGGATGCGCGGCTGGATTATCTGGCTGAGATGTATCAGCCGAAGAAAAAGACCCCCGCGGTGATCGAGTTTGTCGACATCGCCGGCCTCGTCAAGGGCGCGTCCAAGGGCGAGGGCCTCGGCAACAAGTTTTTGTCCAACATCCGCGCCACGGATGCGATCGTGCACGTCGTGCGCTGCTTTGACGATGAAAACGTCATGCACGTCGAGGGCTCGACCGACCCGCTGCGCGACATTGAGATCATCGACCTCGAGCTCATCATGGCGGACATCGAGATGGTCCAGCGCCGCATCGACAAGGCGGCCAAGGCCGGCAAGAGCGGCGACAAGGCCTGCCTGCACGAGGCGGATGTGTTCCGCGGCCTGCTCGAGCATCTCAACGACGGCAAGAGCGCCCGCACCTATGACTGCAGCGACGAGGATCATGCCCTGCTCGAGACGAGCGATCTGCTGAGCATCAAGCCCGTCATTTACGCCGCCAACCTCGACGAAAATACATTCGCCGCCGGGTATGAAGATTGCAAGTACTATCAGCAGGTGCGCGATCTGGCTGCGTCTCAGGGCGCGCAGGTGCTGCCCATCTGCGCGAAGGTCGAGCAGGAGATCGGCGAGCTCGAGCCCGACGAGCGCGCCATGTTCCTCGAGGAGCTCGGCATCGAAGAGTCCGGCCTCGACCGGCTCATCCAGTGTTCGTACAGCCTGCTGGGGCTCATTTCGTTCCTGACGTGCGGCAGCGATGAGTGCCGCGCCTGGACGATCACGCGCGGCACGAAGGCGCCGCAGGCCGCCGGCAAGATCCACTCGGACTTCGAGCGCGGCTTCATCCGCGCTGAGATCGTCGCGTTCGACGACCTGAAAGCCTGCGGCAGCATGGCCGTCGCCAAGGAGAAAGGCCTCGTCCGCTCCGAGGGCAAGGACTATGTCATGCACGACGGCGACGTGACGCTCTTCCGCTTCAACGTCTGATCTTTCTGGAAAACGACGAACCGCACGCGGCAAAACGCCGCGTGCGGTCTTTTCTTATTCCGTTGTGTCGCCGCCGCGCAGGCGGCCGAATTTTCCGCGCAGGCGGCCGAATTTTCCGCGCAGGCGCTCGCCGAATTTCGGCGGCTGCGCGGGGCGCTCCAGCAGGAAGATGCCGCAGTCTGCACAGTACCGGCAGTCGGCAAAGCTGCCTTCCCAGATCCCGTGGCTCACCACGAGATCGCCGTCCTCGTCCGCGCGAAAGGATATGGACTTTTCCTCCTGACTCCAGATGATCTGCCGCGCGCTCTGCAGATAGCCGGAGAGCAATTCTCTGCCGCAGTAGGGGCATTTGTCGCCTATGGTCATGGTAGTGCGCTCCTTTCTGTTATCGGTTGGACTTCCAGATTCAGTATAGCACGGACTGTCTGCATTTGGCAAGCGATCCGTGCAGCGTTTCATGCACAAACGGCGGCATTTCCGGCCGGATTTCGTATGAAATTGTGCTTGACAGGGGATAACAGTCGGTGTTACGATGATACCGTTCAAAAGGCAATGACGGGACTTGCACCCGAGTGAGGACGGGCAGAGAATGGCGGTCATAGGCTGTGAGCCGCCTGCGGCACCCCTCCGGCGCAGACCTTCCCCGAGCTGATCGCCCGAACCTTGCAGTAAGGCGACCCGTGCGGCGCGCGTTACAGCGCCAACTGAGGGAAACTCAGGGTGGAACCGTGTGATTTCAGCACCCCTGTGCCGCGAGGCGCAGGGGTGTTTTTAGTTTAGGAGGAGACATTATGGACGATCAGTACACCTTTGAAAACAAGACCTACAGAGATACCTACCGTCACACCACCAGCCACATTCTCGCCCAGGCCATGAAGCGCCTGTACCCCGAGGTGAAGCTGGCCATCGGCCCGGCCATCGAGGACGGTTTCTATTATGATTTTGACAGCCCCCAGCCGTTCACGCCCGAGGTGCTCGAAAAGCTCGAGGCCGAGATGCGCAAGATCTGCAAGGAAAAGCTGCGTCTCGAGCGCTTTGAGCTCCCGCGCGAGGAAGCGCTGAAGTTCATGGAGGAGCGCGATGAGCCGTACAAGGTCGAGCTCATCAACGACCTGCCGGAGGATGCCGTCATTTCCTTCTACCGTCAGGGCGAATTCGTCGACCTCTGCGCCGGCCCGCATCTGGACTCCACCGGCCGCGTCAAGGGCAACGCCATCAAGCTCACGAGCGTCACCGGCGCCTACTGGCGCGGCGACAGCAACCGCAAGATGCTTCAGCGCATTTACGGCACCTGCTTCCCGAAGAAGGAGGAGCTCGATGCGTATCTGGCCCGCATCGAAGAGGCCAAGAAGCGCGACCACCGCAAGCTCGGCAAGGAGCTCGGCCTGTTCACGTTCATGGACGAGGGCCCGGGCTTCCCGTTCTTCCTGCCTAACGGCATGGTGCTCAAAAACCAGCTCATCGACTACTGGCGCGAGATCCATAAGAAGGCCGGCTATGTCGAGATCTCGACGCCGATCATGCTCAACCAGGATCTCTGGCACCGCAGCGGTCACTGGGATCACTATAAAGATAATATGTATACGACCGTCATCGACGATGTGCCGTTCGCGCTCAAGCCGATGAACTGCCCCGGCGGCATGCTGGTCTATAAGTCCCAGCCGCACTCCTACCGCGACCTGCCGCTGCGTGTCGGCGAGCTCGGCATCGTGCACCGTCACGAGCTGTCCGGCGCGCTGCACGGCCTGTTCCGCGTCCGCTGCTTCACGCAGGACGATGCGCACATCTTCATGACGCCCGATCAGGTCAAGGACGAGATCAAGGGCGTGGCCAAGCTCATCGACGACGTGTACTCGCTCTTCGGCTTCAAGTACCACATGGAGCTGTCCACCATGCCGGAGGATCACATCGGCACGGACGAGCAGTGGGAGGCTGCGACAAACGGTCTCGTCTCCGCGCTCAACGAGCTCGGCAAGCCCTATGTCATCAACGAGGGCGACGGCGCGTTCTACGGCCCGAAGATCGACTTCCATCTGGAAGACAGCCTCGGCCGCACCTGGCAGTGCGGCACGATCCAGCTGGATATGCAGATGCCCGAGCGCTTTGACCTTGAGTATGTCGGTGCCGACGGCGAGAAGCACCGCCCCGTCATGATCCACCGCGTGTGCTTCGGCTCCATCGAGCGTTTCATCGGCATCCTCACCGAGCACTACGCCGGCGCGTTCCCGCTGTGGCTCGCGCCCGTGCAGGTCAAGGTCATGCCCATCACCGACCGCACGAACAACTACGCCAAGCACGTTGCCGACCGTCTGGAGAAGGCTGGCCTGCGCGTCGAGACCGACCTGCGCAACGAGAAGATCGGCTACAAGATCCGCGAGGCGCAGGGTCAGAAGATCCCGTACATGCTCGTCCTCGGCGATAAGGAAGCGGAAAACGACACCATCTCCGTGCGCACCCTCTCCGGCGAGCAGAGCGTTGAGGCCCTCCCGGACTTCATTGCGCGCCTGCAGGCGGATGTCAAGTCGCGCAAAAGCTGATTTTTCAAATTTGCCTGCATAAGAAACACGCTCCTTCGCAGACTAGAACCAAACGTCTGCGAAGGAGTTTTGTATATGCAGAAACGATCCAAACGCTTGTGTCTCGCACTCGCGGTGCTGCTCTCGGTGAGCATGGTGCTCGTTGCGCTTGTCCCGGCTGTCGAGGCGGCCTCGTACAAAAAAGGCTCCAGCGGCGCCGTAGTCACGCAGATCCAGACGAAGCTCAAAAGTTGGGGCTACTATACCGGTACCGTGGACGGTATCTACGGCAGCGGCACCGAGCGCGCCGTGCGCGCCTTCCAGCAGAAAAACGGCCTCACGGTCGACGGCAAGGCCGGCGACCAGACGCTGGCGGCCATGGGGCTGTCCGCGGGCGGAGGCAATTCCAGCAATTCCGGCGGTTCCGGCGGCGCGTCCAGTTCGCAGGTCGATTTGCTTGCGCGCCTGATCTCGGCGGAGGCCCGCGGCGAGCCGTACTCCGGCCAGGTGGCCGTCGGCGCCGTCGTGCTCAACCGCATAAAGCACCCGTCGTTCCCGAATACGCTCTCCGGCGTCATCTATCAGAGCGGCGCGTTCACGTGCATCACGGATGGGCAGTTCAATCAGCCGGTCGCGGAGAGCGCCTACCGCGCCGCGCGCGATGCACTCAATGGGGTCGATCCCTCCGGCGGCGCGATCTATTATTTCAATCCGTCCACGGCCACCAGCTCGTGGATCTGGTCGCGGCCGCTCATCACGGTCATCGGGAAGCACCGGTTCTGCTCCTGAGTGTCCGGAAACAGCGCAAAATAGGGGATGCGGCAGCGCGTCCCCACTACATATAGCGGGGCAAAAAAATAACGTTAAAAAGTTTAAAAAGAGTATTGACAAATGGCAACAGGAAGTGCTATATTATCAAACACGCGAGGGATTGTGCGTCACGAACGAACGAAACTTCCGAAAGAAAGTTGAAAAAAGTTCTTGACAAAGCGAACCGCGTGTGGTAGTATAAACAAGCTGTCGCCGAGAGGCACAGCGGCGTGTACCTTGTAAATTAAACAATGTAAGAACACAAAACTGAAAAAGTTTTGTAGCTTATGCAAAATAAGCACCAGAAAAGGGTTCTTAACATCGGAGACGATGTAAAACAATTCTTTTGAGAGCTAGATAGCGATCTAAGATTTAGGTTGTATCCGTTTTTAAATTTTTAGAGACGGTTATGATATGATTTATAGAGAGTTTGATCCTGGCTCAGGATGAACGCTGGCGGCGTGCCTAACACATGCA
>ERZ1108170.719-NODE-719-length-25282-cov-31.016570_pt1 | contig 25282 bp, 19 predicted proteins | sample MGYA00403705_ERZ1108170 | MGnify/ENA primary metagenome ERZ1108170 (study PRJEB35170, sample SAMEA104062422) | human gut metagenome | biome: human gut; feature: human-associated habitat; material: faeces | place: Denmark | collected 2012-06-15 ...
GAAAGCCTCGCTTGAATGAGAAATTAGAAATGAGAAATGCGAAATGGTGGTGCGGTGCGAAAAATAATGAAGCGCCGCAGAATTTTGATAGCGATTCGCGCCGTCGTCATCTCGAGCGAAGTCGAGAGATCTCTCCTGCAGAACGGTCAGCTTGCTAATTGCGCTGTTTCAACTACCGCTTGCTTCTAATCCCTAGCCACTCATCCCTGCTTTCAAACTTGTGGTGGCGGCTTCGCCGCGAATATATATAGGGTGATGCCCGAAAGTTTCTTGGCTGGCAGGTTTCCCTTTTAGATTTTTCAAACATCGACCGCCTGACCGCAAACAAAAAAGATTCCTCCGCTTCGGTCGGAATGACAATAAAAGATTACCGCTCCTCTAAAACTCCGCGACGCTTAGATCCTTCATTCCTAATTCGAGCAAAGATTTCATTCCCCATCAAGGGGCAGCACGCCCTCGAGACTAACCCTGAACCCTGAACCCTGAACCCTGAACCTCCAAATTATATCTCATCCTCGTCCTGAATATGCAGTTTCTTTCTCCAGTATCTCGAGTAGATCGCGCCCAGAGGATTGTGCGCAAGAAGTCTGTCTTTCACGACAAGAGAGGTGACGGGGCCTACCGCATTCGATGTGAAGATCGTGTCATGCCCCACGCAAAGGCCGCAGATGATATTGAGATCCACGCCTTTTTCTGCCAGAAACTTTGCCTGATACTTCGGATTGCACATCGCTTCATGCTCCGCTTCCGGATGCACCTGCTTCAAGCCGAAGTTTTTCTTCGCAAAGGAACAGTTCTTGCAGCAGAGGGAGTAGACCTCGAAGCCCTGCTGTCGGAAGTATTTCACGATGTACCTGGCTTCTTCATGAAGACCGATGCAGAAGGCCAGGCCGAGCTTCTTGTAGCCCATCCGTTTGGCAAATTCAGCGGTCTCCTGCAAACGGCAGATGTCGCTGTAGTATGTCCCTTCGACATAGGCCGCCGCCTCCATGATTTTCCGTTCTTCTTCGGTATAGGCCTTACGGATCTCCTCTTCTTTCACACCCGTACAATTCGCCCCACGGGTATAGCAGGCATGATGCGGGCAGTTTGCACAATCAGCTTTCATAATGGTTCCTCCTTTTGTTTTTACACCTGTCTCTATTATAGCGCAAAAAAGAAAGTTAGGGATTGGGGAGTGAATGGTAACTGGTGACTAGGGACTTGTGACTAGGGACTAGGGACTAGGGGGGGATGGAACGTCATTCACCATTCTCGCCCCTTCCTTTGGAAGGGGCAGTCGAGCGCAGCGAGACGGGGTTGGTCGCGCGCTTGTTGAAAATACGGTTTCTCCGTGTCGTCATCCCAAGAAAACAACACCTGTGTGCTGCCTCTTTCTACTTTCGCGCGTCCTTTATCGGTCTGCAAGGAGGATTTCTCGACTTCGCTCGAAATGACGATACACATGAAACGGCTTCCACCATTGTTCTTTCTCTTTCTTTCCGATACAATAAAGAAAACTACTTTCCCACTTGTTGTAAAAGGAGACCGCCTATGACTTCTTTCCTGCTCTTGACGGCCATTGTGATCTTTGCCTGTGTATTTTTGAACCGTGTCTCGGACAAGCTCGGCATCCCTGTGCTTCTCGCCTTTATCCTGCTCGGCATGTTTTTCGGCTCGGATGGTCCTATCAATATTGCTTTTGAAAACTATAACTTTGCCGAAGAGATCTGCTCGACCGCACTCATCTTTATCATGTTCTACGGGGGCTTCGGGACGAACTGGTCTATGGCAAAGCCTGTCGCCGCCCCTGCGATCGTACTTTCGAGTGCGGGCGTCGTCGTGACAGCCCTTTTGACAGGCGGATTCATCCACTTCATCCTAGGCGAACCATGGCTTCTGAGCTTCCTCATGGGGTCGGTCATCGCCTCGACGGATGCTGCATCCGTCTTCTCCATCCTCCGTGCGAAAAGGCTGAATCTCAAGTATCACACCGCCTCGCTCCTAGAAGTAGAGAGCGGCAGTAACGATCCCGCCGCTTACATGATGACGATCATCTGCATTTCTCTCATGCATGGTTCCGCTGACCTTTGGGGGACGCTCATGCTTCTCGCAGCGCAGATCGTTTTCGGGCTTGCCTTCGGCTTCGGCATCGCAGCGATCTCAAAATGGGCGCTGAAAAAGACCGACTATCTCGCAGGCGGCTTCGACATGGTGCTTTTGACCGCCATCGCTATCTTTGCCTATGCTGCTCCCGCGATGCTGGATGGAAATGGCTACCTCTCCGCCTATATTGCCGGCATCATTTTAGGAAACAGCGATTTCCCCGGAAAGCGCTCTATCGTTCATTTCTTCAATGGCGCCACGAATCTCCTCTCCATGATGATCTTCTTCCTGCTGGGGCTTCTCTCCACGCCATCGAAGCTCCCTGAGATCGCATGGCCTGCCTTCCTCATCGCGCTCTTCCTGACCTTCGTGGCACGGCCCCTCGGCGTCTTCGCTCTCCTTGCCCCTTTCAAAACGCCCGCTGCCGCAAGCGCTCTGATCTCCTTCGCAGGCCTTCGTGGCGCCTCTGCCATCGTCTTTGCCATCGTTGCTTATACGCAGGCGCCGGTGAATGACATCGTCTTCCATGTCACCTTCTTCATCGTTCTTCTTTCCATCCTCTTTCAGGGCGCGCTTCTGCCGCTCGCAGCGAAGAAGCTCTCTATGATCGATCATGAGAGCGATGTCATGAAATCCTTCACCGACTACACAGAAGAGATGCCGGTGCAATTCATCCAGTTCACCCTGCCCGCGGGGCATGCATGGTGCGGGCAGGCACTTTCAGAGATCGCATTTCCTCCTGAAACGCTCGCCATCCTTCTTTCCCGCGGCGCCGAGAAGATCATCCCGAATGGCGACACGAAACTCTCCGCCGGAGATACGCTCGTCCTTTCCGCTTTGAGCGTCGCTCCTGTCACAGGTCTTGCCCTCTCGGAGATCCATGTCACGAAGAAGAGCCGCTATTACCAGAAGAGCCTCTCCTCTCTCCACCTCCCCCACGGTCATCTTGTTGTCCTCATCCTAAGACAGGGAGAAGTCATCATCCCGAAAGGAGATACCGTACTCGAAGCGGGAGACGTGATGGTCATGAATGGAAAAAATTAGGGACTGGTGACTAGTAGCTAGGGACTAGGAAATCCTCGCGAGCTGAGCAGACCCCTGGAGAGGGGTCGCGCCAAAGGCGCCGGATAGAGTGCCCCGAAGGGGCACAACTCTACGTAGCTGTCAGCGCCCCATCTGCGTGAATCGTTTTTCGGCTATCCCCAAGCAACCCACTGGCGTTAGGTTTCACCGGTTCAACATGTTCTACAGGTTCAGCGGGGAAGGTGCGGCGCATAAAAATATAGAAGCGCCGCAGAGTTTTAGATAGCGCTTCGCGCCGTCGTCATTTCGAGCGTAGCCGAGAAATCTCTATGGCAGAACGCTCATTGCCTGCTGTGAGACAGCACCAAGACAACGTTTTCCCTCGGCGCATACACGCTGATTCCCGCAGGGCAGTAGAGATCCCTCGGCTACGTTCGGGATGACGATGCCGGAGAATCCCAGTCACCAGTCACTCCTAATCCCCAATCCCTAATCCCTAGCCACTCCTCCCTGCTTTCAAATTTCGAAGGAAAGAAATCCTCGCAAGCTGAGCAGCCCCTGGAGAGGGGTCGCGCCAAAGGCGCCGGATAGAGTGCCCCACAGGGCACAACTCTACGCAGCTGTCAGCGTCCCATCTGCGTGAATCATTTTTCAGTGATCCTCAAGCAACCTACCGACCGTTCTGCAGGAATCTGCCTCTTCGAGGCAATCTATCCCTGGCCTTCGGCCTGCCCCTTCTCCAAGGGGCGACGCATTTTACGTGATTCCAATAATCCGCAGCGCTTTCATTGTATGATGCGCCGCATCACCATTCTTCATTCCTCATTTTCCTCCTTCTTCTCCAAATAAAAAAACGAACCCTTGCGGGTTCGTTTTTTTATTCAGCGATTACTGCTGGCTTTTCTTTACATTGGCACTCTTATATCTAGCCTGACGGGAAAGAACCATCTTTCTCATACGGATGTTTTCCGGAGTAACTTCGACGAGTTCATCATCATTGATCCATTCGAGCGCCCCTTCGAGCGTGAACTTGCGGCATGGCGGCAGCTTGATGGCATCATCAGAGCCGGAAGCACGGGTGTTGGTCAGATGTTTCTTTTTGCATGGGTTGACATCCATATCCTGATCACGGGTATTTTCACCGATGATCATGCCTTCATAGACTTCGACGCCCGGTTCCAGGAAAAGCTCGCCACGGTCGAGGACAGAGTTCAGGCCGTATGCGGTGGTGGTGCCGGATTCGAAAGCCACGAGGGAGCCTCTGGTTCTGCCCGGGATATCACCCTTGTATGGCGCATAGCCCTGGAAGACATGGTAGAGGATACCTGTGCCGCGGGTGGTGGTCAGGAGTTCATTACGGAAGCCGATGAGGCCGCGGGCCGGGATGGAGAATTCCATCTTCATATAGCCTGCGAGTTCTTCCATGGAGATCATTTCTGCTTTTCTCGGTCCAAGACCTTCCATGACAGCGCCCATGAATTCCTGCGGTACTTCGATGGTCAGACGTTCGAGTGGTTCGCACTTCTGTCCATTGATCTCCTTGAAAATGACCTGCGGCTTGGAGACTTCGAGTTCGAAGCCTTCACGGCGCATGGTCTCGATCAGGACGGAGAGGTGGAGCTCGCCGCGGCCGGAAACCTTGAATGCATCAGATGTTTCCGTGTCTTCTACGCGAAGAGCCACGTTCGTTTCGATTTCCTTGTAGAGACGGGCACGGATATGGCGGGAAGTGACGAAGTCACCCTCACGGCCGGCAAATGGGCTCTTATTGACATGGAATACCATGGACAGGGTCGGTTCGTCGATGTGGATCGCCGGCAGTGCTTCCGGGTTCGTCGCATCAGCGACCGTTTCACCGATATTGATATCTTTGAAGCCGGCCATAGCGATGATGTCGCCGACCTTCGCTTCATCGACAGGCGTACGTTTCATGCCCTGCCAGTGGAAGAGCTGAGCGATATGGTCGCTTCTGATCTTTTCGCCATCGGTGATAGCGACAGGCATCCCCTGCTTCGCGGTACCGCGGGTCACACGGCCGATAGCGACCTTGCCGAGGTAGTCATCCGCTTCGAGCGTGGTGACCATGACCTGCAGGCCGGCATCCGGATCGCCTTCCGGGCATGGGATATATTTCAGGATCGCATCAAAGAGCGGGTCAAGGTTCTTGCCTTCATCATTCATGTGAAGCTTGGCGATGCCGCTTCTAGCCGATGCATAGAGCAGCGGGAAATCGAGCTGGTCATCGTCCGCATCGAGTTCCATGAAGAGCTCAAGGATCTCGCCTTCGACATCGGAAATACGCTGATCCGGACGGTCGATCTTATTGATGACGACGATCGGCTTCAGCTTGTGTTCCAGCGCTTTTCTCAGGACGTACTTCGTCTGCGGCATCGGGCCTTCATGAGCATCGACGAGGAGCAGTACGCCATCGACCATGTTCAGGATACGTTCAACTTCGCCGCCGAAGTCCGCATGCCCTGGGGTGTCGACGATATTGATCTTCACACCGTCATGCATGACAGAGGTATTTTTCGCCAGGATCGTGATGCCGCGTTCACGTTCCAGTGGATTCGAGTCCATGACGCGTTCTGCGACCTTCTGGTTATCTCTGAAAATGTGGCTCTGCTTCAGCATGGCATCGACCAGAGTCGTCTTACCATGGTCGACGTGAGCGATGATGGCAATGTTGCGGATATCTTCTCTTTTCATTTCTTTCCTTTTCCCCCTCGGGCAACCTATTGCGCCTAGGCGCACTTTTTTGATGATGACTTCACGCTATGGTGAAGCCGTCAAGTTATCATATATTCGGAAATACAATTTATTATACCACGTATACGCAAGAGTAGGAAAATAATTTTTTCGTGAAGGCTGAACCATTCGCCTGAAGCGCCGTATACACGCTCTCCGATACGTTGTTTTCTATTGCCCGTTTTCATCCCATCATCGGTATTTTTCGAAAGGCGCCTCTCATCCAGGTTTCCTATTCCATCTTTGCGGCAAGCTCGTCCCATTTTTCATAGAGAGCTTCAAGCTTTTTCTGTGCTTCGTCGTACTCGGCGGCGAGGTCTGCATAGTTGTCCGGATCCATGCTCATCTGCGCGGTATACATCTTGACCGTCGCTTCGAGGCGGCAGATCTCCATTTCCACATGGCTGAGCTTTTCCCTTTCTACGGCCGAGACTTCCTGCTTCTTCTGGTGTTCTTTCTCAGGCGCAGTCTTCTCTTCCGCTGGTTCTTCTTCTACAGGTTCTTCCCCGCTGCGGTCTTTTTCAAAGGCTTCGAGGTCGAGCTTTTTCTCTTTATAGTAGCTGTAGTTCCCGAGGTACTCGGTGAGCTTTCCATGTTCCATTTCTACGATGCGGGTCGTGATCTTGTCTAAGAAATAGCGGTCATGCGAGACGACAAGTGAGGTGCCGCCGAAGGCCTGGATGGCCTGCTCCATGATCTCCCTCGTGGGGATATCGAGATGGTTCGTCGGTTCGTCGAGGATGAGAAAATTCGGTTTCTCGAGAAAGAGGCACAGGAGCGATAGACGTGCCTTCTCTCCGCCGGAGAGCATGGCGACCTGCTTGAATACGTCATCGCCGCGGAACAGGAACATCCCGAGGATATTTCTGGCTTCCTTCTCTCCGAAATTGAAGGTGTCACGCACTTCGTCAAGGACGGAAAGCTCGGGGTGGAGTCGCTCCTGCTCCTGCGAGTAGTAGCCCATCTTCACATTATTGCCGAGCTGGATGATGCCGCTGTCTGCCGTCTTTTCTCCCGTGATGAGCTTCAGGAGCGTGGTCTTGCCCGCGCCATTCGGACCGATGAGGCCGAGTACTTCCCCTTTTTTGATGTGAAGGTTCAGATCCTCAAAGATCAGATGATCCTTGTAGGAGGCTTTCGCACGCACGATGTCGAGTACCTTCTCCGCACATTCCTGCGGCGGATCAAAGTGGAAACGGAGCGTCGCCTGATGGACAGGCTTATCAAGACGCTCGAGTCGGTTCAGCTGTGACTGGCGGCCGCGCGCCTGCTTCGCCTTGATGCCTGCCTTGTAGCGTCGGATATACTCTTCCGTTTCCTTGATGTGCTCCTGCTGCTTGTCGTAAGCCTTCTGGTAGGCTTTGTCCTGGTTCGTCTTTGTCTCCAGATAGCGCGAGTAGCCTCCGCGGAAGCTTCGGATATGATGGTTCTCCAGATCGATGATCCCCGTCGCCGCTGCATCCAGGAAATAGCGGTCATGGGAGATCATGAGGATCCCGCCTTTGTACGAGCGCAGGTAGTCTTCGAGCCACTCGAGCATGCCCATGTCGAGGTGGTTCGTCGGTTCGTCTAGGAGAAGGAAATCCGGATGGCGCACGAAGGCGGCGGCAAGGTTGATACGGACCTTCTGCCCGCCGGAGAAGGCGTGGATGTCTCTGTCCCAATCCTCCTGCGTGAAGCCGAGCCCGGTCAGGATCTTTTTCGTCATCGACTCATAATCATAACCGCCTAAGAATTCAAATCGCTCTTCTGCCTTGCCATACTGCTCAATGAGCTTCTCATCGTCCTTGTGCTGCTCGAGCTCTTTTGTCAGCGCTTCGATGCGATCTTTATAAAAGAGGACATCCCGCCACGCCTCCTCCATTTCCTCGCGGATGGTATGGGAGGTGTAATTGAAATCCTGACGGAGGTAGCCGATGATGGCACCGTCGCTCGCCTTGACGGAGCCTTTATCGTATTCCTCGTCACCGCGAATGCATTTCAGGAGCGTCGTCTTGCCCGCGCCATTCGCACCGACCAGACCGATGCGTTCCCCGCTTCGGATGTCAAAGGAAACATTTTCAAAGACAGTCTTGATGCCGAAGGATTTCGACAGACCGTTGATACGTAGAATTGCCATAGTAATACTCCGTGGCCGGCATGTAGCATGTCGGTCTATAAAAATAGTTTATAGGTTCAGGGTTCAGGGTTAGCCCGTGGAACGTGCTAACCCTCGATTGCGTATGAAAGAGGGGGCGCGGGTTCTACGGGTTCAAAGGGGTTGGTGCGGCGCATTTCGTCATCCTGAGCGGAGAAAAACGTCGTGTGTTAGGAAATGGCTTATCTGAAGCAGGAGAACTGAGTCGAAGGATCTAAGCGCCGCGGAGGTTTGAAACTAGCGGTTTTCTCGTATCGCCAGCCTAATCCCTAGTCACTAATTCCTAGTCACTAGCCGCCCATCCCGGCGTTCAAACTTGTGGTGATATTCCTTCCCCATATCGTCACCCCGAGCGCAGCCGAGGGATCTTTCTTGCACTGCGGTCAATATCACATAAGCACATACAGGGAAACGACGCCTTGGTGCTACGTATTTCTTCGTTCACACATCCTTCGTTTATCGCTCTGCAAGGAAGATTTCTCGCTTCGCTCGAAATGACGATACGAGAATCTGATGCCTCCTAGTCCCCAGTCACTAGTCACTATCTACTAACCCTCTTTATTCGATGACATCCGCCCTGATAAGTATAATGATTTCCGACTCCTCCAGACTTTTCCCATGACTTTGGAAGAGTTTTCCCAGAAGCGGGATATCTCCTAAAATAGGTACTTTGCGGAAGGTCTTTCCTTCCTCTTTATCGATGAGACCGCCGATAGCCAAGAGCTGCCCGGATGCCAGACGCACCATCGTATTCGCCGAGCGCGTGATGATGCGGTACGCTTTCATCTCAGGGACGAGGTAGGGCGTCGAGACTTCTGCTTCCACATCCGCGGTGATCTCATTGTCCGCACTGATAATGGGGGTATATGTGAGCTTGATGCCGGCGTCCTTGTACTCTGTCGTCGTGGTCTTCACGCCATTTTCCATATGCTCTACGATGACCGGGATGCGGCTCCCGATCAGGATGTCGGCTTTCCTGCCATTCATCGTGACGACGTGCGGCTTTGCCAGTACTTTTGCCTTGCCTTTGGTGACCAGTGCATTGAGATTTGCCTGAAAGAAGAAGGTGTAGGGATGCCCGCCCGGCGCACGTCCATAGGAGATCCCGGCGTAGCCATCAGGGATCGTGACGTCCCAGCCGCTTTTTTCAATGTTTCGGATCTTGGGATTTCCATCACTGTCGTACTTGATATTTCCATCTTCCCCCAGTACATAGTGCTGCTCCGTCCAGCTGTCACGGTCATAGTCCGCGCTGCCGGTGAGGCTTTTGAAATTCCAGTCCAGCCCCAGCTCTTTGGCCGAGCTTTTATTGACTGCGATGACTTCCGCCTCCACCTTCACCTGCTTTTCGGGGATATCCATACCGCGAAGGAGCGCATCCACCTGCATCAGTTCGGCCGGCGTCCCACTCACAAGCACGGTATTGGCCGACTGGTTATAAGACACCTTGCCTTTGGATACCATGTCCGTCAGGCTTTCGGCAGCTTCCTTGGCATTCGCATAGGAAAGGCGGTATGACTTCGCAAAGATGCCAGACTCTTTCTCCGTTACGGCGGAAAAAATAATAAGCGTACTTCCCTCTTTCCGCCCGGCAAGTCCACAGGCCGCCATGATGGATGTCATGGCTTCTTCCGGCGTCACATCATCCAGACTGGCCGTGACCCGCTCCTTCACGTGAGAAGAGAAAATGACATTCTCTCCCGTCATCTCCGCGAGTCCCCGCAGTACCTCCGCCACAGGAGCGTCGCTCACATGCAGGCTGACCTTCTTCTCCGGGGCTGGCGCCATCTGTACAATAGCCTCATCCGGCTTTTTCTCCGGCATCCGGAGATCGCGGGAGGAAAGCTCTTCGGCCATCGTCTCATGTGCGCTGGTATCCAGATCCAGCGCCCGGGCAGAAATACCGCTGCAAAGCAAAAATGCACAGCAAAAAACAGCCCCCGCCGTTCTTATCAGCGGGTGCTGAGTGTGAGAACGCCGGAAGCACCGGCGAGTGTGACCGTCTTTCCCTGTATGCTGGAAACATTCCATAGTCCTGCCTGCTCTCCTTCTTTGACCGTGTACGTCACCCCATGGACCTCTATGACTGCTCGCTTCTCACTGCCAAATGACATGACACCCATGAGACGCGGCACATCAGATGCGTACGACCTTTTCTCTTTTGCCGATCCGGCAGAGGAATTCGCCGTGCGAGGCGCAGAAGAAGGCAGAGAGACACCTGCCGTTTCCACAGGCATCGCCTTTTCCGTCATCGCCTCCATATGGAAGGGGTCAGCAAGCGGCTTTCCCCTGATATAGGATGATGCATCATAGACGCGGCGGCTCTCTTTCTGGGGAATCATCGAAGAGGAAGAAGCCCCTTCCGATGCAGTCACGGGAGGCATCGCCTTTGGTTTTTCAGGAAACAGCTTCGACGCTGTCCCCATGCCCAGCGATCCCCAGAGGATCAGAAGAGCCACAAGGGCAAGCCCCAGCGGCAGTGCCCATTTTTTATCCATGGAGCACCTCCGAAAAAAGTGACCGATACAGGCTCACCAGCCGGCAGGGAAATGCGGATCCGATCATTGTCAGAGCGAATCGGCATTTTCCTAGAATCTAAAATCCTTCGGCATCAGCATGAACTGGGTTTCCCTTTCGATATCATCGTAGCGGATCCAGGCATAGAAGGAATGCATGTCGCGGTAGTAGGTCCAGTAGCGATGGTTCAGACGGCCATACTTGGTATCGACCGTCCATGCCAGACTGAAAGCATCATTCTTCGTCGGCTGCACGCGCACCCCAAAGTCGAGCGGCTTATCACTGGTGTACGAGTCGTAGCGATACGGCGTAAGGCCATTGATTTCACGATCCGTATAATAGATCCAGCTCTGCACGCTGCGGTAGCCGCCGGAAAGCCCCATGCTGTAATAGGTGTTTTTACGGATGTTCCCGCCGTTATAGCTGTAGTAGTCTCTCATATAGCCGGCGCGCCAGGAAAAGCGCATGAATTTCCCGAGCTTCCATGGATCACTGGAAATATAAGCGTCGTAGCTTTTATGCTGTCCTTTGACCCCATCTTCTTCCCAGTAACCGATTTCCCCCTTCGCGCCCACGTAGAAGCGAGAGCCACCGAGGTAAAAATGCTTCGAGTTAAATTCCAGCGACGGCCGTTTCTTGACCCAGATACCGCCATCATCATTCGTGCTGCTTTCCTCTTCGGCATAGTGGAAATTCAAGCCGCCAACCGGCGTCTGATAGCGTACACCTACATCCGGTTTGTATCCTGCCTTCGTGTACCAGCGGTTTTCCATGTACGCCGTCAGATTCATATCCGCATCGAGCGGGATCTCGATCCGATTATGCAGTCCGAAACCATTGTCACTGTCAAACATCGGACGCGGAATCAGTGTGAACGGGCTAACCCGCTTCTTCTGAAGAGAGCCCTTGTACGTCGAAAGCGTCACAAGCACCGTATTCTTCGCCATGAGTCTCACATTATGCGCGATATACTTATCCCCCGGATAAATATCGATGGAGTCCGCTTCGATGCGATAGTCCGGCACCTTCGCCACCGCATGCTTCGTCGTGAAGTAGCCATGCTCGATCACTATGTGATTGGCATTCTTGTCATATGTACCGCTTTCGCCCTGAAAATAGTACGTCCCGCTGTCCCAGCCGGACACCTTTTCAAAATGTCCGACAGCGGCCTTCGCGTCATAGTCAGCGCGCGCCGCCTTGAGATCCGTCGTCGGATTCTTCCAGACAAGCTCCCCCGGGACGACATACTTTTGAGAGATCGTATTTCCATAGACATACTCGGTCTGGTAGGTATCCATCATGTGCTTGATCTCTACGCGCCCGAAAGCTGCCACCTCTCCCGTGGTATCATTGTAGCGCATTTTATCTGCTACGACCGTAGCCGGATGCTCTTTGGAAATCCCGGTATCCGCCGTTTCCTTATTCTTTTTCCTGTCTTTATCCTTTTGGGCCGTTTCCCGTGTCTCCTCCCCGTCATAGGAAGGCCGCAGTACACCATCGCTGACGGAATACTCCACATGGGTGGTATCCTCTGGCGGCAATTTTGGGGAAACAGGTGCCTCCGCCGCTTCAGCAGCCAGCGAAGGCAAGAGAAGAGCAGAAAGAAGCACCGCCTTTTTCCAGTTATGATTATTCATTTCTCATGATCACGACAGAAGCTGCCTCATTATCAGTCTTGGCGGAGTCTGCCGTTTCCTTTACTGTAGAATCCTTTTCACGGGCTGCTTCCAGCTCCGCTTTGGCACTATCACTGATTTCTGCCTTTGGCGCAGGAGCAGCGGTCTCCGGCGCAGCCGTCGCCGTCACCTGATTATCCGCTGACGCAGTTGCAGTGGCCGCAGAAGCTGTGCGCGCGACATGCTTTCTAAGGACGATGTGCGGCGCGCCTTCACGGAGCACCAGCCCCTTTGTCGTGACAGGCTGTGCCGTCTGGATATAGAGCTCGCTGCCAGCGGGGAGCACAGCATCCTTACCTTTGACAAAAAGCCCGCCCACAAGACCGATCGGCCCCAGAGCCAGCGCGCCGATGGTGGAGGCGCCGACAGCCGCTGCTTCCATCTTCAGCTTTTCCTTGGCTTCCGGTCCCAGCACAGTCGGGATCGCTTCGTCATCCACAGAGAATACCTGATCGAAGGAGACATTGACCTTGCCGCTGCGGCCAAAGCTTTTCGGGCGGCTGACTTCCGTCACAACGCCACTGCCCTGTGTGCCGCGAGGCAGCACCAGCACATCACCGACCAGAACATCTTCCTGTACCGTGAAGGAGACCGGATCTCCGACCTGGCTCGTCTTGCTGCCCACATCATCATTCAGTGCCACTTTGAAGACCGTATCCGCCGGCAGCTGGACCGTCTTCATTTCATAGTGCTGGTCTCCATAGACTGCCTGCTCCAGGCTCTGCATACGTTCATCCAAAGCCCCCTTCTTCGCTTCGCCCAGCACCGCTTTTTCCAGATTATCCATGCGGACCGTCAGATTATCCGTGCTGATCTCATCCGTCAGATAGTATTCCATCGCATTCATGCGGTTCGAAATCGCCGGAGTGCGATCGTTGTCATTTCTCACCACATCCGCATACAGATTGTCGATACGATGATCAAGTCCACTGGCCGATGTATTCCCCACGCCGTAGATCACATTATCGGCCTGATCCGCACGGCCGATGAGAGACCCGCTCTGCACCGAACCATAGAGGACTTCATCTACACGGTCGATCTTTTCCGCCAGCGTTGCCACATCCTCTGCCATGACAGGCATCGCCATCAATGCAGCCAATCCTGCTGCCAGTAATGCTTTTCTCATATATTCCTCCGAAAATAATCAAATAGTAAAAGTTCATGGTTCAGGTGACCGCTTCTTCTCATGAAGACCGGCTATATCCGAAGGACTATGGAAAACCGGATCCTCCCATCCATAAGCCGCTTGGTCTCCCGGTCTTTTCCAGCGCCCATCACACCCGAACATCGATCACTGCCGACACGCCAACGCCCTGCACACGGGAGAACGAGGTCGGATTCACACTATCCATCGGGATGAGCCCCTTGATACGGAACAGCTTGTCATTCCAGCTGATCTCCAGCTGCCCGACTGCCTTCACCTTCTCTACCTGATCGGCATCGCCGATGACCTGCGCGGCTCCGATATATCCTTTATTTCCAATGCTGACGATCGGCACCACCTTCGTGGCGTAATTCGTGCCGGCGCCTTCCTTCATCATGACCGAATTGATCGCACTATTGATAGAAGCGCCATATTTATCGACCAGTATCGCAATACCGCCGACCTTGACCACACCGCCAAGGACACTGCCCAGATTGAAAGCCGATACCTGCGTCAATGCGCCTGCACCGATCATCGCCGCCGCCAGTGCACAGACCACCAGTCTTTTCATTTTCATCATCATGCCCTCCTTATAGGAAATCAGTTTCACTACAGAAGTTGAACTGCGAGTACCAGACACTCTCTCAAAATCTTCTCTGACATAGCGTCCCGGATACCACAAAGCCATACTCTCTCAGCCTACAGTTATTTATTATTATACCGTCTTAGAGCGGGTTTGTGCAATAAAAAAGCGCGATTTCAGTCATCGCGTTTTCTTGAATATTGAACCGCATCCCTTCCGCCAATCGCAGTCAGATAAGGAATAACACCAAAGATGCACCATCTGCCATCCCGATACATTCACTGTGATGGTAGCTTGACAGCTTCCGCGTATTTTAATCCACGCTCCCCGCATGGGGAGCGACGCGGTTGGTTTCGCAGCAACACTGCTGCTGTGCATTTCAATCCACGCTCCCCGCAGGGGAGCGACAATCGTCCTCCCTATTATGCGTTGTATTACATTATATTTCAACCCACACTCCCCGCATGGGAAGCGACCATCGGTTTCCACTGGCGGGATGATACTGGTCGATTTCAATCCACGCTCCTCGCATAGGGAGCGACACTTGGGTGGTTCCTTGGATACAACGTAGACTTTATTTCAATCCACGCTCCCCGCAGGGAGAGCGACCAGAACCGCAGTTCAATCAAATACCTTACGAAATTTCAATCCACGCTCCCCGCAGGGGGAGCGACCTAGAAAGGAAGGCGAGCCACCCAGCTTATAAATATTTCAATCCACGTTCCCCGCATGGGGAGCGACGGTATTTGCGCTGTCGCGCTGTACTTAGAATTTTATTTCAATCCACGTTCCCCGCATGGGGAGCGACCAAAACGATGGAAGAAAAAAGTGGCCGATGATCAATTTCAATCCACGCTCCCCGCATGGGGAGCGACTGCTGTCTGGCGAAGGAGCACACGATCATCAGAATTTCAATCCACGCTCCCCGCATGGGGAGCGACCGCAAGACTTAAAAGTAACATTACCGATAGTGTATTTCAATCCACGCTCCCCGCATGGGGAGCGACCTCAAGGTCTGTGTTTGATAGATCCCACGGATGATTTCAATCCACGCTCCCCGCATGGGGAGCGACATCCTCAGTCGCTTGATGTCTGGCATCTCAGCCAATTTCAATCCACGCTCCCCGCATGGGGAGCGACAACAGCTCATGATGACTGGTCGGAAGTTATGTATATTTCAATCCACGCTCCCCGCATGGGGAGCGACTTGAGAGAAAAGGTTGAATCCGCAAGTCCATAGATTTCAATCCACGCTCCCCGCATGGGGAGCGACTATTGCCCTATATGGGTAGGGATGTCATATGTAATATTTCAATCCACGCTCCCCGCATGGGGAGCGACCTTAGCGTTATGTCGTGATACTCAGTAAATTTAATTTCAATCCACGCTCCCCGCATGGGGAGCGACGTTTACGGCTCAGATGGTGACTATATACAATTCATTTCAATCCACGCTCCCCGCATGGGGAGCGACAATCTAGTAAATGGGAGGTGGCACAATGAACGCAATTTCAATCCACGCTCCCCGCATGGGGAGCGACAGTACAGTCAAAGCATACAGCAATGACCGCATAAAACGGAGTACTTTGCGCGAACCGCATTTTTTCTATTCTAAGAATGCGTGTTTTTCGCCCATTGTCTCCATGTGCGCTACTACTTCGCGCACAAAAAAATCAGAGAATCAGAGTTTCATTCGGATCATATCCCGGCTTGGCGCCTACGTGTTTCATCTTAGACTGGTATCGATTCCCCAGATTATAGAACCGTATACTGTCAGACTCCTTGTCCATCAGCATTTCCAGTGTAGCACGAAGTGAGACAGCCTGCGCCTCATCCACCTGACATTCGAAGACGGAATTCTGTACACGCTGACCATGAGCTTCGCAGCATTTGGCTACTTTCCGAAGGCGTTTCTGTCCTGCAGATGTCGTGGTATTTACATCATAGGTAATCAAAAGAAGCATGTCATCACTTCCATAGAAAAGGCGGATACCCATCCAGGTCTCCACGAATGTAACGGGCTAGCAGCAATGCCTGTACGTAAGGAATCAGTCCCCAATATATTTTCTCGCCGAGGAATGGATGTGTCAATGTTTCCTTCTTCCGCTCCTGCCATTTGCTAAGAAAAGTCTTACGTCCCACTGCATTCAGCAAAACGACGCCATCCTCCATCAGTTGGAAACACTGCGCAGGAAGGACTCTGTTATTGACCAGTGATAAGACGAATCGATCGGCATATACACTTCGAAGCTCTTCCATGAGATCCAATGCCAGTGACTGCCGCCCGGGGCGGTCTCTATGCAGGATGCCGATGTAGGAGTCCATGCCCGCCGCTTCTATGGCAGAAGCACAGTCATGGGCAAGAAGTGTATAGGCAAAGGAAAGCAATGCATTCACTCGATCGAGCGGCGGCCGTTTATTCCTGCCATGGAAATAGAAATGCTTCTTGTCATTCAAAATGAGCGCATCAAAAAGAGAAAAGTAGGACACGGCAGCATTTCCTTCTATTCCGCGCAGATGATCTAGCGACTCTGCTTTGACAGCCTCCCGGGCAGAGTCTTGCAGATCCTGAATGACGGCTTGAAAAGAAGTCGCATCGACTGACAGCGGATGATCCCGCAGGAAGCGCATAAGCACGGTACGGCTATTGAGAATTTTTCCTGCGATCATGGTACGCGCAATGACAAGACCACGAGGCTCTTCTTCGGATATACGATACTGTTCTTTTCTGAGAAGCACATTTCCAGCGGTCAGTCCCTGAGCGCGCGCCAGAAACTTTCCCTGCGGTGTCAGAAAGCAAAATCCGATATGCCGCTTCACGCAGGCACCAAGAAGCGCAGGGCTCGCACCTTTGTATCCAAAGTACAGAATGTTTTCCAAGTTCATCAGCGGTATTCGCTGAAGGATTTCGTTTCCTTTCCATGCTACCACATTTTCATTATCCAAAGACAGGTACAAATCTTCTGAATTGACAAAAAGCGTATTAAGCAGTTTTCTCATGACCGTTCCTCCCCCAGAGATTTTGCCATATAGTCTGCCACCGACTGAGTGCGGCACAGCTTAGGTAAGCAAAGTCCCTTCAGGGAGCAGGACTGGCACTTCTTGGAAGTTTTGACTTTTGGCGTGTACCCTCTGTGAAACAGTTCGTGCATTTCTCTCAAAGCCGACTTCACTCTGCTCCTGATATTCTCATCAAGGTCGATCTTTCGCCGTCTCCGTATCTCGTGGTAGTAAAGAAATCCGTATGGAATCCTGCATTGCAGCATGTCTTCCAGGCACAGGGCTTCGGCACAGAGCTGAAAAATATCTGAATCATCTTTCTTATCTTTGCCCCTTTTGTACTCCACCGGTACCGCTTGCCAAAGTCCTCTGTGTCCATGAAGTGGCACGCCCTCTTCAGAAGACAAAAACTCTACTACATCACACTGCCCTGTGATTTTCAGCGTGGGAGAAGATACGCGAAGACCTCTCGTCACCAGTATACCCGGACGCTTTTCTATGAAATCATCCTTATGCGCATTCCGATGAATGACTTCACCTTCCACGGTCAAACGGTTCTCCTGCCATTGCTGCTCGATGTGAATCAAAGCCCATTGCCTCCGGCAAAACATAAAATGCTGGATGCCGGAAATCAGCAGGTAGTCATCTTCTGCATAGCTCATATTTTACGTTCCAAGGTGACTCCCTGCGGCATATTTTCTGTGTCGACATGTACTTCATAGTCACTGTAGGAGCGAGCCGGACTATGTGGATCCTTTCTTGCTACATGTACTCGTTCAAACAGCTTGTACGAAGGAGCATTTCCCAGCTCACTGTCGTGCTTGAAAACAATGAGTTCGCGCACCGCCATATTTCCTCTCGCAGCCGAATGATCATTTTCGAACATATTGATGATCGCCTGCCACAAAAGATTCAGATCGTCTTCACTAAAGTGTGTGACTTTTCTTGCTAAATTGGCTGAAATGTAACCTTCGGCCTGATAGAGCGCATAAGGAACAATGAACTTGCGTCCCATTTCGGTCTTTTTTTTCAGCGCATCTTCTTCTGTCGTGATCGCTACGCGCGTCAACGTAACCTCCTGGGGAGCGATCGGATCGATGCTTCTTCCAAATCCAAGCTGGACGGGACCGCGCACCTGTCCACAGTTTAAAGCACCTTTCATAAAGGTGGTCATGACAGCCCCGAACGTACGAATATCAAAGAAATTGGAACACATGAAGTCTTTTATTTTTTTATCGGCTTCAGGGTCTTTTTTCTTGATGTCTTTAATATCTTCGATCCCTGCATATTCTAAGGCTTCTTTATCATTTTTTTCGAGCGGTACGTTTTCTTTGATGTAGATCCGATACCCAGGCTCATTTTCCTTGGCTGCTTCCACATAGTTTCTGATTTTACGTTTCAGACAGACATCGGTCACAAGGCCAAGACCCGTTTCCGGATCCACGCGCGGCATATTCCCCGCATCCGGATCTCCATTAGGATTGCCATTCTCCACATCGAAAAGAACCACGAAATCGTATCTGTTATGAATTACTTCTGCCATTTGCTTATTCCTCCTCTTTACCTTTATATCTTGCCTGAGTTTCCTGATAATAACCAAGGATAAATGCGCCTTGTTCTTCCGATGTCAATCTGGCCGGAAACGGAATGCCTTCATCCGGCATCATGATCTTATCCATTAAAGCGCCCATTTTCTTTTTAAAATAGACAGCCTTTCCGCCATCGAGCTTAGAGAGATGCGTATTAGCCAGCTTCAGCAGGATGGGAAATACGGAAGCCGGTGTAGCACAGGCAGAATTAAAATATCGCTCCTTGATGGTGGTATTGATGCCTGGATTCGCACCCTGCTGAATATTTTCCAGCAAAGAAAACATCCGCCCCAATACATAAGAAACATCATTACAATTCTCATTTAACGCCATTTGTAATTTTCCCTCCCAGTGTTCTTTACAATTTTTCAAAAGGTACGCCTTGATGAAAGCTGCCTTGGTATGGCTGATTTTCTCCACGGCCGATCGTCCGCCATCTGCCGCTTTGTCCTGATCCGCAAATATACGGAGCAGGATATTTTGAAATGCGGACGCAGGATACTTTGTGTTCTGCAGCACAGCTCTGAATAAACTACCTGCCAGCAGAGGCGAGGCTACCTGTTCTTTGCCATTCGGATTCGCTGTCGCTTTGAGTGTCTTCCACAATGGGATATTTTGTTTTTCCCAGGATGGCCCATCGAGTTTCATCCTCTCCTGATGAAGCGACAGATTCGTCACCAGCTTGCAGAATGTATTCCTTAAAAACAGCCTGACAGAAATTCTGGCAGCATTGGGCGCCAAGCCCAAGATGTAAAAGGGCTCATCCGGTGAGATCTCGACGCCTTCCAAATCTACGGGAAGCCCATTTCTCATATGAGTAACGATTGTATCAAGCGTATGATCATCGATCCCTGCATGATTCCCTAAAAAAGACATCATGAAATCCTGACAGGCAGAAATACCATGCTCTGACCAGTATACGATGGTCGTGTCTCCTATGATCTGGGTATGACTTTGATCAGCAAGAAGCGCATTCAGTGCACTGCCGTAGGCGAAGGCTGCCCGCTCACTGACCGGTGCATTTTTCCCCTGCTCACCGTCTCCGCCATAGGAGCAAAAGGCAGGTGCATTGAACGATACCAGATTCGCCCCAGACGTCTGCGCTCCACGGACCCCCTTTATTTTGGGATGAAGCAAGGCGATTTTCTGATTATCCGCACCTGTGATCAGGCACTGCCCCGCTAAAGATGTGCCATCTGCATCCGCTTGACTTGTCCCTTTAAAATTTTCCCATGATCTCTTTATTTCTTCATCTTCGATGGCATCTACTCCATCTACCTGAAACACAAAGTTGCTCCCGGCTATAATATCCTCCAAATTTTCTTGGATCAATGAATCCTTTTCCGCCTTATCAGATCCCCAGGTATCAAAGAAATGCAGAATGGCCTTCGCCACGAGGGAATGGCAATGTTCTAAAACCTGATGATGCAGTTCTTTGGCCGCTTCGAAGCACTGAATGGTTCTTTGGACGTTTCCCTTGGCATCCACGGCCAAAAAATAGCTGGAATTATCACACAGAAAATTGGCTTTTACGCCGGAAGAACGAGTCACGGGCAGCGGTACACACATTTCACAAGGTACTTCTTTCTCTTTTTTCCCTCTCTGTACCTTTTTGCGGGCAGAAATAATCCCACAGAGATGCCCCTCTTTATCAAGCAGAATGCGGTGGGTGACTTTGGCGATTCCCCATCCTTCTGCTTGAATTTTCCCCTGCTTGCAAAGCTCCTCATATAAGTGAACCAACGCTGAAAGTATCATTGATGCACCTCGCAATTCCGAAGATTCATGACCCCTTTTTCCAGTCTGGCATGAAAAAATCGGGGTGTGATGTGCTGCAAATCAGAGAAATCCATATCATACAGCATAAATCCCAAGTCCTGTGTGACAGGGTAAGGGATCACGGTCTCATCATCCTCTACCAGACGGAAGCCTGCCGGAAACTCTCGGCATCCCAAGTACGGCTGATGATAGCATTGGCCTTTTCTCGCACGGCGACAGAGCATTTCTCTGAATTTTCCCGCATTATCACTGGCATTGGCCTTCTCTGTCATTTCAAAATGTACATGAATACAATACCTGACATTTTTCAAGATCAAGGCTGCTCTCTGTACAATGTCTTCCTTTGGGCATAGATACAAGGCTTTCCCATGTCGGGCGTTTCCTGCAATACTCGACACATTGATTTTGGACTTCACTTCATTTCTTCTGACATTCGTCATCTGGATCGGATTCATGACATCGATCTCGTCGATGACATACCGAAGTCCCGGATGCCAGAAAATCGCTTCGACAAGTCCGCGTGCCGCAGATGGCGTCATCACGTCATAAGATACTCGTTCCACTTTCATTTCCGGTCGTGTAAAGCAGGCATAGTCGCCCCAGCACTCTATCCTTACTCCATATGCCATACATGTTCCTCTTTTCTTTTTACCACATGATCCCCACGCCATCTTCAGACTTGATTTTGAGCCCAAGCTCCGCATCATAGTCCTCCATATTTACCAAGTAGGCCAGGTTCTCATCACCTGGAAACATCTCTATTTGCCCCTGCGTGAGCAGTTTCATGAAATCAGACTGCCCCTGTGCCTTGGAATACCGTACATGGATCATGTACGCCCCGGCGGCCCGCATCAGCTGCCGAGACCGATTCCCCATCATCAGCTGTTCCTTTATGTTTCTGGCTTTCTCGTCAAAGGGTATAAAGACTGACTTCGTGCTGTCATGGATCAGATGAAATCGCTTTCCAATCTCAGCAAAGCTGAGTGACTGAGCCAGTTTCTCGATTTCCCGGTAATCCAGATTTCCTTCATTGCTTTGGTACCAGTTTTCAAAATAGGTACGAATAGCCGACGGTTCGGTCATTTCTTCGGCATTGTATTTTTTCCGAATCATATCTGTGACCTGTTTTTCTTTACGCATGAATAGGCTCTTCTTGCTTTCCTCTGTCCAAAAGATGTGTGCCCTGCTTTTTTGTAAAGACTGCCTCCCTTCTCGATTGCAGCGGCCCGCCCCCTGGATCAAACTATCCAGCCCTGTATACTGCAGATATACCACGGGAAAATCGATGTCAACTCCGACAGAAATGATGCTGGTCGATACGACACGGCACGGTTTTCCATCCTGCAGTCGAGTTTTCATTTCTCGAATGATCTCCCTGCGATGGGCTGGACATAAATTGGTCGACAGGTACATGGCCTCTCCGTCGAGCAGTTCAAATATTTTTTCGGCTTCTTTTTTGGTAGAAGCGATACAGAGTACCTGCTCACATTCATCTAATTTCTTCGCAATCTCAGCATAATCCGTTTCGCCATCTATATCGAATGTCACCCTCTTAAAAAACTGAAACAGTTCTCCCACATTTTCCATGATCTCTATTGGGTTCTTCTGTATTGGATTCTTCTGCAAGTAGCGCCCCAGCTCCGGTTGCGCCGCACTGCATAAAACAACGGTGCAGCCGTAATAATGAACCAGCTGCTCAAGTACATGGAGACATGGCTTCAGAAAATCGACCGGCATCATCTGGGCTTCGTCAAGAATAATAACACTGTTTGCTATGTTATGCAGCTTTCGGCATTTTGATGTTTTATTGGCATACAAAGACTCAAAGAACTGCTCATTGGTCGTGATCACGACAGGAGCATCCCAGTTTTCTGCAGCCAGTTTCATCCTCTCTGCCACTCTGCCTGCCTCTTCACTCCCCTCTTCCGGCAAACTGTCATAGTCGACCTGGCTATGACTTTCCAACACCGCATGATTTCCCAGAAAAGCCCGGAAAACGTCGGCGGTCTGCTCAATAATAGAGAGATAAGGAATTACGTAAATGATCCGTTCCTTTTGCCATTTCATGGCCTGCTTCATGGCAAAAGCCATCGAGGAGATCGTCTTACCGCCACCCGTCGGTACCGTCAGCGAGTACAGCCCCTGTTTCCCCTCCCCTTTCCGCATGCATGTATGAAGGATTTCACAACGCTTCTCATTTAAGGTATTTTTAGGCCGGAAGTATCCATCCTCTTCAAGCCTGCTCCAAAACATAGCCGCTATTTCTTTTAAAGAAGAAAACTCATTTTTCCTGACAGGCTGATTGTTCATAAAGGCTTCTGTGTCCAGAAAATCTGCATCCACGAGGCAAGAAAACAGCATTCGCGTGAGAATCATAACATCTAGTGCATTTCCATTTTCGATAAATGTATTCAGATGATCTACGTCCAGACATGTACTATTGATCAGATATCGCTGCGGATGTCTAATCGAGGGGATACACTTTTTCATTCGTCCATTCAATGTAGATGTCCCGGCACAATCCACCTTGCTTCCCAAGTCTGGGATCCCTGCATGATGTCCTGCCACACAAAAGGCACCTATCAATCGTAGCCAGCCTATATCCTTATTTTCAAAAAAAGACTTCGCGCCGGCCGTTGAATGGTCCACCCGACTCTGCTTTCGACCATAGATATAGTCTTGGAACGCAGGGGTGTCTTTCCCTTTGTCATGTATTTTTCCAAAAAGGCCAGCTTCTGCTCCCAGTCCCATACCTGCGCCAAATCTTTCGGCTAACCGCATTGTGCCGTCCAAATGATCTGTCAAAGACTGCACTCTTTCGTCCTGTATATGCCCTGCGGTGATCTCTTCCATGCTTCTCATCTCCTTTTTATTATTATTATAGCAGACGTATAGGTCAAAACCTTGCATTCACCTCTTCATGTAGATAAAAATTTCTCTATAGTACATTTTAAGGAAACACTCTCGCTATGAAAATCTCTTCATTTCTTTCCTACCACCAGCAAAACAAAAAAACGGAGGCATGTGCAAATCACGTTTGCCCACACCTCCGTCTTCCGCCATTATTGATAAAAACAATACCTACGGCGACTTCTTCGTCGTTTCCTTTTTCCAGCGGACGGTGAACTCAAAGAGCCCCGTGCGCGCATTCTTTTTCCGACTCTTCAGCTCCGTGAGGCCGCCCCACGCCCGCGTGAGATGGCCTGTGAAATTTGAAAGATCGGACGCCTTCTGCGATGTTCCCTTCAGAAGGACATCCTCTCCCTCTGCGGAGATCTCCGATAGCACGACACCTTGCGGCATACCATCAGCAAGCAGTACCAGACGCTGCTCCCAGTGCGGATCTTTGGCCTCCTCCTCCTTTAGCATCGTAAGCAGTACTTCCTCCTCCTCACTCGCCTTTTTCATCTCCGCCCTCTTCACTTTCAATGGAGCCAGCGCCTCATTCTCCGCCAGCTGCGCCTTATCCTCCCGATAAGCCGAAAGAAAGGATGCACAGGAAAAGAGGAAAAAGGCTGCGCCAAGCGCACACGCTCCCTGCGCGATGCGAAGCTTTCGATTCTCCTCCGTCAGAAAAGGGCGCTCTCCCATGAGAAGAGGCAATGCCGTCCCCGCATGACTTACAGCAAGCACCACACGCATAGCATCATCCCAGTATCCGCCTTCCTCCAGATGCTCCGTCTCGAGCGTGACTGCCTTGCTCCCCTCGTCCCCTGTCCCTTCTGCCGCAAGAAGAGTCAGCTCCTTTTCCAGGTAAGAAAGCCATGCTGTCCGCTCCTTAGTCTCACAGCTCTCCAGCGGAACCAGAAAACATGGAAGAGAAGAGAACCCATACAGATCCATCTGCCGCCCCATGAACAGCGAAGCCTTGCCCTCATCTGCCAGATGCAGGATGCGGCTCTCCCAGAGATCCCCCCTGCGGAAAAGAAGCATCGCTGAACGGCGGCGCATATACAGAATAAAGTGTGGCCCCTCTTGCAAAGGAATATCCGTCACAGGAAAGGCGCGGGTGATGGTAAGCCCCGCCTCATGCGCTCCCATCTCCCAAGCCCCGAGATCCACACGCGGCAATGCATGCAAGAGCGCTTCCCAGCCCTCTTCATCATGAGAGAGTACACGATGCCCCATGGCGATCGCTTCCTCGGTGTGAAAGACGCGATCTGCCTCCCACTCCATCGATTCAGCTAATTCCTCCTCCGTCATCTGCGGATATCTTTTCCTGCTCCATCGAAGCGAGTCCGCATTCACCAAAAGCCAGAGATTCTTGCCCCGAAGTCCGGCAGCCTTCAGTGAGAGGAAACACTCTTTCAAATTTAGCGTATCACCATCGTAGTCCGCCTGCCACTGTCCCAGTCGCTTCCCTTCTACCGTCTCCACAGCACAGAGCTTCCCCGCCAAAGGAAATACGACCGTCCGCACCCGCTTCTTCTGCCACGCCACGACACGCTCTCGGATCCGGTTCATCAGCTCCATAAAGAGTCTCCTTCCTGAATGACGAAATCATTGCATAGCTATACTCTAGCAGGTTCATAGAAATGCAGCAATGGGAAATATGAATTCCCCATCCCTACACCCAATCCACGAAAGACAGGTTTCCCATTTTCATTCACACGCATACACCGTTTCACTTAGAGGGGAAGGCTGCGATACGAGAATACCATCCTCTAAAAAGGCGGCACACCACCCTTGTGAACCTATCCGCTCCCCAAATACCGTCATCCCGAGCGCAGCCGAGGGATCTTTATTGCACTGCCGCCATATGCACACATGCGCCCTCACTCAAACGACACCTTGGTGCTTCCTTTTTCGCCTTTCCCTCGCTCACGATTTACCGCTCTGCAAGAAGGATTCCTCCGCTTCGGTCGGGATGACGTTTAAGGAAGACGGATAGTCTCACATAGTTTTTCACACCGCTTCGTGGATCCATCCTGCGCCTTTGGCGCGCCCCTTCTCTAAACCATCACGCCTTGCGGCACCACTGTGAACGAAAACGGATTTCTGC
>ERZ1108170.733-NODE-733-length-24847-cov-21.037351_pt1 | contig 24847 bp, 23 predicted proteins | sample MGYA00403705_ERZ1108170 | MGnify/ENA primary metagenome ERZ1108170 (study PRJEB35170, sample SAMEA104062422) | human gut metagenome | biome: human gut; feature: human-associated habitat; material: faeces | place: Denmark | collected 2012-06-15 ...
AGAAAAAATCATATGTGGATAAGCTGAAGCAGGATGGCATGCGCAATTTCATCAAGTATGGAATTGCTTGCTTTAAGAAGGATTGTAAGGTTGTGGTAAGTAAATAAGGCACGCATTTAAACAGGCGTAGAGAGACTAGCTCCACGCCTGTTTACTATTCTTTTAATACACATTTTGTAAGTCAATATATTAATTATTTTTTTCTATTGTCATAAACACTAAATACTTGAGCTATTAATGCAAGCAGCATAATGATAAACAGCCCCATGCTATTTCCATATAAAAATATAGTAAACGCCTGTATTGCAACAACTACCCAGTTACCTACTAATAAAATAAGTTCAAGGTTATTTTTCATATCCATTTTCTCCTTTTCTTAACTTTTTATATAAACTATCAAATGGTAAAATTACCACTTGGTTCAAACGCTAATAATGCTCAAAAACTCTCTTTACGTTTTTGCTTTTAATAAAAGAATTAAATTTAAAACATTTCCAACAATAACAATCAGCACTATGAAAATACTCAATACACCCTCAACATTTGGAATAACAAATATTGAACATAAAATTAGTAAAAATTGTACTATCACATATATTATTATTTTATTCTTCATCCGATAATTTCTCCCTCCTAATTCACCATTTTCTAATATATCAGCATTTTTTGAAGAAATTCACAAATCACTCCAAAAAGTGATATCAATGCACTTATCAGAATGTTGAAAGCAAAACTTTCTAAAAATACTCTATAATAAACTCAATTACTTTCTTAAACTTTCCTTGAATAATCATTCCAATAGTTCCCACTATAACAATAATTATTCCTATATAAAACATAACATATGAATCAATAAACCATGTTGTTATTTCCATTATCACGCATCCTATGACAAAAATCATTACTGACAAATTAGAAATTATTTTTTTCATTTATCCACGCCCTTGTTCTATTTTCTTAGGTGCCTCATATTTGATTAATATAATCATCAATTTTATTTTTCACATACAATAAGGTATTCCTATACTTGCCCGGAATATTTGCCCAACATTCATATAGCAGAATCATATCTTTCTTTTTATTAATTTCCAATTCTTTTTTCCATTGGTATGAATCAATTATTTGAAGGAAATAATCAAAATAATCTCTCCACAATTTTGAATATTGTCCTACATATAATTTCATTCTCAGTACAACATTACGGATATTGCCTACGTAATCCTCATTCTTGCTAAATATAGCATAAAATACATACAGTGTAACAATATCAAGTTCCTTTATATCCGGCGAAGTACTGATTTCCTCCGGTTCCATAAAAAGTCTTTTTAATATATTGTTTACATATGCCGGTTCTGTATAATCATTATCATATATATTCTTTGCCAGTCTCCTCTTAACCATGCCAAGAACATAGTTTTTATTTATATCATCATCATAGAAATTTTCCACCCTGCAATCATCATAAACTTTATTCAAATACAAAGTTCCATTCCCTCTTCTGATGTTGCGAAGCTTGAAATTATCTCCATGAAATTTCCGCTCATAAATCATGTCCAATGCTTCAAACTCTGCAAATAAAATAATCACTATCAGTGCGCCTGCCGGTTTAAAGCATAAAAACAAAATCATTACACTAATACCAAAAATATATCTTCCGATCTTTCTTGCAATTATACCCTCTCTTAAAATCCGTATCATCTCTTCATATGAAAATCTGTTATACTCTTCATCATCAATAAAATCACAATAAACAACCTCAGGTTTTTTTCCAATTTTTACCTCGAGCTTCCCATCTACACTATTTATAAGAAAAGGGAAAATGCATAATGGGCACTTTATTGAATACCTGATTCTCAAATATAAAAACCTACTCAATGCTGTAACCTGTAGCATTATAATATCTGATACTGTAAATGAAACTACAAATATAGTAAACGATACTCTCCAGGTGTAAAAATCCCCTTTAGAAAATAAAACTCTGTAATCTAAAAATGTACTGACAACAATACAAATTATTGCACTACAAAATATACCAAACCAATAAAATTTTATACAATTAATACCATTTCTAAGCATTATCACCATCATCCTCAACTGTTGTTAATTTCTTTATATCCTATAATCCATATATCTTCAACCATAAATACATGAATGACACGAATTCGTACATGTTTGACATTCAATCAATAATATTCGATTATATAAAAACAGTACCACTTATTCTAAATTGTTTTCAACACCTTAAGAATGAGCGGTACTTTTTTTGTAACGAATGGTAGAAACATATTTAGCAGACTTATTTCTAAGATAAAAATAACATAAGACTGTTATTTATTATTTTTATAATTCTTAATCACAATTAACACGCAGCTTATTATTGATAACATACAGCAGAACAGCAATGCAATACATGTCACAATATTCCCTCTGCTCGGATGATTGTAAAAATTCACTCCATACATTATCGTTACTATTCCTATGCACGAAGTAATTATTCCTATAACTATCTGTAGCTTTAACAATTTCATTCTATCCATAAATTTTCTCTACTTTCTTAGAAACTTCTATATTCTTAGATATTTCATAATATTATCATATGAGTTCAAAAAAATAAACTAAATTACTTTTTTGAACTCATCAATACAATTATAATATATTTACTATTTCTTTATTTGAGTGTAAACTCTTTTTGTACTGGTATTATAATATACTTTTAAGCCCTTATATGTACTCGCTAACCATAAATATCCCGAAACAGAACAAGTTATCCCAGCCGCGGCTGTAGTTATGCCTCCTCCAATTGCTAGTGCTGCGGCTGTCCCTGTTCCAACAGAAGGAATACAAGTTATTGCTGCTGAAATAATTGTTGTAATACCACAAAGCAGCGTGATTAGTCCTCCCGCTATCGCTGTTTGTGCAGCTAATCTATTACACTGTGTCGCACTAATTGTACATATTAGTTTCTTTGCTCCCCTTCTAAATACGTCATCTCCTCTTCATTCATTACAGCATAACTGCTAGGGAGCACTAGTGCTCCATCGTAACACATATCCATCTATGTGTACCCCCTTTTCATTTTGTTTGAACTATTTTGCAACGTTCTTTCCGTTTGCAACCAGACAGAACTCTATGTAAATGATCATTACATACTAATTTACCAGAACCAATATCTCCTCTTCATAACTACATACACAGCACTTCCCACCAGAATAAGACAGCCTCCTATAATCAATATGTATCTGACTGCTTTTGAGCTTTCACTGATTTTCTCAGTAGTTATCATATATTTACCCGGTGTACTTAATTTTAGTTCTTCCATATTTTGTGTACTTACAAGCTCATATTTATGTTTTACATTATTATATAAATACAGATACTTTCCACTGATATCATCTATATGAATTGCGATCTCTCCACACAAATATTTGCCATTGTTAAGCTCAAATTCCGTATATCCATTAGCCTTTTTCAGCTTTATATCTGTATCAAGTTCATTGTTATAATTTACTATCTTTTTTCCATCTATTATCATGCTGTACCCATCACCTGTCACTTTCATTGACTTCCCTGACGTATACAGTTCATACAGCATCTGTGTGTCTATCATTCCTACCTCAGATGCATCTATATTTTCATCAAATTTCTGCGATTCCACCTCTTGTGTACTGCTTTCTGTGTTCTGTGGATTTATTATATCAGTGTCCGAATTCTTATTTACTATTACAGATACGGCATTCGACAAGTCTCCATTTGAAACTATTATTGTCGCTGTTCCCGTACTTTTTGCTGTCACAACTCCTCCATCAGATACAGAAGCAACCGAGCTATCTGTTGACTTAAACGAAATCCCCTGTTCTGCCTCTGCCGGGGATACTGATACACTAAGCTTAAATGCCTCTCCCTGCTTCAATACCAGATAATCCTTATTTATTTTTATCACTGTAGTCTTTACCTTAACTGTCAGATTCACCTCTTTTGTAATGCTGCCTGCCGATACATATATTGTAACGCTGCCCTTTGAAATTCCTTTTACTTCACCACTGGAATTTACAGTAGCAACATTCGTATCCGACGATCTGAACATCACAGTAGAATCCGTTGCTGTAGAAGGTAAAACCGTAGCAGTAAGATTTAAGGTATTTCCAACCTCCACTTCATCCTTATGGTCTGATATTTCAATATCAGATACCGGTATCTCCTTCTCTATATCTGCATCGCCATCTGTTTTTTGTGAAGTATCCAAAGCACCATCTGTTGAGTTATCAATTACATTATCTGTTATATTACTCCCGGCATTATCACCCGCACCTGTATCCTCATCTATGAGCTCTGTTGCAAATGCCGGCATTATCGGATATGTCATGCCTATACATAATATAAACAAAACTGCTAAAATCTGTATCTTACTTCTTAATTTCATAACCTTATCCCACATCATTTTCTTGTTTTGATACCAAGTTTCTCAAGAACATAGTTAAAATATGTGACTTTATCATACCGTATTCTTGCCACGGCAGTCATACCATTTGTAATGTCAACCTTATCGCCCTCTCTGCTCAGCACATAGTCCTGATTAAGTACTATCATCACTTTAAACGCCTGACTTGCCGAACCATCAGAGCTTTCCTGTGTGGTAACATTGCTGTCGATACGGCTTACCATTCCGCTTATTGTTCCATATACATTCTGCGATAATCCATCCACCACTACCTGAACAGAATCACCCTCATGCATTCTAGCCATATCGGATGTGGAAACATATGCTTCGAGATATCTCTGCGAATTTTCCGGTGTGATTGTTGCCACAGTGGTCGTTGTCTGTACAACCATTCCGCTCTTATAATTACCCAGCATATGAAGCACGCCTGATGCTGTTGCCTTTACTTCATAGGAATCCTGTCCTCCCGATACTGCCGCAAGCTGCGCATCAATTGATTTAATCTGCTGGTCCGCCTCTGCGATCTTGGCTTCTGCCGACTGTATTGCAGAATAATAGACTTCGTCTATTTTCCCCTGATTAGTTTCAAGCTGTGCCTGTATCTGCTCATCAGTATATCCATATGCCTGATACGTTGACACATCAACCTTATTCTGTTCCACCTGTGATTTGTAGGTTTCAAAAAGGCTCCAGTACAGACCGTCATCCGCTTTTGTTTCGTCAAAATAATTGGTATCGTCTTTTATTGATTTTATAAGAAGACTATACTGTGATATCTGTTCTTCATATGATTTTCTGTTGTCTTCAAGCTGTGTCTGCTGCAGATCATAATCAGTGCTTTTAATTGTAAAAAGCACATCCCCGGCTTCCACAAGTGCGCCCTCTTCCATGTTGCTGTCAAGAATCTCACCCGTATAGCTGCACATGACGTAATTTGACTCATCATTCGTCACAGTTCCCTGCGCCTGTATGGTATACACCTTTGGTGTTTTTATACTCCATACTACTGCCACAATAAGAAAAACGGCTACAACTGTTATAAGTATATAGCCGAATGCCGGCGGATTTTTATCAAACAGCAGTCTTGATTCCCTTATTTCATCTAAACTCTTTACTCTTTTGCTCATATTTCTTTTATTCCTTTACAGGCATGAATACATCCGCAACCATGGTTTCATCCTCTTCATTCCTGTCCACATAGATAGTATAATTGCAGCCTTCAAGCTCTATGTCATTCTCAAATGCATAAACTCCGAGCTTGTCATAGGCAAATTTCAGCTTATCCTCCGATCCGATATAACGTGCATAGAGACAGTTCTTTACACGTAAAATGGAATCCATCTTGTAAGGTGGTTCTACGTTGTGGATGAAGTTGTCTGTCTGAAGCATAAACTGCATTTTAATATCTACAGCTCCGTCATCTTTAATTTCAAAACTCGTAGCCTGAATTAATGGCCCAATCTGTTTTGCTCCATGAGTTTGTATATAAGTATTCAATTTATTAATTTCAATATCAAAGAGTTCATCCGATTCAGATTCTAAATCCACCTGCACAGATAATACATTTTGAAGTTTTAACGTTTTATTTTCTAAAATTGTTATTTTATTCATTAATTTTGCCCTTATATTTTTTTCTCTTTTTATTATAATTTTCACAATCCTTATCAGTTATATTATCATTATCATTTTTCTCTATAAATCCCCATATTATTCTAAACAAAACTTCTATAATAACCCCTACCAGCATCCAAACTACCAATGGAATCTTATCTAAATATACAGACATAATGCCAAAAAAGAAAATAAATACCACTGAATTCCAAATTATATATTTTTTCATTAATATCTCCTTTTCAAGTTGTGTAGATGATGCCACTATCTATACTTCATATCTCCTGATACTGTCTCTCGCTTTTCTGTTCTCTCTCATAATCCATAATTTCAGAAAGTCTCTTCATTGAAATATTTGCTTCCTGAATGGATAACTGAAAGCTTACCAGATTGCAAACTTCCGATATAATACTCGAAAAATTTTATTATGTTCATATATTTTAATTATTTCTTTTTATTATCATAAACACTAAATACTTGTACTATTAATGCAAGCAACATAATAATAAATAAACCTATACTATTTCCATATAAAAATATAGTAAATGCCTGTATTGCAACAATTACCCAGTTAATTACTAGTAAAATAAGTTCAAGGTTAGTTTTCATATTCATTCCTCCATCAAGTTCATATATGGATTGTAAATCCATATATGAACTTAAATATAATTATACTACATCATATCATATAACTGATTTTCCAAACCAAGCATAAAAACAGTACCTGCAATAGCACCACCAAGTCCCAGACTGCTAGCAGTTCCAATTACAATAGCTCTAGTCTGCCATTTCCACTTAGACCATTTTTGAGTAGTATTCATGCCAGCATAATATAATCTTTTACCACATACCGTTCCTGCACCATATGTGGCACCATATGTGGCTATTACCGCAGTAACTATACCTACTACTGTTGATACAGCTATTCCTCCTTCAACATAATTCATCTCATTTTCATTCATTACAGCATAACTGCTAGGGAGCACCAGTGCTCCATCGTAACACATATCCATATATGCGTACCTCCTTCATTTGTTTTATTTTTGTCACGCCTGTTTGCAACCAGTCCTGACTCTATGTAAAGCTATTACATACAACATTAATCTTCTAGGTGTAGCTCATTACACCCTCATCATCATCTTCAAAATTCTCAGCAAACTGTTCATCCTTATCTGAGTCTTCTTTGATAACAAAATTTCCCTGCTGCATTTCCCACAGTCTGTAATACTGTCCTTTCCTCTCCAGCAACTGCTGATGTGTTCCCTGTTCTACAATTTTTCCTTTATCCATGACTATTATTTTGTCACAGTTTTTTACTGTTGCAAGCCTGTGCGCAATAATAAGCATGGTCTTTTTTCTGAATTTATTGTATATCATATCGAAGATTATATTTTCCGTTGCAAAATCCAGATTACTTGTGGATTCATCCATGATATAAAACTGATTTTCCTTTAGAAATGCTCTTGCAAGTGCAATTCGCTGTTTCTCGCCTCCACTCAGACCATTTCCTGCTTCCTCAAGATAAGTATAATACTGCATCGGCAGTCTCTTTATGAATTCATGGGCATCAGCGGCTTTGGCAGCCTCTTTTACCTCGTCAAGCGTTGCACTCTGTCTCGTAACTCTTATATTGTCATAAATACTTTTTGAAAAAAGCTCTATATTCTGTGGCACATATGATATCGCATGACGTATATCGTCATTCTTATATTCTGATATATCCATCCCATCTATAGTTATATCCCCTGCCTCCGGCTCATAATATTTGAGCAGTAGCTTGGCTATTGTAGATTTTCCGCTTCCGCTTGACCCCACAAGTGCCACTTTCTGTCCTTTTTCTATTATAAAGCTCACATCATCCAAAGCCGGTTTTCTGTTTCCGTATCTGAAAGTGACATGCTCAAGCTTAATATCTCCATCAATGCTTGATATCTCCTGATACTGTCTCTCGCTTTTCTGTTCTCTCTCATAATCCATGATTTCAGAAAGTCTCTTCATTGAAATATTTGCTTCCTGAATGGATAACTGAAGGCTTACCAGATTGCCTATAGGATCCATAAAGTATCCTGCAAGTGTGTTAAATGCCATGAAGCTTCCAAGCGTCATGTTGTTATTTATAACCTGCATTATTCCTACATACAGAAGCACCAGATTACCAACTCCCGATATAACACTCGATATTGTTGACTGCACATTTGAAAGCATGCCCTCTTTATAACTTATCCTAAGAGATTTTATGTATTCCCGCTCTATGCTTTCGAGCTCTATATCCTCATTGGCATTTCCCTTTATTGTCTCAACTGCGCGAAGCCCTTCTATTATTTCCGAGTTGAGTATGGATGACTGCTGCATCTGTTCTTCGTTTATCTTCTTATATGGCTGCTTGAATATAAATACGAGTACAATACTTATGAGAGTCATCATTATGATCACTGCAAAAAGCTTCGGGTTCATCTGAAAAAGTATTACTCCGGTTATCAAAGCCATTGATATATCCATGATCAGTGATAATGCTATACTGGTAAATATGTCTTTTATGGTAAATGCATCCGAAAACCTGGTTGTAATATCACCGGTCTTACGGCTCGCAAAAAATTTCATCGGCAATTTGTATATATGTTCAAAATACCCCAGCATAAGTGGTATATCTATCTTTATTGACAGGTGCATAAGAATCCACTGTCTCACAAAACTTACAAATGTAGATGTCAATGATATTCCAAGAAATACCGCAAGCATCATCTTTAATACATCTTTTTGCTGATACGGAAGTATTTCATCATATATTATATTGTTAAAAAGTGATGATAAAATTCCCAGAAGCGTAACCAGAAGTGATGCTACAAGAGCATATATAAACAGCTTCTTCTGTGGAAGCAGCAGCTTTATATATCTGTCGAATAACTTCGTTCCCTTTATCTTTTCACGCTCAAACTCACTATTTGGTTTCAGCAGGAGCATGGCTCCTGTAAATTTCTTATAAAACTCGTCTATAGTCAGTCTCTCAAGATCCTTAGCCGGATCACCTATTATCACATACTTTTTTGTGATTCTGAATATCACCACAAAATGCGATAAGCCTTCCTTTGTCACGATATTTGCTATAGCCGGTAATGTATATCTGCTAACAAACCCCTCTTTATCTACTTTTACAGCCTGACAGTTAAATCCAAGTTCTTCTGCACACTTTGACAATCCTATAAGGTTTGTTCCTTTCAGGTCTGTTCCCATCATATCACGTAATTTTGTTATTGTTGTCTCTTTTTTATAGTGCAGACAGACCATGCCCATGCAAGCTGCTGCACAGTCTGTTGCATCATGTTGTTTTATGAAAGTATATCTCATTTATCATTCCCTTTATCAATTGCTCTAATGAAATTCTATCCCATTAGAATTTTTGCTATCTCTTCCCATAATCCCCAGCCACACACGGCTACTTTATCAAAAATTAAAAACATGGTATTTGTCCTCCTCATTTCTAAGATAAAAATAACATGACAAATACCATATTTCAATAATAACCCCGTGAACGTTGCACTTAACCCCGCGAATGAAACTAAATCAACGATATCACATTTTCTGACAAACCTATAATATTGTTAAATATTTGGCAACAGTACCTTCACTTTAAACATTTCTGCCGTTGATTCCCAATAAAATTTACCATTATTTTTATTAATTGTATCCTTTACATTTTGTAAACCATACCCATGACTATCTTTTTCTTTTTTGGTGGTTTCCGGCAATCCATTATTATTTACAAATGTTTGATTTGATGCACTGTTGCATAGCTCAAGAACGAAATCATTTGATCCGGTATAGAATTTTACTGCAAGATATTTTTCTCCCTCCATATGCTGTAATGCCTCAACACTATTTTTCATAAGATTTGAAAAAATAGTACAAAATTCAACATCACTTATCGGTAGTTGTTCATGTATGGCTCCTGAAACAGTGACCTTTACATCCTCTGACAACTGACTCACATAGCGATTTAATAGCGCATCTATAATTGTATTTCCAACACTGTAGCAACAATTATGTATTCTTTTCAATTCTATTTGTATATCATCAATATACCTTCTTACTTCATCCAGCTTTTCCTGTTCTGCCAATTCTCCGATACACATAATATGGTTAGATATATCATGCCGAAATTTCTTTGTATTCTCTTCCTTTTCTATCACTGCCTCATAATAGTTTTTCTGAGTTTGCTTTAACATTCTTTCAATCTCAAGATAGCTCTTCATTTTCTGATTCATACCGTATATATAAATCAGTACTAAACCTAATATAACAATCCCCAACATAGACATTGCCGACAAAAGCTGTATCATTTTCATGTTTCCCATATTATTATATTTTTTAGATAAAATATTCAGTTCTGCAATGGTCAGTGGTATTGCAACCGCCATCATAACAATGCCTGCATACATGATTCCCGTTCCAATTTGTTCCAGCTTTGTATTTTCAACCTTACTCTTGTATCTCCTAATCACATAAACACTTCCATAAAATGATATGGAAATCACATTACTTATAAGCCATCCTCTTACGCTTTTAATCCCAGATGACGCAAATAGTTTCATAAACAATTCAATAACATAATCCATGTAAAGAATCAAAAAAGTCAGTTTTACAAAACAGGTCACCCTGCTCCACCGGTTTCCACCCATTGTTATAAATAAGATAACAAAAATAATAGGTATAACCATAAATGATAAAATCTCTACCTTATCATTAATACACAATGCTAAAATTGTCATGCTCAGTGCCGCAAATAGTCCAACCCTATATCTTTTTATCAGGCTTATGTTAAACACAGCCTCTCCGGCTAAAATATATTTTACAATTTCTAATAATAGATTTAAAAAAAGTACAACTCTCATACCAAATGTTCCCTATACGCAATCTGGAATTCTTTCTTTCTCCTTTGGGATACCCTTTTTACATATCCATGAATGAATATATTTCCCTTTTCATATTTTTCTATTTTATCAATGTTGACTATACACTGCCTATTAATACGGAAAAAAGTTGCTTTCTCCAACTCCTTCTCCAATTCTGACAATGAACTTTCTTTCCTGTATCTTCCTTCTTCCAAAATAAATTCTATCGAGCTTTCGACAGCTTCTATGAAAAAAATATCCTTGCACAATATATTATATTTTTCTCTATTTCGATATACCTCTATTTTCTTTGTTCCACCAAGCGATATAACCGCATCCTGCAACACTTCCCGGATTTCATCTATTTCAAAGGGCTTTGTAATAAAGCGAAATGTATTTATATGAAAGGCTTCCTTAAACCTGTCCACTCTGCTTGTTGCAACAATAATTTTACAGTCTTTTCCATTTTCACGAAGTTTTTTCCCAGTCTCTATTCCATCAAGCTCCGGCATCTCTATATCAAGAAATAGAATATCCGGTTTTTTGATGTTATCTAATAATTCCTTCCCACTATAAAAGCATTCAATCTCCGCTTCGGTCTTAGTTTCTGCTAAGCATATGCTGACTTTCTTTTTTAGTATTTCGCATACAATCGGTTCATCGTCACAAATACCTATTTTTATCATTTTGTATTATACCTCTTGAAATTATCTATAACCCAATTATAGACAAACTCACAGTATTTTTCAAACAAAATAATTATAACCATAGATGCCATATATTTTAATATGATATGGCAAGAGCCAATACCAAACCGTGAGATAAAAAGGCTCTATAACACTAAACGTTTAATATGTCTTAAATCCGCGATATCACAAGCCTTCCATCCTGCACATCAACCCTGACCTTATTAGACTCTATCCCTGCTGCCTCAAGCATCTCATCAGTGAGTTTTATCCTGTGTGCCTTATCCAATACCGTATATTCCATTGCAGGGTGTTTCTTCAATTTCTCCGTACTTACCTTTCCGTCAGATATAAGCACTGTGCGGTCTACACGGCCTGCAAGTGCCATATCGTGTGTCACTATGATGATGGTTATACCAAGCTCTTTGTTCAGCTTATGAAACAGCTCATAGATTGTATCAGCAGTCCTTGTATCCACAGCTCCGGTGGGCTCATCCGCAAGCAGTATGTCCGGCTTATTTGCCAGTGCCACCGCTATCGCTGCGCGCTGCTGCTCTCCTCCCGATAGCTGAGCCGGAAGCTTATCCTTATGCTCCTGTAATCCCACTGCATTTAACAGTTTAAGGGCATAGCTTTTATTATCATCCTTGCGTTTTTTTATAATTTCTCCGTGTTTTAAATTATCGGTATTTCCAGTATTTTCAAACATCATCACTGCCTCGACATTCTGCAGCACAGTCAGGTATGGGAACAGATTTTTGGCACTTTTCTGCCACACAAAGCCCACCTTGTCTCTGCGGTATCTCACCATTTCAGCTTCTGAATATGTGGAAATGTCTTTTCCGTCAATAGTGAGTACTCCCGCTGTGGGTGTTTCCAGTCCTCCTATCATATTTAAAAGGGTGGATTTTCCGCTGCCGGATTTTCCTATTACCGCAAGCATTTCCCCTGTTTCCACCGTCAGGTCAAGCCCCTCCAGTGCCATCACCTTTTTATCGTCGGTCTCATATATTTTTACCAGTCCATCGCAGTTTATCATCTACTTTTCCCCCTTTTAATTTAAATTACTATGCCGTCACTAAGCTCAAACACTTCATCCCCCAGCTCCATCAGGTTCGGATCATGCGTGGTCATAACTATTGTAATGTCCTCATCGTCTATCAACTCACGGAACAATCGCATGACTTCAAATCCAGCAGCGGTATCAAGTGCTCCTGTCGGCTCATCCGCAAAGACCACCTTCGGGCGATGAACCACAGCGCGCGCTATCGCAACTCTCTGCTGCTCACCTCCCGATAACTGATCCGGCATATGATCCATGCGCTTTGAGAGTCCGACACGCTCCAGCAGTTCTGATACTCTGTCATGCGTATTCTCATTTATCACATCGTTTTTCGCAAGTCTAAGGGCAAATTCCACATTCTCATATGCCGTCATCGTGGGAATTAGTGCTATAGACTGGAATACAAATCCCATCTCATACCGCCTTAGCATTTCCCGGTCTTTCTCGGTCATCTGCTCGAGATTTTTATCCAGAAACTGCACACTTCCATCTGTCGGCATATCAAGCGCACTAAGGATATTAAGAAGTGTGGTCTTTCCGGAGCCGGAACGCCCTTTTAAGATGGCAAGTGTTCCTTTTTTTATCTCCATGGATACTCCGTCAAGTGCGTGGACTGTTGTACCATCTCCCGCCTTGAAATATCTTTTTATATTTTGAGCAATTATCGCATTTTCCATATGTCACGACCTCATTTTTTACATGCTAACTATCTTCTCCAAGCCTTAGTGCCTGTGCTATCTTCATACTCTTAAGCAATCTGCTGATAACCACATAGCATACGGCTACAGCCACGAAAAGTACTCCTGCAAGCTCCAGCATATCAGATTGATAAATATATACATTTACTCCGATATTGTGTTTCTGCGGCAGATATATGATCGATATGAGCCTTACAAACATCGCTGTTGCAGCTATACCTATGCCTGCTCCCGCAAGAAGCGGCAGAAATGATAAAAATATCTGCTCGTTTAAAAGCATTGCTTTTACCTCTCTCATTCTCATTCCCATTGCGCGGTATATACCAAACTGCAGCTCCCTCTGTTTTAGTGTCATAACCCAATACAGCAAAAATCCTACTGAGCACACTATCAGTGAAAGTATAAAACTTAATGTAAACATACCGTTTGTGATCTGCACTGTGGCTGAGTTTTTATTCTCGTCTATAAGCTGCTGCGCGGATGTTAAATTTTTGTATATATCATCCACCGTTTTTCCTTTTGACAGGTTCATCCACACACTGTACGGTGTCATGCCGAACTTTTCCACAACCGTAGCATAATTTGCAACGATCAGGTATTTCTCCTGCTCGGTCACATTTTTGTCTGCATCTGTCTCATAGGTGTAACGCTCGTAGCCCGGAAAACCTTTTACTATGGCACATACCTTTGCATTCTCAGATGCGTAGATCTGATCATCATCGACAGCCTCCGGTACATACCTTGAGTAATTTAAGCTGTCACCAACTTTAAGTCCCAGAGCTTTTGCCAGATTTGAGGAAATGATGACTCCGTCCGGCTCTTTTGCCAGCTCATTCAGGTAATTGAACCAGTGCGCGTCATTAATATCATCATTTTGGTCACTCTGCAATTTCGCAGTCTCACCGAATTCTTTTGTGTTTATCGCCATAAGATATGCATCCGAAATCGAACCACTGCCTGCGGAAATGTCTACCCGCTCGTCCTCAAGCACACGCGTGACCCCGTCACAGATGCCCTCATTTTTGAGCGACTCGTATTTACCGAAATCAGGCTCGTCATACATCCAGTTTACAGAGCCATCTTTATTCTTCTGTATCCTGAGTCTGAAATCTTCGTTGTATATCGCATCACAGCCCACATTGTAGACGATCCGTTTTTCCATATTGCTGTTCATGGTGCGCGCCATATTCGCGTCAAAAATACCGCCAGCCACTGTCATGATAAGAAATACTGCCAGAAATCCCTGATTGTATCTGGTTCGTTTCAGCTGTAAAAATGATGCATACATTGCCGGAGAAAAATGCTTTTTAAAGAGCCTGTCCACAAGCAGAATAATAAGTCCGGTAAGTCTTACGCACAAAAGTGCCGCTGCAAATATAAAAAGCGAATTGTCCAGTATCATGACAGGATCTATGCTCCTGTTCTCAAGAACAGATATCGCAAGCGTACTCTTCTGCTTGTTGTAATTGTAAAGCAGATATGCTGACAGAGCCAAAAGTATAACGTCTATAAAGCATTTCTCCCAAAGTGGCTTTTTCTTTGATATTCGTTCCCTGCTGCGCTCTGATATGGCATCCTTTGATTTTTTCCACACCGGAACTGTGATAAACAGCACCATGATAACTGCCGCTGCCACCGCATAGACAAGCATCTGCCATACAAATCTGTAAGTGCCTATATCCTTTGCCGTAAATCTTAAAAATCCGTCTGTAGATGCGGCAGCCCGGCACATTATATATCCGAGTACTATTCCAAGTACACAGCCCGCAAACGCTATTATTCCCGACTGCTGTAGGTACAAAATAAATACCTGTAATTTTGTCGCACCGCGGCTTCTTAAAACAAGTATATCATTTTCCTCTAGTGAAAGTATCTGTGCAGATATCATTCTTATAAATAAAATCAAAAGCACAAGACACGGCAGCTCCAACGCCCAAAGCATCAGCTTTATCGTCTTCTGCTGTGTAAAAAAGCGCTCCAGCGTATCACGGATGTTGTCATTGTAGAGCTTGTCAGCATCCTTAAACTGCTCCATATAACCGTCATAAAGTGAGGCATTTTCCGTGTTGATCTGCCTGTAATCCAGCATGAGAAAATCACTGTAGCTGATATTGTCCTCACTGTAATACTGCATCATTTCGTCAAAAACATCCTGCGAAACAAATATCACATCGCCCATATCCGAAAGCGTCTTGGCCCAATATGGATTATTTATATCTTTTTCACTACAGATCTGTGATATTACGAAAGAAATTTCCTTTTTCCCACTGCCATCAGGTACATGTAAATAGATTTTTTCACCTGCTACAAGTCCGTAGTGATCCATTGTCTTTTCGCTTATACTGCATTCGAATGTGGCTGTGTCAGTCTGAGATTTTACAACATCCACGTACTCCGAAAGCCCCGGCAGATATCCTATTGTAAAATAATGGTTAAGTCCTCCAAACTCTGTATCTGCGCGTCCTCCTGAGAGTGTGATAAGCTGCTGTGAGGAAACCTTGTTTATATCCACATATTCAGTCCACTTCTTTTCGTATCCTGACAGCTTATCAAGCACTGACTGCGAATCAGGATAATCTGCCACCGCATATGTTCCCTCGCGGCTCATCTGTGCAGGAAACTCATTCTGCTGTGTGGCATGATCCGTAAAAAGTCTGTCGAGTATCTGATTTCCCGCACCCTTTTCAAACATAGGGTGGCACACAAAAAGTGCTATAAACAAAGCCACTCCCATAAGCAGACACAGATTTAACCATTTTCTGTTTTTTAATTTATTAATTACGAAGCCAAACATATTTCATCGCCCTCATCAATACCGTAAAGCACAAGTGTATTGCTGCCTGATGTATAATCGCTCAATATTACCGGCTGCTTTACCACGCTGTCCCCATCAATTTTCCACACATAGTATGATATATCATCTTTGTCCATAGGATTGACCTGCTTGTGTATGATCGAAGTCGGCACCACTACCACCTTTTTAAAAGAAACATAAGAAAACTTTACAGCAGATGCCCTGGTCAGATCATCCGGTATTCCATTGTCAAGTTTTATATAAAATGCTGCATTTCCATATCCCGAATCTGTGTTTCCGGTAATATGCACACCTTTATCATCCTGATTTACATATCCCTTTTGAGCTTCCCTGCCATAACCGGCAAAACCGATACAGCTTCCGTAGATCGTTGTACCGTCCAGCTCAAGTGATACGCGCTCTCCCACATCTGCTATATTGTCCTTATATACTTTATAGCTATTGCTATCCTTTACCTGAACCAGCAGTACGTCCGTGGAATTTCCGGTTATCTGCAGGATATCTGAGCCTTCCTCCACATTATCTCCTGCCTTGACACTCACCTTTGAAACTTTTCCATCATTTTTGGCATATACTGAAATATTTCCTTTGCCGTCATTTCCTGCGCTTATGCTGTCATATGCTGACTGTAGCTGGGAAAGCTGATAGGTGTGGTCTGCACAGGCAAGTTTTTTCTGCAGATTCAATAATTGTAAATTCAGTTTCAACTGCTGCTCATCATATGCTGTATCCGGCTTTTCATCCTGCCGGTTATTTTCTTCTGCGCTGCTACCACCTTCAGATAAATCTTTTATCTGTTTATCGTAATCAGCAATCTTCTGCGCATAGGATTCATTCTCCGAGTCGATCGCATTTTTCGCCTCTGTTATGGCAGCTTTGCCCTCTCCGGTATCCACCACGTAAAGCAGCATCCCCTTTTCTACCGTATCGTCCTGCTTCACATTGACCGATACGATCTGCCCTTCATAATCACAGGTTTCGGTTATCGTCCCTGCGTCAGATCTGCTGTAGCGCACACCGTAGTTTGCTATATCAAAATCAGACCTTGTTACCGTATATTTGCTATACTTTGTCGGAACCTGATCTGTAGAATTATAGTAGACCAGCTCCCCCTCTTTTAAGCCCTCTGTGACCTGTGTATAGTTTTCATCAGACTCACCTGTTGTTATGATGCGTTTCTCGCGGCCGCCCTCATCATTTTTCACATAGACATATCTGGTATCGCCTTCCTTATAGATGGAATCTTTTCCCACGACAAGTGCCTGGTCCGCTTTTGTCTTTTCAAAATATACCGGATACATCTGTCCTGCCGTAAGAAACGGCTTTTCCCTGCTTTCCACGCACACATCCGGATAGCGGTTGTTTATCTTCGAAAGTACCAAAACCTCTGATGTATATTGAGACTCGGTGACATCATATTTTTCGCCATCGACTATCACATATTTCTTGTCATAATCACTGTATTTGTACTCATTTATGGCTGTATCTTTTATATCCAGCACAAGGTCATCCGTATCTGAGACAATGACTATATTCTCGTATGCCGCAGCAGACCTTCCATCTGTCAGCTTCTTAGTGTAAGTGACAAGACCGCTGTGGACTGCCTTAAGCGTTCCATCATCAACGATCTGCTGATATAAAGCCATCTGCTCATTGATCTTTTGCACGCGGTATTCGTGAAGCTGCTTATCGTACCGTTCATTTTCCTGTTCTGTGGCAATCTGCGTATTGTAATCATCTTCTGTGCTCTCTTTTTTCTCAATCTGTTCTGTTGAAAATTCGTCCGTATCCGCAGCCTGACTCTCCCATAATTTGATCTGCGTATCCGAGATCTGAGCGGATATCTCATATGTCTCATTCTCATGCACCAGCGCATCCTTACATTCCTGCAACTGTTTTTTTGCCTCATCCACATCACAGACAGCAAGCACATCCCCTACATTTACTGTATCTCCCGGCTCCACATATATCTGTGAAATGTTTACGTTGGCACTGTAGTAATTGCAGTAATCCCTAGGAACTGCGGTAGCCATCAGCACCTGTATGGAGCCAATCGTACCGTATTCCACAGGTCTATAGGCTTCATTTAACGCTACAGGTTCTTCAAGCTCCGGAATGCTGCTTTCTGTCATTTTTCCACAGCCGCCTGCCAAAAACGACACACATATCCCCAATACTGCCAGCTTTTTTATTGATAAAAGGTTTCTGATCTTCACTGCAAAACCACCTCATCCCCGCTTTTAAGTCCTTCTGTGATGATCCGGTAGTCTCCTACCTGATCTCCGACACTTATCCATACCGCCTGTCTGTATCCATTCTCATCCAGTGTGTATACAAAATACCTGCCATCCTTCTCATGTACTGCGTCCTTTTGCACATACACAGCATTTTCTATAGCAGGGCGCGTCACTTCCATGGAAAATATCTGTGCATCCGATACTGCCGACATGTCCGATACCGGTTCAAAAACAAGCTTTTGATCGTCCACCTCTTTTACCTTAAGTTCAAACTCTATATCAGATGCAGTTGCCGTGTATACATCACCCACATTAAAGTCATAGCCTTCCGGTCTGTCAGCCTCGTAATTGCCGTTTCCGCTGATTTCTGTTATAAGATTGCTGCCCGGTTCAAAAACTCCCGCCAAAAGTGAATTGTCCATTGCTGTGATCGTACCATCCTCTGATGCCGTGATCTGATATCTCGACAGTTTTTCCTTAGCCTCATCAAGATAAAGCTGCGCAACCTCTGTATCCTTATCAAGCTGGGCTATATCGCTTGAATAATCCTGAGTATCATCGATTTTCATAATAGCCCTGTAGTGCTCTGCCAGAAGCTTATTCTGACTGATCTGCCCGCTGTAGTCCTCAATCTTTTTCTGTATCTCCCCGGATTTAAAAGCCACCAGTATATCGCCCTTTTTCACATGATCACCCACTGCCACATTTACCTTTTCAAGCGTAAGCTCCGTGTTTGTCGCACCATAGGAAAACCTGGTATAGCCCTGCGCGCTCAGACTGATGGTAGTCTGCGGTGTGAGTGAACCGCTCTGTACCGTAACTGTCTGGTATGATATTTTCTCGTAGGAAGCTCTGTGCGTCTGTGCAAGCTCCTTTTGTGCCGCCCCACATCCTGAAAATAAAATAGAGGTAATTGCAGTGGCAAGTGTCAAACGCCCTATATATTTTTTCTTTTTATTAATCATATATTTTCCACATCTTTTCCAAATAAATATGAACCTGATCTATTATCTAAAAATGTAACTCCATGTATAAACTTTATTGCAGCCAATAACAGTATCTTATATTAGATCATCACTCCTTATGATCGTGCCGTCTATCGCATTCACATACACCGGATATCTGTCGTAGCCCTTATCCTGTTTTGACAGACACCATGCCGGAACATAAGTACATTTATCCTTGTCAGATGCATCCTTCAAACGGATATATCCGAGCTTTAGATTGTTGTAAGTGTGATTTTGTGTAAAATCATACTGATCTGAGTTTTTTGTCATGTCATCCTTGATGATCTCTTTAATAGTGTCCATTGACAAGAGTTCTACGTTTTTTGACTCATTTACAATATCAACCGGGTAAGAAACAGTAAATTCCGTCACTCCCTGATCCGTCACAATAAAGGAACTGCTGCCATATGGCATAAAATCATCATAGTTATCGGGTGTCTCCCATATATCCATATTCCGGGTGAAATCGAGTGACTTGCAAAACGCTATGCCATCCACACCCTCGCCATAATCTATGATATATCCCCAGGCTGTATCCTTTATGACGCTCTCTTTATCATCAGTTTTTACAGTATCATCACCATCCTCTATCACTCCTGCGCTCCACTCGTAGTCTGATGTTCCTATATATACCTGTGAAGCCCTGCCTAATTTATTTTGAAATTCTTCTGCCTTTTTTATAGCTTCGTCTTTTGATAATGCACACTCATTATCATATGAAGATGTAGTATCTCCACCTGTAGAGCCTCCGTTAAATCCCTCTACACCTTTCTCCTCTGCAAAGGATGGTGGTCCGTAATAGCCATACTCACTATCATCGTATAATGTCCCCTCACTTCCTGCCTTAAGAGGCTGTGCTGAAATATATTCAAGAGAGCCGTCCTCAGCAATTCCAAATCTAATCTCACAGAAAACATTACCAATATATCCCAGATACTCATTACAATCCGTATAATCTGTAGCTTTTTCACGCGTATCCAGTGCAGACGGTTCTGCCATTTCATACTGTTCCAGCAGATCATTTTCACTTTTCATCACCCTGCTGACGCCCTCTTCTGTGATAAGTCCCGCATCAATTTCCTGCTGATACCCGGCAATCTCATTTTTTACAACCTCCATGCTGTGATATATCTCTTCTTTCGTATAATGAGGTATGTCGTGATAATATACGGTACTATCGCCAAAATAAGCCTCTATCACACTCTTTTTGAAATCGGCACCCACCTTTATATTCTTCACCTCAACAACCGACATGCTTTTGCAGTCCGGCAGGGTAATGTCTGCTGAAATATCCACATCCACACTTTTATCCGATATCTCAACAGAAAAGCTGTCATTCCATTTCGTACTGTCGTCAAATGCACTTATATCACTTCCTGCTTTTGTGTTTATATTTTCAGTTTCCATATTATAATCTACTTTTTTTCCTGAACAGCCGGTTAATGCTATTGCAAGAACCAACGCCGATATAATAACGTTTTTCCTCTTCATAGCCTCTCCTTTACAGTGAATTTTCCAAATTTATGATCGTTCCATCTATAGCGTTTACAAAGATAGCATTTTGCTCATTGGAGTCTACCATACGTGACAGTACCCACGCCGGAACATAGCTGTATTTTCCCTGTTCACTGTCACTTCTTATCTTCAAATAACTAAGCTGCAGCTTATTGAATGTCGCCGCGGTATCATATTTATCAGGATTTTCCGTAATCTCCGCCTTGATGATCTGCTCTATATTTTTCAGAGAAATAAGCTCCACATCCTTATAGATCTGTGTTACATTTACCGGATATTCCAACTGCACATCGATTATTCCATCATCCGTGACTGTAAGAAGTGTACTGTCAGGCAGTGTAACATCATCTATATCACTATCAATTGCTTCATACCCCGACAAATAGGTATCCATATCAAATCCATCCTTAAATGTGATGCCGTCTATGCCGGTCGCGTATGAATAAATATATCCCCACGCTGCTGTCTGATAGTCATTTTCCTTTTCGCTGTCAATATTAAAACCTATCCAGTTGCACTCACATTCACCTCGTTCCACCAGATCCTGCATTCCCAATTTACTAAGGAAATTCCCGGCTTCTTTTTTGGCTGATGCGGCAGATTTACTGCCCTCATTTGAGGTCTCGTCTGCCTTATCCTTTAGATCATCATCCTGAAAAGTCTGCGTTATGGTATCATAGTCCTCATTCCTTAAAGATGGTGGACCGTAATCTGTCCCGGACTGATGCAAGGCGTAAGCATGTACCTTGTGAGCCTCAAACTTCACCTCACAGAACACATCACCCTTGTAGCCTGCAAATACTTCACAGTTTTCGAGATCCTTTGCCACGGTATAAGTAGTCTTTGCCGTTTCAAGCTTATCCCTGTATTCAGCTAGCCGCTGTTCCAACCACTCCCTGTAAGTATCATCCTGTTCTTTCTGCCAGTACTCTATGACCTCATTCAGTTCGTCAACAGTATAATGATCCGGATCGTGATAATAGTACTCGTTCCCACCAAAATATAAATCCAGAAAACGCTTTTTGTAATCAGCATCTATCTTTACATTTTCCACCTCAACAACCGACATGTTATCGAAGTCCGGAACTACAATATTTGCATATACATATACTGTTTTCTCGCCATTACCGGTCTGTATGGTAAAGTTTTCATTCCAGCCGGAGTCTGCCTTTATATCAGCTAAGGCAGACATATTTTTTGTTTCTTTACTTTCGCTCTCATTCCCATAATCTACTTTTTTGCCGGCACAGCCTGTGAATAATGTGAGGACAAGTGCCTCGATGAGTGTCATAATCGCTGCAAATATTCTTGTATGTTTTCTCATATGCCAATCCTCCCTGATATGTCACATTTTTTCTACAACATAATTATTCCTGTGAAAGTACGGTCCGATGTAAACATTCTGTATCTTAACTCAGATCGTCCGGATGTATCACACTTCCGTCAATCGCGTTGATAAATACAGGGCATGCATTTGTAGTGTCTTTCTGCAGCAATTCCAGACTCCATGCCGGAATATAACTGTATTTTTGCATATCAGTCCGGTTGTTTACCCTTATGTATGCAAGTTTTAGAGTATAATATTTTACATTTGTATCCAGTACATATTCATCAGCATTGTTTTTAAGTTCATCCCGGGCAATATCAAATATATTTTCCAAAGGAAGCATTTCTACATTTTCCTGTTTTCTTACTATACTTACCGGGCAGTCTATAAAGAAAGTACCTATACCATATTTATCAATATAAAAATTGTAGAATTCATTATCAAAAGTATCCTCTATACTATCACCATATTTCATATTGTATCCGCTGTAATCCATCGGATTTAAAGCATCATCAAATAATATTTTGCCAACTCCGATATTGTAGTAAAATCTATAACCACTTACACACTCATGTATATCATCTTCCTGATACACATGATCGGCTCTTTCGTTATATCCACTCCATTTCAGCTGCGAGCTCTCAGTCTGCGGGATGGATGAAAAACCTGTCTCTTTCAAAAAGCTGTCTATCATATTCCCCGCTTCTTCTATTGTGATACCCGATTCATTTTCCTCCTGCGCGATTTCCTCTCCCGATGTATCCTGTGAATCCGTGATATCATTTACCGTATCATATTCCATGAGTGAATCCGGTCCAAAGTATTGCTGCACATATCCATCGTTAAATATATTGCTCCACTCGTATTCATTACTTCCTGTCTTTTTGGTATATCCCTCAATCGGACCTGCGCCAATTCCCGACAGCCATTTATTTTCATCACCATCTGCAACAAAATTCACGTTATACCAGGTGTTTCCTTTTTTCCCTACAAACTCATCACATGAATCATACTCTGTAGCTATAGTCCATTCATCCCCGGCATTTTCCAGATAATGCGTATATTCCTTCAAAAACTCAGCTCTGTTTCCTGTGCCAGATGTATCAGTTGGTGTTGTTGAGGAATTTATGGAATCAATAAGATTTTGAAGCTGTGTTTTTGTCCAATGTTCCTTATCATAGTAATAAATCTGTGACTCTCCAAAGTATGCCTTCAATACCTTTTCCTTGAGCTTTGCAGAATAAGGTATCTTTTCCACTTCAACTACTGACATTGTCTTACAATCAGGCAGTTCCACTTTTGCACTTATATCTATATTTACATTTCCAATTTCTGTCTGCACGGAAAACTCATCGCTGTAGGTCTCATCTGTACTAAAATCCTTTACATTGCATACAGCACTTTTTGTCAGTTTTTCTGTATCAGTGCCATAATCTACCTTTTTGCCGGCACAGCCTGCGAGTGATATGAGGACAAGTGCCTCGATGAGTGTCATAATTGCTGCAAATAATCTCATATTTCGTGAAGATATGTTACCCCTTTTATCCATATGCGGCTCTCCTCCCTTTTTGTTCTTTCCCGGTGACTATTCAGAATAGTTATCTTCCATGTTGTTATAATGAGTATATATGTCAGTTGTAAACTTTTTGTATCATACATTGCATTTTTTATTATAAAAACCCGGTCTGCACATACTTATGCAAACCGGGTCTATATTTAACGTATCTTGTAACTATTAAACTATACCAATTCAGGAATTTTATATCCTGCTTCCTCCATCGATTTTTCAAATTCTCCAAGGCTGACATTTGCCTCTTCGGCTGCTACATCTATTTTTAACCTTCCCTTTGAAACCAATGAATACAACATATTATTTTTTCCCTGAAGAATCCCCTCTTCCTTCTGTTCCTCACCATACTCCTTTGCATATTCCTTTGCATACTCTTTTGCATATTCCATTGCATACTGTCTTACTGCTTCGCTCATAGCACCACGTCCTTCCTTTTCTTTGTAATAAGCCACTGCTTTTGACAATGTCTCACTTTCTATCTGCTCCGGCCTGCACTGGTGAAAATCTTTCATCATCCGACCTATATCATCATTACCTTCATACCTTCCATTTACATAGATGATATGTGAACCATCTCCAAAGACTTCACCTGTTTCATCAACACGTCTTTGAATATGATAAAATGGCAGTCCTTTTCTGAATTTATCGTGATCATAAATAAAAATCACGTAGGAATCCTTAATCTTCTTAAACTCCTGTCCTTCCTGCAGCATCCTTGCATCCATCATACTGCTGTGATATCTGGCTCTTCTGACATGCGAGCCCTCCGCATTAATCTGCACCTCGATATCAATATGCCTGCCATCGACATCTATTGCATGCACATCCAAGGTAATACATCGTCCGCCAATCACCGGATTCTTTAATTCATCCTGCCCCCTGACGTCTATAACTTTAATATCACGCTCCATTATTACGCGAAGCAACAGCTCTGTTGTCTCGATATTCTGCCCGAATACAAGACTCATCAGATTGTCATCAAACAGTGTCA